>Ga0105246_10000034_pt1 | contig 50411 bp, 49 predicted proteins | sample KBSM64metaG_FD_99694 | JGI IMG/M metagenome (GOLD analysis project Ga0105246, IMG submission 99694) | Miscanthus rhizosphere microbial communities from Kellogg Biological Station, Michigan, USA - KBS M6-4 metaG | ecosystem: Host-associated > Plants > Roots > Rhizosphere > Soil | place... | reverse complement strand
CGGAGCTGCTCGACGCCGTCGCCAGATCCACCCTGCCGGAGCGGGGACTGTTCTCGGAGGAGACCCCGGGACAGTGGAACGCGGCGTTCAGGCTGCTCGCGGAGATCCTCCCCGATGACCGCCCGAGCGTGGTCGTCATCGACGAGGTCCCGTATCTCATGGACCGCATCGACGCCTTCGAGGGCATGCTCCAACGGGCCTGGGACCGCCTGCTCAGCCGCAAACCGGTACTCCTCCTCCTGGTCGGATCCGACCTGTCGATGATGGAGACGCTGAACAGCTACGACCGCCCGTTCCATCAGCGGGGCCGGGAAATGGTCGTGGGACCGCTGAACCCGGCCGACATCGGCGAGATGCTCGACCTGTCGCCGGCGGCCGCCTTCGACGCCGCCCTGATCACGGGGGGCCTCCCGCTGATCTGCGCGGAATGGCGGGCCGGAGCGGATGTCTGGGAGTTCCTCCGCGACTCTCTGGACAACCCGATCTCGGCGCTGCTGGTGTCCGCCGAGCGCTCACTGGCCGCGGAGTTTCCACCGCAGGCGATGAGCAGGGAAGTGCTGCGGGCCATCGGCTCCGGGGAGCGCACCTTCACCAACATCGCGCGCGCCGCCGGCGGCATCGCCCACACCACGCTCACCCGGGCCACCGAAGTCCTGACCGAGAAACGGGTGGTGGCAGCCGAACTGCCCCTCTCCCTCAGGCCGTCGAAGGAACGCCGCTATCGGGTGGCCGATCCCTACCTGCGGTTCTGGCTCGCCTTCCTGGACCCACACATGGCGGAAATCGAGCGTATGCGGGGAGATCTCACCCTGAGCCGCATCCAGGAGCAGTGGACGAGCTGGCGGGGCCGCGCGATCGAACCCCTGGTCCGGGAATCCCTCGCCCGTCTCCTGCCGGACGAGTTCCTGCCCGCCACCCCTGCCATCGGCGGGTACTGGACCCGCAGCAACGACATCGAAATCGACCTGGTGGGCGCGGACCGGCAGCCCGTGGCCAGGCAGTTGCTCTTCCTCGGCTCGATCAAGTGGCTGGAGAACTCGCCGTTCGACAACCACGACCTGGCCGCACTGCAGAAGCACCGGGCAGCGATCACCGACGATCCGGTACCGCTGGTGGCGGTGTCCCGGAACGGGATCAACTGCTCCGGGCTTCAGGCCGCATACGGCCCGGAGGAACTGCTCGGCGCCTGGGGCAGGGTCTGAAGTCCCTCAGCCCCCGCGGGCTACTGGCTCCCGCCCCTGCTCCAGCGAGGTCAGGCCGGTGTCGATGAGCTTGGCTGCGCGGCGGACGTCGGCGGTCACTGCCTCGTGGATCTGTGTCGCCGTGCGGGCGCCGTCCAGGTGCTTCCCAAGGCTTTGGAACTGGATGGACCACAGTCCGAGCAGGGCAGTTGCTGCGATCTGCGGTTCCGGGTCGTCCGGGCTGCTGCGGGTGCGCTGGGCCAGCGTCTCGGCTGCCGCGGTGACGAGCCGGTCGGTCATGTCCCGGTGATAGGCCCTCAGTGAGGGCGTGGACCTGATCAGTGCCCCAAAGCGCCTGATCATGGCGGCGGCCTGGTGGGGATCGTCCTGTGCGGCGATCCAGGAGGTCATGGCTCGCAACTCATCGGAGAGGATCCGCAGCGCCGCTTCGACCGCAGAGTGGTCCGTGTCGGCCAGGCCGGCGCGCAGGGCGGCCATCGTGGCCTCGCCCCGGTCCAGGATGAGCGATTCCTTGGTGGGGAAGTAGTTGAAGACCGTCTTCTCCGAGACTCCGCATGCCTGGGCGATCTCCGATACGCGGACGGCATCGAAGCCGTGTTCCAGGAACATCTCGGTCGCGGTATCGGACAGGCGTTGCCGCAACCGGCGCTTCTTCTGCTCCCGCAGCCCCTCGGCCTCGGGCTCCGCGGTCCGCGGGCGCCATGCCGTCCAGTCCACCGTGCTCATGACGACAGAGTAGTACAGCGGCAGAATATTTACTGCTACTGGAAATTTTCAGTGACTGTACGTTCTGCGCCTTGTTCGACCTCGTAGGGAGCCCCATGAGCGCCATCCACATCGTCCGCGATTACCCGCACTCCCCCACCAAGGTCTGGCACGCCGTCACCGACCCCCGGCTCATACCGCTGTGGACAGCCACCGGGGCCGGGGCACGCCCGGAAGGATTCACCACCACCGTCGGCGCCCGGTTCCAGTTCATTGCCAAGCCGAAGCCCGGCTGGAGCGGCATCGTCGACTGCGTCGTACTGGAGGTGGCCAAGCCCCGGCTGCTGCGCTACTCGTGGACCGACCACGGCGGCAGCGAGACCACCGAGGTTGCCTATCACATCGAACCTCATGGCACAGGGACGCGCTTCACCTACGACCACACGGGCTTCACTGGTGCAGGCGGGCTCCTGATGACCCAGATCCTGGGTCACGTCCGGCGGAAGATGCTGCGCGTCGGCCTGTCCGCCGTGCTGAACGATCTGGGCGAGGACGGCAAACTCCGTCCCGGAAGCACCCTCAAGCCCAGGACATGACTCTCTCTCAGCAGTCGGCGGCCGTTCCCCTCAGACCCTCGCCCGGTGAGCCTGATCCGTTCGGCGTGCAGTTGGCGGGTCAGGATCCCCGGCGCAGTGAGCAGTACCGGTCGGGAGTCGGACGGGCTGCCGGGACAGAAGGGTGTAGGCCCCAGAAGGGTCAGGTAACTGTAAAGAACCTTGACAGACAATTGGTCTAGTCCAACTATGGTCGTCTGTTCGCCCCCACCCCCCTTTCATCTCCGCCTCTCCGCCATCCCCCTGGGAGCGTCAATGAGACGACCGCGTCGTGCTCTTCGTTCGTTGCTGTCCTGCATCACCGTGACCGGCCTGTCGGCCGGTCTCGTCGCGCTCGGGGGAGGTGGGGCGTTCGGAGCGGATGCCGCGCCCTCGCGGCCCGCGGCGCCCATGCCCTCCCATGTCGCCGCGCCGTACTTCGAGGCGTGGACCGGGGAGAGCCCGGCCACGCTCGCCGCCGAGTCGCGGAACAAGTACCTCACGATGGCCTTCCTGCAGACGGACGCGGCCGGTTCGTGCACCGCCTACTGGAACGGCGACACCAGCCAGCCCATCTCCAGGTCCGCCGCGTCCTCCTTCGGCGCCGACATCGCGGCCATCCAGGCCCGCGGCGGCAACGTCATCCCGTCGTTCGGCGGCTACGGCGCCGACACCACCGGCACCGAACTCGCCGACAGCTGCGCCAGCGTCGACGCCATCGCCAAGGTCTACGAGAGCCTGGTGACGACGTACGGGATCTCGCGGATCGATCTCGACGTCGAGGCCGACTCCATCAACAACACCGCGGGGATCGACCGCCGCAACAAGGCCATCGCCCAGGTGCAGCGGTGGGCCGAACGCACCGGGCGGCGCGTGCAGTTCTCGTACACCCTGCCCACGACCACGACCGGGCTCGCGCCGAACGGCGTGGCCCTCCTCAAGAACGCCGTCGACAACCACGCGCGCGTGGACGTCGTCAACATCATGACGTTCGACTACTGGGACGGCGCAACCCATGACATGGCCGCCGACACCGAGACCGCCGGCGACGGCCTCGTCGGCCAACTCGCCTCCCTCTATCCGAAGAAGAGCCGTGCGCAGCTCTGGCACATGGTCGGTGTCACCGAGATGCCCGGCATCGACGACTTCGGTCCGCAGGAGACCTTCACCACCCAGGACGCGGTGAAGGTCGAGCAGTGGGCCGAGGCCAAGGGCATCAACACCCTTTCCTTCTGGGCTCTTCAGCGGGACAACGGCGGGTGTGTGGGCACCGCCGGCTCCAACTCCTGCTCCGGGACCGCCCAGGACACCTGGTACTTCAGCCACGCCTTCGAGCGGTTCACACGCTGGTAGGCCCTGTCGGCAGAGGAACTCAGCAGAGGAACTCAGCAGGAAAACGCATCAGGGGAACTCAGCACGGGAATCGCGCCCGTACCTCCCACCCGTGACCGGCTCCCGCCCTGGGTCCCGTGCGGAGTTCCCCACCCAGTGCGGTGACGCGTTCGCGCAGGCCCACGAGGCCGAAGCCGCCGCCGTGGGCAGCCGCGGGCAGCTGGGTGCCGCCGCGGCCGTCGTCCGACACCGTCACCGAGAGCCCGGAGCCGTCGTGTTCCAGGACGACAGTGACCTCCGTGGCGTCGGCCGCGTGGCGCCGAACGTTCGTCAGGGCCTCCTGGACGACGCGGAAGGCCGCCGCCTGCACCTCGTGCGGGAGGTCGTCGGACGCGGCGGGGTCGCGGTGCAGGGTGACCTTCTGGCCCGGGCTCGGGAAACCGGCCGTCAGTTCGGCGATGCCCGCCAGGTCGCCGACCGGGCGGCGGTCGGCCTCCTCACCACCGTCGCGCAGGACGCCCACCGTGCGGCGCATGGAGGCGAGCGTCTCCGTGGCGGCGCGCTCGATGCCGGCGAGGACGGGGTCCAGTTCCCGCGGCTGGGTGTCCGCCATCATGCGGGCCATCTGGGTCTGTACGAGGATGCCGGTGACGTGATGGGCGACGAAGTCGTGGAGGTCGGCGGCGATCGCCAGCCGCTCCTCGCGGCGGGTGTCGGCGACGGCGACCGTACGGCGGTAGTCGAGCGCGCGCAGATACGCCGCAAGGCCGCCGACCAGACCGATCAGGACCAGGCCGACCAGGACGTAGCCCTGTGCCTCGTCGACCGACCACAGCGTCCGGAAGTACCTGAGCGGCGTCAGGAGCAGGGCGCCCGCGTCCAGCGCCGCGCACGCGACGGCCCGGCGCGGCGGGCAGTGCCGTACGGCGACGAACAGCAGACACAGCAGTACGGCCACTTCGCCGGGACCGAAGGGTGCGTCCCGGTGCCGTAGGAAAGAAGCCGCCGTATAGAGGAGGGAGACGAGCGCGGGTACGGCGCTGCGGAGTTGCGGGGTGAGCCGGGCGGGGCGGCGTGCGGCCGGCCACAGTACGGCGGTCAGGCCGATCGCCAGGACGACGGCCGGACGCCACAAGGGGTAGCCCACGTCACCCGCGATCAGCAGATCGACGGCCGACAGCGCGAGCAGCGCACCGACGGCGGCGCCTCGGGCGACGGCGCGGGGCCAGGCCACCCCGTCCGACAGCTGCACCATGCGGATCACGGTATGCGCCCGTGCGGCCGATTCGGGCTGTTGGCGGCTGATACGTTCCGCTCATGCCGGACAGCAGGTTCCTCGTCGGCGTCGTGGGCGGCGCGGCCTTCGTGCTCCTCGTCGGCGGTCTCGGCACGCGTCTGATCGCCCGCACCGAGTCGACGACCGGGCTGGACCGGTACGACACGGTCGTGGTGGACGGCCACAAGGCGCTCGCGCCGAACATCGTCGCCGGGCGCACGCAGAGCCTGTACCACCCGCTCCCCTGGGTCGGTGTGAAGGTCGAGGTGTCCTGCCCGACCGGTCTGAAGTCGGTGGCCGGCGCCACCCTCACCTGCACCGGCCGCAAGAACGACGGCAGCACCATCGACATCCCGGTCACTGTGATCAGTGCCACGGACTCTCGCATCACGTGGAAGTTCCGGCGCTGACCTGGTCGTTCGACCGCGGTGTGCGAGGTGTGCAGAGAATCCGCGCAGGAGAAGCACACAGACCTCACACAGTCTTTCGAAACCCTCGTTACCGTTGCAGCCCGTTCGAACTCCCATGCATCTCCGGTGCATCTCCCATGCGAAGGGTCAGGAAGACAGCGGATGGACTACTGCTCCTCATGCCGCCGGCACCTCAACGGCGCCCTGGTGTGCCCCGGTTGCGGTGCCTACGCCCCCGACATCGCACCGGTGACCTCCCACGGCCGCGCCGTCCCGGCGCCCGCCGCGACGGCGATGTGGCCGGAGACGGAGGAGCCGCCGGGCTCCGAGCCCTACGGTGAGGCCGCGGCCGCGATACCCCTGTCGGAGGGGCGGGCCGCCCGGCGCAGGCAGCGGGCGCGCTGGAAGAAGAACCAGCGCAAGGCCGTGGTCGCGACCGCTGTGGCACTCGTCGGCGGCGGCATGACCCTCGCCTCGATGGACCGCGGCTCCAGCCACCGCGCCGAGGCGTCGACGGCAACGGACCTCTCCAGCATGGGCGCCGAGGACGGCTCCGCGGACCAGAACGTCCAGCTCCCGCCGGCCGGCACGGGCAAGCACCGCAAGCCCGACGCCACGTCCGACCGCTCCGCCGCGTCCGGCAAGGTTCAGCAGCGTTCCGGAGCCACCGCGTCCCACACCGATTCGGCGCGGACGCAGCCCTACACCCCCGCCGCGCACTCGACGCCGGCGACGAAGCCCGCACAGCAGGGTTCCGTGGCCACCGTGAACACCCCTTCCGTCGACACCACGCCCGTCACCGGCGGCACGACGACGACCCAGACGCCCTCCGCGACGCCCACGGACAGCACGGGTTCGGGAACGTCGAACACGTCCGGATCCTCCGGAACGTCGGGGTCCTCCAGCACCTCGGGAACGTCCCAGTCGGACAACACGTCGACGGCGACCTCCCCGTCGGGGATCTGCGTCCTCGGTCTGCTGTGCGTCAGCTGACCTGATCTCCACGCTCACCTTGACCCTGGCCGGCCTTGCCCGCCAGGGTCAACTGGGCTTGTTCCACGGTCAGTTCAGGTGCCGCTCTTGTACGGCGGTGACGGCGCGGACGACGAAGATGCCCGCCACGGCCGCGCCGACGACCGCCGCGTCGGACGCCAGGAGCTGCCACACGTCCGTGTAGGCGCGGGCGATGAGCTCGTCGGTGGAGTCGCCGTACATGAGGCCGACTCCGCTGAGCATGCCGATCAGCCACAGGCCCCACCACACGTTCAGGGAGCGGGGCAGCCGCTCGCCGGGGGCGCTGGAGCGGTAGGCGTCCGCGATGATGCCGCGGGGGAACCACAGGTTGACGACGGGCACCACCCAGCCGAAGTAGACCCACAGGCCGGAGTACCGCGGACGGGTCCCGGAGAGGTCGCGCGCGTTGTCCCGGACGCGGCCCGTCCACACCAGGAACGCGATCGCGCAGACCGCCGCCGCGGCGCCCGACACCGTAGTGACGAGGTGGTACGAGTCCTCCAGCGAGGTCAGCGGACGGTGCACCCCGTCGCCCTGGTCCGGCGGCCCGGAGGCCGGCTCCCCCGCCGTTGCGAGCCGGATCTGCCACAGGGCCCGCGCCGCCCATCCGAGACCGGCGAGGGCAAGGGCAACCATGGTGACGAGACCTGCCGCCCGGACCGGTTGCAGGGCGGGGGCAGCAGTGGGGGGTGTTATGTGGTCGTTCACCGGGGCATCCTCGCCGACGAGGGACCACGACCGCCACACCGACATGCCTGGTGGCAGCCCTTCACTCGTCCTTCACTTGCCGCGCGGGCGCACGATGCGGCCCCAACTCCCGTAGCACGTCGGCGAGCTGCGCGGACGTGAGCGCGGCGTCCGGGAGGGACTTCGGCGCCGGGCGCAGGCTGTCGAGGAGCAGGGCGAGGGGGCGGCGCCAGGTGTCCGGTGCGGTCGCGGCGGTCAGGGCCGGGACGGCGCGGCCCAGCGCGGCCAGCGCGAACAGGACGTCCTCCGTGGTGACATCGGAGCGGATCGCGCCCTCCTCGCGCCCGCGCGCCAGCAGCAGTTCCAGCGTCTCCCGGTTGTGTGCGTGCACGTCGTCCAGCGCCTCGATGCCCTGGATGTGGGTGGTCATCAGGTCGTTGGTGCCGCGGTCGGCGGCCAGGGTGCGGAAGACGGCCTGGAGGTAGGTGTCGAGGCCGGTCCAGGCGTCGGGGGCCGTCCGGGCCAGCTCGCCCGCGACGACCGTCTCGCCGAGCTGGTCGCGGAAGACGGCGTCGATGAGGGCGGCCCGGGTGGGGAAGTGCCGGTAGAGCGTCGCATTGCCGACCCCCGCCCTGCGGGCGATCACGTCCAGCGGCGCCTGCAGCCCCTGCTCGGTGAACACCTCGTGGGCCGCCTCCACCAGGAGTTCGCGGTTTCGCCGCGCGTCGCGCCGCTGCGATCCCGCTCCACGGCCTGCGCCGACGGTCATCATCACCCTCCGGAGGAAGAAGTGGGGAGCGCTCCCCGGAACTGATGTTATCGTCGGGAAATGAAACGGGGAGCACTCCCCACTTACTGCCCGGGGGGTCTGAAGTGAGCGGAAGAGGAAGCGGTACGGCACTGGTACTGGGCGGCGGAGGCCCCGTCGGCGGCGCATGGATGACCGGCATACTCGCCGGCCTCACGGACGCGGGCCTCGACCTCGATCGGGCCGACGTGGTGATCGGCACCTCGGCCGGCGCGGTCTTCGGCTCACGGCTGGCCTGCGGTCAGCCCCCGCGCGAGCTGTACGAGCGCCAGCTCTCCGGCGCCGATCGCATCGACCTGGACGTCACCGCCGCCCAGACACTCCGTTTCCTCTGGGCCGCCCTGGGCTCCCGGAACCCCGAGCGCTCGATACGACGCCTCGGTCGCGCCGCCCTCGCCGCCCGCACCCCACCCGCGTCCGAAATGCACGAGGCCGTACGGGAGTTGCTGCGCGGGGCGACGGACTGGCCCGCGCGGGCGTTGCGGATCGCCGCCGTCGACGCCGTGACCGGGGAGGTGGCGGACTTCGACGCGGACACGAAGGTGGGGCTCGTCGACGCGGTGGCCGCCAGCTGTGCCGTGCCGCTGGTCTGGCCGCCGGTCGCGCTGGACGGCCGCCACTGGATCGACGGCGGCAGCCGCTCCACGGCCAACCTCCAACTGGCCCGCGGATACGGTCGGGTGCTCGCCGTCGTGCCGATCCCGAACGCGGTCGGCCCCCACCCGAGCGCACAACAGCAGGCAGCCGAACTCACCGCCGACGGAGCCGCCGTATCGCTCCTGTACCCGGACCGCGACGCACGCCGGGCCATGGGCCGGAACATGACGGCGAACGCGCGCGTCCCGGACGCCGCCCGCGCGGGACATGCCCAGGCGACGGCACTGGCGGAGTCGGTGGCGCAGGTGTGGCAGGCGTGAGCGTCACCCAGGAACCGCATCACCTTCGCCCAGGAAAGGGAGCAGCCCCATGACGGCCCCCACTCTGCAGCAACTGGCCCCCGCCGGCCACGACTTGGCAAGTGACCCGCACCCCGTCCACGCAGCCCTCCGCGCCAAGGGCCCCGTACACCGTGTCCTGGTCCCGGGCAGCGGGGAGTGCTGGCTGGTGGTGACGCGGGACGCGGCCCGGGCGGCGCTCACCGACCCCCGTCTCCGCAACGACATCCGGTACTCCTCCTCCTGGCGCACCGACGGCGGCCACGCCCTCGGCCGCAACATGCTCCAGAGCGACCCGCCCGAGCACACCCGCCTGCGCGGACTGGTGGCGGGGCACTTCACGCCGGGCCGAATCGCGGCGCTACGACCGGGGATCGAGGCAGTCGCAGCGGAACTGCTCGCGGCACTGCCCCGGCAGGGAACTGCCGACCTGGTGAGCCAGTACGCCCTGCCGCTGCCCGTCACAGTGATCTGCGACCTGCTGGGCGTCCCTGCGGCCGACCGCACCGTGTTCCACACCTGGTCGAACGAACTGGTCATGCCGACCAGCACGGAGGCGGCGGCCACCGCGAGCACCGAACTGACCGCCTGCCTCACCGACCTGACCGCCCGGAAGGCCACCCTCCCGGACGACACCCTGCTGAGCGACCTCGCCGCCGCCGAGTCCGGCCTCAGCACCGAGGAACTCCTCGGCATGGCCTTCCTGCTCCTGGTCGCGGGCCACGAGACGACGGTCGACCTGATCTCGGGGACGGTGCACGCCCTGCTCGCCCACCCGGCCCAACTCGCGCTGCTGCACTCGGACCCGTCCCTGATCCCGGCTGCGGTGGAGGAGTCGCTGCGCTACAACGCGCCCGTCCACTCGACGGCATTCCGCTTCGCGGCCGAGCCGCTGGACCTCGCGGGCACCCGCATCGCGGCCGGCGACGCCGTCCAGGTCTCCCTCGCCGCAGCCTCCCGCGACCCGCGCCACTTCCCCGACCCCGACCACTTCGACCTCACCCGCCCCCCGCAGGGCCACCTGGGCTTCGGCCACGGTCTGCACCACTGCCTCGGCGCCCCACTGGCCCGAGCGGAGGCTGCCATCGCCCTGCGGCTGCTCATAGGGGAGCGCCGGGCGATGACCTTCGCCACCGACCCGGCGCAACTGAGGTGGCGGAGCGGCACCCTGCTGCGAGGGCCGGCCGAACTGCCGGTTCACTTCGGCCGATGAGAAGCCGCTGAACCTCCTGGCTCCCTGCGACGTACGAGTCACTGTGTGGCACCGTCCCGGGCCGCAGAAAAGATCACCGACATGGTGACCACGTGCTTCGACACGGCACCGAGAGGAAGGGCCGAACAATTTTATTGGAATCGAGCCGTCCCGACAGCAGGAATCCTGATATGGCCGTCCTGGTACGGCCGTTGGACGGTACGGGGGAAGTACACGCAGGCGGTCATGTGCCGGGGCTTGACGGGCTCCGCGGTCTGGCTGCACTGTACGTGGTTCTGTTTCACTGCTGGCTGCTTGCCTTTCCAGGGTTTCCCAGGAATTCGGGTCCGTCCTGGCTGGGCTGGCTGATGTACGGACGTCTCGCCGTCGTCTTCTTTCTCGTACTGTCCGGTTTCTCGCTGGCCCTCTCGCCGGCGCGCAACGGCTGGCGTCAAGGCGACGTCTCCCGGTTTCTGCGGCGGCGTGCCTGGCGCATCCTTCCGCCGTACTGGGCGGCGCTCGTACTGAGCGTGGCAGTCGCCCATTTCGTGGTGCGGGCCTCCCATCATGGGCCGCCGAACTACCGGACAGTCGTCGTGTACGGCCTGGTGCTCCAGGACATGTTCCCGGCCCGCACGCCGAACGGTGCGTTCTGGTCGATCGCCGTGGAGGCGGAGCTCTATCTCCTCTTCCCGCTGCTGCTTCTTGTCCGGCGGCGGCTGGGGGCGGCCGTCCTGGTCACCGGTGTGACACTGCTGGTGGTCGCACGTGGTCTGCTGGCGGAAAACGCTTCTCCGGTGGAAGGCGACAACTGGCTGGCCCCGAATCTCGCGCCCGTGTTCGTCGCCGGTCTGACAGCCGCGGGGGTCATGGTTGCGCGGGAGAGAGTCCGGCGGATGCCCTGGCACTGGCTCTCCGCGCTGGCGATGGTTCCGGTCCTGTCACTCATCGCCGTCAAGGGATCGGCCTGGACGGTGCATCACTACTTCTGGGTGGATCTCGCCGTCGCCCCCGCCATGGCGATGTTCCTTGCGGCGATCGCCACCGGGCGCCCGGACTTTCTGCTGCGACTCCTTGCCAGCCGGCCCCTGCGCAGCCTCGGCAACTTCTCGTACAGCCTCTATCTCATCCATCTGCCGATCGTCATGGTCGTGGTGCGGAAAATCGCCCCGAATTACGTTTCGGCGGGGCTGCCCACCTTCTGTTTCACGGTGGTCGTGGGGCTGCCGGCTTCGGTTCTGTCGGCATGGCTGTTCGCGGAGATCTTTGAGATGCCCTTCAAGCGGAAAAGGAACTGGCGGGCCGAGTGACCTCGCGGCTCACTCGTCCTCCGGCGGTTCCCCTTCCAGGAGCCGTTCCGCGATGTCGTCGGCCCATACCTGGGCCCACTGGCGGAGTTCCGCGATCGCGCCCGCGTCGAGTCCGTAGGCGGCGAACTCGCTGTCGTCCATCAGGTCGGCACCGGACAGACGCGCCTGAAGGTCGGTGAGGTCGAAGGTGTCCCGGGCGTGGCGGCGGCCGAGTTCTTCGAGTTCGGGGTGGGTCCAGCGGTCCGCGGCGGCCCGGACGTCGACGAGGTCGCGGGGGAGGCCGCGGTCGGCCAGGGCCCAGACCCGGGTACCGACGACGTCCTCGAGGGAGAGGGCCGGGCCGTACTCGGTCTGCACCGGCGGCCGCCACATGACCTCCTTGAGGACGTCCAGCTCGCACTCGTCGCCACTGCCCGGGTCGGTGACGATCAGCTGGGCGGAGAGAGGATCCGTCTCCACCACCCTTACCTGCCAGCCTCGATCCTCCAGCCCTGTCCGCACGGTGGCACCGATCTGCTCCATGTCCTCGGGGTTCTCGGTGGCGACGTCGAGGTCCTGGCTGAGGTGCTCGACCAGGCCGTGCGCCTGCGCGGCGCAGTCGCCCGTGAGGACGAGCGGGTAGGCACTGCCCACGGCAAGCACGTCGGTCAGGATGCGACGCTGCAGGTCGGTCAGTGCGGCCATGTCCGGATTATTGCTTGTGGGAGCCGTGCTCAGGCGCGATCAACAGCAGGACCGGGCAGCGTGTTGTCGCTAGGGTGATTCCCATGCGATGGGGGGATCGTCCGGTATGGGTCCGGTGCGTGGCGGGGGCGTACGTCATCGGCTTCCTGGAAGGGACCGGAGCGCACGCGTACTTCCTGGCGACGGGCGGGCTGCAGGCCTACGGCTACGCGCCGATGCCCGTCCAGCTGCTGTTCCACGCACTGTTGCTGCTGGATCTGCTCGTCGCCCTGCTGATCGTCCGGGCCCGCCCGGGTGGCGCGCTGCTCGCTGCCGCGGTCATGCTGCTGGATCTGGCCGGCAACTGGGACTGCACATGGCACGCCGTCCTGGCGGATCCGGTGGCCTATCTGCGTCCGGCCGGGCTGTTGCCCATCACCGTGTTCGGCATTTTCGTCGTGTTCACCGCGCTTCCGCTGCGCCGAGGACTGGCGAACGCAGAAGCGCCGGGTGATGACCATCGCCACCGGCCCGACGCTCCTCACGCATCCATCGGCTAGTTGGAGAAGTACAGGTACTTCCAGTCGCTGTACGTATTCGAGTTGACGTTGTCGCCCGACGAGTTGTTGATGTACGCCGCGCGGACGCGGGCCTTGATGCCGGACTCGCCCGGCGCGCCCAGGCTCACCGCTGACTTGCCGTTCGAGCCGAGGGCGAAGTACTGGGGGCTGCCGTCGGTCGCGTACCACTTGCCGCTGTAGTAGACCTCGAGCTCGAGGCGCTGCTTGCGGCCCGGGTAGTACGTCATGGTCGTCGTGACGACCGGCGAGGTGCTCTTGTGGAACCAGTAGTACGAGTGCGAGCCGATCGCGGCCTTCTTGTAGTTCTTGGTGACGGCCGTGGAGACCTTCACCTTGGCGTAGCCCGTGGACTTGACCGTCCTGGGTGCGTAACGGGCGTCGCCCTTGAAGACCGCGGTGACGTCGGTGTCGCGGGTCATGTCGACGGTCGCGGAGATGTTGCCGCTGGAGTCGACCGTGCCGGTCTTCAGCAGCTTGTTGGGCTTGTCGCCGCCGTAGGGGTTGGCCCAGATCTCCACCGTGCGGTTCTTGTACGTCGTACCGAGGTGGGCGGTGAACTTCACGTCGGCGCCGTACGAGTACACCTTGCCGTTGTTGTTCAGGCTCAGCGTGGTCGCGTTCCGGGAGACCGCGACCTTGTCGCTCGCGCTGACCGCCGAGTGGTCGGTGTCGCCCGCGTAGGTCGCCTTGTAGGTGACGGTGCCGCCGGCCGGCGGGGTGTCGTTGAAGGAGTACGTGCCGTCCGCCTTGACCGTGACGGCGGGCAGCGCCCTGCCGTTCGGGGAGTCCAGGTCGGTCCGGGTGACCTGCAGCTGCACACCGGCCGGCAACGCGACCGACGCCGAGATCCTGCCGGTGACGGTGAGCTGCTTGGCGCGGGTCGCCGTCGAGGGGGCGTTGAGCGTGAGGGTCGGGTTGTTCAGCGTCGGGTCGCTGAGCACCTTGAGGTTGTAGCCGCCGCTCTCGACGTCCGTGCCCACCAGCGCGAAGACCTTGGTGAGGTCCGGGGCCCAGGTGAGGGCGGCCGTGCGGGAGGTGCCGAGGTCGTACGTGTGCAGCGGCAGCGTGGCGCCCGGCTTGTACGTGAGGACCTTGCCGCCGTTGACCTGGGCGAGCACGCCGTTCGGGGCGACGTCGGCGAACTGGCCGTCCGGGTAGGAGCCGGCCGCCTTGAACTTGCCGTCCGCGTAGGCGTCCCGGTCCTTGCCGTTGACCAGCACCTGCGTGCCGCCCGGGACCAGGTCGATGTCCCCGATGCCGTTGTTCAGCGTGTAGTCGCCGTTGTGGTAGGCGACCAGTGCGGGCTTGCCGCTCGACACGTCGAGCACGGCCATCGAGTCCGTGGACAGGCCGGTCTCGCCGACGGCGAGGACGCCCGGCTGGCTCGGGTCGGTGTCCAGCAGGCCCTGGCCCCAGATGCTGCCCCCGGACGGGAACTGCGTCAGCGTCACGGGGTCGGTGCCGCTCGCCGGATCCACCGTGGGGTCGACCGAGCCGAGGTTGCCGTCCCACTGGTCGCCGTACGTGAACCACACCTTGCCGCCGCTGAAGGCGACGTGGCGCGGGCCGTAGCTGGTGGAGACCGTGTAGCGGGTCCTGACGTCGAGGGTGGCCGCGTCGATGGCCCAGATCTCGTGGATCTGGGGAGCGGCCGCGTAGACCGTGGCCCCGTCGTCCGACACCGCGAGGTCGCTGACCCCGGTCACGCCGCCCACCGAACCGAGGACGGCACCGGAGTAGTCGGTGACCGCGACGGTCCCGGCGGAGCTGTCGCCGAGGAACACCCGCTTGAGGGGGCCGTCCGCGACGATGCCGCCGGGCGAGGTGACATGGGCCGTTGCCGCTGAGGCGGTGCCCGCCGCGACGACGCTCAGCGCCGCCGAGCTGAAGAGGACCGCAAGCGCTGTCGCGGTCGAGATGCTGCGCGTACGCACAGTGTTGTAACCCCCACAGGAAAACCCGGTGTGTGACCGGGGAGATGAGTGCGCCGCGCAGCACCCGGACATGACCGCTCTACGGCGGTGACGCGCGGGGCGCGGCTGCTGGGAGCAGCGTATGGCATGCCTGTGACAGTTGTGGAGAGGGTTTCCGGTGTGCGGACTTCCGGTGCAGGCGCCCTGCTCTCAGCTCTCTTCGGCGCCGTCGGGGTCGTCGCGCTGCAGCACCGTCACCCGGTGGAAGTTGCACACGGCCGGCACGGGGAGTCCCGCGTGGGCGGAGTGGGCCTTGAGGGCGACGCTGACCAGGCTGAGCAGCAGGTCGACATCGGCGTCGCAGTCGAGATGGACGGTGACCCAGCGTGAGCCCGGCACCAGACGGATGGCGGTGGACTCCGCGAAGTCGTAGTGGAGCCGCTGGATCGCGCGGGCGGTGAGGTGCAGGTCCACGTCCCGGTCGGAGTGGAAGTGCACGATCTCGTCGCGTACGGAACGCAGTGCCCGGCCCGTGCCGCAGCCGGCCTCGCACGGGCTGAGGTCGGGCCACGCGGCCAGCTGGTCCATGGCTCTCTGGGCCGGTGTCATGCGCCCATGGTGCGGCGCTCACCGCACGGACACCAGAGCTTGAGCGATCCGTAACCAGCGGGAGACCTGGTTCACCGAGCACCCTTGACCTGCGAAAATACGCAAGACTCCCCAATCGCTCTCTTTCGGCGATAATTGGGGCATGAGTACTGCGACGTTTGTTGTTGCGGCCACGTCGAGTGAGGTACTCAACGTGATCGCCGCCTTTGTCGGTGGCCTGATCATCGCTGGTGCCCTGATCTGGGCCGTGCAGTTCGGCATGAAGGTCCGGGACCGCGAACTGCCGCGGCCCAACCCGGACGAACAGCCCCATCTCCCCGATGGCGGTCCCACCTGGGAGTCCCGCGAGATGCGGGAAGCGGACGAGGTGCCGCACGCCGAGGGCAAGGAACGGCTGATGCCCTACGAGCTCCACTCATCGGGAACCAGGACGCGAAAGGACCAGCACCGCCGGCGCTGGATGCCGGGTTCCAGCGGCTCCTTCGGCGGCGGCGGCCTGGGCGGTCACTGAGGCGGCTCACGCCGTCCGGAACCGCTCACGCCCTCCACAAGGAGACCCGTAACCGCTCACGCCATCCAGAAGAACACCGCCGTCATGCGCTTCTCCTCCAGCGTCCTGCCGGAGTAGCCCGTCGCGCTGTGCACCAGGTTGGCGTTGTAGAGGAGCAGGCGGTTGTACTTGTGCGGGACCCGCACGTCCTCCTCGAAGTGGTCCCCCGGGACGAACCGGGTACCGAGGGCCTCGACGAGGTTGTTGTGCGGGGCCTGCACGACGTTGCCGCCGAGCCGGCCGCCGGGCAGGGACTGCCGGTAGAAGGCGGTTCCGCAGTCCTTGCCGACGCCGGGGTTGAGGTACAGCACCGCCGCATAGCGGCACAGCGCACGGGAGTCGGTGTGCGGGCGGGGCTCGCTCTCGCCCTCGCCGACGACCTGGATGCAGTTGTGGTTGAGGGTGCCGCCGCCCGGGGCCTCCTGCACCCACAGTTCCTTCGCGCCGGTCGACTTCTTCACCAGGCGCTCGACGCAGGCGAGTTCGGCGGGCTCAAGGCCCGGCATGGTGCGCAGACCCGGCCAGGTCTCCGAGGTGTACGGGTATCCCTCGACCCAGTCGTCCTTGGCGAGACAGCGCTCCCGTACGGCGTCCACGTCGGGCAGGACGTCGTCGATGACCCAGTAGTCGCGGCCCTTGGTGGGCTTGCGGTAGGGGAGGACGGGAAGGGCGGTCGGGGCTTTCCGGGGCTGTGGGGGCATGGGGCGAATTTAGGTCCGGTGTTTGCCTTGTCTCTCCCGTGGAATGGTCAACATTCCGTCAACCGCCCGGGGCCCACCCGGCCGTTACCTGCCTCACACCCGCCGGTTTTTACCAAACCAAAAGGTTCCGTGCCGGAACCTCATCCGTACTCCTCTCCGTCGACCCCCCGCCGTCCGCCGGCGGGACCCCCGACCGGGCAGGAGGCACGGTGCGCTTTTCGCGGAATGCGACGGGAACTCTCTTCGTGGGCGGGGCTCTCAGCCTGACCCTGGCCGCGCTCGCCTATCCCGCGATGCTCGGAGTCAACACCGTGTCGAGCGACGGATCGAGAGTCATCGCGCAGACCCAGTGGGGGCCGCTGACGGAGGCCGACCGCGACTTCGTGGTCAAGGTGCGCGCGGCCGGGCTGTGGGAGTACCCCGTGGGCCAGATGGGCCTGAAGAAGGGGCAGAGCAAGGCGGTGATCACCGCGAGCAAGCACCTCATCGACGGGCACGCCGCACTGGACGCCAGCTGCCGCAAGATCAGCACGATGCTGAACATCACGATCCCCAACGTGGCCAGCCCCCAGCAGGTCGGCTTCGTCAACACGCTCGCCGCGGACCAGGGCAAGCAGTTCGACACGGACTTCGCCAACATCCTGCGTGTGACACACGGTTCGATCTTCAACACGATCGCGAAGATCCGCTCGACGACCAAGAACACCGTGGTGCGCGCCCTGGCCGACCAGGCCAACGCGACGGTCCTGGACCACATCACGGTCATGGAGCAGACGGGTCTGGTCAACTTCGACCAGGTCCTCTTCCAGGAGACGACCCCGCCGAAACTGCCCTCCGGTGACCTGACCCCTCCGCCGCCGGCCGCGGGCCAGCCGGAGATCGTCCTCACCCCGCCGGTGGACAGCACCACCCAGCCGCCGGTCCTGCCGGGCGAGTCCTCGACCGGCCAGAACGCCGCCCCGAGCCCGACCGTGCGGTGAGATCCGAGCGGCTCCGCGGTAGTGGAGCCTCCTGTTCCATCTGTGGCGAAATTGTAATAGACGATTGAACTACCCGCCGGTTACCGCAGGTTGACAGCGTTCCGTCAGGAGATCCACGATGTGATCGCACTGTGGCGCATGTGACCAATGGGCCCGGTGTTCCTCAGACCACTCACCCCCGGTGCGGCCGGGCGCGGCTTGCTGCCCTGCGCCGCCGCGCCGGGACCTGCACACGCCAAGATGGGGATCTGCATGTCGACAGCCAGACGTGTCACCGCGCGACGCCTCCTGGGAACGGGCGCCGTGTCGCTCGCCCTGTGCGCCGCCACCGTCGCCGCGGCCTCGGGCGCCTGGGCCACCGGTACGCCCGGCGGTGACGGCTGGAAGCACGCCGAGGGCTACCAGCCGGGGACCGGTGCCGGCACCAAGACGGAGACGGACCGCTGCCAGTTCTCGCTGGACGGCACCAGCTTCTTCGACTCGGTCAAGGTCGACGACCAGACCCTGAAGCCCACCGACGACGGCAAGATCCACGTCAAGGTCCGTACCGCGGGCGACGCCACGACCTGCACGGCCTCCCTGGCCTCCTACCTCGCCCACGGCCCGTCCTTCGCCACCTCCGGCGAGCAGGTCTTCGTCGACTTCGACTCGGTGACGGTCAAGCAGGGCCAGACCGACTCCCTCGACATCGCGGTGCCGGACGCGGGCTGCTTCGCGCAGGTCGACCTCTACCGGGGCGCCGTGAAGTTCGACGGCCGACTGGACGCCAAGGACGGCTTCGAGCACGGCGATCTGCCCAAGGGCCCCGACCACCCGGTCATCAAGGACAAGCTGATCGCGTCCTGGAACGGCGGCACGAAGGACTGCACGAGCACCGAGTCGCAGCCGCCGTCCACCCCGCCGGCCTCGACCCCGGCGTCCGGGCAGCCCTCGACCCCGGCCGAGGAGAGCCCCACCCCGACCCCGAGCGCCTCCGAGTCGACGCCGGGCGGGTCCGACACCCCGGTCGCCTCCGCGTCGACGACCGTCCCCGCGGTCTCACCGAGCGGCGGCGGTGGCCTCGCGCAGACCGGCGGCGGCAGCAACTCCGGCATCATCGCCGGTGGCGCCGCGGCACTCCTGGCCGCCGGCGGTGCGATCGTCGTCGTGACCAGGCGCCGCCGCGGGGCCCACTCCTGATCCACTCCCGAGATACGAACGCCCCGGAGACCCCCGCTCCGGGGCGTTCGTCATGCCGAGGGGGTGACGCGACTCAACTCCCGTCCGCCACACAGTGCTTGAGCGAGAGTGGAGCAGCGGTGGGGCGCGACCAGCCACGAAGGCGCCGCGGACGACACACGGCCCATCGCGCCCTCAGCGGAGCGCTAACGCTCCACGGTCTCCAAGTACAGCTTCACGAAACGGTTCGCGTCCACGTCCAATGCCACGTCCACCAGCGGCTGTCGGCGGACGCCCTCGTGGATCTCCGACTCTCCGGGGCGGGGGCGGCGGTCGACGATCGTCTGGCCGCGGGTCGGGCCGGGGGCGAGGGAGACCTCGACGGGGAGCAGGGCGGTGGTGATGCCGGCCGGGTCGACGACCGTGCAGACCGCGCCCGCGTCGCCGAGGCCGCCGGCCTCCTCCGCCTCGGGGGCCTCGCCCTGGTGCGCCGGACGGTGAGCCAGGAGTTCGCCGGCCAGCCGGGTGCCGGGCTCGGTGCTCGCGCGCAGCCGGTGCACATCGGCGCTGGGGACGACGACCTGAGTGAAGACGTCCAGGCCGTACATCGTGATCGGCACTCCGGCGGTGAGCAGGACGGCGGCCGCCTCCGGGTCGTGCCAGACGTTGAACTCGGCAACCGCCGTGGCGTTCCCGGTGGCCACCGCGCCGCCCATGAACACGATCCGCTCGATGTTGCGGGTGACTTCGGGGTGGGTGCGCAGCAGCAGCGCGATGTTGGTCAGGGGCGCGGTCGGCACGAGGGTGACCGGGCGCGGCGAGGCGAGGATCTCGCGGCGCAGCAGGGTGACCGCGTCCACGTCGGCGGGGGTGCGGGCGGGCGCCGGCAGGCCGAGGTCGCCCATGCCGTCTGAGCCGTGCACATGCCGCGCCGAGCGCGCCGGCTCGATCAGCGGGCGCTCGGCGCCGCGGCCGACGGGGATGTCGGGGGCGCCGGCCTGCTCCAGCACGGTGAGGGTGTTGCGGACGACGCCGTCCACGTCCGTGTTCCCGGCGACACAGGTGATCGCGCGCAGATCGATCCCGGGGTGGCGTACGGCGAACAGCAGGGCCAGGGCGTCGTCGACGCCCGTGTCGCAGTCGATGATCACCGGGATGGGCTGACCGGTCACGGCCGGCTCCTCTCTCTACGACACGAGTCTCGGCGCGCGTCACTTCGGCACGGGCTACGACAGCGACCTTACGCAGCCGCCCACAGTTCGGCGCCGCGGGTGTCGACGCACACCCCGATCCGCTCCAGCAGCCGTTCCACCGGGACGGCCCCCGGACGCCGCGCGTCCCGCAGCCGTAGGGCCGCCAGGTCGCCTTCGGCCTCCCGTTCGCCGATCACCGCCTGGTACGGCACCAGGCGCGCCGCCCGGACGCGGGCACCGAGGCTGCCCTGCTCGGGCCCGGCGAACTCGGCGCGCAGCCCGCGTGCCACGGCCCGCCGTACGACGTCGTGCGCCTGCTCCTCCTGGGCCTGGGACACCGGCAGAACGACGAGCTGGACGGGTGCGACCCAGGTGGGGAAGGCCCCGCCGTGCTCCTCGATCATCTGCGCCACCGCGCGCTCCACGCTGCCGATGATGCTGCGGTGGACCATGACCGGCCGGTGTTTCGCGCCGTCGGCGCCGATGTAGTGCAGATCGAAGCGTTCGGGCTGGTGGAAGTCGATCTGGACGGTGGACAGGGTGGCCTCACGGCCGGCGGAGTCGACGACCTGGACGTCGATCTTGGGCCCGTAGAAGGCGGCCTCGCCCGCCGCCGCCTCGTACTCGACACCGGCGCCCGCCAGCACCTCCTCCAGCAGCCCGGTGGCCCGTTTCCACAGCGCCGGGTCGGCGACGTACTTGCCGCCCTCCCCGGGCAGGGACAGCCGGTGGCGGGAGGCGCGGATGCCGAGGTCGGCGTAGGCGCGGCCGATCAGTTCGAGGGCGCCTCGCGCCTCCTCCACCGCCTGCTCCAGGGTGCAGAAGATATGGGCGTCGTTGAGCTGGATGGACCGTACGCGGGTCAGCCCGCCGAGCACCCCGGACAGCTCGGAACGGTACATGCCGCCCAACTCTGCGATACGGAGCGGCAGTTCACGGTAGCTGTGGGACCGGGACCGGTAGATGAGGGCGTGATGGGGGCAGAGGCTGGGCCGCAGGACGACCTGTTCGCCGCCCAGCTCCATCGGCGGGAACATGTCGTCGCTGTAGTGGGACCAGTGCCCCGAGATCTCGTACAGCTCGCGCTTGCCGAGGACGGGCGAGTACACGTGCCGGTAGCCGGCCGCGCGTTCCTGGTCGCGGATGTACTCCTCCAGGGCGTGCCGCACGATCGCGCCGTCGGGCAGCCAGTACGGGAGCCCCGCGCCCATCAGCGGATCGGTGTCGAACAGCTCCAGCTCACGGCCGAGCCGGCGGTGGTCGTACATGGTCTCTCTCCTCGCGTTCACAGGCGAGCGACCCACGACGAAGCCCCGGGGCACTCGCCCCGGGGCTTCGGACATCCAGTCCATGGTTCAGCGCGCCGGGACACTCTCCGGCGTCGTCGTGAGGAACGACTGGGCGCGCTGCATGGGAGCACGGTAACGCGGGGGCGGGACGGGGGCCACGGGTTTTCGCGCGGACCGTAACCCGGACGGCCCGGCGCGCTGGTGGGGTGTCGTGCGCGGTGGTCCCTTGGAGACGTAACCGATCTTGAGGTGGCCAGGAGGCGTCCGATGACCCGCACCCCGTCCCGTGTCCTCGTCGTCGCCGCGATGTCCGCGGGAGCCCTGGTGAGCGTGAGTGCGTGCGGCCTCATCGTGGGCGTGGGCCCGGAGCCGGACGCGGGGACGAAGGAGCAGACGCCGGCGGCCTCGCACAGCCCCGCGCACAGTGCGAAGCCGTCCGCCACGGCCCCCGCCGCGCCCCCGCCCCTCACCGAGGCGCAGGCTCAGGCCGCGCTGCTGACCCAGGCGGACCTGGGCGCGCCGTGGGCGCCCACGCAGGGGGCCGCGACCTGGCGGGACGGGGTGCTCAAGGCCCACGCCGACGTGCCCGAGTGCCGCAAGCTCCTCGACGCGCTGTACACGGACGACCTGTTCGGTGCGGACGCCACCGGGACCCGGGTCGTGACCGGGCTCGACGACGCCATGGACCAGGCGCAGCTGCGGTACCAGGTGCTGTCGTTGCGGCCCGCCGACGTGGACCGGACGCTGACCTGGATGAAGACCCTGCCGAAGACCTGCGCCAGGTTCACGGCGGTGACCGGGCGCGGCGCCCTCCAGAACGTCCGGGTCGAGGAGACCGTACTGCCGGTGGTCGGAGACGACCGGCAGGGGCTGCGGGTCACGTTCACCGGCGCGACGGCGACCGGCGAACAGACCCTGCTCACCCTCGACGTCGCCGTGGTCCGCGTCGGCGAGGACACGATCGCCCTCACCCACGGCGGCCCGGGGGACGTGTCCGCCGACGCCACGAAGGCCTTCGTGCAGGTGGGTGCGCAGCGGCTGGCCGACATCAGGAAGCAGCCGCGGCTCCGCGTCTGACCGGCCCCGGCCGACGACCGAGGGGATCCGGACGACAGGCCCTAACCGAGCTTCTCCACGGCCTCCTTGGCCTCCTTCAGGCCCGCCCCGGTCGCCTCCCGGTACACCTTGATCGCCTGGATCTTCTTGCCGTCCCGCACCAGTGCGTTCACCTCGTCCGACCACGGTTCGGGCTCGGTGAGTCCCAAGTGGCCGAGGATCAGGTCGAGTTTGTGCTCGATCCGGGCAACCCGTCTGTCCGTGCGGGAGATCCGGTTCTCGATGCTGCCGATACCGAAGAGCACCAGCAGGACGAGCAGGGAGAAACCCAATATGTCCATGCCGTGATCATAGGGATCCGCATCCCACGGTCGCTCAGTCGCCGTCCAGTGGCTCCCGGTGCGAGACCACGTCGTGCGCCACCTCGAGGGCGGTGCGGCCCTGCGCGAAGGCGCGGGCGCGCAGCCGGACCGACGCCTCGTCGGCATCGACGCCGAGCTGCGCCATGACCATGCCGATGGCCTGGTAGACCTCGTCGTGTTCGGTGGCCAGACCGCCCAGCCAGGCCTCCTCGCCGCCGCTCTCCTCCCGCGGCAGGGTCGTGAGGGCCAGCGTCATGACGGAGGCCAGCAGCTGTGCACGGCGCAGCTCGTCCTCGGTCAGTTCGCCCCGGGTGTCGCGGTAGAGGTCGAGGGTGCCCACCGTCAGGCCGTCGTCGCTGCCCAGTGGCAGCGAGTACACGGCCTGGACGCCGACGGCCGTCGCCTGCCGGGCGAACAACGGCCAGCGGTGCATGTCCCTGCCGGCGGCCAGGTCGCAGGCCAGCACCGGGGTGCCGGTCCGGTAGGCGTTCAGCCACGGGCCGTCACCGAGAGTGGTCTGGAGCTCCGCGAGATACGAGGCCATGGAGTTGCTCGCGGCGAGCCGGAGGGACATTCCGCTGCTGCGCAGCGACACACTCGCGCCGACGACCGGCAGCAGCCTCACCGCCGCCGCACACAACCGGGCAGGTGTCTCCCCGGGCCGGGCATCGCGCACCACCTCGGCGATCACGTCGATGGCGCTAACTGCGTCCACGGCCACCGCCTCCTCCGATCGCAGCGTGGCCTGCATCTGGGGGCGCTGCCCGACTACCCCTGCCTCGGGGGGCGAAACGCCGTCCGCCTGCCGACCCCGGGACCGGTCACAGAGGAGGCTGTGCGGGTGCGGGGCCGAGGGTGGTGGTGCCGGGGGCCGTACGGTGGCCGAGCCCCGTGCGGTACGCGTCCAGGGCCGCCTCCACCCGTCCGGTACGGCGCAGCAGATCGCCGAGCAGCCGGCACAGGTCGGCCAGGTCACCGGCCGCACCCGCCCTCTCCAGCATGCTCAGGGCACGGACGTAGTGCTCCTCGGCGGCCTCCGTGTCGCCGGCGTCCTCCGCGATGATGCCGAGCAGCCGGTGGGCCGCGGCGGAGTGCAGGGCGCCGCGCTCGGGGCCGAGATCGTCGCTGAGCACGTCGTGCAGGAGGGCCGCGGCCTCGTCGGACTTGCCGCGCCGGTGCAGTACGTCAGCGAGCTCGACGGCGACCTGGCTGCTGTAGAGGGCGGCGCGCCCCGCGGAGAGCATGTCGAGGGCCTGCCTCAACTCACCCTCGGCGCGGTCGAGCTCGCCGTTCTGGGCGTACACGTAGCCGCGCATCCAGTGGCAGCCCGCGAGTTCGGTGCGGATCTGGAGGGTGCGGTACAGCTCGGCTGCCTTGGCGAGGGAGGCGTCGGCCTCGGCGATGCGGCCCTCGGCGAGCAGGGTGCGGGCCACCGAGCGGTGCATACGGGCGACGAGCGCGGGGTCCCCGGACTGCGGGGCGAGGGCGAGCGCGAACTCGGCGGCCTGGGCGGCGCGGGCCTGGGCGCCCATGTCCATGTAGGGGCCGATGACGCTGGCGTAGAGGAGGAGCAGCGCATCCGGGTCGTGCAGTCCGCTGCGGTTCAGCTCGTCGAGGGCCGACTCCAGCAGGTAGACGGCGTAGCGGAGTTCACCGGCCAGGTAGTGGGAGACGGCCCTCCCGCGCAGGGCGGGTACGCGGGCCGGCAGCGGTACGTCGGCGAGTGCGCGCTCGGAGCCCTCGAAGTACTCCCGGGCGGCCGTCAGCTCTCCGGTGTCCAGGGCGCACTCGCCGAGCCCGAGCAGGGCGACCGCCTGGACGTCGACCAGTTCGTGGCTCTCGGCCTCGGCGAGCAGCGCGGCGTACTGCTCCGCCGCCTGCTCGGCCTCGCCGCCGGCGAGCGTGCGCTGCGCCTCGGTCAGTCTGAGGCGCAGGTCGGTGGCGAGGCGGGCCGGACGTCCGGTGACCAGCTCCTCGTAGGCGATCCCGAGGCGTTCGGCGATGTGCCGCAGCGCCTCCTCGGAGGGGCGGACCCGGCCGGCCTCCAGGGTGGAGATGTAGGCGGGGGTGTAGGCGGGCTCAGCCAACTGGCGTTGGGTGAGCCCGCGCTCGGACCGCAACTGCTGGACTCTGCGACCGATGGTCACCGGATCGTCACGGTCCGACACGACAACTCCCCCTGAACCTCTTGCCGTTGGCCCCCGTCGACCCCTACGTTAAACGGCGTCTTAAGCGCGTTTAATACAACACTGTTGAGACGCTGTTGAGAGGTTGCCGTGCTCCGACACATCTCCGAGCGTTACGCCCGAGGGTTCGGCGCAGCCCTCGTCGCAGTGGCCGCCCTGGTCCTGGCGGCCAACGCGGGCCCGGCCAAGGCGGCCGACGCGCAGCCGGTCGGCCAGGTACAGCAGGTTCACCACGGGGGCTAGTGGTGGCCTGGCGGTCAGCAGTTCCAGGTCGCCCAGTACCAGTTGCCCTTCAGCTCGCCGTTTGGGAGGAAGACCGGGGTCTGGACGTCGATGCCCGGGAGGCCGCCGTTGTTGCCGTAGTACCAGATGTAGTGGCCGTGGTTGCGACTGCCGTAGTGGACCTCCAGCCAGCCCTGGGAGTGGTGGACGTACGGCGCGAACCACCAGGCGCCCCGCTGGCCGGCGGGGATGGTCGAGGTGTGGGTCTCGGTCGAGGTGTGGGCACTGCCCACCTTCCAGGTCTCGGACTGCGAATCGCTGGCCTTCATCCCGGCCTCGAACGTGTCGCTGAAGCCGGCGGACACCTCCACGGACGTCGACTGCTCGAAGGCGTACTCGGTGCTCGTGGTGTTGCTGTCGGTACGGGTGAGCGTCACGGGCTGGTTGCTGGCGCAGTTGCTGATCACGTTGGAGGCCTGCCGGCGCTTGCCGAGTTCGGTCCAGGCGTCCTGCTCGTGGTACTGGCACGAATCGGCGTTGCCGTTGTTGCAGTCCCAGATCACATCCGGCGCGTCGTCACCCCAGCCGGGGGTGGTGTTGGCGCTGGCCGTCCCCGCGGAGAAGGGGATCAGCAGGAGGGCGAGGGCGGGAACCAGGACGGCCGGCTTTCCGCGGCCGGCGTTCTTGAGCTTCATGTGGGGGGGTTCTCCCGTCGAGGCTGTGTGCTGTGCAGCGACGAGACGATGGTCGGAACCACGGAATTGTTCGGGCACCCCTTTCGCCAGGGGAATCAAAACCAATCAATCGCCGCTCGATCACCGGGTGTCACTGCCCGCACACCTTCCGGTACGCCACGCCCGGCAGATACGTCCGCCACTGGGCCCGGGACAGGCCGTTCCCTCCCGTCCGCGCGCACACCGTCTCCGCCGCCCGCCCCGGATCGATGGGGTACCGCTGCAGCGGGACGTGGGCGCTGCCCGCGTACACCGTGCGGCCGTCGGGGCTGAAGGCGACGGTGTCGATCTGCTCCCCGGACGTCGTCAGCGGGGAGCCCAGCGGCTGCTGGGTGGCGATGTCCCACAGCTGGAGGCTGCCCGCCTCGCCGCCGACCGCGAGGGTGGTGCCGTCGGGGCTGACGGCGAGGGCGGTCACCGCCTCCGAGGTGTCGCCGAACACCGAGTCGCCGATGTTCTCCGGGAGGGCGGCGAAGACGCTGCGCAGGATCCCCGACCGCTGTCGCACCTTCCCGTCCCACAGCGCCACCCGGCCGGTCTCGTCGCCCGCGGCCAGCAGCGAGCCGTCCGCGGCGAAGGCGAGTGCGCCGATGTCCTCGCCCTGGACCAGGTCCCGGCGCGTGACCCGGCCGGCCGGCAGGGCGGCGACCCGGTTGTCGCCGGCCACGGCGCTGCCGTCGCGGTTGGCGGCGAGGTGGGTGCTGGAGAGGGACCTGAGAACGGCCGTACGGCGGTGGTGCACGAGGTCCCAGACCTCGTCGGTGCAGGTGCCGATGTCGGGGGTGCGGGCGGCGTAGAGCGTGCGGGCGTCCCGGCCCAGGGCGATGGTGATCACCGCGCCGGGCGATGTCCCGGCCGCGAGATCGAGCGTCGCACGGACCCGGCGGCCGGTGACGTCCCAGACCGCGAGGCGCTGGGCGGACACATGGCTCCCGGGGGCCGCGACGGTGTACGCCAGCGTCCTGCTGTCGGAGGAGAAGGCCAGCAGCGCAGACGTGTACTCGGGGACCACCGGGGAGGAGGGGTCGCGGGAGACGGGGACGGGCAGCTCGGGCAGGGTGTGCAGCAGCCGGCCGTCGGCGGTGTCGCGGAGCCGGACGGTGTAGTGGTCGCCGGTGCGTTCGGCGGTGGCGAGAGTGCGGCCGTCGGGGCTGAGCAGCACCTTGTCCTGCGGGGTGTCGTGCCAGTCGGTGGTCACGGCGGCCGGGATCCACAGCGAGTGCACGGTGCCGCCCTCCAGGTAGCGCAGCACGGACTGCTTGTCGTCCCAGGCCAGAGCGCCGTACAGGTGCTGGTTGTTCAGGGAGTGCCGGAAGAGCGGGGCGTCGGCCTCCGGCCGCCACACCCTGATCTCCTGGCCGTCGACGGTCGCCAGGAGCCTGCCGTCCTTGCTGAAGGCGAGGGACTTCACCCCGGTGTCCGCGAGGTCGGCCTGGCGTTTCCCGGACCTCAGGTCCCAGACGCGGACCCCCGTCGAGGTCACCGCGGCGAGCCTCCCCCAGCCTTCGGCCGGGGGGACCCCCATCCCGCTTCGCTCGCCGCCGCCGAGGACCAGGTTCGACCGGTCCTCGCCGCAGGCTCCGCTCTCCTTCTCCCACTGCCCGTGCACGATGCGCCCGCTGCTCAGGTCCCGTACCTGCGGTGCGCTGCCGCCCACGGGGCAGACCGCGAGCAGCCGGCCGTCGGCGCCCACCGCGACCACGTTCGAGTTCGCCGCCTGCGTCCGGTACCGCAGGCGGCCGTCCGCGGCCGAGCGCACCTGGACCGTGGAGTCGTTCAGGTCGGTCACGACATAACTGCTGCCGCTGAAGTCGACGAGCACGTTCCCCGCCGGCCGGTCGGCGCGCCATCGCCCGGTGGCCGTGTCCCACAGCCGTACCCCGTGGTCCACGGGGACCGCCAGCAGCCGTCCGTCGGGGCTCGCCGACTGCACCCTGCCGTCCACGGGCAGCCGTCCGGAAGCGATGCGCCGGTGGTGTGCCACGTCCCAGGTGCGCCAGGTGCGGCCGTCGACGCTGAGCAGCGTACGGCCGGAATCCGTCAGGTTGCGCACCGGCCCGTCGCCCGTCGCCGGGTCGCTGAAGGTGTCCGCCTCCGGCTGCCCGAGCGCGCCCAGCAGCGCCCCACGGGTCTCCGGCAGGCGGGCCATGCGCCAGGCGGCGACGCCGAGCAGCTGGGCGGTGCGCGGGTCGGTCGTCCGCAGACCGTCCGACACGGAGGCGATCCGGCGGGCCGCGTCCTCGGTGCGCCGGCGCTCGTTGTCCCGGCTCTGCGTCCAGGCGGACAGGCCGGCGACCAGGGCGATGGCGAGGACGGCCGAGAGCACGCCGACCGCGGTGCGGGCCCGGCGCGTGGAGCGGGCGGCGGCCCGGCGTTCCGCGTCACGGGCCGCGAACGCGGCGGTCAGGAACTCCCGCTCCGTCGCGGTCAGCGAAGGCTCCTGCGCGGGATCCGGGAAGTGCTCCTCGGCCCGGTCGAGCCGGCTGCCCCGGTACAGGGCGCCGGGGTCGCGGTCGTGCTCCAGCCAGGTGCGGGCGTCCTCGGTCAGCGCCCGGTGCCGCAGCAGCCGCTCGCGGTCCTGCTCGATCCAGCCCTGCAGCCGCGGCCAGCAGGTGATCAGCGCCTCGTGGGCGAGGTGGACGCCCTCCTCGTCGGCGGTCAGCAGCCGGGCCCGGGCCAGCCGCTCGACCACCACCGGGACGTCGGGGTCGGACCACTCGTCGAGTTCCGAGCGGGTGAGGGGGCGGCGGGTGTCGACGGTGCCGCGGCCCGGCTCGATCATGCGCAGCAGCAGGTGGCGGGCCGCGCCCCGCTGCGGTGCGGTGAGCTGCCCGTACACCTCCTCGGCGCTCGCCGCGATCGCGCCGCGGACCCCGCCGGCCGCCTCGTACGCGGCCAGTGTCAGCATCCGGCCCTTGCGCCGGCGCCAGGTCTCCAGCAGGGCGTGGGAGAGCATCGGCAGGCCGCCGGGCTGGTCGAGGACCTCCTCGACGATCTTCGCGGTCAGCTCCCGCTCCACCAGGTGCCCGACCGCCTGCGCCGGTCCGACCACCGCGTCCCGCAACTCGTCGGCGGTCATCGGGCCGACCAGGAGTCCGGCGCCGGACAGGGCGTCCGCCAGGTCGCGGTGCTCGGCGCAGCGGGCGTAGAAGTCGGCCCGTACGGCGATGAGGACCTTCAGCCTGCGGTCCGGGTCGCGGGCGGCGAGCAGCAGGTCGAGGAAGCGGGCGCGTTCGGCGCGGTCCCTGCAGAGGGTGAAGACCTCCTCGAACTGGTCGACCACCACCCAGCTCTCGGGGTCGCCCTCGGCGGGCGTGAGCAGATGGCCGTAGGTCTGGGCGGGCCGGTCCCCGGGAGTGAGGACGCGCAGCACCGCCGGCCGGCCGCGGGTCGCGATCTCGTCCCTGAGCCGCGGGATGAGACCGGCCCTGAGCAGGGACGACTTTCCGCTGCCCGAAGCCCCGAACAGCACCGCGAACCGGTGGTCGCACACCAGCCGGTTCAACTCGTCGACCAGCCGGTCCCGGCCGAAGAAGAGCTGCCGGTCGTCCGGCTCGAACCGGGTGAGACCCCGGTACGGCGGCGGCACCTCCCCGTCCTCCTCGCGCGCCGTCCCCGCCGCCTCGGCCTCGGCCTCCTTCCAGCGGGCCTCCCACCCGGCGGGATCCGCCCCGCACGCGCAGGCGTACCCGCGGACGACGGCGAGTGACGGCAAGCGCTCTCCGGCCGCGGCCTGCGACAGCGTCGTCGCGGAGAACCCGGCGGTCCGGGCCATCGCCCGGTACGAGGGGCTGCCCGCGGCCCTGCGCAGCTCGCGCAGTTGATGCGCGAGGCGTTGTACGGGACCGGCTTCGGGATCCACGGGTCGTTCGGGTCGGCCCACGGCGTGCTCTCCCTCTGTACCACTGGCGGCTTTCGTACGGCTTTCGTACGCGCCCGGAGAGACGACAACCTAACGTCCGGACAAATATCGCGGAACCGGTTCACCGCCATTGATTGCCGTGACATGAGCGACGCGCCGATCAACCGCGCCGGCCGACGTTGATCAGTTCGGGGAAAAGCCGCCTCGAGTTTGATGGAAAGCCCTTCCATTGAACTCTCAACTTGCACCAGTCTTCGTCCCGCACGGATGTCATGTCCGGAACGAATGGACCCTCGACTGGAGCCCCCATGTCCCCAGCAGTCAGCAGCACCAGGCCCCACCGCCTCGCCAGGGCCGCCGCCGTCGCCGGCAGCGCCGCCGTGCTCGCCCTCGCCCTGCCGGGCAGCGCCTTTGCCGGTGTGCTGCAGAACCTGCCCGAGAACGCGACCTCGTTCGAGAAGAACTTCGAGCCGGTCTACGACTACGACACGGACAGCTGCTACCCGGCCGCCGCGATCGACCCGAGCGGCAACCTCAACGGCGGTCTGAAGCCGACCGGCTCGATCACCGGCGAGTGCCGCTCCGGCCACCTCGGCCACGCCAACACCTACTCGCGGTCCAAGTGCAACAACGGCTGGTGCGGGATCATCTACGCCAGCTACTTCGAGAAGGACGAGGCCTCCCCGGGCATAGGCCACCGCCACGACTGGGAGTGCATGGTCGTCTGGGTCCAGGACGGGGCGTCCACCCCGGCGTATCTTTCCGCCTCCGCGCACGGCGGCTTCAGCACCCACGCGATCGCCGACGTCCCGATGAGCGGGCAGCGCGTCGAGGCCGTCTACCACAAGGACGGCGCGTCCACCCACGCCTTCCGCTTCGCCAAGTGGGGCGAGACGCCGGAGAACGACACCGGTGCCTGGCACCAGGAGAACCTGCTCAGCTGGGCCAACCTGGCCACCGGCCTGCGGGACAAGCTGAACGCCTCCGACTGGGGCAGCGCGAACTTCCCGCTCCAGGACTCCAAGTTCGCCGACCACCTGAACAAGGCCAAGCCGAGCGGCATCGCCTTCGACCCGTACGCCTGACCGGCGGGCGGCGGGTCCGCGGAACTGGTCGCCGCGGAGTTGATTGCCCCCATGAACAGGGGTGCCGATCAACTGTCCGCCTGCCAGTCTCTTCACCGGGGCCCCCAACCGCGGCCGCCGACGTACACTCCCCCCTGCGCGTCGGCGGCCGCTTCGCGTGCGCCGCCGGTCGACCGGCCCGGCCAAGCCGATTGATTCGCCGACCTGTACCTCGTGCGCCGCCTACGCTGCCTCCATGCCGTCTCCCGCCGCTCGCACCGCGCTGGACCTCACCGCCGGTCTCCCGGTCGCCGACCTGGAGGACTTCTACCGGGACCTGCACCGCCACCCCGAGCTGTCGCTCCAGGAGCACCGCACGGCCGCCAAGCTGGCCGAGCGGCTCACCAAGGCGGGTTACGAGACCGCCGAGGGCATCGGCGGCACCGGCGTCGCAGGCGTCCTCCGCAACGGCGAGGGCCCGACGGTCCTCCTGCGCGCCGACATGGACGCGCTGCCGGTGCACGAGGAGACGGGCCTGCCGTACGCCTCCTCCACACCCGGCGTGATGCACGCCTGCGGGCACGACCTGCATGTGACCTGGCTGGCGGGCGCGGCCGCGGCGCTGGCCGCCGGACGCGACACCTGGTCCGGCACCCTGCTGGTGGTGGGCCAGCCCGCCGAGGAGACCGGCCAGGGCGCGCAGGGGATGATCACGGACGGCCTGTACGAGCGCTTCCCCCGCCCGGACGTACTGCTCGGCCAGCACGCGGCACCCGGACCCGTCGGCTTCTACGCCCACTCACCCGGCCTGATCATGTCGGCGTCGACGGACATCGACATCGTCGTGCACGGCCGCGGCGGCCACGGCTCCCGTCCCGAGACGACCGTCGACCCCGTCGTCACGGCCGCCTACCTGGTCACCCGCCTCCAGACGGTGGTCTCCCGGGAGATCGCCGCCCGCGAGTCCGCCGTGCTGACCGTCGGCCGGATCGAGGCGGGCACCCGGCACAACATCATCCCGTCCGAGGCGCGCATCGCCCTCAACCTGCGCACCCAGTCCGACGAGGTGCGCGAGCGGATGATCGCCGCGATCCGGCGCATCGCGGCGGGCGAGGCGCTGGCCGCCGGCTGTCCGCGGGAACCGGAGGTCACGGTGGGCGCGACCTTCCCGGTGACCACGAACGACGCCGACACCGACCGCCGGATCGCCGCCGTGCACGAGGAGGTACTCGGGGCCGGGACGGTGCTGGACTTCGGCCCGGTGATGGGCAGCGAGGACTTCCCGCACCTGGCGCACGGCGGGATCCCGTACTCCTACTGGTTCGTCACGACCACCCCGGCCGACGTGTGGGACGCGGCGCCCGGCACCGACCTGATGGAGAAGTTCCTGGCGGTCCCGAGCAACCACAGCCCGCACTTCGCGCCGGATCCGTCGACGGTCGCACCGGGCGTACGGACGCTGGTGTCGGGCGCGCTCGCGTATCTCACGTAGCTCGCGTATCTCACGTGGTGATCGCGCTCCTACACTCACCGCGTGAACAACTACAAGTGCACCTACTGCGGCACCATCGGCCTGGTGGACGGTTTCATCGAGGACGAGGGCCAGGGCACGCACGGTTACGCGCGCTGGATCGAGGGCGCGTTGGAGCGGGGGCCCTTCGGGGGCGCCAAGCGGATGGGCCGGCCCCGGCGGCAGATAGAGGCGTACCGCTGCCCCCAGTGCGGGCACCTGGAGCTGTTCGCCACCGCCGCGGTGTAGGGGCTGGTCAGCCCTGGGTCTGCAACTGCCGCAACTGCCGCTGCACATGGTCCAGCGCACCCTGTCTGCGCCCCGGCACCCGCGAGCGCAACTCGGCCAGCGACGCGCCGAGTTCCCGCGCGGCGGCCGCATCCCGCACCTGCCCCCACTGGTGATGCGCCCGGTCCACGGCCGCCTCCACGGCGGGCGCGTCCGGCGCCTGCCCCGCCGCCAGCCGCGCGGCGGCCACCCCCAGCCAGGTCCGGCAGCTGCGCGCCGGATCCCCGGCGAACATCGCCAGATCCGCCCGCACTTCGGCCCAGTGCAACGCCTCCTCGGACCCGGGCCCGTGGGCGCGTACGGCGGCCTGCTCGTGGTGGGCGGCGAGGGCGTCGGCGTCGGAGTGGCGGCCGGACCGGACGGCGGCGGAGATGGCGGAGTGGGGATCGGCGGCCTCAGTGGTCTGCTGCCGGTGAGCGGCCTCCAGCCCGTCGGCGCCACTCGGACGCCGGTCGGCGTCCGGCGTTTGAGGACGAGGCCGTTCAGGCCGATACGGGGGTCTGGGGGCGAAGCCCCCAGGCGCGGCGGCACCCACCCCCAGCACAAGGTCCGCATACGCCTCCGCGCCCACCCGCGCCAACGCCTGCTGATGCAACTGCTCCACCGCCGGCCGCAGGCCACTGCGCAGGATCGTCGCCACGGCCTTCATATACGCCGGCACGGCCACCGAACGCCGCGACGAGGGCGGCGGCGCGACCCGGCCGTAGACGGCGTTGTTGCGCCCCGAGTCGAGCGGGTTCGCCCGAAGCCACTCCCAGGCCTCGGCATCCGCATGCAGGTCGAGGAAGAGCGTGGTGGAACCGCTCGCCCGCAGCCGCAGTTCCTCCCGTATCCAGTGCCACGGCAGCCCGGTGTAGCGCACCGTCGCGGGCGTCGTACGGGCGAGCGCCAGGTGCGGCAGCCGCTGGCGGCGGTCGAGCTGCAGCTGCCCGGTGACGAAGACGGTGAGCGGTCCCGGGGTCCCCGCGGCGGCCCGCAACCGGGTGAGCACGGCCTGCGGCTCCAGCGGGTCGGCGAGCTCGACGACGTTCGCCGTGTCCGTGCCGGACAGGACGGCGGGCGGGACGGCCGCGAGGACGGGGAGCACGGACGCCGCGTCCACCAGGCAGCCCTTGCCCGCCGGGGATGCGGCGAGCAACAGCACGGTTCCGGGCATCGTTCCCTCCCCATCCCCCGTCGATCACTTACGGCAGCACCGTAACCGCTGCCGGTGAAAAGGTGGGCGCCAGGACCGGAACCCGCCGCTCAGGACGCCAAATACCGCTTCACGTCATCGACCTCGTGCTTGCCGACCGCGAGCGCGACCCAGGAACCGTCCGGGAAGGCGACGTCCACGCGGTTGCAGTGGCGGGCGGGGTGCGGCTCCCGGCGCAGGGAGAGCACCTGGCGCGGGTACTCCCCGTAGACCTTGGGGGTTTCGCGTTCCGGCGACAGCGAGCTGCTGACCAGCAGCACTCGGCGGTCGGTGAACGTCAGCAGGAAACTGTCGTTGTTGAAGGTCCCCCGCCCGTAACCCGCACGCACCGCGATCACGAAGCGGCCCGCGTCGCTCTCCCAGCCGCCCTGCCACACCCGGCCGCGTACCAGCCGCCGGATGCCGAAGCCGCCCCAGAACCAGTCCTCCATTTTCTCCAGCGGGTACGTGAGCAGAGCAGCCGCCGCGGCAAACCAGTAGAAGGGAAGCAGCAGCACGCGCAGACCCCGGAAGCTCCGGTCCTCCGTCCCGCTCCCCGGCGCACGGCGCGGGCGATGCCGGCACGGAATGTCCTCCGGCGCCAGCGGATCCAGCCCGGCGGAGAAGACACCGTAGAGCTGCTCACCGCCCGCCAGACAGCGGGCGGCGTACTCGTGACGGCTCACGTCCCGGTCCGTCGTAGGCGGGGGCTGGGCGTGCTGTGACATGGCTGGTTTCTCCCTGCCGACTCGGCGCTCAGCCGAAGTCCTCTTCGATGCTGCGCTTGTTGACCCGGTAGGGCTGTTCCTGGGCGAGCTGCTGGTCCCGAGTCCGGGCCTCCCTCACGGTGTCGCTGTGAAGGGCGTCCTTGACGGGCCCCGCCGGATCTCCGGTGAGCCCGGGGACCTCCCCGAAGAGGGGCTTGAAGACATGCTCCTTGAGCTGCTTCATGCCTTCGTGGTGAGCGGCCCACACCAGGCCCTTGTGCGTCCCCTCACCGCCCATGCCGCGTATGCCGGCCATCTTGCGGACACCCTTGGCGACCTTGCGCACGTCATTGAAGCTCTTCTTCCCCTTCCGCATGTCCTTCACGGCGTCCATCAGCTCCCGCAGCGCCTTACCGAGCTTGGAGGAGACCTGTTCCACCCGCTCGACGTAGACCATGACCTCGCCGTCCACCACCAGCGCGTCCACGGCCGTGGCCAGGCCGGCCGTCAGCAGGTCGACGACGAGGCCCGCGGCGATCGTCATGGCGATCATCTCGATCGCCTCGCGGATGATGGCGACGACGGTGTCCTCGGCGAGCTTGCACTCCTTGGCGGCGCTGTTGAGGATCTCCGCGGTCTGGCCCATGTCCGCCGCGGTCCCGTCGATGGCCGCGACGAACTCGCCCATGCTGCGGCCGAAGGCCGCCGAAGCGTCTCCCTCCCAGTGCTCGGGGAGCTTGGCGGCGCCCATGCGCAGGGCGTCGGCCACGGAGTTGAGTGCCTTGGCCTGGTCGTGCCAGCTCTGCGCGGCGTCGTGCAGCTGAGCCGGCATGCCGGTGACCTTCTCCAGCTGGTCCAGCATGCCGGTCTTCTGCAGAACGCCGCGGACGACGTCGTCGATCCCGGCGTCCAGGCCGTGTTCCTCGCTGGGGGCCACGTCCTCCAGCGGCGGGAGCGGTGCGGGTTCCTTCTTCGTCCAGGCGTAGGCGGCTGCCGTGTCACTCATGCGCCGATCGACCCGCCGATGCCGTCCAGTCCCTGGCCGAGTTCGTACTCGTAGCTCACATACTGTCCGCCGACGTCCCGCAGCCCCTTGGCCACGTCCGCCAGGACGGAGACGAGGTCGGAGACGTTCTGCTCGGCCGCGGCGGCGTGCTCCCGGTAGGCGGAATGCAGCTCGTCGGAGTCCGGAAGCTTGCCGAACGCGCCGTTCGGCACGGTGATGTGGGCGATCGCGGACGCCACCCGTGGAATGTCGTCAAGGTGTTGCTCGGCCTGCCCGGCGTACTTGAGCAGCACGTCCGGGTCGACGTGGAAGCCGTCCCCCATGAGTCCCCCATTGTTTGCAAGCGCGTGCGTTGCTCCCCGGAGTCTAGGAACGCCCGGTAGCGGCCCCGCCAAACCGTGGAAAAGGGAGATCCAATCCAGGTCAAGATCACGCAAAAATGTCCCTCGCCCGCCCCGGACGCGAACCGCACCGGAACTGCCCCCGCCCACCGACTTGCCAGGCCCTGCCTCCAGGTGTGCTCTGGTAGGCAGGGGCGAGGAGAGAGAGGAGTGCTCTCATGGCTCAAGCGGCACCCACGTCCGGCGGAATGATGGGCAAGGTCAGGCTGAACCGCGCGGCCCGGCCCACTCGCACACCCGACCTGTTCGACGAGCGGGTCCACACCGTGGGCCGGTACGGGATCCCCGTGGTCCTCGGGCTCGTCTACGGCTTCTGGGCCGCGGCCAACCGCCGGGGCGGCGACGACATCACCGGCTGGAACATCCTGTTCGGCTTCGTCACGGCGGCCGTGTTCATCGTGCTGTGCATCGCCGTCGCGACGTTCGCACCGCTGCTCAAGCGTGAACTGCACTCACTGGTGAAGTCCGGCTTCGCGGGCGCCGCGGTCGCCTTCCTCTACAGCCAGACCGGTGAGTCGGTCTACCGCTCGGTGGCCCTGGGCGTGGTCGTCACGGCGGGCATCTTCCTGGTGTTCTTCTACCGCTACTACACGCGGGAGGACGCCGTCGGCAACCGCATCCGCTGACCGGCCCCAGGGTGCGGCGCACCCGAACGGAACCCATATGGAGGCGCCCCGCTCGCGGACCCCGCCCCCGGGCCGTTGCCTGGAGAGGTGGCCCCCAAGCGATCCGAGCGCCTGCGGCACGCCCTGTCGGCGGCACTGATCGCCCTCGCGTGTCTGCTGGCGCCGTGCGGCACGCTCGCGGCCTGGGCGGCGTACGACCTGGCCGACACGAGCCGCTACGTCACGACGATGGCGCCGCTCGCCGGGGATCCCGCGGTGCGGGAAGCGGTCGCGGACACCGTCGGCGCCGGGATCATGGAGCAGGTCGACGACCGGGGGGACGTACGGCCGCTGCGGGGCACCGTGCGCCCCTTCGTGCACGACGCGGTGCACTCCTTCACCGGCACCGAGGCCTTCCGCCTGGCCTGGGACTCCGGGAACCGGGCGGTCCACGACGCGGTGCTGCGCGCCCTGCACGACGAGAGCGACGGCGACGTCACCGTCGACCTCGCCCCCGTCACCGCCCAGGTCAAGCGTCAACTCGCCGTGGACCACGTCCCGTTCACGAACCGCATCCCGGTCGAGCACACCGAGGTCTCGGTACTCCCGGCCCAGGAACTGGACCGTCTCCGGAAGGGATTCCACGTGCTGGAAGTCGCCGGTTTCTGGCTGCCCGTGGCGGCCGTCGTCTTCGCCGTGACCGGGATCGCGGTCGCCGCCTGCCGCCGCCGCGCGGTCACCGCGACCGCCCTCGGCACGGCACTCGGCGGCGCACTGCTCGCCCTGGCCGTCACGATCGGCCGCCACCTCACCCTCGCCGACCTCCCCGACGAGACCCAGCAGCCGGCCGCTGGCGCCGTCTACGACGCCCTCACGGCAACCCTCCGCCAGGCGTGCTGGCTCCTGATCGCCCTGGGCCTGACGGTCGCCCTGGCTGCTTGGCTCACCGGACGCCGGGGCCGTCTCGTACGACGTCGGCAAGCACCCCCAGAGCCCGCTCCAGATCAGGCAAGGCAGCCGACGCCAGACCAAGCCTGACCGCGTCCGGGGTCCGCTTCGGGTCGACCACAAAGGCAGTCCCCGGCGTGACGGCGACCCCCTGCACGGCCGCCGCCGCCGCAAACGTGTCCGCCCGCCAGGGCGCAGGCAGCTCCCACCAGGCGAAATAGGCCCGCGGATCGCACCGCACCCGAAAGCCGCCGAGGTGCTCGGCGACCAGCCGCTGCCTGCGCGCCGCGTCCTCCCGCTTCGCCGCCACCAGCCGCTCCACCGTGCCGTCCCCGATCCACCGCACCCCCGCCTCCAGCGCGAACCGCCCGGCGCTCCACCCCCCGGACCGCACGGCCGCCGCCACCGCCTCCACGCGATGCTCCGGTACGACGAGAAAGCCGGCCGTGAGCCCGGGGGCGACCCGCTTGGAGAGGCCGTCGACGACATGCGTGAGGTGAGGGGCGTACGCGGCGAGGGGGTCGGCGGCCTCGGCCGGGTCCGCGAGGAAGGACCAGATGCGGTCCTCCACGACGGGGATGTCCAAGTCCGCAACGGTCTCCGCGAGTTGGCGCCGTCGTGCCTCGCCCGTCGTTACGGACGTGGGGTTGTGCAGGGTCGGCTGGACGTACAGCGCCGACAGGGGAGCGGCCCGGTGGGCGGCCGCGACCGACTCCGGACGCAGCCCGCCCTCGTCCGTGTCCAGCGGGACCAGCCGGACGCCCAGCCTGCCCGCGATCTCCCTGACCAGCGGATACGTCAGCTCCTCGACCCCCACACGGCCGCCCGGCCGGACGAGGGAGGCGAGGGCGGCGGCGATGGCCTGGCGGGCGTTGCCGGTGAAGAGCAGCCGGTCGGGGGCCGGGCGCCAGCCGGGTGTGGCGAGCAGCGCCGCCACCGCCTCGCGGGCCTGCACGGTCCCGGCGGCGGGGGCCGGGCGCAGGGCCTCGGTGAGGACGTCGGGGCGCAGCATCGGCGCGAGGGCGGGGGCGAGCAGCTCCGACTGGCCGGGCGCGGAGGGGTAGTTGAGCTCCATGTTCACCGGGGCAGTGGTCGCCGCTTCGGTGAGAGCCCGCCCGACCGGTCCGAGCCGGGCGGCCCGTACGAAGGTGCCCCGGCCGACCTCCCCGACGACCAGCCCCCGCCGCACCAGCTCGCCGTACGCCCGCTCCGCCGTGGAGGCCGCGATCCCGTGCCGCCTGGCGAACTTCCGCTGCGGAGGCAGCCGTTCGCCCGGCCGGAGCCGTCCGGCGGTGATGTCTTCGGCTATGCGGTCGGCTATCCGCCGGTACGCGTCCACGAGGCCCCCCTGTTGTTGCTGTTGTCGGCATTGCACCGAGGGCAAAGATCTTATTGCACTGAGGAGTTGGGCCGCCCTAGGGTCGAGGTCATGCCCTTTCCGCTGGTCCTCGTCCACGGCCACCCCTTCGACCACACGATGTGGAACCCGCAGCGGGAGGCGTTCTCCGGCTCCCGCCGGGTGATCTCCCCCGACCTGCGCGGCTACGGCGTCTCCCCTTCCTCTCCGGAGGTCACGCGTTTCGAGCAGTTCGCGCAGGACCTCGCGGCGCTGCTGGACGAGCTGGGGGTTCAGTCGTGCGTGCTCGCCGGTCTGTCCATGGGCGGCCAGATCGTCATGGACTTCTACCGGCAGTTCCCCGGCCGCGTCCGCGGTCTGGTCCTCGCCGACACCTTCCCGGCGGCGGAGACACCCGAGGGTGTCGAGGTCCGGCACGCCATGGCGGAGCGCCTGCTGCGGGAGGGCATGCGCGGCTACGCCGACGAGGTGCTGGAGAAGATGGTCGCGCCGCACGCCTCCGCCGAGGTCAAGGCGCATGTCCACCGCATGATGACGGCCACCCGCCCGGAGTCCGCCGCGGCGGCCCTGCGCGCCCGCGCCGCCCGCCCCGACTACCGCGAGCTGCTCACGACCGTCACGGTCCCGGCCCTGGTGGTCGTGGGCGCCGACGACACCTACACCCCGGTCGCCGACGCGGAGGCGATGCACGCGGCGCTCCCCGACTCGACCCTCCACGTCATCGAGGGCACGGCCCACATGCCGAACCTGGAGCGGCCGAAGGAGTTCAACGAGGCGCTGGAGGGTTTCCTGGCGCGCATCGACTCCGCCGGGGGATGATTCGGGCATCCCACTCGTGAGCGGAGGGCCCGGCCTTGGACACTGCGGCTGCCGAGTGGACCGCTGCGCGTGAGGACGAGCCGGTACGGCGGTCCGGGCGGCGCTTCGCGGCCTGGTGCGCGGGGCTGCTGCTGGCCGCGGTGAGCGTGGTCGTCGGCTGCCGGGCCGCCGACAGCGACGGCTTCACCCCGGTCCCCCAGCTCCTCGCCTTCCTGCCCTGGCTGCTCGCCCCCACCGGACTGGCCCTTGCCCTCGCGCTGCTCGGCCGCCGGCGCCTCGTCATGGTCTGGGCGCTCGTCGTCCTCGGGCTGCTGGCGTGGTTCACCGAGCCGTACGGGAAGACGGACGAGCCCGGCGGCACCCCCGTCGCCGAGTTCAGGGTGCTGACCTCGAACGTCGAGTTCGGCCGCGGGACGGGCTCCCTCGTCCCCGAGATCCGGCGGCACAAGCCGGACATCGTGTTCGTGGAGGAGTGCGAGTACACCTGCCAGGCCCGGCTGAAGCAGGACTTCGGCGCCGACTACCCGTACCGGCAGGCCGTGGCGGCCGGCGGCAGCCGCGGCTCGGTCATCCTCAGCCGCTTTCCGCTCAAGGGCACGGCGGGCGTGACCGGGACCATGGGCATGCCCGGTGCCGTCGCCGAGGTGCGCGGGCATGCCGTACGGCTTCAGCTGGCGCACCCCATGCCGCCGCTGCCCGGCCAGGTCGGCCTCTGGCACCGGGAGCTCGGGCGGCTGCGGGACGCTGCCGCCGCCGCCCGTACGCCCATGGTCCTGGCCGGGGACTTCAACGCCTCCCAGGACCACGCGGCCTTCCGCCGCGTCCTCGACGCCGGTATGCGCGACGCCGCCCGGCTCGCGGGCCACGCCCGCACACCCAGCTGGCCCGCCCGCACGGCCCCGACGTTCGGCGCCCAGATCGACCATGTGCTCGTCTCCCGGGACTTCTCGGCGAGCAGCGCCCGCTTCCTGGACCTGGCCGACACCGACCACCGCGCGCTGCTGGTGGACGTCACGCTTCACCGGCGCGGATGATCCGGCCGTGCCCGGAACACAGGTGGGTGCGGCCGCCCTGTGCAGGAGGGCGGCCGCACCGTGTGGGGAGTGGCGGCTAACGCGTGCTCTTGTGCAGGGACTTGTCGCTCAGGGACCTGTCGTTCATGGCCTTGTCCAGCGCGGCCCGGAAGCCGTTGGCCCACAGCTGGTCGACCTTGGCGCGCTCATTGGCGTCCGGGTTGGGGTTGGTGCAGGACGGGCCCGGGCCGCCGCCCGACATCAGCTCGCTGCACGGCCCCTCGTAGTGGTCCGGCAGACCGAGGACATGGCCGGTCTCGTGGGCGGTGACGCGGGTGGAGTCGTACTCCTTGTTCTGCGCGTAGTCGAGGAAGACATAGCCGCCGCCGTGGCCGTCGGTCGAGGCGTACGAGCCGCGGGAGTCGTTGCCCTCGCGGTAGCTGAAGTCGGCGCCCGAGGAGCCCGCCTGGAGCTTCACGTTCGCCACCGCGCCGTTCCAGATCTGGGCGCTGCGGGCTATCTCGGCGCTGAACGTGGGCGCCGCGGAGGCGTCGTAGGTGACCGTGACGGCGGCCGCGCTGTTCGGGTGGGCGGCCCGCTTCTCGGCGACCGACCTGAGGACGGCCTGGAAGAACGCCTGGTTGGCCTTGGCCTCCGCGGACGAGCCGGTGTAGCCGGAGTAGGGGGCGGGAGCCGGGGCCGCGGCGGCCGGAACCGCCGTACCCAGGCCGAAGACCGCGAGGCTGAGGCCGACGGCGGCCACCGCCCGGGTGGATATGGGCATGACAGACACAGAGGTGCGCTTGCGCATCGATGACTCCTAGGTGGGGGGTGAGTCGTCGAAGCTGAGTTTCGGCCCCTGTGGAACGGCTGTGATGATGGCAACCGGCGATAGCACGCCCGTATCACCACGCCCCGAAGCACCCAATTCCCGTCTCTCGGGAGTGATTTGTGAGGCTGGTGAAACCTTGGGTTCCGCTTTACGCTCCGAGGGCATGAACCTAGAGGTGAGGCACCTCCGCGCGCTGTGCGCCATAGCCGACACCGGCAGTCTGCACCGCGCCGCCCGCCAACTGGGCGTCGCCCAGCCGTCGTTGAGCACCCAGCTGCGCCGTATCGAGCAGGAGCTGGGCGGCACCCTGTTCGTCCGCGCCCGCACCGGCTGCCGGCCCACCCCCCTGGGCAGCCTGGTACTGAGCCGCGCCCGCCCGCTGGTGGCCGAAATGCGCTCCCTGGTCAGCGAGGCGCGAGCCGCGGCCACCGGGGGCCCCGAACTGCGCGTCGGCTCCACCGCGAGCAAGGCCCTGGCGGGCTGGCTCCGCCGCCTGCGGGCCCGCGGCCAGGACCCCACCCTCCACATGAACGTCTCCCCCAACGCTCTTCTCCGCATGGTCGCCGACGGCCAACTGGACGTGGCCTTCGTGCACGAGGTCGAGGGCAGCCCCTTGCGCATCCCCGAGGGCCTGCGCCTGCGCACCCTGGTCGAACGCGAACCCCAGTTCGTCTACCTCTCGGCCGACCACCCCGCAACGGCGCACCCCGTGGTCCACCTCTCCGACCTGGCCACCGACCGCTGGATGATCGATCCGACAGTGGACGGCGAATGGGACGCGGTCCAGCGCATGTTCCGCACGGCGGGCATCAACCCGCACGTCCTGCACGGCGACTACCACACGGCAGCCGCCCTGGTGGCGACCGGCGAGGTGGTCACCGTCTGCCAGCCGACCGCCGTCTCGCATCCCGACATGGCGGTACGCCGCCTCCAGGGCGATCCGCTCGGTGTACGCCTCCTGCTGGCGGCCCGTACGGAGACCGACCTGGACGGCGCCCTGCCCGCACTGGAGGAGGCGTACTGGGAGTCGGCCCGACAGGCACCCGCGTACCGGGAGTGGCTGGAACACGAGGCGTCCCCGTTGACGCGTGGTTGACACGAGTGGCCGTACTGTCCCTTGGCCCTGCCCAAGATCACCATCTGGGGCCGCTAACCTTACGTGTCCGTCCTGGCCAGGGATTGACGGGATCAACTCACGCGAAGGGTTGCGAACATGGGCATTCTCACTCTCCTGCGGAACGCGTTCGGCAGGTCACGCAAGGGGCGTGCCGCCGAAGCAGAGGGTGCGGACCTCACCCCTTCGCACACTCCGGAACCGACGGTCCCCGCACCCTCCCCCGAGCCGCAGCCGACACCATCTGCGCAGGTCCCGGAACCTCGCTCGTCGTCCCCTGAGGACCAGGACGAACACGACCTGGTCTCGGCGGCCTTCGACAACGTGACGGTACCGAGGCCGTCGGAGCCACTGGACACGGCACCTACGGAGCCGCCCCTCACGAAGCCCGAGGCCCGCCCGGAACCGGCCACAACCGAGGCCCCCACCGAGCCGAAGCCAACGACAGAGGTAGCACCGGAGCCCGAGCCGGCCGCCGAGACCGAGCCGGAGACCGAGCAGACCCCGGAGCCGGTGGCCGCCGCGGCCGAGGCGGTCGAGCCCGCGGCTGCCGACGGCGAGGAGGCCCCACAGGGGCCACCCGCAGCCGACAACGAAAGCAGCACGGGTGGTGCGGGCGGGAACGAGTCCGCCGAAGGCGAAGCCGAGGCGCAGCCCGAACCGACGGCGGAAGCCGAGGAGCCCGAGCCCGTGACCGCCGCCGCCGAGGCGGTCGAGCCCGCGGCCGCCAACGGCGAGGAGGCCCCACAGGGGCCACCCGCAGCCGACGACGAAAGCAGCACGGGCGGTGCGGGTGGGAACACCGAGGCCGAAGGCGAAGCCGAGGCGCAGCCCGAACCGACGGCGGAAGCCGAGGAGCCGGCCGAGACCCCCGAGCCCGCGCCGGTCGCTGAGGCCGAGGAGCCGGTGACCGCCGCGGCCGAGGCGGACGAGCCCGCGGCCGCCGACGGCGAGGAAGCCCCACAGGGGCCACCCGCAGCCGACGACGAAAGCAGCACGGGCGGTGCGGGTGGGAACACCGAGGCCGAAGGCGAAGCCGAAGCCGAGACCGTGACGCAGGCCGCGCCGGAGGCCGACGCCCCCGCCGCCGCCCTCGCGAAAGCCGGCCTCACCACCGCCCGCGCCAAGGTCTACCTCGTACTCGACCGCTCCGCCAGCATGCGCCCGTACTACAAGGACGGCTCCGCCCAGGCCCTCGCCGACCAGACCCTCGCCCTCGCCGAGCACCTCGACCCCGCCGGCAGCGAGAACGCCTCCGTCCACGTCGTCTTCTTCTCCACGGAGGTCGACGGCACCACCGACCTCACCCCGGCCTCGCCCGAGACGGCCATCGACGACGCCCACGCCGGCCTCGGCCGCATGGGCCGTACCAGCTACCACGCCGCCGTGGAAGCCGTACTGGCCCACTACGACGCGAACACCCCCGACGCGAAGACCCCCGCCCTGGTGGTCTTCCAGACGGACGGCGCCCCGGACGCGAAGACCCCCGCCACCCAGGCCCTCACCGACGCCGCGAAGACCCACCCCTCGGTGTTCTTCTCCTTCGTCGCGTTCGGCGACCACGACAACAAGGCCTTCGACTACCTCCGCAAACTGAAGACCGACAACACGGCCTTCTTCCACGCGGGCCCCACCCCCCTGGAGCTCACGGACGCGGAGCTCTACGACGGCGTACTGATCGACTGGCGCCCGTAATCCCGTAGATCACCACCCAATCGAACATCACCGAATAGATCGCCACCGAAAGATCACCCGGGCCGCCCCTTCCCACCCCGTAAAACGGGAAGCGGGCGGCCCACCCATGTCGGCTACGATTTCAAGGTTCGCAAAGAACCAAGAACCCCGAATTCCGACCTGGGAGCAGCCCCCGATGGCTCGACACCTCATCACCAGCGCCCTTCCGTACATCAACGGAATCAAGCACCTGGGCAACATGGTGGGGTCCATGCTCCCGGCGGACGTGTACTCCCGGTACCTCCGCCAGCGCGGCCACGACGTCCTGTACATCTGCGCGACGGACGAGCACGGCACGCCTGCCGAGCTGGCGGCCAAGGAGCAGGGCCTGCCCGTGGACGAGTTCTGCGCCCAGGCGCACGACGCCCAGAAGGCGGTCTACGACGGCTTCGCACTCGCCTTCGACTACTTCGGCCGCAGCTCCTCCCCGCAGAACGTCGAGATCACCCAGCACTTCGCCCGCCGCCTCAACGAGAACGGCTTCATCGAGGAGCGGGCGATCCGCCAGGTCTACAGCCCCGCCGACGGCCGCTTCCTGCCGGACCGCTACGTCGAGGGCACCTGCCCCCACTGCGGCTACGACAAGGCCCGCGGCGACCAGTGCGAGAACTGCACCCGCGTCCTCGACCCGACGGACCTGATCAACCCGCGCTCGGCGATCTCCGGCTCCACGGACCTGGAGGTCCGTGAGACCAAGCACCTCTTCCTCCTCCAGTCCAAGCTGGAGAACGAGGTACGCGAGTGGGTGGCCCGCCACGACAAGGACTGGCCGCAGCTGGCCTCCTCCATCGCCCACAAGTGGCTGACCGAGGGCCTGCACGACCGCGCGATCACCCGCGACCTGGACTGGGGTGTCCCGGTCCCGGCCGACACCTGGCCGGAGCTGGCCGCGGAGGGCAAGGTCTTCTACGTCTGGTTCGACGCCCCGATCGAGTACATCGGCGCGACGAAGGAGTGGTCGGACCTCGACCCGGAGAACCGCGACTGGAAGTCGTGGTGGTACGACGTCGACACCGACGTCCGCTACACGGAGTTCATGGCGAAGGACAACGTCCCCTTCCACACCGTCATGTTCCCGGCCACCGAACTGGGTGTCCGCGAGCCGTGGAAGAAGGTCGACTACGTCAAGGCCTTCAACTGGCTGACGTACTACGGCGGGAAGTTCTCCACCTCCCAGAAGCGGGGAGTCTTCACCGACCAGGCCCTGGACATCCTCCCGGCGGACTACTGGCGCTACTTCCTGATCGCCAACGCCCCCGAGTCGGACGACTCGTCCTTCACCTGGGAGCACTTCACGGCCACGGTCAACAAGGACCTGGCGGACACCCTCGGCAACTTCGTCAACCGCGTGCTGTCGTTCTCCAAGAAGCGCTTCGGCGAGGAGGTCCCGGCGGGCGGCGAGCCGGGGGAGGCGGAGCGGAAGCTGGGCGAGCAGATCGCGGATCTCCTCGCCGAGTACGAGTCGCAGCTCGAGTCCCTCCAGTTCCGCAAGGCTGCCGCGGCCCTGCGCGCCCTGTGGTCCGCGGGCAACTCCTACCTGGAGGAGAAGGCTCCCTGGCTGGAGATCAAGACCGACAAGGACGGCGCGGCCCTGACCCTGCGCACGGCGATGAATCTGATCCACCTCTACGCGGTGGTCTCCGAGCCGTTCATCCCGGCGACGTCGGCCGCCATGCGCCAGGCCTTCGACCTCTCCGCTGACACCGCGACCTGGGTCTCCCCGACCGAGGCGAAGTCCCTGACCGCCGTCCCCGCGGGCACGCCCTTCACGGTCCCGCCGGTCCTGTTCGCCAAGCTGACGGACGAGGACCTGGAGACGTACAAGGAGCGCTTCGGCGGCGAGCCCGAGTAGGAACCGTGAGAGACGGTGCTCGGAAAGCCGTTCGGCTTTCCGGGCACCGTATTGTTCCGCCATGGCAGTGCCTGAAATCGTTCCGATCGCCTACGTGCCCAAGCACCGGACCGAGTCCATCGGCCGGTACGCGCAGGGGCAGTTCCTGGCATCGATCACCTATGCCTTCCCCCAGGGGTTCCGCCCCGACGACGGCTGGGAAGAGCACAAACGTCTCTACACGGTGCTCCACACCTTCGACGCCGAGGGCGAGTACCGCGACTCGGAGATCTGGTGTGCCGGCACCTGGGCCGAGCAGCAGCGCAATCCGCACGGCGACGACTCGGTCCTCACCCGCGCCCGGGTGCACCTGGCGAAGCTGCTGCGCAGCCTGCCCCGGCGCTCCTACACGGACATCGCGATACGACCCTTCCAACTCATCGTGGACGGCGTGCTGTTCGGCCTGGTGACCGGCCAGGACGAGGAGGGCAGCTGGGCCGAGCTCTACCCGGACCGTCTGTTCTTCGCCCCGCCCTGGGACGGCTCGTACGACACCTAGGCGCTAGGAGAGCACTGCGGCGCCCGTCGTCGTCGCCAGCTCCGTCAGCAGGTTCTTCGCCGAGGACTCCAGGCCGGCGGTCAGCGTCGGCTTCCAGTTCACCGTCGTCCTGATCTTCTTCGACGAGGCGGCGTTGTACGCGGCGACGAGATCGGTCGTGGTGCCGTTGACGAGGTTGCCGCTGCCCGCGATGGAGCCGGTGCCGTCGCCGCTGACCAGCTTGGAGACCTTCTGGGAGGCCGGGATCCTCCAGTAGTTGGCCTGCGCGACGACCTGGGCCCTGGCGCGGGAGTTGATGCTGTACTGCAGGGTGTAGCCGTTCAGGGGCGCCGTGTCGTACACGTTGTTGTAGAGGTGGATCTGGCCCAGGCGGGACAGCGGGGCGCGCTGCACGATGCCCTTCCACACGTTGTGGTGGATGGAGACGCGCAGCTTGCCCGTGCTGTCGGTGTCGCTGGAGCCGATCAGCATCGTCTTGTCGTGGTTGGTGAACTGGTTGCGCTCGACGGTCACCAGGTCGGAGCCCTTGGTGATGTCGAGGGCCCCGTCGTGCACCTGGTACTCGCGGCCGTAGTACTTCGGGTTGGCGCTGTCGAAGTGCCCGGCGTCGGTGAAGGTGTTGTGGTCCGCCCAGACGTGCGTGGCGCCGCGCAGGGTGACCGAGTCGTACTGCGAGTTCCAGTTGCCGCTGTCACCGTCCGTCGGGTCCCACTGCGGGAAGCAGTCCTCGGTGTCGGAGAAGGTGAGGTTGCGGACGATGACGTTGTCGACCTTCTGGATCTGCAGCATGCCGCCGGTGATGCCGGCCTTGGTGCCGGGCACACCGACGATCGTGGTGTTGGCGGGCACCTTGAAGACGACGTTCGCGGCCTGTTTCTTCTGCGCGGCGGCCCGCGCCGTCTCCTGCGTGCCCGAGGGCAGCTTGGAGCGTCCGTAGGTGGACGGGTCGAAGGCCTTCAGGTACGCGGAGAGCGAGTAGCCGGTGCCCGACGCGTAGTCGGCGCAGGTCAGTTTCTTGCCCGCCTCGTTGGTGTTCGCGTCGATCGTGCCCTTGATCCTGATGATCCGCGGGGTGGTGTCCGAGACGGAACCGAGTGCCTTCACCAGCTGCGCGCGCGTGGAGACGGTGAAGGTGTGCGCGGAGTCGGCCTTCGCGCCGCCGGTCGTACCCGAACCGGAGGACGCCCAGCCGTCCTTGGCGGCGAGCGTCTGGTGGTACAGGTCGACGGTGGTCGTCCCGGCGTTCGCGTTCATCACGAGCACACCGGCACCGACACCGGCGGCCACGACGGCGGCGGAGGCGACGAGGGTGCGCCGCCTGCGGAGGGACCGGCGGTGGGAAGCAGAGGCCACGGGGATTCCTTACGAGCGGTTGTGGGACACGTACGGTCGTGAAGCACCGGTGAAGGCGCTCATGTCCCCAAGTGGCCGCTGGAATCAGGGAGGTTGCCGGGACGGCAGTGATTTTTTCCCGGCCGTCCCCGCCCGTGTCGACCTGCTACGACGCCCATGGTCAGGTGGGCGCGCACCGCTCGGCGGTGTTCTTCGACCCGCTCGCCGACGCCTCCGTGGCCGGCTCGTCCGCGGAGGCGGTCAGGACCAGGCCGCCGCCGATGCCCACTGCCGCCACCGCGCCCACGCCCACGACGACCTTGCGGCGCGTCAGGTCCTTCTTTCGTTTCGGCACTTGGGCCGTCTGCTTCCCGTCACGGTCAGCGAAGCAGCGGTACCTGCTCAAGGACGCCGGAAGCCCGGCCCGTCGCAAGCCCCAGCGCCTCGCGGGCCGCGTCGACGTGCCGCAGCCCCTCCTGTGCCGTCCGCGTCACCCGCTCGTACTCCGCCGCCGTGCGGGCCTCGGCCAGCAGGGAGCGGGCGGCGCGATGGCACTCCGCGGCGTCGGTCAACGCCCGCCCCGCCGTCTTCCCGTTGCTCGCCCAGTTGCTGGCACCGGGCGGCATCAGGCTGCCCCCGAGCCGGATCAGCCAGCGGTTGGCCTCGGCCTCCGCGTCCAGCTCGGTCGGGCCCGGTGACGCCTGCCTCCGGCGCAGTGCGACGACCGCGCCCACCGTCCCGGCGATCAACAGCGCGGAGAGCGCGATCGCGTACCCCATGGCTTCCTCCTCGGCCCGCCGGGCCGAAGCAGCCCGCACCTGCGATGTCACTCCCTATGACACGACAGGCTTCTGTGCTCCTCCCTCGGGATTCCTGTGGGCCTCCGGTGAGGTTTCCATGCTCGTGTCCAAGGCCTGCGCACCGCGGATGAACCGCGCCCCCGCCACCGCGAGCAGCGAGGCCGCGGACAGGGTGTAGAGGCCGCCGGTCGTGCTGCCCGTCGTGTCCTTGAGATAGCCGAAGAGGAAGGGGGAGACGAAACCGCCCAGGTTGCCGAGGGAGTTGATGAGCGCCAGGCCCGGCGCCGCGATCCGCAGGTCGAGGCCCGTCTGGGCCATGGGCCAGAACAGCGTGGCCGCGCACTTCGAGCCGACGCCCGCGAGGGTGATCGCGGCGAGGCCCCACCAGGGGTTGCCCAGCGTCGCCAGGAACGTGCACCACACCACCGGCCGCGAGGACCGTACGGCGGGCCAACTCCCGTCTTTCTTCCCTGTCTTCAGGTGTCTGAGTGTCTGTCATGGCCAGGGACGGTAGGCGCGGGGAGCCTGGCAGGAACATCGGAAAGACCTGTGCATCAGGGTGCGCACGCGAAAGGGCTCGAAACCGACGCCGGTTTCGAGCCCTTCGTATGCGCCTGTGGCCTACTTCGGCTGCGGCTTGCGCACCGACAGGTGCAGCTCCTTCAGCCGCGCCTCCTCCAGCTCCGTCGGCGCGCCCATCATCAGGTCCTGGGCGTTGCCGTTGAGCGGGAAGGCGATGGTCTCGCGGATGTTCGGCTCGTCGGCCAGCAGCATGACGATGCGGTCGACGCCGGGGGCGATGCCGCCGTGCGGCGGGGCGCCGAAGCGGAAGGCGCGCAGCATGCCGGCGAACTTCTCCTCGACGGTGTCACGGTCGTAGCCCGCGATCTCGAAGGCCTTCAGCATGATCTCGGGCTCGTGGTTCCGGATCGCGCCGGAGGACAGCTCGACGCCGTTGCAGACGATGTCGTACTGCCAGCCCAGGATGTCCAGCGGGTCCTGGGTCTCCAGGGCCTCCAGGCCGCCCTGCGGCATCGAGAAGGGGTTGTGCGAGAAGTCGATCGTGCCGGTCTCCTCGTCCTTCTCGTACATCGGGAAGTCGACGATCCAGCAGAACCGGAAGACGCCCTCCTCGAAGTGCCCGGCACGCTTGGCGGCCTCGACGCGGACCGCGCCCATGATCTTCGACACCTCGTCGAACTCGCCCGCGCCGAAGAACACGGCGTGACCGGCGGCCAGCGACAGCCGCTTGGTCAGCTCGGCGACGTTCTCCTCGGTGAGGAACTTCGCGATCGGGCCGGACAGCGAACCGTCCTCGGCCACCCGCACCCAGGCCAGGCCCTTCGCGCCCTGCGAGACCGCGAAGTCACCGAGCTGGTCGAAGAACTTCCGCGGCTGCGCGGAGACGTCCGGCACCGGCAGCGCACGCACGTGCTTGCCCGCGAAGGCCTTGAACTCCGAGCCCTCGAAGATGTCGGTGATGTCGGTGAGCTCCAGCTGGGCCCGCAGGTCCGGCTTGTCGGAGCCGTACTTCAGCATCGCCTCGCGGAACGGGATCCGCGGGAAGGGGGAAGTGACGTGACGGCCGTTGCCGAACTCCTCGAACAGCTCGGTCATGAGCTGCTCGATCGGCTGGAAGACGTCCTCCTGCTCGACGAAGCTCATCTCGACGTCGAGCTGGTAGAACTCGCCCGGCGAACGGTCGGCGCGCGCGTCCTCGTCACGGAAGCAGGGCGCGATCTGGAAGTAGCGGTCGAAGCCGGAGATCATCAGCAGCTGCTTGAACTGCTGCGG
>Ga0105246_10000032_pt1 | contig 51397 bp, 42 predicted proteins | sample KBSM64metaG_FD_99694 | JGI IMG/M metagenome (GOLD analysis project Ga0105246, IMG submission 99694) | Miscanthus rhizosphere microbial communities from Kellogg Biological Station, Michigan, USA - KBS M6-4 metaG | ecosystem: Host-associated > Plants > Roots > Rhizosphere > Soil | place... | reverse complement strand
CTCATCACATCCTGGGGCTGGAGCAGGTCCCAAGGGTTTGGCTGTTCGCCAATTAAAGTGGTACGTGAGCTGGGTTCAGAACGTCGCGAGACAGTTTGGTCCCTATCTGCCGTGGGCGTCGATTGTTGAGAGGAGTTGCCCCTAGTACGAGAGGACCGGGGTGAACGTACCTCTGGTGTACCTGTCGTTCCGCCAGGAGCGCAGCAGGGTAGCTATGTACGGACGGGATAACCGCTGAAAGCATCTAAGCGGGAAGCCTCCCTCAAGATAAGCAATCATCGAGTCGTGATAGACCATCACGTTGATAGGCCGGGTGTGGAAGCGCAGTAATGCGTGGAGCTAACCGGTCCTAATAACTCTGTTCGCGCTTGTAGAATCCCACCATCAACGACAGCCCTGCGCTGTCCGCGACGTGGAGGATTTTCCAGCCGGATACGCTCATCTAAATACCGACAATGCATCGATTAAACCGAACACGCCGGCTTCATTGCTTGGTGGCCATAGCGTCTGTGACCCACCCGATCCCATCTCGAACTCGGCCGTGAAACCAGACAGCGCCGATGGTACTAACGCTCAAGCGTTGGAAGAGTAGGACGTCGCCAGGCATTGCAGCCGGCGTGCTCGGTAAAGAACCCATTCACATGTCAGAGGGCCTCGAGCCCTCGAGAAGAGGGCCCTCGCGGCCCTCTTTGCGTCTCTAGCGAGGCGGACAAAACGGTGCCGCGGGGTGGAGCAGTCCGGTAGCTCGTCAGGCTCATAACCTGAAGGTCGTTGGTTCAAATCCAACCCCCGCAACCACCGTGTCCCTATAGAGCCAATCTTGACGTGTTCGGAATGCGCTTGGCGCTACGTCCAGGAGGCTCATGGCATTCTGCCGCGTTTCAAGGCGGCACGGTCCAGCGGGCTTGAGTCAGCGCAACACGCAGCGAAATAGCAAGCACGGGATTACGGAAGGTAAGCCGATGAGCTATTGGGCAGCCCGGCGTCACCTGATAACCGCCCGCGCATGATCACGATCAACAACATCACCGTGCGGCTCGGCGGCAATGCCATCCTCGAAGGCGCAACCGCGGCAATTCCGCCTGGAGCGCACGTAGGCTTGATCGGCCGAAACGGGGCCGGCAAGTCGACGTTGATGCGCGCCCTCGTCGGAGAGATCGAACTCGATGCCGGTTCGATCGACATGCCGCGGCGCACCCGCCTCGGCTATATCGCGCAGGAAGCGCCCAGCGGGACCCGCACCCCGTTCGATGCGGTTCTCGCGGCGGACATCGAGCGGGTCCACCTGCTTGAGGAATCCGAAACTTGCACGGATCACGACCGGTTGGGCGAAGTCCATGAGCGGCTGCTGGCCATTGATGCCTATTCGGCACCTTCGCGGGCCGCGCGAATCCTCATGGGCCTGGGCTTCGACGAAGACATGCAGGGCCGCCAGCTCGACAGTTTCTCGGGCGGGTGGAAAATGCGCGTCGCGCTCGCTGCGCTGCTGTTTTCAGGCCCCGATGTGCTGCTTCTGGACGAGCCGTCGAACCACCTAGACCTCGAAGCGACCTTGTGGCTGGAGAGCTTTCTCAGGGCCTATGCCGGCACTTTGATCGTCATCAGTCACGAGCGCGACCTGCTCAACAACGTGGTCGACAACATCCTTCACCTGCAAGGTGGCAAGCTTACACTCTATCCCGGAGGCTATGACGACTTCGAGACCCAACGGGCAGAACGCGCGCTCCACCTAGCCGCGGCCAAGGCATCGCAAGAGGCGCAGCGGGCGCGCCTGCAGGATTACATCGCCCGCAACAGCGCCCGCGCATCGACCGCCAAGCAGGCCCAGTCGAGGGTCAAGATGCTCTCGAGGATGCAGCCGATCACGGCGTTGATGGACGATCCAACGCTCAGCTTCGACTTCCCCCAGCCGACCAAGCTGAAACCCCCGCTCATCACTCTGGATCTGGCATCGGTTGGGTACGGCGGGCAGCCGGTTCTTCAGCGGCTGAACCTGCGGATCGAGCCCGATGACAGGGTCGCGCTGCTCGGCCGCAACGGCAACGGGAAGACGACGCTGGCACGTCTGCTCGCCGCGCAGTTGGCGCCGCTAGACGGTGCGATCCACGCTTCCGCAAAGATGCAGGTCGGCTACTTCACTCAGTACCAGGTCGAGGAGCTGTCGTCGGATTCGAGCCCGCTCGAGCACATGACACGAGCCATGGCAGGCGAGACCCCGGCCGCCGTCAGGGCGCAGCTCGGCCGGTTCGGCTTCTCCGGCCACAAGGCGACCATGCAGGTCGCCAAGCTGTCGGGCGGAGAGCGGGCGCGTCTGGCGCTGGCGCTGATCACGCGCGAGGCGCCGCATCTGCTGATCCTCGACGAGCCGACCAATCACCTCGACGTCGACACTCGCGAGGCACTGGTGCAGGCGCTGAATGAATATGAAGGTGCGGTGCTGCTGATAAGCCACGACCGCCACATGGTCGAGCTGACCGCCGACCGGCTTGTGCTGGTCGACGATGGGACCGCGACCGAATATCAGGGAAGCATCGAGGACTACATCGACTTTGTTCTCGGGCGGAACCAGCCGAAAGAGAATCGCCCCGGCAAAACGAAGAAGAAGGATCGCGCAGCCGACGCCCGCGCGCGCGCGGAAGCGCGGCTCGCCCGCACTGCGATCGTCGAAGCCGAGAAGCTGATCGCGCGCCTGCAAGCCGAGATCGGCCAGATCGACAAGGCGATGTTCGAACCCGCTTCCGCGACGGGGGCTTTCGCCGTCGCCACGGCCGGAGTACTCGCGCGGCGCCGGGCGGCCGTGGTGCAAGAACTGGAGAATGCCGAGCGCCAATGGCTCCAAGCGAGCGAGAGCCTCGAGCGGCAAGCGGCCTGACGAGCCGTGCGCACCAGGCTCAGCGTTTGCCTCAGGAAGGCGCGGTATCGCACAGAGCATGACGCTGTTGCGGTGGCCTGCCGTCTGTCCGATGCCCTGCGGCATTACCGCTGCGAGCGCTGCGGGCAGTTCCATTTGACGAGCCGAACCAAAGGCAAGCGGATACCGCGGCCTGCCGGCGGCGATAGATAAGCCCATGGCGCGGCTGATCCTATTCAACAAGCCACACGGGGTGCTTTCCCAGTTTACCGACGAGCGGGCCGACGCTCCCAGGAGGACGCTCGCGGAATTCATCAACCTGCCCGGGTTCTATCCCGCTGGACGGCTCGATTTCGACAGCGAGGGCCTGCTCGTGTTGTGCGACGACGGCCGGTTGCAGGCGAGGATCGCGGATCCGCGCTTCAGACTGGCCAAGTCGTACCTCGTGCAGGTGGAAGGCGTTGCCGACGAGGCCGGTCTCGCCCGACTCAGGAAAGGCGTTCACCTTAAGGACGGCATGACCTCCCCCGCCGAAGCCGAGTCCATAGCCGAACCGGACCTGTGGCCGCGCGACCCGCCGATCCGCGTTCGCAAGACCATTCCAGACAGCTGGATCAGGCTGACCTTGCGCGAAGGCCGCAACCGCCAGGTGCGGAGGATGACCGCAGCTATCGGGCATCCGACGCTGCGACTGGTGCGCTGGTCGATCGGAGAATGGACGCTGGATGGGATCAGTCCCGGAGAATGGCGCGAGGCTTCGCCCGACCTGCCGCGCCGATAGAGGAAGGTGTCAGTCGCCGAGCTCGAAGGTGACGCAGCCCTCGCTCGCCAATTTCACGATCAGGGCGAGCGCTTCCGTCGATTCAGACAAGTCCTGTGCGACGTCGAAGCGCTGGTGGGCGCAAAGTCGCTCAGCAAATTCTGCGGTCCGCCCGGTACAGGGGTAGGAGCGGCCATCCACGAACAGCGTCAGCGCGCCCGCCTCCCCGCGCACGAACGAGAACCGGCTGGCCGGGTTGCGCAAGAGAGGGGCGCCTGCCGCGATGCCGGAACGAACTTCGTCGAGCCCGATCGGCTCGTCGGGTCGCCAGTCGATGTCCTGGCTCTTGGGCGTCGTGCAGTATTCCCCGAACCAGTGCGCAAACGTCTCGGCGTCTGACATCTTTTCAGCGACCATCGCCAGCAGGCGGGCCTGGGCCTCGCGCGAAATCTCTCCCGGATTTTCCTGCCCGGACAAGTCGGGGTCGCAATAGCGATCGTTGTCGTCGAGCCCGGCTACCACGTATTCGGCCCAACCGGAGACCAGCTCAGCTCGCGACGGGGCGCGGAAGCCGATCGAATAGGTCATGCAATCGTCGCCGACCGCGATCCCATTGTGGGGAAATCCGGGCGGCACATAGAGTATGTCACCGGGTTCCAGAACCCATTCCTCTGTGGGTGTGAAATTGGCCAGCAGGCGCAAGTCGTCGTGCGGTAGCAATTCCGCCGTGCCGTCGCACTGGGCACCGATCTGCCAGCGCCGCCGGCCCAGCCCTTGCACCAGGAACACGTCGTACTGATCGAAGTGCGCGCCGACCCCGCCGCCATCCACCGCGTAGCTGACCATGACGTCGTCGACTCGCCAGTTTGGGATGAAGCGGAACGGTTCCAGCAACGCGGCGACCGCCGGCACATGGTGATCGACCGCCTGAACCAGCAGCGTCCAAGGCAGCTCACGGAGGTCGGCGAAGCGCTGTTCCGATAACGGACCGTGTTCCAGCTCCCATCGATCGGGCGCCTGCGTCACCAGCCGGGATTCGATCCCGGGTTCGCAAGCGAGACCGGCAAGCTCATCCGGATCGAGCGGGTTGCACCAGGCGTCCCACCCACCTCTGATGAGGACCGGCTCCTTCTGCCAGGCTCGGCGGAGGAAGTCGTCGATATCAAAGTTGGTCAGGCGCATGGCTTCTCGTCGGAGGGCGGCTCGGCCGCAGCCAGCAGATCCATGAAATTGCGCGCCGCTTCGCGGTCGGCCTCGTGCTTGAACGCCACGTCGAGCTCGGGCGCGGCGCCGAGCAGATACAGCAAGGACCAAAGTGCGAAGCGCCTCCCCCGATCTTGTTCAAGACCGAGGTCCACAAGGACATGGTCGACGCCGGCGGCCTGGACGGCCGGAGTCAGCGTGGAGAGATCGCGAGTGCCGAAGTAGCGTCGCAGCAGGTCATCGAGGTCCATGGCTCGTGGCTAGCGGCCCGCTGGCACAACGCAAGGTGCTGTCTAGAGCCTGGCGGAAACGACTCGGCGTAGCTTGGCCGTCCGCTGCCTCCCTAGGCAGATTGCGTTTCAGGCGTAGATGTCGCCTCGGCCGGCGGCGCTTCCGATTGGCGATGGACGATCGTGTAGTCCAACAGATGGTCACCTGGCGCTGCGGTTTGCCCGTTCGCTAGCGACACCCGGGCTGACAGGAGTCGAAGCGCTTCTGCCGCGAGATCCCGGACCGGCTGGTGCACCGTCGTCAGCGGAGGCCACATCGTCACCGCGGTCATCGTATCGTCGAACCCGACCACCGTCAGTTGCTGCGGAACGTCGAGATGGCGCCGGTGCGCGACGGAAACCACCGCTGCAGCCATGTCATCGTTGCTGGCGAAAATGGCTGTCGGCGGCGGTTGGCGGTCGAGCAATTGCTCGGCTGCGACCAATCCCGAGGCAAAGCTGAAATCGCCTTGCGCGATATTCGCTTCGACATCCTCGAACTCGCGAACGGCGGCATAGAAGCCGGCCAGACGCTCGGCCGAGGCGGCCTGGTCCGGGTTGCCGACGATGAAGCCGATCCGCCTGTGACCCAGGCCGAGCAGATGGCGTGACATTTCGTATGCAGCCTGCCGATCGTTGATGCGCACCGAAATCGCGTTGTTGGAGGCGTAGGCTGCCACCGTGGCAGTAGGCAGATTAGCCTTCGCGAACATTCGCAGCAGGGCGACAGAATCGCCCAGCGGCGGTGTAAGCAAGACGCCCGACAGGCCCGAGGCGATGAAGTCTTTGAGGCTTCTCGACGATGGGGTCTCCCCCTTTGGTGCGCGCAAGATGACCAGGCGGGCGCCGAGCGACGCAGCTTCCTCGAACGCGCCGGTCAAGAACTCACTCATGAACGCCGCGCTGGGGTTGGAGTAGATGACGCCAATTCGCAGCTCGCCCGAAGTGACGAGGCTGCGCGCGGCCGCATTGGGCTTGTAACCGAGAGCGTCGATGGCCGCCATCACGGCCGCCCTGGTTTCTGGCCGTACGCCTTCGCGATTGTTGATCGCCCGCGACACGGTCATGAAAGAGACCCCGGCTTTGGCCGCGACATCCTTGATGGTTGCGCGACGGCCCTCTCGGCCAGGCTTCTTCGGCGATGCTCGTCCCATCTCGCCCGCCCGACTGGGCGATCTTCTCGAGGTCCGCAAGCCGTTCTCTCTCTCGGCCTCCGTCTTCTCGAATTTCACGATTGGTCATCCATGCAAAAAAGTCTCGGCGTGACGCCGAGACAGGGGAGAATTCGGCCAATATTGATCCAATGCCAAAACGTTCGCGTCTTCGGCTGCAAGTCACCGGGCAGGGCGGTGGGCTGCCCGGCGCTTAGGTTCGCAGCCTCAAAGTTTGGCCTTCACGCCGACGGTGTAGAAGCGGCCCATGTCATCATGGAAAGGAAGGGTGGGGTAGAACAGCCCCGGAATGCCCGAGTTCGAGGGGAACAGCGGCGCGCGTGCGTTGAAGACGTTGTTCACCGTCAGGAAGGCCTCGAACTGTCCGAAACGCACTGTACCCGTCGCGTCGAGCAGGTTGAACGCCCTTAGGACGGGCACGACGTAGTTCTGGCGGTCGCCGTTCAGGGCATTGTCGCTGGTGGCCAACTTAACCCTGCCCAGCCACTGGTTCTGCAACGCCAACCCCCACCTTTCGTTGTCATACGACACGAACGTGGTCTGACGCAGCTTGGGCTGGACCGCGAAGGTTGGGAATGATCCAGGCAAGTTGATCGTCGTGTTGACCGGCTGGTAGGATAGCAGGTGCTTCAGCGAGACGTGCCCGGCCCATCCCGAAACCAACTGGTCGACATCGAAGCCATAGCTCAGTTGGACTTCATAGCCCTTTGTTCTCAGGTGCGCTGCATTCAGCGGCGAATTCAGGACTTCGGTGGGGAAGTTGAAGTCCTTGTCCTTGTAGCGCGGATCGTTGGGATCCGTGATCGGACGGATCGCCAGCGCGCAGAACGGCGAATCATAGGTGGGCGCGCTGGCCAGGCAGATGTTCTGGACTGCGTCGCTCTGGTAGCTGATGCCAGTGATCGCGTTCTTCATCCGGGTTCGGTAATAGTCGACCGACAAGCTGAACCCCGGAATGAACTCGGGCGTGAAGACGGCGCCCAGCGTGATGGTGCGGGCCTTTTCAGGCACAAGGTTGGGATTGCCTCTCGATACAAGCCGCAGGCTGTTGTTGCCGCCCGTCAGCAAGTCGCGGAAGCCGGTCGAGGACACACCCGCCGGCTGAAACAGGTCGTTGAGGTTGGGAGCCCGGATGTCGAGCGACGACGTGCCACGGAAGGCGAGCGCGTCGAACACCCGCCACTGGAGTCCCGCCTTCCAGGTCTTGACCGCGCCGAACGTCGAATACTTGGTGTAGCGGCCGCCCAGGTTGGCCGACAGATCCTGGATCAGCGGCACGTCCTTCACCAACGGAATGTTCGCTTCCAGCGCCATTTCGTAGACCCGGTTATGCGCGTGCACCGGGGCGTTGGTGTTCTGCACCCAGCGAACCGGCGCACCGCCGTTGGCGAGGCACATCCGCAGTCCGGTGCAGTCGACGAACTCGGTCGGCAGGGCATCGCTCTTCATGTCGTAGGTGGCCCAGCGTATTTCGCCGGAGAGGTTGGCCTTGATGTTGCCGGCGGGCAGGCCGAAGCCAAGATCGCCGCCGATCGAGCCGCCGATGTCGTCGAGGTCCTGCGTGAGGGTCCACGAAGTCCTCCGTCGCAGGTAATTGAAGGAGCTGAGCGACGGCCCGTTGGGATCGGTGATGTTGGTCGGCACGCAGCCGGGATAAAGGCTGGCGTACTGCGGCTGAGTGGTGACCCAGCACACGATGGTGCCGCTGACATTGGTGCCGTTCACGATCGTGCCGGGAGGCGCGATCACGGCGTCCAGCGAGGCGAGGTACTTGGCGTTGTCCGTGTTGTTCGGATTGACGACCGTGTTCCGGCTTTGCCCGTGGGAGTAATACACGTCCCAGTTGAACCTGCCGAGTTCGCCAGTCGCGCCGACCTCGAAATTCAGGAGCCGCTGGCGCGCGTTGGTGAGGTACAAACGATCGGTGCTGCCGACGTCCTGGCCATCGACGTTGTTCCAGATATATGACGGCGCCGAGAAGAAGGGCGTCGTGGGCGGTGCCGGAGGCGTGGTCCCGGTCTGCGGAGAAGTCGCCGGGGATGAGGGCAGGCACCGCCAGCCGGTGGCGGCCGGTGTCCCGCAGACAATCCCCGCGCCCAGTTGCTGCTGGGTTACCGGATCGAGGAAGGGGTTGTTGGCGAACAGGGTGTTGGGCCGGCTCGCCGACGGGCTCACCACCCAGTTGATCCATTTCGACTTGTTTCCAGCCTCAGCCCAGCTTCCCTGAACGTAGGCGTTGATGTTGTCGGTCAGATCATAGCTGAAGCGGGCGAACACGTCCTTCATCTCGACCTGCGAGCGGAAGGTGCCGTACTTCACGTAACCACCGTCGCCGCCGGATTCCAGGTTGGAGGTTCCCGTCGGCGTGCCGTGCACCAAAGGCGTCAATTCGCCCGGGTCATTGAACGTATAGTTGTTGTAGGCGCAGGCGGTGCCGCAATTGACGGTGCCGAATTGCGCGCTGTTGATCAGCCGGGAGTAGGGCACGCTGACGAACGGATTGGCCGGCGTGCCGTTGCCTGCGAGCAGCCAAGCCTGGCCGTCCTTGCCGTAGGGACGCGCGCTCATCGGGATCAGGGCTTGCCGGCGATATCGTGCCGAAGCTTCAAAGTGGCCGCGGCCGCCGAACAGTTTGGTGCCCCAGGCCACGCCAAACTGCCCCTCTTTGCCGTCGCCATATTCCGAGATTCCGACGTCGGCCTTCAGCGATAGCCCGGTGAAGTTCTTGTCGAGAATGAAATTGACGACGCCTGCCACGGCATCGGACCCGTAAACCGCCGAAGCGCCGCCGGTAACGATCTCGACCCGGTTCACCAGCATCTGCGGCAGGGTATCGATGTTGACCGTGCCGTCCTGGTTCGAAGCCGGCACCCGGTGGCCGTCCAACAGAACCAGAGTGCGGGAGGGGCCGAAGTTGCGCAGCGACAGGACGTTGCCGCCGTTGTTGGTGCTGCCGTTGCCTTGCGTACGCGGAGTTCGCCCACCGATGATCTGCGGCAGCTTGTTCAGCCCGTCGGCGATGTCGCTTGGGGTGGTTGCCGTCATTTCCGAGGTGGTGACGGCGGTGACTGGCGTCGGCGAATTGAGATTGTTGGCGATGCGAGTGCCGGTGACAATGATAGTCTCATCCGACGGCTTCTCGGGCTTGGTCGCGGCAGGATCGGTGGAGCTTTGCTGCGCGCTGGCAGGCTGTGCAGCGTCTTGAGCCAGCGCGGGTTGGGCGAGAATCGAGCTCCCCAAGGCGAGCAGGCTTGCTCGCCCGAGCAGATTCGCCGACCGGGTCCCGATCATGCCCATGGTGCGATGAAAGTCATTCCCAGCGGTCGCTCGATCCAGGCCGAGTCGACTCGAGTGCAGGGCCTTCGCCATCCTCATCTTCCCCTCTTTTTTGGTCACCCAATCAGCGACTTATCTTGTCCGCTCTCCTTATGGAGTCTGACGGCGCACCGCCCCTGAAGAACCATCGGATGCGGTGTTTACGTTAACATTGATATCCGCGTGCGTCATTTTGGTCAATCGCAAATTTCTCAGACAATTGAGGAACGGAGCCGCCGTCTGGGCAAACATCGATCCGAGCCGGCGGTGTCTTACTAATACACTGGATAGACTAGGAAAAGATTGTACATTCGGTTTTGACTCTCAATCCGCGCCGGGGCTGGGACACTGCTGAGCGTCCATACCGTAGTCCAAATGCCGTCCAGGAGCGGAGCGAACAAGTGCTGGATTCGACCCTTGGTGCATGTTAACGTTATCTAACCTGACGAGAGATTAAGCTTCATTCGAAGCTCGAACTCGGCGAGTAAAAGGTAGTCGACCTCAAGTGGAGAACGCCGATTTCGGCTGCCCGTGGGTAGGGTTTGGGAGGCAATCGCATGGCATTCGAAGCTTTGACCTTCCGCTCGTGGCGCGGGACGCGCCAACCATTCGGTTCTGCGCCAGTCGTTGCGCGCCGCATGAGGCGGGCCACTGCTGCCATCGGGGCGTTCGCGAGTTCCACGCTACTCCTGCTCGCCGGCCTGCCGGCGCCAGTGCGCGCTCAACCTGTCTCGTTCGAACAACACCGGAGCGAGTGCGCCGGCAAGCAAGGTTGGAGCGACCCGGCGCCGCCAATCCGGATATTCGGCAACGTTTACGATGTGGGGACGTGTGGGATCGTGGTGTTGCTGATCGTCGGACCCAAGGGACATGTCCTGATCGATGGCGCCACGGCCGAAGCCGCGGCCGGCATCGCCCGGAACATCGAACGGCTCGGGTTCCGGCTGGCCGACATCAAGCTGCTGCTTTCCAGCCACGAACATCTCGACCACGCCGGGGGGCTGGCTGAGCTGCAGCGGCGGAGCGGCGCAAGCCTGATGGTCCTGCCGGAAGCGAGATATGCGATCGAGAGCGGTCTCCTTGCGCCGGACGATCCGCAGTTCGGGCTTTACCCTCCCTTTCCTCCGGCACGCGTCGATGCCTTGCTGCGGGATAATCAGACGGTGTCCGTGGGGCCGCTGAGGCTCACCGCCCACTCCACCTTCGGGCACGTTCGCGGAAGCACCAGCTGGACCTGGAGATCGTGCGAGAACCGCGCCTGCCGGGCGATGGTCTATGCCGACAGCACCACGGCCGCGGCCGCGCCCGGCTACCGCTTTTCGGAGCATCCCGACCATGTCGCGCACTTTCGCGCCAGCTTGCGCAAGATCGCGCGGCTGCGCTGCGACATCCTGATCACACCGCATCCCGCGGTCAGCAACCTCTACGCGCGACTTGCTGGCGAGGCGCCGCTGGTCAACAAGCATGCGTGTGCCGACTATGCCGCCGCTGCGGCCGCCAACTTGGACGCGCGGCTGGCGAGCGAAGCGCAGCCGTAAGCCGCCGGTGAGGACAGGCGCGATTCATTAACGATCGAAGGGGGCACGGTGCGAAAATTTCGATATGTCCGCTGGTCGATCATGGGCGTCTTCGTCTGCGCGATGATCCTCAATTACCTGAGCCGGAGCATCCTCGGCGTTGCCGCGCCGACGATCATGGCGGAACAAGGTATTTCGGCCGCCCAATATTCGTGGGTCACAGGCGCGTTTCAGCTCGGCATTATGCTGCAGCCGGTGTGCGGCTACCTGCTCGACGCGATCGGCTTGAAGGTTGGCCTGATCCTTTTCGTGAGCGCCTGGTCGTTGCTGACAACGGCCCATGGCCTGGCGACCGGCTGGCTCGGCTTTGCGGGGCTGCGAGGGGCGCTCGGATTGGTCGAGGGCTCCGGGCAACCTGCCGGGATGAAGGTCGTTGCCGAGTGGTTTCCGGCGCGCGAACGCGGTCTGGCCGGGGGAATCTACAATATCGGCGCGTCGTTCGGCGCCCTCCTGGCCCCACCGTTGGTGGCATGGGCGGTCTATTATCATGACTGGCGCGCGGCATTTCTGGTCACAGGCGCTCTGGGACTGGTCTGGGTGATTGCCTGGCTGCTCTGGTATACGCCTCCGGCTCGCCATTCTGCGATAAGCGACGAGGAACGCGAGCTCGTGCTCTCAGGCCAGGAGCCCCGCCTGCGCGGAGGGCACGGCCGGCCGCCGCTTCGGCAGCTACTCGGTTCCCGGGATCTCTGGGCCATCGCCGCAGCGCGATTTCTGGCCGACCCCGTATGGGGCATGCTGTCGATGTGGATGCCGCTCTATCTCACGCAGGTGCGGCATTTCCGACTGACCGAAATCGCGCTGTTCGCCTGGCTGCCGTTCCTGGCAGCGGACCTGGGCTGCCTGTTTGGCCCTGCCGTCGCCGCCGGTTTGCACCGGCGCGGCATGCATCTGATTGATGCCCGGCGCGCGGCATTTACCGTCGGCGCGGTCATGATGACCGGCATGGCGTTCGTGAGCACGGTAGATAGCCCAATGCTGGCAGTGGCCCTATTGTGCCTCGGCGGTTTTGCCCATCAGACCTTGTCGGTCAGCGCGATCACCATGTCCTCCGATCTCTTCGCCCAAGACGAAGTGGGCACGGCGACGGGCGTTGCCGGCATGGCCGCGAACCTGGGTGTGCTCATTTTCACGCTCGTGCTCGGTTCGCTGGTCGATCAGGTCGGCTACCAGCCGTTTTTCATTCTCCTCGGCGTCGTCGACCTGGCCGGCGCCCTCATCCTCTGGACCCTGATCAGAAAGCCCGCATGACCATCCGAAATCCCATCCTCCGGGGGTTCAATCCCGATCCCTCGATTGTCCGCGTCGGCGACGATTATTTCGTCGCGACCTCGACGTTCGAATGGTTCCCCGGCGTCCAGATCCACCATTCGCGCGACCTCGCGAACTGGCGGCTGGCCGCGCGACCTTTGAACCGCGCGAGCCAGCTCGACATGCGCGGCAACCCGGATTCCTGCGGAGTCTGGGCTCCCGATCTCAGCTACGCCGGGGGCCGCTTCCACCTCGTCTACACGGACGTGAAGCGGTACGGCCGGACGACGGTCGACGGCGCGATGGGCGCCTCCTTGCGTGACTTCCACAACTACTGGGTCTGGTCGGATCGCATCGACGGACCGTGGTCCGACCCGGTCTACCTGAACAGCAGCGGCTTCGACCCGGCGCTGTTCCACGACGATGACGGCACCACCTGGTTGCTGAACATGCTGTGGGATCATCGGCCCCAACGCCGCCGGTTCGCCGGAGTGCTGGCGCAGCTAATGGACCTCGCCACCGGGCAGCTCATCGGCGAGCGCCAGCTCATCTTCGAAGGAACGCCGCTTGGCTTCACCGAGGGACCGCATCTCTACAAGCGCGACGGCTGGTACCACCTGCTCGTCGCCGAAGGAGGTACGGAGCGGAACCATGCCGCGGTGATGGCCAGGTCGCGCTCCCTCCTCGGGCCCTATGAGGCGCATCCGGATGGGCCGGTGCTGACCTCCGCCGGCAAGCCGCATGCACAGCTGGCCAGGGCCGGGCACGGCGATCTGGTGGAAACCCCATCGGGCGAAACCTGGATGGTCTATCTGTGCGGGCGCCCGCTGCCAGCAAGCGATCGGTGCGTGCTCGGCCGTGAAACCGCCATCCAGCCTGTGCGCTGGGGCGAGGATGGCTGGCTGCGAACGGACGATGGAAGCGGTACACCGCAGATCGAGGTTGGTGGCGGGGAAGCGACCAGCCAACGGATCGCAGCGAACGAACGGCACGAGTTCGGCGCGCCGAGTCTTCCCGAGGCGTTCCAATGGCTGCGTACGCCTTTTCCCGAGCACCTGTTCAGCCTCACCGAACGAGCGGGCCACCTTCGCCTTTATGGCCGCGAGATGATTGGGAGCACCTTCAACCAATCGCTCGTTGCCCGTCGGCAGCAGGCGTTCCGTTATACCGCGGAGACCTCGGTGGACGCCGCACCGGCCAACTTCCAGCAGGGCGCCGGCCTGATCTGCTATTACAACAGCACCAAGTTCCATTTCCTGCAGATCACCGTCGACGACGAGGGCAACCGCCAACTGCAGGTCATGTCGGCGATCCCGCGGGACGGGGAAGGCGGCCTGGTGGTTGAACCGGCTGCCATCCCGCCCGGCCCCTTGTCACTACGGGTCGACGTGGATCACGAGGTCGCCCGATTTGCCTACCGGCCACAAGGGAGCAGCGACTGGCGCTGGTTGCCCCAACCCGTCGACGCCAGCATTCTGTCCGACGAGGCAACGCTGCCGGGTCTGCCAAACTTCACCGGGGCGTTCGTGGGGATGGCGTGCTACGACCTGTCCGGAGTGGCAATGCCGGCCGATTTCGCCTACTTTCATTACCGCGAATACGATTCGCCGGAGGCGCAGAAGAGCAGCAGCGGGCTCGGTGAGATCGAGCCCGATGGCGGTCTGCCCGCGACCGCCCTCAATACCCCAGCACGGCCTTGACCTCGAGGTACTCCTCCAGCGCGAACCTTCCGTACTCGCGGCCGTTGCCGCTCATCTTGTAGCCGCCGAACGGCGCGTAGCCCGACCACGCGGGGTAGTTGATGTGCACTTGCCCGGCGCGGATCTGCCGGGCGACGCGGCGGGCGGCTTCTTGGTCGGCGGACTGGACGTGGCTGGAGAGGCCGTAAATGGTCGCGTTGGCGATGCGGATCGCGTCTTCCTCGTCCTCATAAGGCTGGATGACGAGGACGGGGCCGAAGATCTCCTCCTGCGCGATGCGCATCTCGGGCGTGACTTCGGAGAACACCGTCGGCCGGGCGAAATAGCCGCGATTGAGTCCACTCGGCCGGCCGGAACCGCCAGTGAGCAGCTTGGCGCCCTCGTCGATGCCGACCTGGATCAGGTCCTGCACCTTGGCGAACTGCGCGGCGTTGGCGAGCGGGCCGAGGAACGAGCCCTCGTCGAGCGGATCGCCGACCACGATCGCATCGGCCGCCTCGGTCGCCAGCGCTTCAACTTCTGCCAGGCGCGCCGCCGGGACGACCATCCGCGTCGGCGAGGCGCACGACTGACCGCAGTTGCGCATCATGCCGAGCACGCCTTTGGGCACGGCGGCGGCAAAGTCGGCGTCGGGCAGGAACACGTTGGGCGACTTGCCGCCCAGTTCCTGCACCACACGCTTGACCGTGCGCGCCGCGTTCTGCGCCACCAGCACGCCGGCGCGGGTCGAGCCGGTGAAGCTGACCATGTCGACGTCCGGATGGCCCGATAGCGCGTTGCCGACCTCGTCGCCGGTGCCGTTGACCAAGTTGAAAACGCCAGCGGGCGCGCCGGCATCGTGCATCACCTGCGCGAACAGCAGCGCGGAGAACGGCGACAACTCGCTCGGCTTGAGCACCACGGTACACCCGGCGGCGAGCGCCGGCGCGACCTTGGCGGTGATCTGGTAGAGCGGCCAGTTCCACGGCGTGATCGCCGCGACGAGGCCGATCGCTTCGCGGCGTACGTGGATGCGGTCGACCTCTTCCTCGAACTCAAACTCGCGCAGAACCTCGATCGCTACGCGGACATGCTCGACCCCGAAAAAGACCTGCCCCGCCCGGGCAAACCCGATCGGCGCACCCATCTCGGCGGTGATCGCCTGGGCGAAGGCTTCTGTGCGCTCCTCGAGCAGCCCCCTGACCCGCTCCAGCAGCGCCAGCCGCTCCGCCACGGGCCACTGGGAATAGGAGTCGAACGCCCTCCGAGCGGCCGCGACGGCGAGGTCAACATCCCCGGCAGAGCCCGCCGCGATGTGTCCGATCACTTCTTCCGTGGCGGGATTGGTCACGGCAATCTGCGGTGCATCGGGTCGATCCACCCATGTTCCGTCTATGTAAAAGCGCATGTCGTCGATCAAGGGCATCGGCAATCCTTCATGAGCCTCTCGTTGGGGGCCGCTGTGCCACGTCGCCGCTTCGGATGCGAGGCTGGAGCGGCAAGCCGCGATAAGGGGCATCCCTGACCCTTGGCGAAGGCACCGCTTCAACTTTGCCCGGTACCGCGGCAGGCGCGCGGAAAGCGCGTGGGGACAGGGGCCGCCGATGAAAGCTTCGTATGGTCCGCGACGAGCTGCGCCGATCCTCGTCCTTGCGTGCCTGGTCGCCGGCGGCAGCGCCGAAGCGGCCGAGGACGGCGCGCTCGGCGCCACGTCCTCGGGCTCCGTCAGGATCAGCGTGTCGGTCGCCCCCCGTGCCCGGATATCCGGCTTGCAGGACATCGACTTCGGCCCCGCCGATCCCGGCACCGGCGCCCGCCGCGCGCAGAATGTCTGCGTGTGGACCAATTCGCCCGCCGGGTCCTACACGCTGACGGCCGCCGGCAGCGGCCCCGGCGGCGCGTTCGAGCTCGTGGGCAGCGGGCAGACGGTCAGCTATTCGGTCGAATGGGCGGCAAGCGCGGGGCAAAGCTCTGGGTTCCCGCTGAGCGGCGGCGGGACAAGCCAGGCCAACCTGCAGACCGCGGCCACCGACGCCGATTGCGCGGCGGGATCGGGGTCGGCCAGCCTGGTGGTGGCGGTGGCGCCGGCGCAACTGGCTGCCGCCGAGCCGGGCACCGCCTACACCGGCGCGCTGACCCTCATCGTCTCACCGCAGTGAGATTTTCGAATAGCGCCAGCGCTCACCCAAAATCCACCGGATAGGGCGGCAGCTCGCCGCTGGCGTAGCGCTTCTCCAGCCCGGGGGTGCCGTTCTCCATCACCATCAGCATCGCCCGCTTGGGGGCGAAGCCCTGGTGGCGGATGTCGGCCGGCATCGCGCAGACGTCGCCGGCGCGCATCACCACGCGGCCGCGCGGGGCGCCGGTGTTCTTGTCGGCAATGTTCCAGTGGATCTCGTCGGTCAACTGGATGAACCACTCGTTGCGGTCGTTGCCGTGGATCACCGGCAGCATGTGCTCCTCACTGGTGACGCAGCAGATGTTGCCGCCGGTGACCGCGCTGATTGACGGGTTCCAGGTGACGTTCGAGCGGGCGATGTGGTCGAACAGGTTGATTGCGTGGAGCTGGCCCTCGAAGCCCGGCTCGCACTCGATCTCGGGCTTGTCGTAGTCGAGATCGGCGAAGGCGCGGTTGATCGGGAAGCCGTCTTCCTCGCGCCGGACCGGCTTGTCGCCTTCGAGGCCGAGCATGCGGTCGGCGGCGATGAAGGCGCGCAGCAGCGGATCGGTGCGTTCCTTGCCCTTCTTGCCGATCGGGGTGCCGGTTTCGAGCGGGGCGTTGAGCGGATCGTAGCCTTCGCTGATCCAGTCCTGACTGATCGTCGTGAACGCCTCGGACACGGCTTCCGCGGGAAAAGTCTCGAGCAGGTCGATGCCCGCTTCCTTGCACCCGCGATCATAGCTGCCGGCGAAGATATCGACGGTGCCGTAGTGGTTGGTGGTGCCGAAAATGTCGTCGAAGAAGATCCAGCCGTAGAAGAACCCCCAGCCGATGTCGCGGACCATCGCCCGCAGGAAGCGATCGATCTCGATGATGTGGCTGCCTTTTGGCCAGGTGACGTGCGCGAAATACTCGTCGCGGCGGAACTCGAAACTGCCGAGCCTGAAGCTGGAGTAGCCGGTCTCGGCATCGGTGCCGGTCATTTCGATCTTGGCGTCGAGCACGGTCATTGGGTCTCTCCAAGCTCACAGATTTCGTTCCAGCGCTTGACGGTCACGGGCCCGTCGACCGTCTGCATGATCGCGACCGCGGGTTTCGCGGCGCTCATCTGGTAGGCGGAGCCCTTCGGCAACAGCACCTGGTGCCCGCGCCGCGCGGTGACCCGGCCCATGCGCGGCCCGTTGGGCTCGGCGCCCAGTTGGACTGCGCCGCCTTCGTGGCTCGGGACCTGGTCGTCGGCCAGCTTTACGAAGGTGAAGGTCACCTCGCCGTCCATGACGATGGCGAATTCGTCGTGCGGCGCGGCGAACCATGGCGATTCGCCCTCGGCGCGGACTACTTCGGCGACGTATTGCAGGTTCTGCACCACCGCCACGCGCTCGAACGGCTTGGCCTTGCCGGCGACTTCGAACACGTTCGAAAAGGCGTATTTGCGCAGGTCGTCGTCGAGCTCGATCACGCCCTTGTTGTACGATTGCAGCGAGCCGACGTGCGTCTTGTAAGCCATCGATCATCTCTCCCGCGGCCATTGTCCCATGGCTCGCAGGCGGGATGATAGCACCGCGCAATACCACGGCAACCGGCGAGACGCTGAGGGCTCCTTGTGGCAGGCGGGCCCTGCCTGGTGGGAGCAAAAGTTTTAAAAATAGGGGCTTGCCACGCACGCGCTACAAATGTAGCTCTGCGCTACAGATGTAGCTCACAGGTGATTCGCCCATGCTTGCCACCCTGCCTCCCCGCGAACGTCAGATCGTCGACATCCTCTACGAACAGGGGCCGAGCGTGGTTGGCGAGATCCTCGATGCGCTGAACCACGAAGTCACCGGCTCGGCCGTACGGGCGATGCTCAAGCGGCTCGAGGACAAGGGCTTCGTCGCCCGCAAGCCCTCCGAGAACGGCTTTGTCTACGCTCCTTCGCTGCCCGAGGCGACCGCGCGCAAGTCGGCGCTGGGACAGGTGGTCAAGGTGTTCTTCAACGGCTCGCCGGTCGGCGCGGTCAGCGCCCTGCTCGGCATGCAGGACGGGCTCGAGAACGCGGAGCTCGACGAGCTCGAGCGGCTGATCGCCGAAGCTCGCAAAGGAAAGGCCCAGTGATGATCGACGCAGCTCTCCTCATCGAAGTCGCGGCCAAGTCGCTCGTCGTCGCCGGCGCGGCGCTCGGGGCTTTGCACCTGACGAAGAAGCGCAGCGCCGCCGAGCGGTCGCTGATCGGCCACCTCGGGCTCGTGACCCTGATTGCGCTTCCGGCCGCGTCGATGCTGGCCCCCGGTTGGAATCCCCTGCCGGTGAGCGCGCCGACCGCCGTTCCGGCGATCCACCACGCGCCCGCCGTGGCCCTGGCGGCGGCCGCCGCCACGCCCGCGATCAACACCGCGACGGCTCCCACTGCAGCCTGGTCGCTACCGGCGGCGAGCGATCTGGCCGTCTGGCTTTATCTTCTCCCGCTCGCCGTTCTGTTCCTGACGATGATTGTCGCGGTCGTCCGCCTCGGCGCGATGCACCGGCGGGCCAACGTCCTGGTCAACCCCTCGTGGCAAGCCGCGCTGGCGATGGCGCAGCGGCGGATGGGCTTCAAGCATGGCACCGCGCTGCTTGTGAGCGAGGAGCTGCGCTCCCCGGTGAGTTGGGGCGTGATGCGGCCGATCATCCTGCTCAACGAGCAAGCCGTCGGCGCGACCGCCGAGGCCGAGGCGATCATCGCCCACGAGCTGGCGCACGTCGCTCGGCTCGACTGGGCCAAGCTCTTGATTTCGCGCCTTGCCTGCGCGCTGTTCTGGTTCAACCCCCTGGTCTGGCGGCTGGCGCGCGAGTGCCACCAGCTGCGTGAGGAAGCGGCCGACGATGCGGTGCTCCTGAGCGAAGTCGACGGCGCGGACTACGCCTCCTTGCTCGTCAACGCCGCGCGGCACGACAACAAGGCGCTGCTGATCGCCGCCCACGGCGTCGCGCCGGGCAAGGATTCGCTCAAGCGCCGGATCACCCGCGTGCTCGACGCCGACCTGGCCCGCGGCCCGGCCAATAACGCCTGGACAGCGCTGCGCCTGATCACATTGGTCGCCGTCGCCGCCCCGCTCGCGGCCTTCGATCCGACGGTTCAGGCCAAGCCGAAATCCATCGTCATGGCCGACGGCTCAACGCTGGTGACCACTCACGACGGCAATCGCGTGGTGACTATCAGGCACTTCCCCGACGGGCACGAAACGCTCGTCGCCGACGCGCTCGCTCCCGCTGGCGGCAAGCAGCCCGACGCGGCCAGCGATCGCAACGGCAACGACGACGAGATCGATGCGATCATTGGCTCCAAGGCTGTCGGCCTGACCCCTGATTACATCGCTGCCATGCGCGCCGCAGGCTTCACCGATGCCGACACCGACGAGCTGACCGATGCCCGCGCGGTCGGCGTCACGCCCGAGTTCGCACGGCAGATGCGGCAGTTCGACCGTGGCGTCGATCTCGACACGGTGATCGGCGCCAGGGCCACCGGCCTCAGCGCAGATTACTATAGCCAGATGCGGCAGATGTTCCCCGGCCTCCCGCTTGACGAAGCGGTAGCGATGAACGCGGTCGGCGTGACGCCTGCCTTTGCCCAGCAGATGCGCCAGCTTTTCCCGCACGCCTCGGCCGACGATATCCAGGGCATGGCGGCGGTCGGGGTGAGCCCGGAATACGTCCGCGAAATGCGCCGCGAGGGCCTGCCGGCGAACGATCCTGACCAGGCGATCGAGAGCCGCGTGTCGTTCCCGCGAGCCAAAGCGGCCGCCCACGCCGCGCCGGCTCCGGCGGTGAACGCGGCGGTGGCCAGCGCCGTCGCCATCACCCGGAACGGGATCGTCGCGCGTGGCGCCGACGGCTCGCGGGCAGTGATCGGCCCGCGAGGCGTGACCACGCGCGGCGCCGACGGTTCGACCGCCGTGATAGGCGCTCCTCCTGGCGACGACGACAACTGATCGACTAGCCGACCAACCCTTCAACCCATTGCCGCCGGCCCCCCCGCTAGCCGGGACACGCCACCGGCTTGCCTGCGAAACGAAGGAGACATGCCATGATCCGCACACCAGTTCTCGCCGTCCTTGCGTTCCTGGCCGTCGCGCCCAGCCCGCCGAGGCCCGCCGAATCTGCCACGGCGGCCGCCTCCGCGTCCTACCCAAGCGAACCCGTCGGCTGGAGCTATGGCGTCGAGTCCTCACACGGCGGCCCGGCTAACCAGTTCCGGTTCTTCCGCGGCGACCGCCTCAATTCGAACATGGACCTTGGCGCGAGCCCGGAAGTGCAGGCGATCGTCGCTTCGATCGAGCACGCGCGTCCGGGTGATGAACTCTCTTTCCGCCTCGCCCGCGAGGCCGGGGCACTCGCCTGCATCGGCCACGCGGAAGCGCCGGGCCGTGCCTCCGGCACCTGCACTTTCGATCCCGACGAAAGATTTGCCGGCGATCTCGCTCGCCGTGGCATTGCGCCGAAGGATGGCGACGAGATGCTGGTGCTGAATTTAGTCGACGCGCATCTCGCCGCCCTCGATGGCCTTACCGCCCAAGGATATCGCTTCGGCGACGCGGGCGAGTTCATCGCCATCTCGGCCTTGAAGATTGTCCCGGCCTATGCCGACGAACTGCGCGCGGCGGGCCTGAAGGTCTCTCAGCTCGGCGACCTGATCGCCGTCAAGGCGCTCAAGATCGACGCCCGCTGGCTCGGCGAAATGGAGCGGGCGGGGTACCCCGATCTCGCCGTGAGCCAGGCAATCCAGATGCGTGCGCTCGGCGTCACGCCCGACTACGCCCAGCGAATGACGCGTGTGCTTCGCGCGGTGGGAGAGCTCGAGTGAAACCGACGCCCTCGCACGGCAACTTCTGGGCTGTCGGCGGCTCCGGCTTGCCGCTAATCTGGGGCGATGAGCGGCGAGGGCGAATTCGATAGCTGGGCGACGCGCTTCGGGGAGTTCTACGCCGAGGGTTCGCGCGAGCGGCAGGAGTTTCGCTTCTCGCGGCTGCTGATCCTCGCGGCGCGGCGCTGGAGCACGTTCATCGACGAGGCGATCCGCCGCAAGACCGGGCAGCCGCGCGCCCGTTGGCAGACACTCGCGGCGCTGGCCTTCTCCGATGGGCCGATCGCGACGATCGAGTTGGCCGAACGGATGGCGGTACAATGGCCGAGCCTGATCCGCACCCTCGACGGACTTGAGGCCGAGGGCCTGATCGAACGGCGCATCAACCCGGCTGACAAGCGTAGCCGCCTGGTGACGATTACCGACAAGGGACTGGTGGTGTTTCGCGAGGTCAAGGCGGTGCTCGATCCCACCCGCGAGGCGCTGCTCAACGGCTTCTCCGACGAGGAACTGCGGGACGCTGAACGACTGCTCGACCGCTTCTTCGGCGCGATCGGCGAGGGTTAGCGTCTACGAGCTAGTGCGAGGATTCGTCCCAGTGCCGCGCGTCGGCGGCGGTTTCCAGAGCTTCGCGCTCCGCGGTGCGGCGAGCGCTGCGCTCGGCATCGGCTTTCACCCGCTCGGAGTCGATCTTCAACTGGCGGTCGGCCATCTCGCGCCATGCGCGAGCCGAACGCAGCTCGCGCTCGCGAACGTTGGCCAACGTCGATTTCTCGGCTTCGGCTTCCGCGGCGTTGGCCCGCTGGTCGTAGAAATCGAACGTCTGGCTCATCGCTGCATCCAAATGAGAATTCGGCAGGGCCCAGGCAAGGAAGGCCAGCGGGCGCGCCCGGCCCCGCCTGGGGCCGAGGGGGCGCGCCCGTGGATTGGGCGTCAGGCGTTCGCCAGGTTGATCGCCGCTTCCTTGCCGTTGCGACCGCGCTCGACGTCGTAAGACACGCGCTGATCCTTGTTCAGCGTCTGCATCCCGGCGGCCTGCACGGCGCTGATGTGGACGAAGCTGTCGGCTCCGCCGTCTTCCGGCGCAATGAAGCCATAGCCCTTGTCGGTGTTGAAGAATTTGACTGTGCCGATAGGCATTATGCGTTCCTTTCGAGAACGTTGTCGGCCCTGCGGCAATTGGCCGCCGGGCCTTTTCGTGGTGCCCACCGCAAACGACGGAGGGCGGGTCGTGCGTCAGGTCGTCAATCGAAAGGAAGTCGTCGTCAGGGCCGGGCCGATCCGCAGGAAAGCGGGAAGGCAGAGGTCTTGGCACCGAAGTCCGTCGCAAAATTCGACGTCAGCGGGGCCCCTGTAGCATGCCTGTGGACAAATGCCTAATTGCTGCAACGTGGCGTCCCTCGCGACCGCGCCTGAGACGCGCCGGAACTCTCTTCCGCCCCGCGCGCTGACTCCCGCGTAAAGCAGGAGCACGCATCGATGGCAGCACGCGCCTATTGGCAGGGGCAGATCAGGCTGGCGCTCGTTTCGATCCCGGTGGAAGTATATTCCGCGACCAAAAGCGGGGCGACGATCCAGTTCCACCAGATCCACGAGCCCAGCGGCAAGCGGATCAATTACGAGAAGGTCGTCCAGGGCGTCGGCCCGGTCGACCGCGACGAGATCGTCAAGGGCTACGAGGTCTCCAAGGGCAATTACGTGCTGCTCGACGACGACGAGATCGAGGCCGCCAAAGTCGAGAGCCGGCGAACGCTCGACCTGGTGCAGTTCGTCGACGCTGGCGAGATCGACGTGTTCTATTTCGACAAGCCCTACTACGTCCTCCCCGCGGACGACCTCGCCGAGGAAGCCTATGTCGTGCTGCGCGAGGCGCTCAAGCAGGCGAAGAAGGTCGCGCTCGGCCAGCTTTCGGTGCGCGGTCGCGAGTACCTCGTCAGCCTCAAGCCATGCGGCAAGGGCCTGGTGCTCGAAACCCTGCGCTACGAAGACGAGGTCCGGAAGGCTCAGGGCTACTTCAAGGATCTGCCTACCGCCAAGCCGAGCAAGGACATGCTCGACCTGGCCAAGACCCTGATCGACCAGAAGACCGCGCCGTTCGATGCAGGCGAATTCCACGACCGTTACGTCGAGGCGCTCGAGGAACTGATCGAGAAGAAGCGCAAGGCGAAGGGCAAGAAGATCCTCGAGGACGTCGAGGAACCCGAAACCCCGCGCGGCAGCAACGTGATCGACCTGATGGCCGCGCTGAAGAAGTCCGTCGGCGGCAAGGAGGAGAAGCCGGCGGCGAGGAAAGCCCCGGCAAAGAAGGCGCCCGCGAAGAAGCACGCGCCCGCCAAGGCGAGGAAGCGCGCCTAAATGGCCACCAACCTGCTCGCCGAATACAACCGCAAGCGCGATTTCAAGAAGACCGCGGAGCCGGCGGGCAAGATCGCCCACAGCAGGGGCGGGGACCGCTTCATCGTGCAGAAGCACGAGGCGACGCGGTTGCATTGGGATTTCAGGCTGGAGGCCGACGGCGTCCTGAAGTCATGGGCGGTCACCAAGGGCCCGTCGCCCGACCCGGAAATCAAGCGCCTGGCGGTGCGCACCGAGGATCACCCGCTGTCCTACGCCGAGTTCGAGGGGATCATTCCGGAGGGCGAGTACGGCGGCGGCAACGTGATGCTGTGGGACAAGGGCACCTGGGAGCCGGTCGAAGGGAAGAGCTGGAAGGACATCGAGAAAGGCCACCTTCACTTCATCCTCCACGGCGAGCGCATGAAGGGTGAGTGGCTGCTGATTCGCCTGAAGAAGAAGCCCGGCGAAAAGCGCGAGAACTGGCTTCTGAGGAAGCTCGACGACGAGTACGCCGAGCCGGGCGATCCGCTGGTCGAGCAAGGCTTGACCAGTGTCCTCACCGGCCGGACGATGGGCGAGATCGCCGGCGACAGGAAAGGCGAGTTCTCGCTGTCCGGCAAGAGCGATCGGGCGTTCAAGGCGCAGATGGCCAAGGCGGCCGAGCGCAACGCTGAGGTCGGGAAGGGCAGGAAAACGGCGATGGGTAAGCCCGCCGCGCTACCTAAGTTTCGCGCGCCGCAACTGGCCACGCTGGTCGACGACGTGCCTGCCGGCAACGGCTGGATGCACGAGATCAAATTCGACGGCTACCGCGCGCTGGTCGCGTGCGCGGGCGAAAAGGTCAGGGTCTACACTCGCACGGGCCTCGACTGGAGCGACAAGTTCGCGCCACTGGTCGAGCGCTTCCAGGCGCTGGATCTGCCAAGCTGCCTGATCGATGGGGAAGTGGTTGCTTATGACAAGGACGGCAACCCCGACTTCTCGAGTCTGCAGAGCGTACTCAAACGCGGGCACGGCGCGCAGAGCAAGTCCGACCATCTTACTTACCACGCCTTCGATCTGCTCGAACTGAACGGCGAGGATCTGACCAAACTCACCAACATCGAGCGCAAGGAACGATTGGAAGCCCTTCTCGCCGACGCCAAGCCACCGATCCACGTGGCCGATCACCTGATCGGCGCTGGCGAGAAGCTCTACCGGACGATGTGCGACGCCGGGCAGGAAGGGATCATCTCCAAGAAGATCGACGCGAAGTACGCCGTGGGCAAGCGCACCAGGGCCTGGGTCAAGATCAAATGCACCTTGCGGCAGGAGTTCGTCATCATCGGCTGGAAGAAGTCGAGCGCCCGCGGAAGGCCGTTCTCCAGCCTGTTGCTCGCACAGCACGACGGCGACAAGCTGGTGTACAAGGGCAACGTCGGAACCGGCTTCAACCAGGACACGCTGGAGGAGCTGGCCAGGAAGTTCGCCCAGCTTGACCGCAAGACCGCGCCGGTTGAGGTCGGCCGTCCGGAAAGCCGCGGTGTCACCTGGCTCGAGCCGAAGCTGGTGGCCGAGATCGCCTTCAGCGAGTTTACCGGCGACGGCAACGTCCGCCACGGCAGCTACCTTGGCCTGCGCGGTGACAAGAAAGCCGAGGAGGTCGTGCCCGAAGTCGCAGAGGAAGCGCCGGAAGACCACGCCGCCGCCGAAGTGACGATTTCCAACCGCGACCGGGTAATCTTCCCCGAAAGCGACCAGACCAAAGGCCAGCTGGCCGACTATTACGCCGCCGTCTCCCCGCTGATGCTTCCCTGGCTCGCCGCGCGGCCGATCAGCCTCGTGCGCTGCCCGCAAGGCCGCGCCAAGAAGTGCTTCTTCCAGAAGCACGACAGCGGCTCGTTCGGGCCTTCGGTCCATCACGTCCCGGTTACCGAGAAGCGCGGCAACGTCGAGGACTACCTCTACGTCGAGGACGCCGCGGGCCTGCTGACCTGCGTGCAGATGGGCACGATTGAGTTCCATGGCTGGGGCAGCCGGGCGAGCGACGTCGAGGCACCCGACAGGATGGTGTTCGACCTCGACCCCGACGTCGGACTCGATTTCGAGGACGTGAAGAGCGCGGCGAAGGACATCCGCAAGAAGCTGAGCGACATTGGCCTCGCCAGTTTCGCGATGCTCTCGGGCGGCAAGGGCGTGCACGTCGTCGTGCCGCTGACGCCGGGGCATTCGTGGGAGGCGCACAAGGATTTCTCCAAGCGCTTCGCCGAGGCCCTGAGCATGGCCGAGCCCGACCGCTTCATCGCCAACATGAGCAAGGAAAAGCGCAAGGGAAAGATCTTCGTCGACTACTTGCGCAACCAGCGCGGCGCGACCGCCGTGCTGCCCTATTCGGCGCGCGCCCGGCCCGGGGCACCGCTCGCCGTGCCGATCGCCTGGGGCGAGCTCAAGGATTTCCAGGACGCGCACCCGTGGTCGATCGACGACGCCAAGCGCCTGATCGACCGCGCCGCCAGCAACGGCCTGGCCGGCTGGGGCTTCGCCGAGCAGACGCTGCCGGCGTTCTAGAAACCACCTTGGACGCCGTCAGCGCCTCTGCCGGTGGTGCAATATCAGGAAGACGGCGATTCCCGCAGCGGCGGCAATTGGAAAAGCGACCCAATTGGCGAAGGCCCCGTTCGCCGGATCGATATGTTCGATCTGCCACGGCGCGGGCAATTCGCGAGTCCCGCCCGCCCACATCCCGAAATTCCAGGTGGCATGAAGCCCAATCGGCAGGGCCAGCCCTCGGCTAACGACCGCCGCCATGCCGAACAGCAGGGAGCCCAACCCGGTGCCGACGATCGCAGGCAGGACCGGCCATCCGACAATCAGGATATGATAGAGGATGAAGGCCAGCGCCACCACGGCCTGAGCGGGCCAGAGGCCGTAAGCCTCCATGAGCCGCCGCAGGGGGTAGCCGCGAAAGGCGAGCTCCTCGGCCGCGGCGCCGGCTAAGGCGCCCGCGAGGCTGAGCGAAACGGCCGCCGGCCCCACTGCCGCGTTGCGGGTCCAGGCTATGTTAGCGAGTGGAGCGGCGATGACGAAATAGACGGCGACCAGAAGGACGCCGGCCATGGCGCCCACCAGCAGTCGCACCGGGCTGAATCGGTCGGGCAAGATGCCCATCGCCCGCAGACGAGGAACGGAGCCCCGTGCGAAAAGACCGCTCAGCAGCCAAATCGCCACGATGGCAGTCAGCCCGGCAGCCAAAGGACCGTAGGCCGGTGGCGCCATTCCGTACGCGAGCGGCGTAAGCGCGACCTCGGCCGCGCATGCCGCCCAGAACGCGCAGGCGAGCGGTAGGGCGAGAAAGGCCGGCCTCAAGCCCGGAACACGCCGCGCTCGGTGCCGTAGGCGTAAAGCAGCCCTGGCCAGGCCGAGGCCGGGACATCCTTCGGCAGGCGCACGCCGAAGCCGTGCCCGCCCTTGTCGAACGCGTGCAGCTCGCCCGGGCATTTCGCGGCCAACATCGCCTGATACAGCGCCAGACTGTTGGCGATCGGCACCGTGCCGTCGTCGCTGGCGTGGACCAGGAAGATTGGCGGCGTATCGGCGGTGACGCGCGTTTCGACCGAGCCGTGCCGGCGCTGGTCTTCGCCCGACCCGGGCCCGAGCAGGCTGTCGCGCGAGCCCTCGTGCGTATAGCTCTCGACCAGGCTGACGACGGGGTAGATCAGTCCGGCGAGATCGGGCCGCGCCGATTGCCGATCGGCCTCGTCGGTCGGCGTATAGACCGTTTCGGCGAAGCGCGTGGCGAGGCTGCCCGCAAGATGCCCGCCGGCCGAAAAGCCGAGTACCGCGACCCGCTTGGGGTCGACCTCGAACTCGTCGGCCCTCGCGCGGATCAGGCGGATCGCGCGCTGGGCGTCCTGCAGTGGAACCAGCGAACGATTGGCCCAGCCCTCCCCGGGCAGACGGTAGGAGAGGATAAAGCAGGTCACCCCGCGGGCGGTCAGCCAGCGGGCCTGCTCCTCACCCTCGTTGTCCCAGGCGAGGAAGCCGTAGCCGCCGCCGGGGACAAGCAGCATCGCCGCGCCGTTCGGATAGGCCGGGCGGCGCACCGACAGCGACGGCTTGGCAATGCCGGTGATCCAGCGATCGTGGAACAGCGGATCGCTGGAGCGTTCGGTTACCTTGCGCTCGGGCAAGGACTTGGGCGCGCCGGGGGGCGCCGAGGGCCAAAGGGGAATGGTCTCGTCGACATGCGCCGCCTGTGCCGCCACCGGTATCGCAGCGCTGGCGCCCAGCACGGCCATGCCGCCGAGCAGTGAACGGCGCGTGGTTCCAGTCATTTCGATACCTTTCGTTCTAACGATCATGGTCGACCCCACCACTTAGAGAAGCTGGCTCGCGGCCAGCGCGCCCGGCTGGGCAGGCCGATGGCGTCCCCGCAGCCAGGCGCGAACCGGCTCGTCGTAAAGGACAAGCGCGGCGTAAGCGAAGGCGACCAGGAACAGGGTCGTCCCGGCAATGGCCCAGGGCAGGATGGTCGGGCTGAAGCCGTGCGTCCAGTGATAGTTCCCGAAGACATGGACGAACGGATAATGCAGGATGTAGAGCGGATAGGACAGGCGCCCCAGCAGTGCGCAGGCTCGCGCCATCCGGCTCGTGGTTTCGCAGCCGGCGCCAAAAGCGATGATCAGCGGAAAGGCGACGACGACGGCAGCCGCTTCGAACTGCCAGTTGTATGGCCCGAACGGCATCAGGAATAGCGCGACCAGGACCGCCGACAAGCTCGCGAAGCCGAACGGCGATCGCAGCCTCGCGCCGCAGCGGAACAGCAGCAGCCCCATGGCGAACGAGAAGGAAACGCGGACCAGCCCGAATTGTATCGTATCCCACGCCCAGCCGGTCTGCAGACTGCCGTTGTACCAGGCCGTGGCGACAAGCGCGGCGGCGGCCATCGCCGTGATCGTCGCCAGCGCGCGCCGCTCCAGGCGCCAGAGGAGCAGGGCGAAGGCGATATTGGCGATGTACTCGAACATCAGCGACCACGACGGCGAATTGAGCGAGAGGTAGGCGTTCCAGCGTTCGGGCAGTCCCCAGGTCGGGACCAGCAGCGCCCCGCCGAGCCCCGAAGCCGCCAGCATCCAGGCCGGCGCCACCTGCGCTTTGGCGAACGGATCTAAGACATAGCTCGCCAGGCCGAGCAGCAGGCCGAGGATGACGAGCGGATGAAGGCGGATCAGGCGCGCCGTGAAGAACTGACGAATGCTCATCCGGTCGCGCCGATCGTCGTAGGCGTAACCGATTACATAACCTGAGAGGCAGAAGAAGAAATCGACCGCCAGATAGGCGTGGCCGAGCAGGACCTTGGCCGGATCGTGGGTGAGCTCGCCGAGGTGAAAGATGACCACGCACAGGGCGGCCACACCGCGAAACCCGTCGAGCACCTGTAGATGCGGCTTCATCCTCGCTCCCCGTCCATTGGTCCTTCCGATCAATAATCATATAAATAGGAGTTCGACGCGCTGGCAAGCGCTAGCAAGCCGCCAAACGGGGGCTCTGGACGATACCGGTCTTGGTGCGCCGAGCCGCAGCCCGCCAGCCAGGGGCCGTCGGGGTAGAAGCGGTCGCCTTGCTATTCTGCGCTTGTGGGGCTTGCCGAGGCGGATGTCGCCGCCGTCTCCCGCTTCCTCGAGCGCGGACGTGCATGACAAGGTGGCTTCCGACGAAACCTTTCCGGGGTCCGACGACCGGACCGCTAGGCGTTCAGGGTCGCCATTGCGGCGGCAGCTTCGCGGCCGGGAGGTCAATCTTCACGCTCGGGCCCAGATCGCGCGAACTCTGCGCGGCGGTGAAGGTGTAGGCGCCCGGCACGCGTGACCACCCCGGACTCGCCGTGTCCCAGATCGACAGCAAGCGCGGGTCGACGGCGATGCCGATGCGCTTGCTCTCGCCCGGGGCGAGTTCGACCTTGGCGAAGCCGGCGAGACGTTTGGGAGCCTCCCAACCCGAACCGGGCGGTGGCGAGACGTAGAGCTGCACCGCATCGGCGCCCGCGCGCTTGCCGGTGTTGGTGACCGTCAGGGTTGCCGCGACGCTGCCGTCGGTGCGGGTCACGTCAAGGTCGCCGTAGGTGAAGCTCGTATAGGACAGCCCGTGCCCGAAGGGGAACTGCGGTTGCAGGGCCTTGGCGTCGAACCACTTGTAGCCGACGGTCGCGCCTTCCGTGTAGGTCGCTTCCTTCTTGCGCGGCTCGCCGGGGTAGGGGAGCTGACCGAGCGACTTCGGGAAAGTCATCGGCAGGTGGCCCGAGGGATTGACCTTCCCGACCAGCACGTTGGCGATCGCCGCGCCGCCCATCCGGCCGGGGTACCACGCCTCGACGATCGCCGGCACTTTGGCCGCCCACGGCGTGAGCACCGGGCCGCCGGTTTCGAGCACCACTACGGTGCGCCGGTTGGCCGCGGCCACGCGCTCGATCAGCGCATCCTGCTCGCCGTCGAGATGGAGCTGCACGTCAATGCTCTCGGCCGCCCATTGGGTGCCGAAGACGATCACCAGGTCGGCGCTTTTCGCCAGTTTGGCAGCCGCCGCGGGATCCTCGCCATCGGCGTAGTCGATGCGCGTGTCAGGGAGCAGCTGGCGCAATTCCTCGACCGGCGACGAGGGGTAATAGACTACCGGACCGGGCCAGCCTGTCGGCTTGAGCCCCGGCACCGCGTTCTCGCCGTCAGGATAGACCAGGCTTGACCCACCGCCGGCGATGACACCCTTGTCAGCATGGCCGCCGATCACGGCGATGCGCTTCGCCGTCGCGGCCAGCGGCAGCATGCTTGCGTCGTTCTTCAACAGCACGATGCCGGCTTCGGCGTCGCGTTGGGCCACTGCGCGGTTGGGCGCGAAATCGGTCGGGCCTGTGGTGTCGGTCACCGGATCGTCGATCAATCCGTGAGCGAACATCGCGGTGAGAATGCGGGTGACCATCAGGTCTATTCGCGCGTGGTCGACTTCGCCCTTGGCGAGCGCTGCCTCCAGCTTGTCCCGGCCGTACCACGCGTCGGTTTGCAGCCCGAAGCCGGACTCCTGGTCGAGACCGGCGTTCGCCGAAGCGGCGGTCGAATGCGCGGCGCCCCAGTCGCTCATGACGTAGCCTTGCCAGCCCCAGTCGCGCCGCAGCACGTCGGTCAGCAGGAACGGGCTTTCGCATGCATGCAGACCGTCTACGAGGTTATAGGCGCACATCGCCGACCCGGGCCGTCCGCGTTCGATGGCCAATTCGAACGCCAGCAGGTCGCTCATCCGGAAGGCAGCCTCGTCGATGATGAAGTTGCCGGTGTCGCGAACGGTTTCCTGGTCGTTAAGCGCGTAATGCTTGACGGTGTCGATCACGCGATTGGACTGCACCCCGGCAATCTCCGCGCCGACGATGGTGCCGGCGAGCAGCGGGTCCTCGCCGGCATACTCGAAATTGCGCCCATTGCGCGGTTCACGCAGCAGGTTGACGCCGCCGCCGAGCATCACGTTGAAGCCGAATGCACGCGCCTCGCGGCCGATCATCCGGCCGCCCTCGTAGGCTAGTGCCGGATCGAATGTCGCCGCCGTCGCCGGGCCCGAGGGAAGGGCGGTGGCGCCGCGCTTCGGCCCCGCGCCGCCTTGGGTCGCGACGCCCAGGCCAGCGTCGGTTTGCCACTGCGGCGGGATGCCGAGGCGGGTGATGCCGGGGACGTAACCCGCCGAGCCAGGGCGCGCGCCCTGCGGCATGGTGAACTTGGCCGGGGCGAAGTCATTGCCGAGAAAGCCTTCGAGCAGCGACAGCTTTTCGGCCTGGGTCATTTGTGCAAGCATCGCCGCGGCGCGTTCCGCTGGCGAGCCGCGGGTGTCCTTCGCCAATGTCACCGATGCGACATCTTGCGCCGGTGCCGCTCCGCTTGCCGCCAATGCCAGCAGCATCCCGGCGGCCGCTGCGCTGTACTTCACCCGTCTTGCCATCAATACCTCCCATTCGACCGCCGCCGTAGCAGCGGGCAAGCCCTGCCGCCAAGCGGGTGTTGCACATTTACTACGACAAAAATGTTGTAGCAAAAATGCAGTGGAACAATTCGACGGTTGGCGATTTAATGCGGGAGTTGCGGCCATCCCGTGGCCGTGAACGACCTGCCGGGTGGGCTGTCCGCGCGGGGGTCTCGCCAGCTCCAGTCGGGGCTGGCGTTCAGATGAGGGAAGATTCGATGAATATGAACTTCAGGCAATACCGCAAGCTCGCACTGGCGGCTGGCGTGGCCGCCTGCGCAATTGCAGTTCCGGCTCAGGCTCGCGACGGCTACGGTTATGTCGGGCTCGACGCAGGCATCGTGATCCCGCAGGACACCAAGATCGATGTCAGTACATTCAACAACGCGATCGTGGTCGACAACAAGAAGGGCTACGATGTCGATGTGAAGGTCGGCTACGACTGGGGCATGATCCGCACCGAGGCCGAGCTTGCCCGGAAGCATTGGAAGGTCGATTCGTTCGTCGCCACCGGGCTAGGCATTCCTAATGCTGCCGGTACGGGCGTCACCGTGGGCACATTTGCTGATGCGGGCGGTCGCACCACCATCACCACCGCGATGGCCAACGCGCTGCTCGATTTCGGCGGTAATGGCGGCGTCGGCTTCGCGGTCGGCGTCGGCGCCGGGCGGGCGTGGGACAACACCCGCATCGCTGCGACGTCGGGCGGAGCCCGTTTCCTCCAGGACAAGGATAGCGCGTGGGCCTGGCAAGGCCTGGCCGAGCTGCGCGTCCCCGTCAGCGAGAACGTCGAGCTCGGGCTCAAGTACCGCTATTTGAATACCCACCCGTTCGTGATGACCGATGGCTTGGGCCGCACCAATCAGTTCGATGCCAGTTCGCATTCGCTGATGGCGAGCATCCTGGTGAACTTCGGTGGCGCGGCTCCGCCGCCTCCGCCGCCGCCGCCGCCGCCGCCTCCGCCGCCTCCCCCGCCGCCCCCTCCGCCTCCGCCGCAGACCAAGACCTGCCCGGATGGCACCACGGTCGGCCTGTACGACAACTGCCCGGTGCCGCCGCCGCCGGTTGTCGCCCCGCAGGGCGAACGCGGCTGACCTTTGGCTTCAGCCTGGTGGAAGAAGGGCCGGAGGAGCAATCCTCCGGCCCTTTTTTCGTTCGCGCGCTAGGCAAATCTTCGTTCTCGCGCCTCCACAACGATGCGTGGCATTTTCGCAACAGCGTAATTGTCTTGCGCAAAGGTAGTGGAACATTCTGCGGATTGGTGGTTTTAGGGGCCAGTTGCGACCCTTCGTGGGGGGGTCGGTAGCTGGGTCGACGCACGGATTGTCCGTGCGGAGGTCACCGCCGACCCGTTCGGGGAGGCGCCTAAATTGAGGGAAAAACCGATGAAAACAACCTTCAGCCACCTGAGCAAGGCCGCCCTGGCGAGCGCCGTGGCGGCATCCTGCTTTTATGCCGCGCCGGCGGCAGCGCGCGACGGAGCCGCCTACGTCGGACTGGATGCCGGCGTGGTCATTCCGCAGGATTACAATGTCGATGTCAGCACGTTCGACAACGCCTTGCTGGTCGACAACAAGAACGGCTGGGACGTCGATGTCCTGGCCGGCTACGATTGGGGTGTGATCCGCACCGAGGTCGAGCTCGGCCGCAAGCAATGGCATGTGAACGACATCTCCATCAACCCGGCGGCCGGCGCGTTCCTGCCCATCGGCAATTCGCCGGATGCGGCCGGCAAGTCTTCGGTCACGACGGCGATGGCCAACGCGCTGCTCGACTTCGGCGGCAACGGCGGTATCGGCGGTTATGCCGGCGTCGGTGCCGGTCGGGCCTGGACCAGCACGCATCTGCGCACCAGTTCCGGCGCAGCGAACTTCCTCGACGACGACGACAGCGCTTGGGCGTGGCAGGCCATTGCCGGCTTGCGCGTGCCCGTTAGCGACAGCATCGAGGTAGGCGTCAAGTACAAGTACCTCAACACGCATCAGTTCGCGATGACGGACGCCTTCGGGCGGACTAACCAGTTCGACGTCAAGTCGCACTCGTTCATGTTGAGCTTGCTGGTGAATTTCGGTGGTGCCGTGGCTCCCCCGCCGCCTCCGCCGCCCCCTCCGCCGCCGCCTCCGCCGCCGCCTCCGCCCCCTCCGCCGCAGACCAAGACCTGCCCGGATGGTTCGACGGTCGGCCTGTACGACAACTGTCCGGTGCCGCCGCCTCCGGTTGTCGAACCGCAGGGCGAACGCGGATAACCGACTGGCTTTCAGTCACATCAAATGGGACCGGAGGAGCAATCCTCCGGTCCCTTTTTTGTCAGGAAAGCATCTTGACGGCGGAGACGACGAGCATCGCCGCGAGGGCGTAGCGCACAAAGTTGTCGTTGACCTTGCCGGCAGTAAGTGAGCCGACGATTATCCCGGGTATCGAGCCGATCAGCAAGCTGCCGAGCAGCCAGCCATCGACGTTGCCGAGCCAACTGTGCCCGAGCGCCGCAACAAGTGTCAGCGGGATCGCGTGGATGATGTCGGTGCCGACAATCGATTTCGCGTCGAGCCGCAAGGGATAGATCAACGCGAGCATCACGGCGATGAGCGCTCCCGCGCCAACCGAGGTTAGCGTCACCAGGGCTCCGACGACCGCCCCGCCGACGACCGTCATCGCGATCTGGCTGAAGCGCACCCGCCGCATCGTCTGTTCTAGCGCGATGTGAGCCCGGCGCAGCGGCCGGACAATGCGGGTGCGGAACATCATCAGCGCCGCGGTGACGAGCAGGGCGGCGCCGAGCAGGTCCATCAGCACTTTCGATTCGAGATGTCCGTGGTGATAGGTAGCGAGCCACCAAAGCGTGATCACCGCGGCGGGCAGGCTCCCCGCGGCGAGGCGGACCACGGTCTTCCAGTCCGGCGAACCGACGTGGTGGTGGACGATCCCACCTGCCGTTTTCGTCAAGCAGGCGAACCAGAGGTCGGTGCCGACAGCGACCGCCGGGTTGATCCCGAGCACGATCAGAATCGGCGCCATCAGCGATCCGCCGCCGACGCCGGTCAGGCCGACGAGCACCCCGACAAACGCGCCCGCCAGCGAGTATGCGAGGTTGAGGTGATCCATGTCAGTCGGCCGGCGCCATCGCGCGCACGGCGGCGAGGACCGGGCTCGCCCATTCAGGGCGGCAGATCAGCAGGTCGGGCATGTAGGTATCGCGTCGATTGTAGACCAGCGGACTGCTGTCGATCCGGCTGGTGTGCAGGCCGTGCGCGCGGGCGACGGCGACGGGCGCGCAACTGTCCCATTCGAATTGCCCGCCCGAATGGAGGTAGATCTCCGCCTCGCCGCGGACGACTGCCATCGCTTTGGCTCCGGCGGAGCCGAGTTCGACGAGTTCGGCCCCGAGTTGCTCGGCGACCGCCAAGGCTTCCACCGCCGGGCGAGTGCGGCTGACCAGCATGCGCGGCGGGCCGTCATGGTCGACCGGCGCCCCCGGCCGGTCGCTGCGCAGGACGAGGCCGCCCTCGAGACCGGGAAGGGCGACCGCGCCGATCTGGGCGGTGCCGTCGATCGCCAGGCCGACGTGGACCGCCCAATCGGCGCGTTCCTCGCCGTATTCGCGCGTGCCGTCGACCGGGTCGACGATCCACACGCGCGACTTGGCGAGGCGCTCCTCGGTGTCCTTGCTTTCCTCGGAGAGCAGCCCGTCGTCGGGGCGCGCGGAGCGTAGAGCGTGGACGAGGAACTGGTTCGCCACCTGGTCGCCCGCCTTGCCAAGCGCCTTGCCTTCGAACAGGCCGCTCGCGCGGACCTCGACCAGAATACGACCCGCGCACGCCGCGAGATGGGCCGCCAACTCCGCGTCGGTCATGTTGTCAGGCCCCATTCGCGCGGCGCTAGCCGACGACCTTGTCGACAATAAGGTCGGCGGCCTCTTCGGGCGTCATCGCCGTCGTGTCGATGCGGATTTCGGGCCGTTCGGGCTCTTCGTAAGGACTGTCGATGCCGGTGAAGTTCTTGAGCTCGCCGGCGCGGGCCTTCTTGTACAGGCCTTTCACGTCGCGCGCCTCGGCGAGGCTCAGCGGCGTGTCGATGTGGACTTCGACGAACTCGCCTTCGGGCAGCATCTTGCGAACCATCTCGCGCTCGGCGCGGAACGGGCTGATGAACGCGGTGATTACGATCAGTCCGGCGTCGGCCATTAGCTTGGCCACTTCGCCTACCCGGCGGATGTTCTCGATCCGGTCGGCCTCGGTGAAGCCGAGGTCCTTGTTCAGCGCATGGCGGACGTTGTCGCCGTCGAGCAGGAAGGTGTGCCGGTTCATCCGGTGGAGCTTCTTCTCGACCAGGTTGGCGATGGTTGACTTGCCTGAGCCGCTGAGGCCGGTGAACCACAGCACGGCGGGTTTTTGGTTCTTGAGCCCGGCATGCTGTTCGCGGCTGATCTCGAGGGCCTGCCAGTGGACGTTTTGCGCCCGGCGCAGGCTGAAGTGGATCATTCCGGCGGCGACGGTGGCGTTGGTCAGCTTGTCGACCAGGATGAATCCGCCGAGCTGGCGCGACTTTTGGTAAGCCTCGAACACGATTGGCCGGTCGGTGGTGACCTCGCACACGCCGATGGCGTTGAGGCCCAGCGTCTTGACCGCCAGGTGCTCCATCGTGTTGACGTTCACTTCGTACTTCGGTTCGTGGACGGTGGCGCTGACGGTCTGCGTCGCCAGCTTGAGCCAGTAGCCGCGGCCGGGGATCAGCGGCTCGTCGCTCATCCACACGATCGCCGCTTCGAACTGGTCGGCCGCTTCGGGCGGCGCGTCGGCGGCGGCGATCACGTCGCCGCGGCTGCAATCGATCTCGTCGGCGAGGGTCAGGGTGACCGACTGCCCGGCGACCGCCTCGTCAAGGTCGCCATCAAGGGTGACGATGCGGGCAACGGTGCTGGTCTTGCCTGACGGCACCACGCGCACGGCATCGCCGGGCTTCACCGTGCCTTCGGCGATCAGCCCCGCAAAGCCGCGGAAATCGAGGTTGGGCCGGTTGACCCACTGCACCGGCATCCGCAGCGGGCCGGCCTGGTCGGCTTCGTTCTCGATCTCGACGCTTTCGAGGTGGTGGATCAGGCTCGGTCCGGCGTACCACGGCGTCGCGGCCGAGGGCGCGCTGGTAATGTTGTCGCCCTTGAATCCCGAGATCGGGATCGCGGTGAAGTCCTCGATGCCGATGCTCACCGCGAACGCGCGATAGTCCTCGACGATCCTGTCGAACACCGCCTGGTCGTAATCGACCAGGTCCATCTTGTTCACCGCCAGGACCAGGTGGCGGATGCCGATAAGGTGGGCGAGGTAGGAATGGCGCCGCGTCTGCACCAGCACGCCCTTCCTCGCATCGACCAGGATCACCGCCAGGTCGGCGGTGCTCGCGCCGGTGACCATGTTGCGGGTGTACTGCTCGTGCCCCGGGGTATCGGCGACGATGAACTTGCGTTTTTCGGTCGCGAAGAAGCGGTAGGCGACGTCGATGGTGATGCCCTGCTCGCGCTCGGCGGCGAGGCCGTCGACGAGGAGCGCGAAGTCAATCTCCTGCCCTTGCGTGCCGACGCGTTTGCTGTCGGCCTCGAGCGCGGCGAGCTGGTCCTCGAAGATCATCTTGGAATCGTAGAGGAGCCGGCCGATCAGCGTGGACTTGCCGTCGTCGACGCTGCCGCAAGTGATGAAGCGCAGCAGGCCCTTGTGCTGGTGCAACTCGAGATAGGCCTCGATGTCGTCTGCAATAAGAGCGTCGGTGACGTAGGCGGGTTCGGGAGCGTCAAGATCAGCCACGGGCACCCCCGTTACCAAACCCTATTCCGTCATGCTGAACTCGTTTCAGCATCCATTTCGCCGAAAGCGGGAACGTCCGGACTTGTGGCACGATGGACCCTGAAACAAGTTCAGGGTGACGATGAAGGGGGAGGGCGGCGGTTAGCACTAGAAGTACCCCTCCTGCTTCTTCTTCTCCATTCCCGCACCGCCGGCGTCCTTGTCGATCGCGCGGCCCTGGCGTTCGCTGGTGGTGGTGAGGAGCATTTCCTGGACCACCTCGGGCAAAGTCGCCGCCTCGCTCTCGATCGCGCCGGTCAGCGGATAGCAGCCGAGAGTGCGGAAGCGGATCGAGCGCATCACCGGCTCCTCGCCGGGCTCGAGCGGGAAGCGCTCGTCATCGACCATCAGCAGCAAGCCGTCGCGCTCCACGGTCGGACGCTTGGCGGCCATGTACAGTGGCACGATCTCGATGTTCTCGGCCATGATGTATTGCCAGATGTCGAGCTCGGTCCAGTTGCTGAGCGGGAACACGCGGATGCTTTCACCCTTGCTCTTGCGGGCGTTGTAGAGGTTCCACAGCTCGGGGCGCTGGTTCTTGGGATCCCACCCGTGGCTGGCCGTGCGGAAGGAAAAGATCCGCTCCTTGGCGCGGCTCTTTTCCTCGTCCCGGCGGGCGCCGCCGAACGCGGCATCGAACTGCCACTTGTCGAGCGCCTGCTTGAGACCTTCGGTCTTCCACATGTCGGTGTGAAGAGCCCCGTGATCGAACGGATTGATCCCGCGCTCCTTGGCCTCCGGGTTCTGGTAGACCAGCAGTTCCATCCCCGCGTCTTTCGCGGCCTTGTCGCGAAGCGCGTACATGTCGCGGAACTTCCAGGTCGTGTCGACGTGGAGCAGCGGAAACGACGGCGGCGCCGGGTAGAACGCCTTCTTCGCCAGGTGCAGCATCACCGCGCTGTCCTTGCCGACGGAATAGAGCATCACCGGATTGGTCGCCTCGGCGACGACCTCGCGCATGATATGGATGCTCTCGGCTTCGAGACGCTGGAGGTGGGTCAGCCGCTGCATGGCGAGCGAATTGCCCATCGTGGGCCGCAACCGCAAGGGAAACCGCGCGGAGATTTTCTTGTGGGCCGCTAAGCTCCTACCCCTCGTCATCCCCGCGAAGGCGGGGACCCGGGAGCGGTGGAGCGCTTCGCGCGCCTCGCTTGTGCGCTGGGTTCCCGCCTACGCGGGAATGACGAATTAAGGGATCAGCCTAGGCCGGGGAAAGGCGACCATTCCTCGCCATCGGGCATCGGCGCGAAGATCTTATTCAGCATTTCAGCCGTGACACCCTCGGGCGTCGCGGGATCCCAGCGCGGCGCGTTGTCCTTGTCGATCAACACCGCGCGCACGCCTTCGGCGAAATCGGCCCGCAACATCATCCGCGCGGCGAGGCGATATTCGGCGCGCATCTCGTCGGCGAAGTCGGTTCGCCGGGCACCCTCGGCGAATTCGCGCAGGGCGACCTTGGCGGTGGCAGGGCATTTGGCGACGACCGCCTTCAGCTCCTTGGCCGCCCATTCGGAAGGCTCGGCCTGGAGGGCCGTGACGATCTCTTCGAGCGTGTCGGACGCGAACAGGCGGTCGATCTTTGCGGCATTGCCGGCGATCCGGGCCGCGGGCGGAGCAGCGGACAGCTTATCGAGGATCGCCGCAACGGCATCTGGTTCCAAAGCAATCCGCGCCTTGGCTTCCGCGAGCCGCTCGCTCGGCAGGTAATGGGTCGCCAGGCCCGCCCACAGGCACTCCGCGCCGTCCAGCCGCGCGCCCGTCAGCGCCATGAACGCCCCCGTGCGCCCCTTGAGCCGCGGCAAGTACCAGCCCGCGCCGACATCCGGAAACAGCCCGATCGCGCCCTCGGGCATGGCGAACAGCGTGTTCTCGGTCGCCACGCGAAACCTCGCCGGCTGCGAGATGCCGACCCCGCCGCCCATCGTCACGCCGTCCATGAAGGCGACGACCGGCTTGGGATAGGTGAACAGCAAGTGGTTGAGGCGATACTCGGCAAAGAAGAACGCCCGGCCCGCCTCGCCGCCATCCTCCAACGCCGAACGCCGCACCAGCGCGACATCGCCGCCGGCGCAGAACCCGCGCCCTTCGGCATGGTCGATCAGCACCGCCTCAATCGCCGCATCGTCGCGCCAACCCAGGAGCGCCTCGCTCATCGCCTCGCACATGCCTTGCGTCAGTGCATGCAGCGCTTTGGGGCGGGCGAGCGAGACATGGCCCACGCGACCGTGGGTATGCAGGTGGACTTCGGTCAAGAAATCCTCCCTGGGACGGGGAGGGGGACCGCACGAAGTGCGGTGGTGCGGACTCGCCGCCAACGCAGCGCGTGCGGAGAATCCCCTCCGTCAGCCGGCTTCGCCGTCTGCCACCTCCCCGTGCCGAGGAGGAAATCCGCGCTCGTCATCACTGCCGCAGCAAATCCCGCCCGACGATCATCCGCATGATCTGGTTGGTGCCCTCCAGAATCGAATGCACACGAAGATCACGCCAGAAGCGTTCGATCGGATAGTCCTGCAAATAGCCGTAGCCGCCGTGGAGTTGGAGTGCCTTGTCGACGATCGCCGAACCGCTGTCGGTGGCGAAGCGCTTGGCCATCGCGGCGAAGCGGGTCTTGTCGGGGGCGTTTTCCGTCACCTTGACCGCCGCGCGGTAGAGCAGCGCGCGCGCCGCCTCGAGGTCGGTCGCCATGTCGGCCAGCGTGAACTGGGTGTTCTGGAAATCGGCGATCGGCTTGCCGAACTGCTGGCGCTCCTTGGTGTATTTGACCGCCTCGTCGAGGCAGCGCTGCGCGCCGCCCAGCGAGCACGCGCCGATGTTGAGCCGCCCGCCGTCGAGCCCCATCATCGCGATACGAAAACCTTCGCCTTCGCCGCCGACCAGGTTCTCCGCCGGCACCCGCACGTTGTCGAGGTTGAGCGCGGCGGTCGGCTGCGAATGCCAGCCGAGCTTCTTCTCCTGCGCGCCGAAGCTGACGCCGGGCATGTCCTTCTCGATCACCAGGCACGAGATGCCCTTGGGTCCGTCCTCGCCCGTGCGGACCATCGTCACGTAAATTTCGTTCTCGCCGCCGCCGGAAATGAACTGCTTGGTGCCGGTGACCACCCAGTCGTCGCCGTCACGCACCGCCTTGGTCTTGAGCGCCGCCGCGTCCGAACCGCTTGAAGGCTCGGTCAGGCAATAGCTGGCGAACTGCTCCATGCCGATCAGGCGCGGCAGATACTTGTCCTTGACCGCCTGCGACCCGAACCGGTCGATCATCCAGCTGGCCATGTTGTGGATCGAGATGAACGCGCTCGTCGAAGGGCACCCGTAAGCCATCGCCTCCATGATCAGCGCTGCCTCGAGCCGCCCGAGCCCGATCCCGCCGCTTTCCTCGCTGACATAGATCGAACCGAAGCCAAGCTCGGCCGCCTGCCGGATCGTGTCGCGCGGGAAGGTGTGCTTTTCGTCCCACTCGGCGGCGAAAGGCGTGATCGCGTCGGCGGTGAAGCGCTGCGCCATCTCCTGGATCGCCAGCTGGTCGTCGGTGAGTTCGAATTGTCCGCTCATCGGCTGCCCATGCCGCGAACCGGTTTCGCATGCAACCGGCTCAAGTGCAGCTGACCCTGGTGACGACGTAATCGTCGTCATAGCTTACCGTCAGCCGGCTTGGGTTGAAGTCCATCGTCACCGCCGTGCGCGGCGGTACCCAACGCAGGATCCTGGCGCCGGTTGCGGCGAGCATCTCGCGGCCAAGCTCGCCGGTCGCCTTCATGCCCACGAAACGCTGTCCAGGCTCGCGCTGGCAAGAGCCCTGGATGTCGCGGGCGGGCGGCGTGTCGTCCAGCGGCGGCGGAGTTGCCGCACAGGCCGTCAAGGGCACCGCGACCAGACCCGCCCAAATTCTCATCCTTCGTCTCCCACCACCGCCTCGGCCTCGATCTCGACCTTCCAGGCAGGGTCATAGAGCGCGGCAACGGCCACCAGGGTTCCCGTAGGCCGAACGTGGCCGAGCGCATGCGTGAAGGCGGCTGTCACCGCATCGGCATCGGCGATGTCGGTGACGAACATCCGCGCGCGGACCACGTCATCCATGCGGCCGCCGAGTTGTTCGACATACTGCCGGATCAGCCCGAAGCACCGGTCGGCCTGGGCGCCGGCGTCGGGCGCGACCGAGCCATCTTCCTCGACGCCGATCGTGCCCGAGACGACAATCCGGTTGCCGGTGCGCAACGCGCGGGTGAAACCGGCTTGCTCCTCGAACGGTGAGAGCGGCGGGATGCGGGTGCGTTCGGCCATCGCCAGTCTATAGCGCGTCCCGAAGCGGCCGTGCTAGGCCCCCTTCCTCGCTCGTCATTGCGAGCGTAGCGAAGCAATCCAGGGCGGTGCGCGCCGCCCTGGATTGCCGCGGGGCTTCGCCCCTCGCAATGACGAAGGTATCTTTGGGGAGACGTCATGGCCGGATTGTGGTTCGAGGAATTCGAAGTCGGGCAGACGTTCGACCATCCGCTGCGGCGTACAGTCACCGAGACCGACAATCTCCTGATGAGCACGCTGACCCACAACCCCGCGCCGCTGCACCTCGACGCCGAGTACATGAAGAGCACCGAATACGGGCAGATCCTGGTCAACTCGTGCTTCACGCTCGGGCTGATGGTCGGCATTTCGGTCAACGACACCACGCAAGGCACCGCGGTCGCCAACCTCGGCTGGGACGAGGTGCGCTTCCCCGCGCCGATCTTCGTCGGCGATACCTTGCGGATCGAGACCGAGGTGCTCGAGGTGCGCGAGAGCCAAAGCCGGCCGAACCAGGGCATCGTCACCTTCGCTCACCGCGCTTACAACCAGCACGGCGAGCTGGTCGCCCACTGCAAGCGCGCCTCGCTCCAGCGCAAGCGGCCAGCGTAGCTTTCGCTTTCCTACATGCTCTCGTCTTGGCAGGGTTTGCCGCTGTCGAGTCCCGTCCGGCTAAATCTCGCAGGATGATTGTCACCCTGTCGGTTCGAGAAAATAGTTAGGTAATACAAGCGTTTGATGTCCGAAACCGGATTGCGACAGGGTGACAACCTGTCACCCAGGCTGCGAAGTGCCCGGAAAGTGCAGGCCTGTTCGCGGGCCTTCAAATCGGGGCCGAAGTGCATTATGTAGCTTGATACGTAATTTTGTTGGAGAGTCGTGATGCCGCTGAACGTCGAACCGATCCTGCCGCGCTTTGGCGCCGTGTGCTCGGGGCTCGATCTGACCCGCAAGCTGGCCCAGGATGAGGTCAGGCAGGTCACCGACGCGATGGACCAGTACGGCGTCACCGTCTGGCGCGACACGCATATGTCCGACGCCGACCACGTCGAATTCAGCCGAAACTTCGGCTATCTCGAACGAGTGCCGCGGCGCGAGGGGATGAAGTTCCGCCTGCCGTTCCCCGAGCTGTTCGATGCCAGCAATCTCAGCGTCGACGGCGAGATTACCCAGGATCCCGCGGCCATCCAGTATCGCAAGGGCGACCGCCTGTGGCACACCGACAGCGCCTTCATGGAAAAGCGCACCAGCTATTCGATCCTTCTGGCTCACGACGTTCCCCCCGAAGGCGGCGAGACCTGGTTCGCCGACACTCGCACCGCCTACGAGGACTTGCCTCAGGAGATGAAGGACTTCCTCGAGGGCAAGGTCGGGATCAACTCGCTGTGGTGGAGCCGCAAGATGGCTGGCGCCGACATTCCCGACGAGGAGATCGAGGAGCGGCCGCGGGCGAAGCATCCGCTGGTCCACGTTCACAAGGGCTCGGGCCGCAAGGCGCTGTTCATCGCCGCGCACACGATGGACATCGAAGGCATGCCAAAGGAAGAAGGGCGAGCGCTGATCCGGCAGCTGATCGAGCACTGCACGCAAGCCCGCTACGTCTTCAGCGTGGACTGGCACGTCGGCGACATGGTCATCTGGGACAACCTGTGCAGCATGCATCGCGGCGGCGAATACGCTTATGACACCTACAAGCGCGACATGCGCCGGACCACCGTGCGCGAAGGCACCGAGCCGCACACCACGGACATGGGCGACGACCCGTTCAGTCAGCTCTTCGCGAAGAGCCCGCGCGCGGTCGACATCCAGGCTGCGAGGGTGGCCGGGCGCTGAGCGCCGGAATGCGCGCCGCCTCGCCGATCAGAATCAGCGCCGGGCCGTCGCCTAGCGCCGTGCGGGCAGCGAGCGGAAGGAGGTCGAGGCGGGTGGCAAAGTTGCGCGAGGAGGGCAGGCTGGCGTTCTCCACGAGCGCGACCGGCGTATCGCCCGGTAGCCCCGCGCCGAGCAGGCCGGCGGCGACTTCGGCCGCGGCCGCCTTGCCCATGTAGATCGCCAGCGTCGCCGCCGGATCGGCCAGGGCGCGCCAGTCGAGGTCGAGCGATTCTCCGGCACGGGCATGGGCGGTGACGAGGGTCAGCTTCCGCGCGGTGCCGCGCAAAGTCAGCGACAGGCCGAGGTCGGCGGCAGCGGCGCTGGCGGCGGTCACGCCGGGGCACACGCGCACCGGTACGGCGGCATCGCGGCAGGCCTGCAATTCCTCGGTGGCGCGGCCGAACACCGCCGGGTCGCCGCCCTTCAGGCGTACGACTCGTTTGCCGGCCAGCGCGGCATCGACGATCAGGCGGTCGATCGAGCCTTGGTCCCTTGAATGGCGCCCCGATCGCTTGCCGACGTAAACCAGCTCGGCATCAGGCGAGGCGAAATCGAGGACGCCCGGCCCGACCAGCGCGTCGTGGAACACCACATCTGCCGCCGCGATTAGCCGTTCGGCCTTGCGCGTGAGCAACTCGGGGTCGCCGGGGCCGGCGCCGACCAGCCAGACCGTTCCGGCCTCGAAATCGTGGTGCTCAGGCATTGGCCACCTCCTTGCACTCGAGGATCAGCCGCTGGATCGCCGGGCGGCACGAGCCGCAGTTGGTTCCGGCGGACAGCGCCCGACCGACCGCCTCAACATCGATCAGCCGCTGGCCGCCAATCGCCTCGACGATCGTCTTGAGCCCGACGTCGAAGCAGGCGCATACGATCGGACCGCGGTCGGGCAGCGGCACGGCCGGGCGTCCCGCTAGCAGCTCCAGGGAACTGGCCTGGGCCGCGGCCAACTGGTCGATCAGCCACTCCCGGCCCGGGAGTCTGCCGTCGCGGGTGATATACAGCGCCGCCGACAGCCGTCCGCCGTCGAGCACCGCGGCGCGCAAGGCCCCGCGTCCCGGGTCGAGGTTCTCCGCCCGCTCGCCGCGCGGCAGCAGAGCTTTGGCGAGCGCCGCCGCGTCGCGATTCCCGGCCAGCTCGACCAACCACCCGTGGCCGACACGGACGGTCGTGAAGTACTCGGCGTCGATCCGCTCGGGCAGCGTGCGCGTGATGAGGAACCCGCGCCACTCGAACGCCAGCTTCTCCATCCGCGCAGGTGTCGCCTTGAAGCCGGGCTGGCCGGAGTGGGGGTCGACGAGCGGACGCGGCAATAACCCGGTGCGTCCGCCGCTCGATTGGCGATCGGTCCAGTGGATCGGGGTGAACAGGTCTCCGCGCCGCTGGGTTGGGCTGATAGCGGCGCGGAACACGCTTTCCCCCTGGGGGCTGGCCACACGGACAAGGTCGCCTTCGTCGATCCCATGAGCTTCGGCGTCAAGCGGGTGCATCTCGACCAACGGCTCGCGCCGGTGTTGCGACAGCTTGGGCGAAAGGCCGGTGCGGGTCATCGTATGCCACTGGTCGCGATAGCGCCCGGTATTGAGCGTGAGCGGCCATTTCGCCAGGGGTTCGCCGAGCGACATCTGCTCGACCGGCACCAGCCGCGCCTTGCCGGTTGGTGTGGGAAAGCGCCCGTCGGTGAACGGCGTGCCACCCCAACGGAACGGCTCGAGCGCGTCGTAGTCGGCGTTAGTCAGCGCCGCGTGGCTGCCGAGGTCGAACAGCCGCTCACCGTCGTTGCGGTAGGTCGAGAGCCGGGCATGCTCGCGAAAGATGTCGGCCGGCCGGTCGTACGAGAAGGCGCCCCGCCAACCCATCGCCCGCGCGACCTCGGTGACGATCCACCAATCGGGGCGTACTTCGGCAGGGAGCGGAAACAGTGCGCGTTGCCGGCTGACCGTGCGTTCGCTGCTGGTCACCGTCCCGTCTTTTTCGCCCCACGCGGCGGCGGGCAGCTTGACATGCGCGAAACGCGTGGTGTCGGTATCGGCCATGCAGTCGGACACCACGACGAACGGGCAGGCGGCGAGCCCGGCGCGGACGTTCCCGGCATCGGGCAGCGAGACCGCCGGATTGGTCGCCATGATCCACAGCGCCTTGATCCGCCCTTCGCCGACGGCGCGGAACAGGTCGACGGCCTTGAGGCCGGGCGACGTTGCCATTCGCGGTGCGGCCCAGAAGCGGCGGACTTCCTCGATGTTCTTGGGCGCGAAGTCGCGGTGCGCGGCCAGGGTCGTGGCGAGCCCGCCGACCTCGCGACCGCCCATCGCGTTGGGTTGCCCGGTTATCGAGAAGGGCCCGGCGCCGGGCTTGCCGATGCGCCCGGTGGCGAGGTGGACGTTGAGGATAGCGTTGACCTGGTCGGTCCCGCGGATCGACTGGTTGATCCCCTGACTGAACAGCGTGACCGTGCGCGGGTTTTGGGCGAACAAATCGTAGAACTTGCGCAGATCGGCCGGCGCGAGGTCGCACGCGGCGGCGGTCGACCACAGGTCGTTGCCGACGGCCAGCGCATCCCAGAAGCCCTCTGGCGCCTCGACGCTCGCTTCGACAAAGGCATCGTCGACCAGCTCTTCGTCGCGGCAGAAGGCGAGCAGTCCGTTCATCAGCGCGACGTCGCTGCCGGGGCGCAGTTGCAGGTGGAGGTCGGCCTCGTCACACGTCTCGGTTCGACGCGGGTCGATGACGACCAGCCTGGCGCCGCGCGCGGCGCGCGCGGCCATGATGCGCTGGTAGACGATTGGATGACACCAGGCGGTGTTGGAGCCGACGAGGACCATCAGGTCGGCTTGCTCGAGATCGTCGTAGATTACTGGCACCACGTCTTCGCCGAACGCGCGGACGTGGCCGGCGACCGCGCTCGACATGCACAGGCGGCTGTTGGTGTCGATGTTGGCCGAGCCGATGAAGCCCTTCATCAGCTTGTTGGCGACGTAATAGTCCTCGGTCAGCAACTGGCCGGAGACGTAGAACGCCACGCTGTCGGGCCCGTGGCGGGCGATGGTCTCGGAGAACTTGCGCGCAACATGACGGATCGCCCGGTCCCAGCTCGTCCGCTTGCCGCCTATCTCGGGATGAAGCAGCCGGCCTTCGAGGCCCACCGTTTCGCCCAGGTGCGTGCCCTTCGAGCACAGCTTGCCGTGGTTGGCCGGGTGATTGGGATCGCCGGCGATCGTCACCTGGCGCTCGCCGATCACCGTCGCCGCGATCCCGCAGCCGACGCCGCAGTAGGCGCAAGTGGTGCGGACCGGCTTCACCTCAGGCGGCCTGGCGCCCTAGCACGGCCTCGCGCAGCAGGAAGATGCGGCCGGCGTCGACCTTGAGCGGGATCGTCGGTGTGCAGCCCTCGTCGTCGCCCAAGGCCTCGCCCGTGCGCAGCGAGATGCGATAGTTGTGCAGCGGGCAGGTCACACTGTCACCGTGGACGATCCCCTGACTTAGCGGCCCCTGCTTGTGCGGGCATTTGTTGACGAGAGCGTAGACTTCGCCGCGCGTGGTACGGAACACGGCGATCTCCTCGCCGCCGAGCACGGGCAGCGTTCGCGCGCTGCCCGGCTCGATCTGCGACACCGGGCCGATATCCAGCCAGAGGGGGCTCATCACACGGTCTCCAGGGTAAGCGGGCGAACTTCGCCCAGGTGGCTGTGCAGGTCGCTGCGTTCGCCGGCGGCGCGCCTGGCCCACGGGTCGTCCTGCATGAACTGCTGCGAATAGCGGAATCGCGCGGCGAGCCGGCGAACCGCATCGGGGTCGTCGAACATCTGCGCCTTCACGTGATCGAGGCCGACGCGCTCGATCCACGGCGCGGTGCGTTCCAGGTAGTGCGCCTGCTCGCGGTAGACCTGAATGAACGCGGCGCAGTGCTCGAGCGCTTCCTCCTCGGTGGCGACCTTGCACAGCAGGTCCGTCGCGCGAACCTTGATCCCGCCGTTGCCGCCGACGTGCAGCTCGTAGCCGGAATCGACGCAGACCACACCGAAGTCCTTGATCGTCGCCTCCGCGCAGTTGCGCGGGCAGCCGCTGACGGCGATCTTGAACTTGTGCGGCATCCAGCTGCCCCAGGTCATCCGTTCGATCTTCACGCCGAGCCCGGTCGAATCCTGGGTCCCGAAGCGGCACCATTCGCTGCCGACACAAGTCTTTACGGTGCGCAGCGATTTGCCATAGGCGTGGCCCGAGACCATCCCGGCCGCATTGAGGTCGGCCCAGACGGCGGGCAGGTCTTCCTTCTTGATCCCGAAAATGTCGAGCCGTTGGCCGCCGGTCACCTTGACCATCGGCGCATCGTACTTCTCGACCACGTCGGCGATCGCGCGCAGCTCGCGCGGGTTGGTGATCCCGCCCCACATCCGCGGCACGACCGAGTAAGTGCCATCCTTCTGGATGTTGGCGTGCATCCGCTCGTTGACGAAGCGGCTCTTCTGATCGTCGACGTATTCGCCCGGCCAGGCGCACAGCAGGTAGTAATTGAGGGCAGGGCGGCACGAGGCGCAGCCGTCTGGAGTCGACCAGTGCAGCTGTTGCATCACTTCGGGGATCGCCTTGAGCTGCCGTTCGACAATCACACGGCGAACATCGTCGTGGGTGTAGCTGGTGCAGCCGCACAGCGTCTTGGCGCCCTGCTGCACCTCGTCACCCAGTGTCAGCGTCAGCAGGCTCTCGACGAGCCCCGTGCAGGAGCCGCAGCTCGCGCTCGCCTTGCACTGTGAGCGGACCTCAGCGAGGCTGCACGCGCCGGCGCGGATGGTTGCGACGACCTTGCCCTTGGAAACGCCGTTGCAGCCGCAGATCTCGGCATCGTCCGAGAGCGCCGCAACGGCTGCGTTAGGGTCCGCCAGCGCCCCTCCGAGCGCGTAGGCCTGGCCGAAGATCAGGGCATCGCGGATGTCGGAGACGTCCTCGCCCTTCTTGAGCAAGTCGAAATACCAGTTGCCGTCGGCGGTGTCGCCGTAAAGCACCGCCCCGATCAGCCGGTCCTCGCGCAGCACCACGCGCTTGTACACGCCGCGGGCAGCGTCGCGCATGACGATGTCTTCGGTGCCTTCGCCGCCTGAGAAGTCGCCGGCCGAAAATACTTCGATCCCCGAGACCTTGAGCTTGGTCGAGGTGACCGACCCTTCGTAGCCCGAGGGCGCGTCGATCAGGTGATCGGCCAGCGCGCGGCACATCTCCCACAGCGGGGCGACCAGGCCGTAGCACTGGCCGCGGTGCTGGACGCATTCGCCGACGGCGAGAATTGCCGGGTCGGAAGTGACCATGTGATCGTCGACCAGGATGCCGCGCTCGCATTCGAGATGGGCGGACTTGGCCAGCCCGGTGTTCGGGCGGATGCCGACGGCCATCACCACCAGGTCGGCTGGAATCTCGCGGCCATCCTTGAGCAGGACCCCGGCAACATGGCCGTCCTTCTCGAGGATCGCCTCGGTATCGGCTTCGGTCAGGATCGTCTGGCCGCGCCGCTCGAGTTCGGTCTTGAGCAGCCAGCCGGCCGCTTCGTCCAGCTGGCGCTCCATCAGCGTCGGCATCAGGTGGATCACGGTGACCCGCATTCCGCGCAGGCTGAGGCCGTGGGCGGCTTCGAGCCCGAGCAGCCCGCCGCCGATCACCACCGCGCTGCCGCCGCGCTCGGCCGCGTGGAGCATCCGATCGACGTCGTCGAGATCGCGGAAGGTGACGACGCCGGGCAAGTCCTTGCCGGGGACCGGGATGACGAATGGGTCCGACCCGGTGGCGATGAGCAGCCGATCATAGCTCTCGATCCGGCCGGATCGGGCGACAACCTGGCGGAGTTCGCGATCGATGTGGATCACCGGATCGCCGGAGATCAGCTCGATGCCGTTGGCTTCATACCATTCGGCCGAATTGATCACGATGTCGTCGAAGGTCTTCTCGCCGGCGAGGACGGGCGAGAGCATGATCCGATTGTAGTTCACTCGGGGCTCGGCGCCGAAGATCGTCACTGAATAGCGCGCCGGGTCGCGGGCGAGAATCTCCTCGACCGCGCGGCAGCCGGCCATGCCGTTGCCGATCACCACCAGCTTCTCGACGGTCTTAAGATCCGTTGCCTTATCGAAGGCGGTTTGCGCGTTCACTCGGTCCTCCTCGCGCATGCAAAAAAGCCGCCACGTCGCGTCCCGGAGAGGACTGACCTGGCGGCGCCGTTGCCACGCTGTGTGATAGCGCGAGAGGACCGTCGATGCCGCCCGTCATTGGGCTGCGGATCCTTCGCTTCGGCTTGATACTAACCGATTCTCACGACAGCGGGCAAGGCATTTTTTTGCACTGCAGCATAATTTCAGAAGTTGGCTTCGGCCTGCAGCCAGAACTTCTCGGTATCGACGGCAAAGCTGTCCGCCTTGTAGTTCGCATACTTGGCCAGCAGCGCCACCGGACCAAGCTTGAAGCCGAGTGAGGCATCCCACTCGGAACCGTAGTTGAGGCCCCCGAAGTCGCTGTCGAACCGGTGATAGGTAACATTGGCATTGAGGCCCGGCAGGGCCGCAACGCCGATCTTGTGGCTGGCCCCGGCGTAATAGTCGCGCAGGCCCGTGGCCGGGGTGGTCAGGAACATGTCCGCCCAACCGTTGAACGCGTGCAGCGTTGCCAGCGGGGTCTGGAAGGCCGCGACGCCGTGATCGCTGCCCAACTCCTCGTAGCCGCCGGTGAGTCCGAACCCGAGTACGGTCGCGCCCAGCTCCAGGTTGATATAATCCGCCTGGTAAGACACCGGATTGGCGCCGTTGTCCGACTGCCGGGCATAGCTGACAGTGGCGTTGAGCTTGAAGCCGGGCCGGGGGATCGCCGCCTTGGCGAAGCCGCCATAAGTCTGGCTCGAGAAGGTCACCCGCTTGTCGTAGTCGATCAGGTAGGCGAACGCCTTGGCTTCGACCGCCTTCAGCTTCACGCCACCGTTGAGCAGGACGATGTCGCCGTCGAAGTGCTCGTTCGGGCTGTGGACGCCGAACACGGTGCGCTGCGAATCCGAATAAGTCGCGTCGAGCGTGACCGGGCCGAACTTGGCTTGCCCCCGCACCGCGTCGAACGTCTGCTCGTTCTGGCGCCAGCCGACGTTGCCGACGAAGCGCGCGTTGTCGAGAATGATCCGCTGACGACCGACGGTCAGGCCGGTGCCCTTATGCATGTAGGAGGCCTGCAGCCGGTTGACCTCGAGGTTCTTGGGATCGGAGACCACCGGGTAGGGTTCGACACCGTTGCCGGGCAGGGTGTCGTTATATTGCCGGGTCAGCTCGGCGGTGCCTTCGCCTTCCGCAAGCACCGAGAAGTCACCCGCCTTGACTTCGCCCCCGGCGCGCAAGCGGAACGTGAGGGCCTCCGCTTCGTCGGGCTGATTGGCCTGGTCGACCAGTTCGTAGCGCAGCCGGGCGTTGGCCATCAGCTTGAGCGAGACGCTGTCAGACAGCGCGATCGGATCGCCCGGCGCGGCGAGCGCAGGCGAGGCCGACACGGCGATCACGGAGGCGAGTGCACCCGCGGCGTAAACAACTGTATTCCTCATGAAATTGAACTCCCGTCGGTGGAGCTCGATCAGGTTCTCGTCCCCGAGGAGGGGCCGGCCGCTGACGGGCCGGTCCCCTTCGTTTCATTCATTCAGATCCGCACGCCTTGCGCGCCGTCGGTCCAGCTGGTGCGCCAGCGGCTCTTGACCGCGGTGATGCTGGCGAGCGCGATAACCGCCAGCGCGGCGAAGATCAGGAAGCCTGCCTGGTCGCTGCCAAGCCACTGCTTGGCAAAGCCTAGCGACGAGGCGAGCAGGAAGCCGCCGATCCCGCCGGCACAGCCGACGAGGCCGGTCATCACGCCGATTTCCTTGCCGAAGCGCTGGGGTACCAGCTGAAAAACCGCGCCGTTCCCCGTGCCGAGGGCCAGCATGGCGACGATGAACAGCCCCAGCGCGAGCGGCAGAGTGGTGGGGCCGGTGCTGATCGCCACCAGCGCCGCAGCGGCGACGATGTAGACCATCGTCAGCGTCTTGATACCGCCGATGCGGT
>Ga0105246_10000031_pt1 | contig 52056 bp, 42 predicted proteins | sample KBSM64metaG_FD_99694 | JGI IMG/M metagenome (GOLD analysis project Ga0105246, IMG submission 99694) | Miscanthus rhizosphere microbial communities from Kellogg Biological Station, Michigan, USA - KBS M6-4 metaG | ecosystem: Host-associated > Plants > Roots > Rhizosphere > Soil | place... | reverse complement strand
TGTAAAAAGCTTTACCGGAATGCTGGTCGTTCGCGGTCTTCTTGGCGTAGGTGAAGGCGGGGTTTTCAGTGCCAGTGTCGCGACGCTCGCAGAGATATCGACGCCCAAACGGCGAGGGCTCAATATGGGCATTCACCAGGCATTCTTTCCACTGTTGGGCATCGGTTTGGGCCCGATCATTGCGACTCAATTAAGCTTGTACATGCCATGGGAATGGGTGTTCTTTCTGCTCGGCATTCCTGGGTTGATTTTGACGGTGATGCTCGCAAAGCTCATGCGCGAACCCAGGAAGGTGACCGCAGAGCGCGATGCACACAAAAGTGCTCCTATCACTAGCGTGCTCAAATTCCGCAATATCTGGGTGACTACAGTCATTGGCTCTCTTTTTCAGACGGGCTTGTTCGTATTCTCGACCTTCGTCGCGCTTTACCTCACTCAGGTGGTGGGGCTGTCGTTGAGCACGACGGGATTGATCGTCTCGGGCTGGGGGTTCGGTGGCTTTATTGGAATGATCGCTGTACCCGCCTTGTCGGATCGGTGGGGGCGTAAGCCCGTGCTGGTGACTTGCGCCACAATTTACGGTCTGCTGATGCTGGCATTTGCTCTGAGCCACGCGGGCCCCTGGGTGATGTTTTCGATCCTGTTTGCCGCCGGTATCTTCGGATTTGGCATTGCACCATTGTTCTTGGCTGTCATTCCCAGCGAGTCCGTCCCATCCAATATGACCGGAGCAGCAGTGGGTGTGCCAACGGGTGTGAGCGAATTGATTGGTGGTGTATTGATGCCTGTGATTGCAGGGGGGCTGGCCGATCTATACGGCTTGGCGCTACCCATGATGGTAGTGGGAGCGGTATCACTTGCAGCGGCTGTCACGGGTTTGTTCCTTATCGAAACCGCACCTGGTGTTGCTACCCAGCTAGTCACGTCCTCAGCGCTTGCGGTTACTTCTGAATAAGCATGATCTATTCAGGACCTGGATAGTATCGATTTGATCAATCAGGCGCCGCTCAATAGAGTGGCGTTTTTACTTTGTATTCTCGTACTGCCGTGAGGACACCATGAGCTTAGCTTTTAGCGTTGAAGGTTTTCGTTCACTGGCGCAACGGCGCCTTCCCAGAATGGTCTTCGACTACCTTGAAGGCGGCGCGGATGATGAGAAATGCCTGCAGCGTAACCGCGACACGTTCGACCATTGGGAGCTTATCCCAAGGCGCCTGGTTGATGTCGCCCAGCGTGATCTGAGTGTCAACTTCTTCGGTACTACTCAGCCACTGCCGCTCATGGTGGCTCCGATGGGACTAAATGGGGCGTTTTGGCCGAAAGGCGATATCGCTCTGGCAAGGGCGGCCAGGACAGCCGGTATCCCCTTTATATTGTCCACGGCGGCCAACGCATCCATTGAGGAGGTCGCGGAAAAAGCGGGAGGGGAGCTGTGGTTCCAACTCTATGTAGTGCACCCATCACTTGCAGATCAACTCGTAGCTCGTGCACTGGCGGCAGGTTACCGAACGCTAGTGCTGACCACTGATGTGGCGGTGAACGGCAAGCGTGAGCGGGATTTGCGTAGTGGTTTTGGCCTGCCTTTCAAGTACACGCCGAAGGTGATGCTCGATGGAATGCTCCATCCTCGCTGGTCTATAAGCATGCTTACAGGCGGGATGCCGCAGATGGCAAATTTCGCCAATCAGGACGCCAACAACGTAGAGCTTCAAGCTGCGCTGCTGTCGCGAAAAATGGATGCCAGTTTCAACTGGGACTCACTTGAAAGATTGCGAGAACTCTGGCCACATCGTCTGTTAGTCAAAGGAATACTTCACCCTGAAGACGCTGCGCGTTGTATGGCGCTCGGAGCTGACGGCGTAATCCTTTCAAACCATGGCGGGCGTCAACTTGATTCGAGTTGTTCGCCTATGCCTGTTCTTAAGCAAATTGCTGATGCTCATCCGGGCAAAGTGCTTGTTGATAGCGGTTTCAGACGTGGTTCTGATGTTGTTAAAGCCATGGCACTCGGTGCCGGTGGTGTTCTGATCGGCAGGCCACTGCTCTACGGTCTGGCTGCCGCTGGCGAGGACGGGGCTAGCCAGGTGCTGAGCATTATCAAGGACGAAATGGATCGCACACTTGCGAACATGGGGTGTGCCTCCATGGCGAGTTTGTCGCCCGACCATGTCACCTCAATCAGGGGGTGAAGACGCTCAGGGCGATGCCGCTACCTAATCGTTAGCGAAATTGTAGTGGTCTAATGAAACCGGACACCCATTTAGGCGAGAATGCTCGCCAGATAGAGGTGTCTGATGACCAAACAACGTCGTTCCTTTTCCGCTGAGTTCAAACGCGAGGCCGCAGCTCTCGTGCTCGATCAAGGCTATAGCCATATCGAGGCCTCCCGGTCACTCGGGGTGGTCGAGTCTGCGTTGTGTCGCTGGGTGAACCAACTCCAGCAGGAGCGCAGCGGTGTTAAAAGCACTGACGCCCGAGCAACAGAAGATCCAGGAGTTGGAAGCCCGGATCGCTCGTCTTGAACGGGAGAAATCCATTTTCAAAAAGTGATCGGATACATCGACAGCGCAGAAGAGGAGGGCGCAGAGGTCGTGGTGGATGGTCGAAATATTCAGGTACCAGCTTGCGAGAACGGTTTTTTTGTTGGGGGAACATTGATCGATCAAGTCAAGCCCGGCATGCGCTGCTACGAGGAAGAGATCTTCGGGCCGGTACTGTTGATCGTGCGTGCGCAGAGCATGCAAGAGGCGATGCAACTGATCGATGCTCATGAATACGGTAATGGCACCTGTATCTTCACTCGCGATGGTGAAGCCGCCCGATACTTCACTGACAACATCAAGGTCGGCATGGTCGGCGTCAACGTACCGCTCCCAGTACCTGTGGCCTATCATAGCTTTGGCGGCTGGAAACGCTCGTTGTTCGGCGATTTGCATGCCTACGGCCCGGATGCGGTTCGCTTCTATAGCAAGCGTAAAACGGTCACCCAGCGCTGGCCGTCTTCGGGAATTCGGGAGGGCGTTGAGTTCTCTATGCCGACGATGAAGTGAGTCTGTTTATCTGAGGTGACCCAAATGCAAGGTTCGCATCTTTGCTGACCGGGTGATTTCAATTTGAGTACGGAAGGGCCCTTAAACAGACTGTGTGAAAACCTAGCAATCTGTCCGGCCCTTTAAGAGAATGCTCCGTATCGAAAGATACGGAGCATTTTTCGTTATGGCCTACATACGAGTAGACCCGCTATCACACTGCTGCTAAAGCAGCGCCTCACGAGTGCTCTTCAAGCCTGCGCACATCACCCAACGAATCACGTTGCATCGACTGCAAGTTCTTTTCAATGGTTTCGCACAGTGCTTCCATTTGAATCTGGTGTTCGCTGTGGCGAAACGGGCTTTGCAGATCGGTGCCGATGCGTTCGATGGCCAGCAGCATGAATCCCACCACGGTCGACGCCAGCGGCGTGAACCAGCCCAGGGATTCGACCAGTCCCACCGGCACGATCAGGCAGAACAGCGAAATAAACAGCCGCGGAAAATAGACGTAAGGGTAGGGCAGCGGGGTATTGGCGATCCGCTCCATGCCGCCCTGACTGTTGGACAGGTCGACCAGCGTCGACTCAAGCCGCGCCAGGCGAATACTGTCCAGATGCCCGGCCTTGTATTCCTTGGCGAGCAAAGTCGCGGAACCGGTGAGGATATCGTTGGCAAAGTTATTGGTCGTGCCACTGCGGGCGAACTCTTCGGCGGGAATAAACGCCCGCACCTCGTCGGGACAAGGTTGGCCTTGCAGATGCGCGGCGAGGCAGTTCACATAAGCGACGTGGCGGCGCAGCAGAGTGGATTTGACCGGATTCACCTCGCCGCCGGCATCGTCCAGCAGCGTCAGCACCTGCCGGGCGAAGCTGCGGGAGTTGTTGATCATCGCCCCCCACAACGTCCGCGCTTCCCACCAGCGGTTGTAGGCGCTGCTGTTGCGAAAACTGATCAATACGATCAACGCCGAACCCAGCAAGGTCAGCGGCATCAGCGGCAGGTTCAGCTTGGCGTTGAGGAACAGCATGAAGTCGACGGTGACGGCGATGTCCCACAGCAGCAACCAGAACAGGGACCAGCCCACGTAGCCCAGGGTCTTGATGATCAGGCGGTATTTTTTGACGATGGCAGCTTTCAAACGGAAACCTCGTGGCGAGCAGTTTGCTTAAACGCTTAAGCTCGGACGACGCCTGGCATCGGCAGTTCCCTGGTGAAGCAGCCAATCGTTAGTCAATCTGCGAAGCCCGGCCATCTGAATGGCCAATGCTTGCGAGAAAAATCCTCGCATCCCGATTGCGCCGCAGATGAACCACGCGGCAAGCTGATTCCGGTTGCATGAGCGTCAGGCTCTGGAAGTCGCCCACTGGTTACAGGCACACCCGCAGGAGGGATCAAGGTCGTACCGTTTGATGTTCGCTCACTCAGTGAGGAGACTCTGAGGTAGCGCCTGCACGGGCGCGGAACACTCCATCAAAACCGGGCTGAGTCTGCTGCTGGACGTCAGCCCGTCGATGAGTCGATCAAGCGTTGACAGGCACGGCTTTGGGTCTGCGATACAGGATCGTTGTCGCTGTGAATCCACACACGGCGGCAAACATCAGCCAGTACGCCGGCGAGGCCTTGTCACCTGTTGCCTGTACCAGAATTGTCGATACGGCGGGGGTAAAACCACCAAACAGCGCCGTCGCCAAACTGAATGCCAGTGAAAATCCTACCACTCGCACGTTTTGCGGCATGACCTCGGTCAATGCCGCCACCATCGCGCCGTTGTAAATGCCAAAGAAAAAAGAGAAGTACAGCAGCACGGCCAGCAGTCGCTCGAAACTTGCCGCCGCGGCCAGCCAGTGCATGGCGGGATAAGCGCTGAAAATGCACAGCACAGTGACTGCCAGCAGCAAGGGGCGACGACCGATACGATCGGAGAGCGTGCCTCCGATGGGCAACCAGATGAAATTGCTGAGGCCGACGAAGAGCGTGACCACCAGACTGTCGGTGGTGCTCAGGTTCAGCACGGTGCGACCGAACGTCGGTGTGTAGACGGTGATGAGATAGAACGTGGTGGTCGTCATCGATGCCAGCAGGCCGCCGGCCAGTACCGTACGCCAGTTGTCGCGCATCGAGCGAAAGACTTCACCGGCGCTCGGGTGGTGGCTGCGCGCCTTGAAGGCATCGGTTTCCTGTAGCGAACGGCGAATGACGAAGATGAACGGGATAATCAGGCAGCCAATGAAAAACGGGATACGCCAGCCCCAGGCTGCGACCTCGGCTGCCTCCATGGCTGAGTTGATGGCATAACCCAACGCCGCCGCCAGAATGATCGCCACTTGTTGACTGGCCGATTGCCAACTGGTGAAGAATCCTCGACGGCCCGGCGTGGCGATTTCAGCCAGGTACACGGAAACACCGCCCATTTCCGCTCCTGCAGAAAATCCCTGCAACAGTCGCCCGAGCAGCACCAGTATCGGCGCGGCGATGCCGATGCTGGCGTAACCCGGCACCAGGGCAATCAAGACCGTACCCGCAGCCATGATCGACAGCGTCACGATCAGTCCCTTGCGCCGGCCCACCTTGTCGATATAGGCGCCCAGCACGATGGCGCCCAGCGGGCGCATCAGAAAACCCGAGCCGAACACCGCGAAGGTCATCATCAACGAGGCGAACTCACTGGTGGCAGGAAAGAAAGTCTGCGAGATGTACGTTGCATAGAACCCGAACAGAAAGAAATCGAACTGTTCGAGAAAGTTGCCGCTGGTGACCCGCAGGATGGCGCCCAGTTTCGACCCTTGGGATCGGCTGTCTCGTGTTGTTGTTTTCATCATGGCTACCGTGGTGATCAATATTGTTTTTGGAATGCGTCGCCGATCAGTCGTTTGCGGCATTGATCGGGTTGGGTTGGCGTTTTTCGATGGCGTACTTGAGCAGCGCGGCGCTGCGGAAAATGCCATGAGCGAATTTGCTGTAGGGCATGGTCAGGAAAAACGCCATGACCAGACCGAGATGGATCGCCAGCATCAAGCCCAGGGCAACGCTTTCGCGAACGGCCAGGAGCGCCAGGCCGCTGGCACTGACCAGGAACAGCAACGCGATAAAACCGCGATCCATGGGTTTCTGCTTTTCGTCGCCGTGCTCGGGGTGGCGACGCAGGTTCAACCACAACAGGCCTGCCGGGCCTATTAGCAGGCCGACGCCGCCTGCGATGCCCAGCATCACCGGCAGACTCAAGACGCGATAAGGCGCCGACCAGCCCAGCAGAAAATGGTAAAGCGTGGCCACACCGGTGGCGGCAAAACACAGCATGAAGCCGTAGAAGGTGAAATGGTGAAAGCGCCGCCGCCACAGGGTGAACCGGTCATCGGCGTTGTTGCAGCCCTCGCCATGCCCGCCGTCCAGATATTTGAGCCGGGCGACGTTGGCCGCGGCTTCCAGCGCAGCCGCTGACGTTTGCGGCCGGGGTGCCGCTGGCGGTGATACGTTGCGCCAGAAACGCCGCACGCCAATCGTCAATGCAAGGATCGCGAAACCAAACACCGCACCAAACATCAATGCCAGGGTGTCATGCGGGAAAATCCCGTAGAAATTCCCGCCGGGCATGGCAGTAAACAGATTGCCCATCACCATCAATGTCAGGCAGAGAAACAATGCCAATCCCGCACCTGAGGCCAGCGCAAGCGTCAGCCCGTTGCGCTGGTACAACTTGCCCAGCACCCGTGGCCAGGCGTACTCGGCATAAGTGTCGAGGCGGACTTTGGCCATGGCCTTGGGCACATTGATTTCGAATTCGTGAGGGGCCGCATACTGGCAGGCATGCAGGCACGCCCCGCAGTTATGACAAAGGTTCGCCAGGTAGTGGATATCTGCCTGGGCAAACTCCAGGCGTCTGGTCATGGCAGGGAATACAGCACAGAAGCCTTCGCAATAACGGCAGGCATTGCAAACGGTCAGTTGTCGCTGAACTTCACTTTCATCAAGGTTGAGTACGGGAATCAGATGGCCCGGTGCCTCGGGATCAAACAGCTGCATGGTGGGGCTCCGTGATTGAAGGGGTCGGCAAGCCAGCCGCTGCGGCGGCCTGCGCACCGGCGATGCGACCGAAGGCAGTACCGATGGCCATGCCGATGCCGGCGGTATAGCCCTTGCCCAATACGTTGCCCGCCATCATTTCTCCGGCGACAAACAGGTTGGGGCTCGCCTGACCATCGAAGTGAACGGCTGCGGTTTCGTCGGTCGCCAGCCCCAGATACGTGAAGGTCACGCCTGGCTTGAGCGGGTAGGCGCAGAAGGGGGGCTTGACCAAGGGACGGGCCCAGTGGGTTTTGGCGGGGATCAGACCTTCGGTGTGGCAATCGTCCAGCGCGGTGTGGTCAAACGTACCGACGCGGCAGGCGGCGTTGTATTGCTCGATGGTTTTGACGAACGGCGCAACGGGCAGCTTCAACCGCCGGGCCAGCTCTTGCAGCGAGTCGGCTTTGGTGCCCGGAAACACCGGAGGCATGAAACGGCCGAGGGCTTGCTGGTCGATGATCGAATAGGCCTGTTGTCCGGGTTGTCCGGCCACGAGGCGACCCCAGATCGCATAGCGCTTGGGCCAGAAATCTTCACCCTCGTCATAGAAGCGTTCGCCATCGCGATTGACGACCACGCCCAGCGAGACGCAATCGATGCGGGTGCAGATACCCCCGTCATACAGCGGGGCCCGGGCGTCGATGGCGACCATGTGCGCTTGAGTCGGGTCACCGATAAAATCGGCCCCCAGGCTCTGCATGCGCCGCAGCAGTACGCCGGTATTGAAGCGCGTCCCGCGGATCAGAAAGTTGTCGGAAGGCCATTCTCCGCGCTCGTTCTGCCCCCAGGCTTCGCGGAGCCATTGGCGATTGGATTCGAAACCGCCAGCCGCCAGAACGCAGGATTTGGCTTCAATGCGCTCGGCGGGGAAATGCCGACCTTCGACTTCCCGTTCACCAATATGCGCGGCGACGAACGCTTTGCCGTTCAACTCGATATCAGTGACTTGAGCGTCGTAGCGGATCTTGACGCCCAGCCGCTCGGCACTGCGAAAGTACGCATTGACCAGCGCTTTGCCGCCGCCCATGAAAAACGCATTGGTACGCGCCACATGCAACGCGCCCGACAGCGACGGTTGGAAATGCACACCATGGGAGCGCATCCAGTCACGGCAGTTCGACGAAGCGCGGATGACCAGGCGCGCGAGCTTTTCGTTGGTCATCCCACCGGTGACTTTCAGCAGATCCTGCCAATATTCCTCTTCGGGATAGGCATCGACCAATACGTCTTGCGGTGCGTCGTGCATACAACGCAGGTTGCGGGTGTGTTGCGAATTGCCGCCGCGCCAGATTTTCGGTGCGCCTTCCAGCAGCATGACGCTGGCCCCGGCCTCGCGGGCCATCAACGCGGCACACAGGGCGGCATTACCACCGCCGATCACTAATACATCGATCATCATTACTCCTCAATCGCAAGGAGGCATGAACGAAGTACTCCTCGCGAGTGGGGAAAGGTAGAGCGGTCGTCCTGTCCTCGAAAGGCGCGAAACGAGTCGGGGTGTTCAGTTTTCGTAAAGGCTTTGGCGCGCAAAGCGCCGGCATTGAAGCGCGCGAGGCTCAGGGCGCGGGATCCTCGATCCACGAGGCCCCCGGCCATTGGCGATCCATGACCAACTGCCGAGCGACATCGGTGATGACCCGTCGCGCCGCGAGGGCCGCGGGAGACAGTTCGTCATCGGGCAGTGTCGCCAGCAGGTTTCGTCGACCGACATGCACATCGGAAATTTCCACCACTGACAATCCCGACTCACCGCTGAGCGCAGCTGCCGCGCCGGGCTGGATGGTCGCCGCATGGCCGGCGCGTACAGCGTTCATCAACACGGCCAGACCGTCCACTTCCATGATGATGTTGGGCGCCAACCCCGAACGTTCGAACGCCACCGTCAGGGTAGATCGCAAACCGTGTTGTGCAGTCGGCATCACCAGGGGAAGTTGCCCCAGATCCGCCAGTTGCACACGGCCGCCCTGTGGTGCGTGGGGCAGTTGCGGTGAGCTGATGACAAACAGCTTTTCGTCGAGCAGCGGCGTCACGCTCCAGCGCTTGCCACCTTCGAGTTGAAACACAATGGCCAGATCGATCTGGCGGGCATTGAGCTGCGTGGCCAGGTGCCCGGACAGCATTTCGACCAGGTGCAATTGAATATCCGGGTAGCGCTCGCGCATCGCGTTGATCAACGGCAGCGCAAGCACAGTGGCGGTGGTGGGGGCCATGCCGACAGTGACATAGCCACTCATTCGCCCACGGTGGGCGGCCAGTATCGCGTTTTCGGCCTGTCGCAGGCACAACTGGGCGTGGTGCAGGAACGCCGTGCCGGAACTGGTCGGAGTGACGCCGGTCGTGGTGCGATTAAGCAGGCGCGTCGACAGCTCACTTTCCAGTTTCGCGATCTGTTGGCTGAGGGCTGACACGCCGACATCCAGCTCAAGAGCGGCGCGTCCCAGACTGCCGTGTTCGATGATTTTTACGAAATAGCGCAGCTGTCTCAATTCCAAGCGTTGCCGCTCCACGTCAGGTTGAAGGGTTACCGAGCTACCCGGGATTTCCTGTGGCAGCACTGCCTTGTCAGCGTGAGAGGTTATGCCGTGACAGTCAAACATCGTGGGCGGTAGAGCCAGAAAATCAGCGTTCTGACGTGACTGCAAAAGACTCGTTTCGAGTGGCTCTCGGAAGGATCAAATCGCTGCAGAGACCGCAGCCGGAAAACCGGGCGGGAAAGCCTAAGCTCATTCCAAAAAGATATTTATTTAATCTTTTTAAGATCGTTTAGCTTTTAGCAAAGGAGACGTGCATCGCCTCGCTTGCGGCGTTTTTTTTGCCTCAGGCCGACCCTGTCCGCGGTCATTGCCTGAGGCTCCTGTCCATTTTTTCTACCCTGAACGGCCATATATCTGGCCGTCAGCGGTTCGTTGCCCGGAGCCCTCGTGACACTTATTCAAACCTCTTTGGCAACGGTACAGGTCGACTTGCCTGAGCGATTGGCCCCACCCATCGACGATAGCGCCGAGGAGGGCGATGTTGTCCTCGAACTGCGAGGCGTCACTAAAGCTTATGTGCGCAAAGGCGGGTCGCCGTTGCCGGCTGTCAACCATGTCAGCTTGAAGGTCCGGCGCGGCGAAGTGCTGTGCCTGATGGGCACCTCCGGCAGCGGCAAATCGACCTTGCTTCGCCATATCAATCGTTTGATCGAACCCACCAGCGGTGAGGTCTTGATTGAAGGTCAGGCTATCAGCGGCTTGAGCCACAAAGCGTTGCGGGATTTGCGCTCGCGGCGAATCGGCATGGTGTTCCAGCATTTTGGCCTTTTGCCCCATCGCACGGTGCTGGACAACGTTGCGCTGCCTCTGGAGTTGCGCGGCGAATCCGAGGCCGTCCGGCACGCAGTGGCCACCCGACAGTTACAGGCGATGGGCCTGGAGGGATGGGGCGAGCATTATCCTCACGAGTTGTCCGGCGGTATGCAGCAACGGGTCGGTCTCGCGCGAGCATTGGTGACTGATCCGGATATTCTCCTGATGGACGAGCCTTTCAGCGCACTGGATCCGACCATCCGGCGAGACCTGCAAAGCCACTTTCTGGCGCTGGTACGCGAGCGCGGGATCACCACGTTGCTGGTCACTCACGATCCTGCCGAAGCGGTACGTCTCGCTGACCGGATAGCGGTATTGCGCCAGGGGCGTCTGGTGCAGTCGGGCACCCCGAAACAGCTGCTCGAGACGCCGGCCGATGCTGAGGTCGCGGATTTTTTCCGCGATTGCCTTCCAGCCGCACCGGTATTGCACGATGCCGGTGGCGCGGTACGTCAGGTTCCCGAAACGGCACCGAAGGAGCAACCGGTTCAGCCGGGCTTGCGCGGCTGGCAAGCCCTGTTGCTCGGGCCGGCAGCGCTGGCGGCGCGGGGCAGAGGCGGGTTGTTCTGGCTCGGGTTCGCCGCAGAACTCGCGGCCCTGGCCACTGCGGTGCAAGGCATTGCGAGCGCATCCTGGATATCGGTCGTGGCGGGAATGGCCGTGCTGGCGGCCAGTCGTTTCACCGCGTATTCGCTGGGCCGTCAACCGGTGCGGCGCGCCGTTTCGAGTTGGGCGTTGCCGCTGGCGGTGCTGCTGGTCAGTCAGGCATTGGTGATCTGGCGGGTGTTGACGCCCGATACCACACAGGCGTTCTTGCAGTTCCCGGCCAGCCGCCAGGCGCTGTTACTGACTGCACAGAGCCTGGATGATTTTATTGGTTGGTCACAGGTGACATTCGAGAGCGCTTTTGTCGGCGTGATCGTTGCGGTTCGCACGGTCATTGAAGGGATCGAAAATCTGCTCGGTTGGCTGCCTTGGCCGGTTTGTGCGTTGGCGCTGGTATTGCTGGCCTGGCGCTCGGCGGGCCTGGCCCTGGCGCTCACCAGCAGCGCAGCGTTGTTGTATATCGGCCTGTTCGGGTTTTGGGAGCGGACGATTGCAACCCTGGCGCTGGTTGGTTCTTCGGTATTGATCGCACTGGTGATCGGCGTACCCACCGGCATTCTGCTGGCGAAGCGGCCGTTTGCCCGCAGGCTGCTCACGCCCTTGCTGGATGTCATGCAGACCCTGCCGACCTTTGTCTATCTGATTCCCGCTGTGGCGTTCTTCTCCGTGGGCAAGACCCCGGCGGTCATTGCGACGGTGATTTTCGCCCTGGCACCGATGATTCGTCTGACGTCCCTGGGCATTCAGGAAGTCCCGAAGGATGCCGTGGAAGCGGCAATCGCCCATGGAGCAAACCCCTGGCAAACCCTGGTGAAGGTGCAACTGCCGCTGGCGCGACGATCCCTGTTGCTGGGGATCAATCAGACCATTGTCATGAGCCTGTCGATGGTGGTGGTTGCTGCCCTGATCGGCGCTGGAGGGTTGGGTTACGACGTCATGACGGCGTTGCGCAATATCAAGGGCGGCGAGGGCGTGCTGGCCGGCGTGGCGATCGTGCTTTGTGCATTGATTCCCGATCGAATCATTCAATCGAGCTTGCGCAAGCAAGACCATCTGCATAACTGAACTGTGAGACTTATCGTGACAAAACATCTATTGCGTAACCTGAGTACGGCCGCAGTGCTGGCTTCCCTGATCGTGCCGGCCAGCGTGATGGCCAAGGACAAAATTGTCATTGGCGAGCAGAACTGGACGGGAGCCATCGCCATTCAACACATTCTGGGTGAGGTGATCAAAACCCGTCTGGACGGTGATGTGTCGTATCTGGCCGGGGACGTTCCGGTGCTGTTCAGTGCGGCGGCCAAGGGCGACGGTTCTGTGGATGTGCTGACTGACATCTGGCTGCCCAATCAGTCCGCGGCTTGGGCCAAGTACGTCACGGGAGGCACCCGCTCACTGGTACCCAATGCTCATCCTTATACCGGCGAACAAGGCTTCTACATTCCCGGTTATCTGCAAGACAAGTACGGCGTCAAATCGATCTACGACCTGAAAAAACCGGAAGTGGCCAAGCTCTTCGAGCCAGTGGGCGGCGGCAAGGCCGAACTGCTGGTGGGGCCGGCGGGCTGGGAGTCGACGTATATCGGCCAGATCAAGGCCAAGGATTACGGCTTCGCCGATAAATTCGAATCCGTGTCGACGGAAGCCTCGGTGACCTACGCCAAACTGGCCTCGGCTTACAAGGCGCAACGCGGCGTGGTGTTCTACGCCTACACCCCTGACTGGATTTTCTCGGCCTATGATCTGCGTCGCCTGGAAGAACCCGCGTTCGATGGCTACGCCCAGGACAACAAAAAAGAAGATCCTCTCTACAAGGCGGATGGCTGCTGGAAATTCGTCAGCCCGACCGTCGATCCCGACTGGCTGAACAAGAGCCACATCACCTGCGCCTTCCCGGATGCCAAGGTGTACGTCCTGGCTTCCACCGCACTGCAAAAGCGCGCGCCGAACATTGCCGAGTTTCTGCACAATTTCGCCATCGACCCGGCACAGTTGAACGGTTTGATCCAGAAGATCGAAAAGGAGAAACAGCCAGCAGACGTCGCCGCCAAGGCTTGGGTTCAGGCCAACCCTTCTACTGTTGACCAGTGGTTTGTATCGCAGGCGCCGCAAGTGAGTTCAGCCCAATGACCAGAGCGAACGTACGTGTACTCGATGGTGGCATGGGGCGCGAGTTGAAGCGAATCGGCGCGCCGTTCCGTCAACCGGAGTGGTCGGCCCTCGCGCTGATCGAAGCGCCCGAGTATGTGCTGCAGGCGCATCAGGCGTTCGTGACAGCGGGCGCTCGGATCATCACCACCAACAGCTATGCGGTGGTGCCTTTTCATATTGGCGACGAGCGATTTGCCGAGCAGGGAAGAGCGCTGGCTGAGCGCGCCGGACGGCTGGCGCGGCAGGCCGCCGACGAAAGTACCGATGCGGTCACCGTGGCCGGGTCGTTGCCGCCGGCGTTGGGGTCGTACCGGCCGGATCTGTTCGATCATCAGCGTTCAGTAGCGATCCACCGCGAACTCATTGCCGGATTGCAGGCACACGTCGATGTGTGGCTGGCCGAAACGCAAAGCTCCATTGCTGAAGTGCGGGCGGTGGTCGAAGCCCTCGGAACGGATCCCGCGCCACTCTGGGTGTCATTCACGCTGTTGGACGAAGAGGGGCGGGAACCGCGATTACGCTCAAACGAGGCCGTTGCCGATGCGGTTCGCGTGGCGGCTGAGCTGGGGGCCAAGGCGGTGCTCTTCAATTGCAGCCAGCCGGAAGTGATGGCCGCGGCCTTGATTGAGGCACGCGCTGTGATTGAAAACCTGGATCATCCTGTCGAACTGGGGGTTTATGCCAATGCTTTCCCCCCTGTCAGTGCCAAAGCCGAGGCCAATAGCGATTTGTTGGACATTCGGCGCGATCTGGGCCCCGAGTCCTACCTGGACTGGTCGAAGTCATGGGTTGCCGCAGGGGCCAGCATTGTCGGCGGATGCTGTGGGATCGGCCCGGAGCATATCGCCCAGTTGCATTTGCACCTGCAATATCTAAAGGGGGAGGAGGCCGCGCATGAGTGATGTTCCAGGCGACGTTCTGCCAGAGCAGGCGACATTTGGTGCCGGCTGTTTCTGGGGGGCGGAAGCCTCATTCCGGGCATTGCCGGGTGTGCTCGACACCCGCGTCGGGTTTGCGCGGTCAGACCTGGGCGACGCCACCCTGATCGAAGTCGTGCAAGTCGACTTCGATCCCCGACTCATTTCCTACAGCCGTCTCGTCGAACACTTCTGGACACTGCACGATCCCACGTCAGTCGACCGACAGGGTGCGGACGTCGGGGCGAAATACCGTTCCGCGCTGTTCTTCAACAGTGCCGAGCAGGCCCGACTGGCGCTTGTCGCCAGGCAGCAGCTGGATGCCAGTGGCCAGTTGGGCAAGCCAGTGGCTACGGTGATCCTGCCACTGGGTGAATTTCAAAAGGCGGATGAAGAACATCAGCGCTACCTTGAAAAACACGGTGGTAGCGCCTGTTCCATTTGATGCATATGCAACGCCTTTGACGTCCTGGATCGCTCGCAGGTGCGCCGCAGCCGTGGCGCGGCGTGACCAACCTCATTGAATGACTCGCCATGAACACGAAGGACATGGTCCATTGTGAGAGTGAACGCCAGAAGCGGGTTTGTCGAATCAGCGCCTTAGGCAGCTCATGAACATCTACGACATGACCTGTCATTTAACAAGTGGGCGATGTCATATGTTCATAAGCCGCTCGTGGGCCTGCTGCTGCGGGCTCAATGCGCCTGAATTAATTGTAGCTGTCCATTGATTTATGTTCATGAGCGAGGTTTTCTCCTTGCATGGGCTACCCGATCTCTGGCGGTCACTCATCCGGTGAGGACGAGGCATATTGATCTTGAGAAAACACGACTTAGCTACAAGCGTACTTTTTTCTCTCCAGCTAGCGCTTCTAGGGCATCAGCCAGACGAAAATCCGCATGCCCCCCGATAACTCCTGGCAGTGACCCAAGCGTTCTTGCATGTTTTAGACAGCGTATCGACAAATACGCATTTCGAATAAGAGCACTAGCCAAAAACATCCTCAAGCTCTTTGGAATGCTGTAAGCCAAGTTGATGAACTGATATTATTTTAGTATATTTATTTAAATCTCCGGCCAGGTTGTCGGTGTACCTTTTGAAAATATTTTTACCGTAAGCCTTAGAAGCCTCCCCATACATTTCTCTGCACTGCTCTATAAAAATGTTAATATTATTTATAAAGTCTTGGTCGTTTTGAGTGACCTCAATATGTTCAAAAGGGTTAGGACTGCTTACGGCAGCCTGAACCTGAAAATTGTGTGCTGCACAATTTCTAGCTTTGCGAAGACTATGGAGTGCACTGCAAATCTTGTAAGGGTATATTTTGTTTTCACGTAAATGTTGAATTCGGTCGTTGAAGTCTGGCTTGTACTGCGAGCGTCCACTTTGTTTTTTTGTGATTCTCTGCTCCCATGAGTTTCGGGCTTTTGGCTTCTGTAGGCTTATTTCGGTAGCTTTAACCGCCATTGCTTCAAGGTACAAAGCCGCACCTATAACCTGGCCTTTGCTTCCATAGTTTTTAATATTGACACCATGGTACGGTAGCTTTTCTTGCTGGCTTAGGTCTTCAGAGCTCAGATAATGGACTTGTGCTTCAAATTTTAGAAAATGAGGCACAATCTCATCATTGAAAATAAGATCTTGAATTAGATGAGAAGCGTCTATTCCTAATGATGTATTGCGGCAGGTATTTGCAGCTAAAAATGGGTTCACAAAAATTGTGAGCAATTTTCCGGTGAGAGGCACGTCAAATGTCATCTTGTCCGAACCGATTTGATAACTGACCTCAATATAAGCTTTGTTATACGCAAGTATATCAACGACCCCTCTAAAAAGCTCCTCTGGTATAGTTTTCTCACGGATGCGAGTCACTTTTTTTTCTGGGGTCACCAAAAAACTCGAAATTTTTGCACCTAATTCAAAATTAACTTTGTCTTTTACTTCGTCAATGTCCATCACGTCTGACAGCTCCTAAGTTCTTATGAATCTCAAACCATTTTTCAATTGGCTGCCAAGATAGGCTAAAACTGCACCATAGAACAACGCTCGAAAGTTACGGAAAACGGCGGTTCTGAGTCGTTCGGAACGCATCTCCTTGTGTTCAGTCCTGAAGCCTTTGTTCACCAAGCTGACGCTGACTGACCGTTGCTCGGGGCAAGCAAAACATTGATATCCAAAAACCATCACCTTAAGGTGATGCGCCAATGAATGCCATACGCCTAAAGCAGGGCGTTAAGTCGTAAGCGTTATCCCTAAGAGTTGGGGAGCAACACAGCAAAGAAAAACGCGACCGAAAGTTCGCATCTTTTTTGGTGCTAGATAGGCTCCGCACTCACTCGAATGATCGGAAGCCCTCATTGCAGTACCACTCACTTTCGACCAGGGCCTGGTACATGGCGGTATCCCAAGCATTCACATGGACAGCACTTTTGCCCTCCGCGTTGAACCGAAGATGATCTTGTACCCCTGCCAATGCTGAGGCCGTCCATACCCGACCCAGAGTGTCCTTGAGGCTAGCCAGCTCGTTACTCGCTTCGACAGAGAACCGGGAAGCGAGTTTGTAGTCTCTGAAGTGCGCAAGCACCCGGGATTTCTCAACCGGATCCCAAGCTTCCGGGGGATTCACAAAGAACTCCAGCACTGGTGGTGTTTCAGTAAGAACCCGGGCGTACAGCCACTGATCAGTGACTATCCGCGGATGCTCAAAGTAGGGGTGCAGGGTTTGCTGGTCTTGCTCCGTGGCGGTGGCGGCGTTTTTGCCGGTATTGCAGTCCTTGCAGGCAGGTACTAGGTTCCAGGGCAAAACGGACAATATTGGGAATTTTGCCTTGGGCAGATAGTGGTCGAGCGTGCTAGCGTGTCCGAAGCCACAGTATGGGCACTTTCTGCGCGGGGCTGATGCTAAAAGCTGGTTGTAGACCTGCCTGGCAGGCTTGGTGGCGCCACGCATGTGTTTAGAATAGGTGTCACTCAGCTCTTTTTTGGTGACCTCACCAATCACAACATCTTCGTCACCGCAGTCAACTTCTTGTATTTCGAACAGGCTCCTACTCTGAACTTTCTCATGGTACACCTGAGCAGCAGCAGCAACCTCTGCTGAGATGGCCTGCATGCGAAGCTTCAGTTGTTCATTTGAAATACTGTTGATGCACAGGGCATACACCTCATGTGGATTGTCCATTGGAGTTGCTATCGCTCTCATTGATCCAGCTCCCAACCTTTGTCACGGGCAACTGTGAGTGAGCGCAGCAATGCCTGGCCTTCGCTGCCTATCTGGCCAGCGTAATGCTCTCGAATCTTCTCGTAGCTAGCGCCTTTCTGGACATCTGCGGCCAGTACCGCGTGAAAGCCTGACTTGTTCACCTCCAGCCCAAATACCTGGCGAGTCAGGATGCCAACGTTCTCGGCGAACGTTTCAGCATCGGGGCGGTCGACGGTCGCTGTTTCACCACTCCTGTTGATGATAGAGACACACGACTTAGGGACTTCTTGAAGGACTACGGGTGAATGGGTAGCGATGATCGCTACCGCATTTCGCGCTGTGAGCAAATCAGACAAAGCGCGGGTAAACGCAGATAGCAGAGGAGGGTGCAGGTGACTTTCTGGCTCATCGATCAACACCAGCGTCTTCTCGTCAACCGTCTCAACGAGCTGGGTAATTGTGAGCAAAACAACAGCATGGCCGGAGCTCATCACTTCTAGCATCGACGCGCTACGTTGGACGAACTCGTCCTTGGTTTCCGAGGGATCGTCCTCATAAACGTCAATCAGCTGGAGGAGATTCATCTCTTCAAAGTTGAAATCGGATTCGAGTGTGCGGATGGCGTTGATCCATCTCGCCTTCTTAGCTTCAAGGCTGAGGCATACTTTGAGGCTGTTGGCCAGATCCTGACAGAGGTTAGGCTTGGTTTTCAGTCCCCAGACATTTTCACCATCGCTAGATAGCACCTTGTGCTTCAGCCCTACATACCGATACCTCATCCCTTGGCCAGGGTCATCTTGATTGGGCGGGGGCTCAAATGGATCGAATGCGCTGAACGAAACCGACACCACTCCTGCAAAATCGTCATCGGAGAGTGGACACTTAGCGTGCCTCTTGGTCTTGTCGTAAAAGCAGCCCTTGGCATATACCTCGTCGCTTGGCGTTACAAGTGAAGCTACCATCCCGTTTAAGATCGTCGTTTTGCCCACCCCATTTCGGCCAATCAGGATGTGAACGTTGCTGGAAGGCTTGACGTCTGGATCGACACTGAATTGGAGTGAGAGTGGTGCGGTGTCGTCAATCCCGATCTTTTCATAATAAAAATCGTATGAAGTCAAGGGCGCATGGCCCTCGAGGATGCGCTTGAATTGATGGTCAATGGTCGTTGGGTTCACCGCTCTTAGCAGAGAGTTGTTAAAGGCCGGTTCCGCTGAGGCAGCATCTCGACGCTCTTTGGAAAAGGCTACATCCCCTAACGCCTCAAGAACCGCGTGAACCTCTTCGAGCGGCAGGAACTCAACTAAGTTTCGATAGTATTCAACATCCTGTCCAAGACTGAAAAAAGTCGGCTCGAGTGAGGGAAACACATCAGGTATTGCGTCTTCGGCCCAGCCTTCAGATAATCCCCGATAAGCGATTTTAACATCACCAACTCTCAGCTCAACGCCAGCCCCATCAACGATAACTAGGCTGAATGAGGTTTTGTAGCCATAGTCATCCCAGTTATCTGCATACAAAACCTTGGAGTTTTTTACACCCTGCTGAAGCTTGCCTCGGTGCTTAACCTTAATGAAGTTTATGCTCATGACTTCCTTGCTCTGCGGCGATATGCGATGGCCAGCGAATGATGGCGAGTTGACTGCATACTACCGAATAAGGATCTTCTAAGGAATGGCGGGCAGCGACGCCTGCAAATGAAACGCCGCCAAGGATGGCAGCGTTGCGTATGAGCGCTCCTGAGTCGTACAGATAGCTCAAGCTCTCGCTCACGAGGTCTGCATTGCCCAGAGGGCGGTATCTATACAGTATTGTAGGGGGGGCATTCTGATGTTTGAATCCACGGAAGGGCTCCGTTTTGAGTATGAGAAATCGCTGCGATTACTGTATTTTTTCAAAAACTGCAAAGCTAACCGCTTGACCTCCTTGTGACCCGCGCGGTCGAAAAATAGCTTAGAGCGTGTCAGGCGCTAACACCCATGACTCCAAAACGTCGACCACATAATCCTCGACACCAACACCATCTGTATGAAGTTTAAGAATCTCTCGAGCCAAGTGCTTATTATTTTTTAACGTTTTGTTTGAATAACCTCCAAAGTACGAGGCCTCGCTAACCTGCGGCGGGCGAATATTTACTATAGTCCGCCGAAACGACACTGGCGCCGCATCCTCGTTATAGTGAACATTAACCTGAATGAGATAAAGCGACAATCCATCAGGATCTGCGCTAAATTTCGAATGAAACTTAAATCGAATTCTATCTGTTTCCTGGGGCTTGACTTCATGGTGAACTTTCTTCGTTGCCAAGCTTCCGGGTTTCTCAGAGAGAATAATATCATACGTCGCTGAGACATCCACAGCCCGATGATGCCTGTCCGTCAAAAGTTGCCAATGCTTAACAGTATAGAAGGATACCTCCTTGACAAAAGCGACTTCAGATCCCGCATTTCTGAGCTTTAATTCGACTTCGGTAGCTACCTCATCCCCATCATCTTGGTCATCGTCCTGAACTTCGTAAAAGTCCACTACCTTGAGATTGTGAGCGGGGGGTGTAGACTCAAAAGAATTCAACACTTGCTTGATTTGATCGTTACTCAGTAAGAACAGCTTTCTTTCTAACTGGCTTGCTAAGAATACTTCGGCGCGGTCTAAACCATGCATGTGCTTTAGTTGCTCGACGGCTTCATAAATATGAGGAGAGACACCTTTAAACTTATCGTTTATGACGAAATAAAACTCTCGCACAGACGATATGCGATCCCAGAAGCTTTTTAGCTTCTCGAAATCATCATTGAGTTTTCTCAGTGCATTCTTCGTATTGCTGGTTAACGTTTCAGGAGCGTATGATTGATAGTAGCGGCCATTATTGGCCACCCACCCGTCATTCCCTCGATCACCAATATTCCCGTAGGCTTTCACCGGCTTAAACCCCGGGTCACTGTAGGACATGATCTTTACAAAAAGATCCTCATATTTCTGTCCTTCTGATTCGTGAACCAATAATTTAAAATCGGTACGCATCTCACATCCTTTTCTATCTTCAGACCAGAAACATAAATCTCTCGCCATACATGAGCTGATTAACCGGGCTAAGTGGAGTGTGCCCCACACGGTTCAACTTCTTACACCTCTCACAGCACGACAATCTCGTCTGCCTTCAGCCAGCTCCTGGGTGTCAACGATGACGATCTCGCTGGCATAGTCCGGCAGGTTGAAGCGGGTATTGCCGTTGCCACCATTGCAGGTGCCGATGGCCGCGAACAGTGTCGTGTAGTCTGAAATCTGCAACTCGCTGTCGTCATAAATGGACCACCCCATTTCGTTGAGCTGATTGTTGCCGAGGTTGCCGGTATAAGGCAGAACAGCGCCGACCGGAACGGAAATATCCTTGCTCTGCATAGGTTGCTTCTTTAGTGGGGACGGCAACTGCCATCCGTTGCGTTAACGCGGGCCGGTGGAAGTAAGCGTTCCTATGGCTGCGCTTGAAGCGGTGTTTTCGGTACAGGCAAACTGGGTGAAAAGGCTATGCAGCCTTCGCGGCGTTGGGTGAAGAAGGCCAGTCTTGCACGGGTAATGGCACTTGGATATTACTGGAATTGGGTATAAATCACCTTGGCGGCGATTGCGTTGAGGGCAACCGCCTGAGGCGCTGAATTACGTTTCAATGTCATTGGTGGCCAATTGCCAATGGTCTGCTATACCTTCCGAAGCTTTCGTATGCCTTCAATCGTTCGGCCGGGTGCTGAACCGGTCGCGAAGGTCCAGGGAGGAATCGATATGGCAGCGGTTCTGGCACGTGGTGTACGCGGTGATCTGGTCGAGCAACTGCAAGCGGCATTGACCAAAATCCAGGTTCCCGGGCCTGACGGAAAACCCGGGCCAGCGCTTTCCAGGGTCGATGGAGACTACGGTCGATCCACGCAGCTAGCGGTACAGAAAGTCCAGTCCCAACTGGCGCTCCCCATCACCGGAACCGTCGATCAGGCACTCTGGAAAATCATCACTCGCACAGAATGGCCCGGCAGTTTCGAGCGGCACCTCGGGCTGCTGGCGGCGTTTGAAGGGCACGGGTACACCAAGGCGGCCGGGAATTGGGACAAGGCCGGGATCACCTGGGGCGTTATCGGATTTACCTTGATCACCCATGACAAGGTCAATGACAAGCCTGTGCTGAAGTTCGGTCCACTTCGGGAACTGCTGAAAGAGGCATTCACCAAATCCGGGCCGACGCTGATTTCAGCCTTTGGAGAGGAACGCGCGAAGACCCTTAAGTCGATACTCGATGCCACGCCTGAGGATCTTTACCAATTCGCCGTCCAGGTCTCGGATGGCAAGCAGGACCATGCGCTGCTGCCCGAGTGGCAGAAAGCCTTTGCGCAGTTGGGCCAGGACCCCGCGATCCGCGAGTTGCAGCGTGAGTTCGCGAGGCGGCTTTACTACGAGCCTGCGCTCAAAGAGGCCATGGAGTTCGGCAAGGAGTTCGACATGGCGTCCGAGCGCACCGTGCAGTTGTTCTTCGACATCCAGGTGAACAATGGCGGGCTCGGGCGCAAGCAGGAAAGGCCAAACGTCAAGGCGGCCCTGAAGGCGTTGCCGGCAAAGGCGCCGCTGACCGAAAAACTGAACGCCATCACGCAAATCCTCGCGAAGTCGCGGCCCCGCTTCGCCAAGGACATCCTCGAACGCAAGGGCACGATTTCCAACGGCTTCGGCCGTGTCCACGGCAAGGATTACCGCCTGGACGGGTGGGGAATCGAAATTGATGCGGCGCCTGTTGCGGTACCCGAGCCACCTGTTCCATCCCCAACTCCGTCACCGCCTGCCGAACCTCTCAGGATTTACCTGGGCATTCTCAGTCTCGAGCCGGTACAGCAGGCCGAGCAGATCGATCTCGTTGTCAGCGCCAAGAACCTGGGATGGATCGAGCCAGGTGTCGAGCTTCTGGAAAGCGGCATCTGGCCCGGCGGGAATGAGATCGAGGTGGTGAACGCCAGGAAGGTGAAGTCACTCAGTCTCAGGGGGCTGCTCGCAGACCGAGGCAAGACCTGGATCGGCCCCAAGGGTGATGCACTGCTCCACGGGATCAATCTCATGTTTCGCGAGCCCGTCGGGATACTGGCGGTGATGGGGCAATCGACGCCTTTGCCCGGGGATGTTCCGACAGACCATCTGCTGGTGGGACGTGAAGATCGCCACTACATCGGGCTGAACCTCCGGAAAACCGATGAGTTGCACCTGGTACGCCAGCGAACGCGAGGGAAAACCCGGGAAGAGTCATTGCTCGACATTACCGAAATCCGACCGCAGTTGGCCGAGTGCCGGATATTGATGCTCTACGCGGGGTTCGGGGTTCCTGGCAATGCCTTGCCGGGCAGTGGCGTGCGCTGGCGCGAGTGGCTAGCGCCGTTCAAGGCCTCGCCGATCGTGCTCGGCTGGTTCGGTAATGTCCGCTTGCCCCGCGATGCCGCGCGGCAGGTGGTTGCCAGCGACTTCCTCACGCGCATTGTCGCGCTCCAGCCCGGGGCCGATTTTCACACACTCTGCGCCAACCACCCCGATGCCATCGTCCAGAAATGGGGTGAGGCCTGCCATGACGCATTCCATGCCGGTGCCCAGAAGTACTTGTGGCGGGACCAACCCATCGAGGCGCTGGACCTGAGCCTCAGTGGTGCTGCGGCGATCGGCCAGGATGGCCGTGTCTGGCACGCCAACCCCATGTACGGGGCCACCGGCGAGGCGGCCATGAAGGTGGTGACCCTATGAAAATCAAGACGCCGAGGCCGGATCAATACATCGAACTGTCGGGGAAGGATCTCGTCGAGGGAAAGGGTGAGGAGTTCAATGCAACGGCGTTCGACCAGTTGGATATCGTTGTTGGCAAGACCCATATCCGCTGGCGCCTGGATCCTCGTACGCCCACGGGTGCCGGTGACGCGCCTGGCTTCGGGCGTGTATCCACGGCTCGAGGCTCGTTCCCCCCAAAATCCGAGACCATACCCAAGAACGGGCACCTCAAGCTTGAATTCCACGTCAGTTCGCCGCTGAGTCCGCGGGAAAGGGGGATCTGGGTCCGCCTGTGGTTGAAGGTCGTCGACGGTAACCTGCAATTCGTAAACATGCCGACCGAGTCAGGCGGGACTTACATTGCCGACGCCACCGACCTGGAGAAGGGCCTCAGCAAGTGGTTCTCCGATGAACGCTACCGCTGGGTCGTCGACCAGCAGCGCCAGCCGAGTCGGGGCAATGCCTTGTTGTGTGCAACTGTCGCGGGCCAACCAGGGCGCGAGAACCTGGTGCATATCGATGCCAGCCTCAAGGCACAGAATCCAAACCACTATTCGTTGGCCTTCGTCCTTGTTAGGGCGTTCGACCAAGACATCTACAACGTTTGCACTGAATTGCTGCTCGACTCCTCGTTCATTTCTGCGGCCCAGGTCAGCGGCTATGCCTTGCGATTGGACTTCGCCGAACGGGCTCGCGCGCCGCTGGTGGCGAATGGTCTGAGACTGCTCTGTATACCCGGGACGAAACACCAGGGCTGGTGGCTGGAATGGTCGAAGATCCCTGGCGGCCGGGGGCAGCGACCGGCCGAAACGCTGACACTCGAATCCATCACCCAAGGATTGCTTGAAGGCCACGCACTGGGTCTTGCGACAACCCGCTCACGTAACCGCCTGAGTCTGGTCCCGACCTGGATCAGCAGCGATTCTGCGGACGATCCCGTCACGCTCGTCTTCCGGCTGCTGGCGGATGCACAGCAGAAGCTGACCGACACCCGCCTGGAGTCGATCCAGCTGACGCAGCGGACAAACATTGCACTCCACTGTGGGGGAGCACTCGACATCGACGGCCAGCCCCTGGTGCTCCGTGGGTGGGCTGAGCAAGCCCCGTCGAAACTCGATCCGCTGCTGTCCTGGACACTTCGCAACGACGACGTTACTCAGCCGCCCTACAGGCTGGGGATAGGTTCCGTCCTGCTGTCAATGGCTTCATTCAAAGGGGGGAGCCTGACGCTCAGTATCGCAGACGAGGGTGCGGCTTACCGCCGTGCACCACTTGAAAGCGTGCTGGAACTCGAATTCGACAAGGCCAATTACACGGCGCTGAGCATGGACCCGGAGCTGGGGTTTGAAACCCTCTCCGACGCGGTCGAGCGCAAACGGCCCTGGGCTTTCGACCTGGAGCCAGCCGAGTCCTGCAAACTCACTATCGAAGAGCGTGCAAACCAGCAGCAAAGTCGGTTATTGCGCATTGCACTCCAGCTTGATGCGGTCAAAGAACACAAGATCGATGTCATTCTGGTCGATCCTGGCCCGCTGACGGTGGCGCGTGTTCAGTCGTTGGAACGGCCAAAAGGCGACGAGATCCTCGCCGAGTACCTGGATGACGCCGATCAGGCACCCGAGTGGCGGTTCTACTCGACCCGGGGCGAGATGACGGTGATCTTGCCGCCACAGGGCATTGGCGAGGAGATGATCAAGGGCTACCTGCACCTGGACCGCGACGACCCGGCCAACCCGAATAACAGGATCAGAACGCGCGTACCCGGCGGAAACGAGTTGTTCGACTTCCGTCTCACGCCACCGGCCGTTCTGCGGCTGGACCGAACCGATGTCGACATGGCTCGCTCCGAAGCACCCTGGTCGCTGCGGCGTCTGCTGGCGCGGCGGCTGGGAGCGGTCGGCGTCAAGCTGGAATCGGCGGATTTCGAGTTGCTGTATGGCCTGGCTGCGCATCTGGAGACCGAGGGGCTACGTATTGCCGAACTCGATGGATTCATCGGCCGCGTTCCGTTCCCGGATGAGCTTCAAGTCGTGCCGCGTGGCGGCGATGCTTCTGTTAAACAGCTATATGGAGAAAGGGTCAGGCACTGGTTGAGCGGCCTTTGGGCGCGACCTTCCTGGTGGCGTGTCTACCGGGACATTGCCCAGCGCGGGCGGGTTCTGGTCGATCAAGGACTCTCCTACAGATTGCGCGCTACACGTGATACCGCGCATCCGTTCGACATTGGACATCGCCACGACTACACCACGACCGCGCGCGAGCCTTTGCGTGGAGGTGTGGACTGGCCATTCCAGTCCCGCAATATCTATGAAGAACTGCGTGCCAAGCCGTTCTCCAGTGCCGCTTCGATCGAGGGCCTGGTATTCGGCACCCTGGGTGGCGAGGGAACACAGACGGCGGCCTTTAACAACGGCAAGACACTGATCATCACCAACACCCGCCAGGGACGACTCGACTCCTTCACCCTGATTCGCGTTGGCCGTATCTCGATGCTGTGGAACAAGGCCCGCCATGTGATCGTTTACGAACGAACGACCCGCTGCGCACCGCGATACACGGGAGAGTGTCCTCCGGGCCAGCAGGACACCCTCGAAGCACAACCGGAGTTCGCCGGCATTGCAGCGTTGCGCAAGGTGCGCGAATACGTTGAGATCACCGAGCCGCGACGGCTGTACCCCGACCACAAAACGACCCTGCCCAGCGGCGGACCGCTGGTGCAGAGCGTTTTCGGCAGTATCCAGATTCCGGTGCGGTCCGATTGGGGGCAGGACATCCCCGACGGTTTCATCATCTCGCTACGTGGCCCGATACCCGCCGGCCGTGAGCTGCAATTCCCGGATCCCCATGCATTTCTCGATCTGGCGCGTGCGCCTGGAAAGGGCGAGGGCGCCATTGCCCACCGTATCAACAGCACGGAACGCCTGGTTTTCTTCAGCAGCACCCGGGACCAGGACGGCGGCGACACCGACGCATGGCCAGCCTGGCCGGGTGTCGATTTTCCTCTGCTGAAACGTCCTCGCTCCCCGGATTTGCCTTTTAACAGCAGTTTCCAGGGACGTATCCGGCAGCCTGATGCCGCTGCGATTGAGCTGGGCATGGCCAGATTCACCTTCACCCTCGACCCTGCCGAGGAGGCGGTTGACCTGATGCACGGGCGTAACGCGCCTGGCCTCGAGGCCAAGGTCACCAACATCAACCTGGCCCGAGGCCTGCCGAAGGACGAGCGCAAGCAGACACTCGAGGTCGAGACGATCGCCGAGCCTTTCGGCAATGTCCAGGCACAACTGGTCGATGGGCTCGCCGAGTTGCGTGCGGTGTTGCGTGAGCGGGTTGCGGCGGGGGAAAACCCATCGCTGGACAAGGAACCCCAGCTCAAGGAGGACGTCAGCAAGCTCCTTCAACGATTGCGTGCGGCGGTAAGCGACGTCCCGCAGCCAACGTCTGGCAACACGCGCGGGTGGCTGGAACAACAGAGTGAACGCAATCGCCAGTACATCAATGCCATCAAGGGCGTTGACAGCAACGTGGGCGATGCGGTTCGCCTCGGCCAGCAGATGGAAGTCTTTGCAAGCAGGGTGTTGGGCAATGCTGTGGCCCAGGACCTCGAGCCGGCGCGCAATCAGGCGAGCGCCATCGTCGATACGATCAGCCAGCAGGCCAGGCAACGGGTGGGTGAGGTCGGGTTTGTGCCGCAACAGGCGTTGGCAGCGGTGCGCCGCCTGCTCGAGTCGCTGAAGGACGGTTTTGAAACCCGCCTCTCGCGCCTGGTGGGCGACTTGATGATCGAAATCCAGCGCATCGAAAAGGCCTACGAGGTCGATCCCGATAATGCCGCTGACCTGGACGCCCGGTGGCGCATGACGTTTGCCGGCCTGCCTGTTCAACTGCGCCATCTTGTCGAGGTACTGGATCAACTCGCCGATGGCGCCCTGGGTGAATGGTTCTCACGTGTCAGCAGCAATCCCACGGTCTATAAGCGCCTTGGCGAGAGCATCGCAAGCCAGCTTGATGCAGCCATCGATTGGCTCGATCGCTGGAACGACTGCCTGCCTCCGTTCGATGTCGTGCCCCCCGACTTCGAAGCTATGCAGAGCACGCTGTCTTCGAGCATTGGCAAGTCGTTCGCCGCATCCCTGGTGAGCTCGGCTTCTGAGCCGTTCAAGAAGATGTGGGAGCAAATGGCGGGCGTCACGGAGATCACGAAAGCGGCCGTTGCAGACATTGATGCCTGGGCGAAGGGTCTGGAGAAGAAGATACAGGGCGCACTGTCGGTAGACGATTTGCGCGATGCACTGCTAGCCGGGGCAAACGGGTTGATCGGTGAGCTTGGTAGGGTGGCAGAAAAAGTAAGCACAGACCTGTTGGCCGAGTTTAACCAATTGTCCTTCGGCGACCTTCAAGGCTCCATGGATGTCTTGAAAGACTTCAAATGTGAGACCAGTGACGCGCTACAAGCGATAGAAAATCAACTGTCCGGCACCTTGGGCGATCTTGAGCGGGCAGTCCGGGAACAGGCGGAAACCGTTCAAGACTACGTCCAGGCTGGCGGCCGGCAACTGGAAGACTGGGCCCGTACCTCACTGGGCCCCGAGGTCGAGATCGCCAGGCAGAATCTGGACGCGGGCCTGGAGACCCTGCGCATGCTGGCGCAGGGACCTGTCACCGAGGCACTGCAAACCAGCCGCGAGCTGGTCGGCTATTACTTCGAACAGGCAAACCAGACTCTGGGCCTCACACGCGCCAGTGCCTATTTCAACCACCTCGGGCAAGACGTGCTTAACTCGCTGAGTGCGAGCATGCCGTTCGACCGCATTCGCGATCGTCTGCTGCCAAAAATCGGCGGCCTGGCGATCCGCGACCTGTTCCCCGATTTCTGCGGGATAAAGCTCACTTATTTCCTCCCTGACCTCGACGTCCCGCTGGACGGCTCCTACGAGTTCGAATGGATCAAGCTGCAGCATGGCTTTGACAAGGACAGGCTGCGTGCCTGGGCAAAGGTGTCGATCAATAAACAGTTCGACGAGCCTGCCACACTGTTCGACCTGGGCCCGGTCAAGCTGCGCCTGATCAATCCACACTTCATTGCTGACAGCGACCTCAGCGTGGCGAAAGACGGCACACGCTGGCAGCGTACGGCTGCTGCGCTCAATGCCGATTTCCAGCTGTCGCTGAACGACAAGCCGATGGTGACGCTGCGTGAGGCCAGCCTCAACTTCAACGAGCAGGGCGAGCTCAAGTTCGACTTCGATGGCGAGAAACTGGAGCTGGCGCCTGAGCTGCAGTTCATCACCGACGCATTGAAGGCCATGATGCCGCAGATGGAGGGTGCAACGATTACTCCATTGCTGCCCTCCGGAGTGAGCGCAAGCCTGAGCCTGCCACTTCCCGACATCGGCACCGGCGCTTTCACGCTGACCGGCATCACGCTCAACACGCACCTGGACCTGCTTATCGGCGATGGCTTCGAGATCAGCACCGGTCTCTGGCTAAGCAAACCGGACCGCCCCTTTGCCCTCGCCGTGCTGTTCCTTGGCGGCGGAGGCTGGTTCGGTATCGACGCGTCGTACAAGCCACCATCACGCTTTGTTACCCGGGTCTCGGTGGGCGTCTCGGCGGGGGCTTTCGTCGCGGTCAATTTCGGCTTCGCCCAGGGAAGCGCCGGCATTCTCTTTACCGGCGGGGTGGATTTCTACCGGGATTGGCAAAGCGGCACCGGAAGTTCCGCCCTGTCGGTTGGCATCCTCGTCTGGGGCGAGTTTTCCGTGATGGGTATCGCTTCGGCATCGGTTCGACTGACGCTACGCATCACCTACGACGGTGGTGGAATGACCGGCAAGGGAACCTTCAACGTGAGCATCCGCATTTGCTGGTGCTACACGCTGCGGGTCTCCCGCCAGGCGCAGAAGGTCTTTTCCGGTTCGGGCACCAACAATGACTCCGGCACTCGGGGTAACAGCAACCGTGCTTTGAGCAGGCGGTTATCCGACGTCACGTCCGCCGGACCTGGCGCAACCGGTTTGGTAGATGCACCTGATTACGGCGTGCTGGCTGCCACCGATATGGCGGGTGCCGTTAACGACTACTTTGAAACCCTGGCCGTGTACAGGAGCGAACCATGACTTCTCTGAATCTGGGCTTGACCCTGTCAATCGTCGGCCCCCGGCAGGATCTTCTGGAAAAACCGAAATGGCTGATGGCACTGCGCGTCTCCATTGGCTCGAACTCAACGGACGACTCACTCCTGGACTGGATCGTATCAACACTGCCGTGGGAGGTATGGCCCGACGCACTTCCCGAAGTCGTCATCGTCGATGAGAGCGGCCAGGAAATCATGCGCTGCATTCCAGAGGCACCGATGTCAGACGAGACGCCTTTCCTGTTGTCTCTCAAGGCGGCTGTACGCGATCGCGGTATGGATCTGGCCAAGAAGAAGCGCCTGATATTTACCTTCGATGGCAAGGATCAGGAGTTCAACGACACCGGTGACCAGCAGCCGGTGTCATGGCCCGGGCTGATGATGACCTTGAACACCCTCGCCCAACCGACTCCGTCGGCACTCAAGTGCACGTGGTTCTTCTACGTCGACAGGGATCGAGTGGCGACTCAGGACGGCGAGGGCACTTGGCAATTGAAGGCGATTTCTGCTGCTCCAGCGAGCGTAAAAGGCGCGAGCTACTCAGGTACCAAGGTCACGGACGACTCAACGGTGCACGTCCATTCCTACGATATCGGTGGCATCCAGGCGTACTGTAAGTTGCTGGCCCTCAATGATGAGCTGGCTACCGAGCTGGACGAGCTCGACAACTATTGGCTGAGCATCCGCGACAGCCGTGACCACTCGCTGCTGGACTTGGCCACGCGGCTTGAAACGGCACTGGATCCTCAGTCGATTCTGAGCGCCCTGAACATCGAAGAATTGACCCGCGCCTGTCTATCCAGCGGCGCGGACCAGCCTCCCAGAGCTGCGACCCTCAACGAAACCAAGGACGCTCTGACACGCTGGAAAAAGCGGGCCACGGAACTGGTCGATTGGGTGCCGAACCAGCGTCGAAGGATTATCAGCGAGGCTCTGGTCGATCCGGTCAACTGGGAGGACATCATTCGTCAACGGTATCTGGAGGAGGTGAAGGCGACCTTGTCGACCCTGAAGGAGGCCCAGTCCAAGGACATTTTCACGGAGATCCCGGAGGATGCCATGCCAGACTTAGTGATCCAGCTGCGCGATCGACTCTTGCCTGGATTCGGCGAGCGCGACCCCGCACCCTGCCGGCCAGGCGAGGGCATCGAGCTGGTACTGGGAGACGAGCTCATGCGTCTGCGAGCGGAATTCCAGCTGACGGGCAAGCCATCGGTCCATGCGGTGGACAGCGTTGCCGCGATCCAGTTGTTCGGACGTCGCAGCTCCGACGTTGCGCAGCTCAATGCTCCGCGTAACGCCTCGACCGCTGGCTGGCATGCGTTGAGTGGCGGGCGATACGCAGTGAAGGCCATCGATGCTGATGCCGATAAAGCCGATTGGAGTCATTCGTCTGACCGGGTGCTCGGTGTGACCGCCGGCTACGTCGATCAAGTGTTGTGCCGGGAGCTGACCTACAGCGGTGCCAATCTGGTCTGCGAGAACCCGATGCAACGCGTGCACCGGGAGCGTCTGGAGAAGGATCCGGCTGAAGATGACGGGTTCGGCCTGATGCAATTGAACAGATTCGCCAGCCCGACCTGGGAACTGCGAGCCCTGCCGCTGCGCTATGGTGACCACTATGAATTCGCGGCGAGCGTGATCGACCGGGCGGGAGGCCAGGCGGCCGAGCTGTGCAAGGCCACCGAGCCCTGGGAATTCGATCCGACCAGTATCGCTCGTCTCTCGCCGCCACAAAAGTGCGGTGTGCACTTTCTTCGGCGGGTCCCGGTCGGGAATTGCAACATCCTGCCGCCTGAACACGGTTGGCCGCAGACCCCCGCCGACGTTTGGCTCCGCTGCCTGGAGGAGGCTCCGCCTTCACCTGAATATGGCGCGCAGCCTACCTCGGTCTTGCTGGTGCCGTCCGCGCCAGGCGTATTTCACAGGAAAAGCAGTCGTGATAACGCGAGCGAATGGCCGTCCTCGGTGTCCTTCGCCGTGGAAGCACCGCGTCTGGACGAGCACACGCTGCTGCGTTGGAACATGCCTGCGACGACCCAGGGGCCAGATGATCAGAAAGCCGCTGTGACGGCGCTGAAGGAAGCGTTGACCGAGATCTACCGAGTCCGGGACAGGTTGCTTGCCACTGACGCCACGCTCAATGCTCCCGGTGGCGGATTTCCATTTGATCCTGCGGTGACGGCGCTGGGCGTCAGCTATCACTTCGACAGCGGTACCAAAGGCCGTCACATCATCCAGAACCGGGGTATGAGCATCACGCTCGAATGTGGCGAGACAGACGAGCTGCAGCTCAAGCAGACGACCCCAAACCAACTGCTTGTGGTTATCGCACCGGGCAGCCATGTGCGGCTCGGACTGGTCCCGCTGATTGCGCCGGATGACTTCAAGCGCATGGACGAACAAGCGTTGAGCGGGCTACTCGATCCCGATCCCTGGCGTGCAGAAGACGGCACTGCGTACCGGGCATTCGCCGAAAGTGTCATTTTCGCAGAAAGCGCAAGCCGGGATCTCCCGGCACTGAACGTCGACCATCTGACAGTCAAGGAGGATGACGCCGGCAATGTCGAGGTCCGCTACGCCTTTTCGGCACTGGACGCTCTCCAGCAGGGTCATTTGCGACATGTCCACCAGATGCGGATCTCCTGCCAGCGCTGGGTCTGGCGCAACTTGCCGGTGCCTGCGAAAGACCTTCCGTCATCACCTTCCGAGCAGCGTCGACGGCTGGCGAGCGGTCCACCACCGGAAATCGTCGACCCGGCGGCTAGGGATGCAGCCAGCTCTGAACTCGTCAGCTACTTTGATGAACTGGCCGGGCTTGACCAGGGCTTTGTGCGGCGTGAGGAGGTGATCCTTCGGTTCCCGCGGCAGCGCAGCGACAACATCGCTCTGCACATCGACCGGCGCGACGGCATCACGGCTGCCGATTACCTGCGCTATCACCTCACACTGAGTTCCCGCTATCAGGGTGTGCTGGCGGAAAAAGAGGGCAAGTCGATTGGCCCGCGGCGCATTGCCATGGCATTCCGTGGCAATGCCGCGCAGATCAAACCGCCCAGGGTGCTGGCGGTATTGCCGCTGGTTCGAGGGATGAGCGACAGTCCTCGCAAGACTGGACGCAACGAGGGTTCTGCCTTCCTGGTCATTCTCGATGAGCCCTGGTTCAGGGAGTACGGCATGGGCGAGCGTCTGCGGGCGAGGGTGGCACATGTCAAAGCAGACGTCAGCGATCAGACCGAACCTGCCGAGCTTCGCTTCGGTCCGTTGCCGGACCACAGCGTAGAACCTCTCAAGAGTCCGGAGCTCAAGCGGTTGTTGGCTGAAGATCTCGACTGTTTCGGCCCATTCGGTTTCTCTCTCGACCGGGGAAGCAGCCAGGCGATGGCGAATGCGACCGGGTTCGTGGTCTACCCCCCGGAGGGGACACCCGCGCACTACAACCTTTTCGTGGAGTTCAGTCGCTTGCTGGATATACCGTCCGGGACGCAAAAGGATGGCAAGGTAACAGCGCCGCTCGCCAGTGCAATCAGCGATGCAATCCCCCTCTACACCTTGCCTGACAGTGATGACCTCAACCCGCAGGACGGCCCGCTGCTCATCACCACGTCAGCCGCAGGGAACCTCTCTTTCGAGGCCAGTCAAGTGACCACGGCACCTTTTGCGGGTGCGAGTGGCAGCGTCCTGCTTCAGTACCGGTATCTATTGATCGTCGGCAGGTTCGTGCGCGATGGTGGGCGGGCGGTAGACGTCTTCCTGCCGGAAGACGGCCTATGGATGGAGGGTGGGGATCTTCGGTTGTTGGGGGAGGGGGCGCGGGAAATCAGTGGTTGCACTGCCGGGGTAATTGCCGAGGTATTGTTGAATGGTCGCCCTGGTGAGCATGATCCTTTAGGGCGCGCCACTGACTTGCGGTGCTTTTTCAAGATGATGTTCGACGGCACTGATAATGATTCACCGGGGATGATTCGCAGGTTCTCGAAGGTATTTGATCTCAAGTTTTGGGGTTGATAAGGGCGGAGATCGTTCCTTGGTTTTGGAACGCTAAGTTTGCTGCGTCCTTCCCCACGATGGTCCGCACACACCCGTTCTTTTCAATACAGTCTTTTGATTTTTACCTCGAAAAGTCAGAGCGCGATTTCCATAGCGCAACGTCACAGGGGGCTGTCCCGAACTTTTATAGCGTCGACCATAAACGCTCTCATATGGCTTATCTGGGTACCATCGCAAGCTACAATAGGGCCAAGCAAACCAATTCTGCTTTGAACACTCCGCTAACTTGGTTCAACGATTCCGGCGCATGAAAATCTTGGGGATGACGCCGAATGATCGAGTTCTATTTCTCGATTTTGATGGGGTGCTGCACCCAGACGACGTTTACCGAACCCGGAATGGTTTGGTGCTGCGTGCTCCCGGGCAACTCATGATGCATGCCGGAACCCTTGTCGAGATACTGAGGGAGTTTCCTCAAGTCAAAATCAGCTTATCGACAAGCTGGGTGCGCTTCCTCGGTTACCGTCGTGCACGCGCTGCCTTACCGCCAGAGTTGCAGGCTCTCACCGTGAGCAGTACGTGGCATTCACGGATGCCCAAGGCGCCTCTTGATGGCTATGACATGTACAGCCGCTATCAGCAGATCCGTGCTGCAGTAACCAGGGCAGGCCTGACGAATTGGATCGCCCTGGATGATGATCCTTTTGAAAGCTGGCCAGATCACGATCGACGGTTGATTCGCACCGATCCTAACTTGGGCCTTAGCTCATTGCAGTCCCAGGAGGAGCTGCGGGTCAAGCTGAGAGCCTTGATGAGGACGTAAGAACACCCCTCAAGACGCTTTGGAATTGCTGCGAAGGCATGAGTTTGTTGCTTCAGTAACCGTATTCGTTCAGCAATTTGCGCAGGAATTCACGCCGCCATTGAGCGATACACAGAATTAGGTAATCACGCTCGTAGTCCTTGGTAGAGAGGTGCCCGGCATCTACAAGACCATGGATGTAGCCTTCCGCTTTGCCTCTCGCTTCGAGAAGTGCCTCTATTGTGGTGCTTTGGTAAATGTCTTCAGCCAGCAGTCACCACCGTTTCTTCTGGTGCTGCCAGATTGGATCGTCCGAAAATTTTGGTGCGTTGATCAGGGTGTTGAAATCAGCTCCTGCGTCGGCTGGGTTCATAGCGGATTCTCAGAACAGTGATGTCTGTGCCGAGGCTACCATGCGCACATTTAATGGCTTGCTGTTGGCTGGTTTTTGTAGGCGCTGGCGCGAAGTAACGACTTCAATGATGGCGCAGGCTTTCGATGGCGCCTTTGAAACCTGGAGTTCGATATGGGACACCTCAGCCTAGAGGATATCTACCCCGATGACGTAGAAAAATATGGTCATATGCGGGTGGGAATGACCGACCTCTATGTAAAAGACAGTCACGCCATTTATGGCGTGGTTACGCTTGGCGAATACCGCGAGCTGACCAGCAGGTTACTGCGTGACGAAGCGGTGCAAGTGATCATCAGCGCTAAGCTCGCCGCGTTGCCCGAGGACTACGATCCGTGGATCAGGAGGATCGAGCGCAATCGCGCCTTACACGCCAGGTATGGGGACAGATTTGATCCCTGGAGAGACGACTGACAGCTCCCCGCGTCCAATCACGAATGCAGCGCTTCATCTTACTCGGCCGACCTGGTGATTACGCTCGTCGAAGAACCATCGATACTGTAAATCGCGGGACGAATACGGATAGGGACTTAGGCGAAAAGGCGGCTACATCAGCGCCGACGCCTTGTTGGAAAACAGAAAGTGCTTGGCTCTCAGGACTTGTTTCCGACCACACCTCAGAAAAATGAAGTGGGTGATTAGACATGATGACGACACGGCGTATTGCGATATTCAAATGCCGCTGGTTCAAGGTAAGGAACTCTTGCAGCTTGTGACGGCATTGCGTGAGTCGGGATTCATCCCAATCTTGATGTCGTCTTCACTCATATTCAGCTTGAGCTGACTACCTCGATTGATATTGTTGAGCATCCATTGACTTGAGGCGCGGGAGAGCCAGATACCCTGTGGCAGGAAACTCTGCTCCTGCTGAACCTATTGAGCTGGAGCCTTCGAGGTATCATTGTCTGAGGAAATTGTCAGACACTTGGAAGTAAGCAATGAGTGAGAAGGTAGTGGGTGCGCGTTCAGGGACTGAGTTTACGAAGGAGGACATTTTCAATCCTTTGCTATACCCGAGAATGAAGGACGAGCCATTGCTCAATGAGGATGATGAGCTCGTAGTTCCAGTGAGGAATGAAGGCGCTCCGCATTTTCGCAGGATGGGCAGGCGGTCGTTTGGCAGGGCGGTTGGACGGCGGGAGAACAACCCGACTCATAACGCATGCGTCGACTTTCTTCACCGGCTGCTTGCATCAGAGACCAACGGTGGTGTGGAGATCTCGACCTATGTCTTCGCGGATGACCGGACGTACGAGGAACAGGTGATTTTTTCCACGCTGCCAGGAACGCGATACGTCTGGTTTAAGGAAGGGGATGCTCGCGTGGCGTTTGAAGACGGCTCCTATATTCAGCCTGATTTGGCTGGCCGTGATGCGAATCGCTTTTTTCCGCGTTCGTCCTGTCCGAATGTGATTATTGAGGTGGTGCGCACGCACGAGCCAGACCCTGAGACCTTCAAGCGCTTGTGCCAGCTGTCACTGGAGAACACCCTTGTGGTGTTTTATGTGATAGGTGAGGGGAGTCGAGGAGGGCTGGTCAATAACCATCAGTACAACAGCGTACCGTCGCGTTTGCGGGTATCGATGTATCTGATTTCTGGACAGCCCTACTTGAACGGAAAAGCACTACCGCTTAAGGGCGAGAACGAGAGTATTGAGCACTGGTATCAGTACCTGGTAGATCGTTGGTTCATTGTCGCAAAAGAAAAGGCAAGTCAGCGTCGATAGTTGCGTGTAACGGGTTCTAGTAATGACGTGGCTTTGGCGACCAAGGCGGCCATTTTTGCGTGGGTTGTATACGCCCCTCGCCAGTAGCCTCTGCATTCGACGATGGCCAACGCAAGGGGAGTATTACCAGTCCGAATTGCTGCTTGCAGGTGTTGTTCGGCGATGAGGTTGTACCGTCCGGTTAAGGCTTGCTCTGCAGCTTCGATTGCCTCCGTTTCACTGCGAAAGGTTGATGGTTCTGGGAGGTCGTCGATCGAGAAACTCCAAATATCATCTGGAGAGATTCTCGATGAGTATTCTGTGTCTTGCCAGCTGATCGGTCGTGGCGTATCGGAGTTGCCCTCTTGTATACAGAGTGTGTCCAGCGATTCAGCCACCGTGCTTTTCCTTATCTTGATGAAGGGGATCGCGGGGTGCTCCGTGGTGTTTCGCATCGTGGTTCTCTCATCTGAGGTGTCCTCCACAGCCTTACTAGCTGGGGTCATAATTTAGTGTGCTGTTGGAGCGAGCGACATGGCAACAGCTTCAGTGTTGTTCCGTGGTAGTCCGTATGAATGGAACAGCATTGAAAGATGAATTCTGGCGTGCCCTTGGGTGGGCAGCTGGAGAGTCTCGCTCGCAGGGGAATACCAACTGAATGCATGCATGCACGAACGGATACGCTTCGCTGGTCGCGCCCTTCGGCGTCTCATCCGGGCGGCTGCATCAATGGCTACCTATCTGTTTTAGAGGCGCAAGCTGATACGTTCAATGCTTGCCAGTGAGTAGTCTTCCTCAGGATAGTATGAGCTAGTGTCCTGAGCGGGTAGTTCGTTAATCACAAATGCCCGGAAACAGGGGGCGGATTAATTTAAATAGGTAAACGAATTAACCAATCTGGCCACTAGCGGTTTGGTTTCTCTTCACAAAGCACTGGCGGTGTGTGGAAGCGAGCGGACGGGAGTATGTGGCATTACGGAAGGCAGAGGAGCTGCTGGAAATGATATCTGAGTCAGAAATTGAACAGTCGCGCAGTGCCCTAGATTTGTTGCCTTGGATTGAGATGAGGATGGACGAAGTCGGGCAGACAAAAGAGGGTAAGGATGCACTACGTTATCTGAAAGGTGGGTGCAAGCAACTCGCCGAGGAAGTTTACCCGCTGGCGATCTGGGCATCTGGCTTGGAGAGACCCGAGCACGTCACGATTGAGCCGAAGGTCGGGTCGCAAAATTTCGATGCGGTTGTCACCATGCACGATGGCAATCACTCATTCCATGTAGAGGTCACGCAAGCTCATAAGGGTGACCAAGAGCATTACAGACGTCTGCTTGCTGAGCTGCAGGAGTGGGCCCCAGGGCCATCGCATGATGTGATCAAGCGTGGGACGAAGGCGAGGGGAATCGAGGTTGAGCAGGGCCGAATTTTGACGAGTGTTGAAGCAGTGAAGCGTAAATGTTTTGAGTTGATCACCGACGCTATCCAGCGCAAATTGAAGAAAGAGTATCCCGTAGGCTCGCGCTTGCTCGTCGCTTTTGAGGACATCGTGGTGGCGAGGGCGGATCGCATAAATGAACAGCTGCTTGAGGTGGTAGAGGCTGCTACAGAAGGCAGAGTCTGCTCATTCACGCACATCCACCTGGTAGGAATGAACCGCAGGTTGGCTGTTGATTGGCAGAATGGTAGAGCCAGCAGCTGAGCAAAACGGTCTCCTAATTACTCCCGACCGCGATTCTCGGAAGCTCAGCCGGGTGTGCGCAATGCATGAACAATCCACCTAATCTCTCGGCTCAAAAGTCCGGTTTCTTGATTGGTCATAGCCATGAAGGGGGAGTGAAACTTTCAACGGCACTCCATCTATTATTGCTAGCGATCACGGTTCCAACGGCCACTCTCATCCTCACGGTCGGAGAACGGTGGCCACACAGATGCGTTTCGAGCAAGGCAGAGCAAAGTCATCGTGTACTCATATTTCTCCGACTGGATTTTCATTTCGCGGACGCTGGCACTTCGATCAGCGTGCGCAAACCACACCGATGCCGGCAGCTCAACTCCGTGACGTTCGTGCGCGATGGAAGAGGCCGCTGCTAGTGAGCCTGGGGGAATCCCTACAGCAGCTTGGCGCGTACGAAAAAAGGCGCCGTTTCGGCGGGCTGTAGCGCTAGAAAATGCCCATTTCATGAATCCATCGCGGGAAAGGATGAGCACTGCGCTCTCTTCGGTGCACTGAATCCATTTCAGCGCGGTAGCCGTCAGTGAAACACCGTAGCGAATGGCACAATGGCGCAGCAATTCAAAGTCCACACTCGTGGTGAGCTGATTACGGAAATCGTTGAGTGGCATCAGAAGGAATGAGGCGAACAGATCTGCTTCCGCCTCGATATTCTTCTCCTCCCAAGACAACATGTCGTCACTGCTGCACTTGAACTCGTCGCGCTTGAGTCGGTGGAGGATGTAGTGACCGAGCTCGTGTGCTTGGGTGAAACGAATCCGACCTGATGATGCCAGGCTGCTGTTGTAAAGAAGCATCCAACGACTCCGCGCTTCATTCGCGAAAAGCGCTCCATCGAATCCTTTTATATCGACGGACTCAACCTTGGCGATCGAGTCGGGCCATTTAAAGACTTCTGCGGTGCCCAAGGCGAGCTGTGCAACATCCATGGGAAAACGATCGATTCCATGAGCCATGCTGATCTGATCGCAGATCTTTGTCAGCCGTATCGCGGCTTTCTGTGGTGTCCATACCTCAGGCCCAGGCATCGTCAAAAATCCTTTTTGAACGTATCTAGAATTTTTCTGAGATGCGCCTTGGCATCCGGTTCGAGAGTCTTATATCCGCGAAAGAAAGCCTCATCGAGATGCCTTTCTTCAGGCTCTCTCAGATCATCCTCAAAAAAGTAGGCCGTTGCTACTCCCAGAACGTCTGCCAGGGCAGTGAGCTTTTCAGCTGATGGACGTTGGGACTCTCGATTCTCCAATTCCCATAGATAGCTCTTACTCAAGCCTGCCATGTCCGCGAGTTTTTCCAAGGTCAGCCCGCGTTGCTTGCGCAGCTCGCGCAGCTTCTCGCCAAGACGGGTAGCCATTGTCGTATCTCCTACAAAGGTGGTGAAAATATACCACGGTTCCGAACAAATCGTTTGACAATGACGGTGTTCGCGATCAGTCTGTCACAAAGTTCGCTACTCCGAACTTTTTGTTCGGCTCGCCGATATGCCTTTTGAGCACTTCGCCCAGCCTTAAGTGCCATACAGATCTCCTAGAGGGGGAGTCAGATGTCTAAAGAGCATGTTGATCACGCGGATATCCTCCGGTTTGCCGAGGATAAGGTGAACTTGCCGAAGGAAAAGGCCAAGGAGTATCGGGAACAGGCTGGGCGCTTACAGGACAAGCTTGAAAGCTATTTGTCAGACCACCCAGATTTTTCACTCAAGCGCATGATGGTGTCGGGCAGCCTTGCCAAGGGTACGGCTCTTCGGTCGCTTAATGACATCGACGTTGCGGTGTATATCAGCGGTTCCGATACCCCTCGTGACACCCGGGCGCTTCTGGACTATTTGGCGGAGCGCCTGCGTAAGGCGTTTCCAAATTTCAGTCCGGATCAAGTCCAACCTCAGACCTACTCGGTAACTGTCTCTTTCAGAGGTTCGGGGCTGAATGTCGACGTGGTGCCCGTGTTGTATTCAGGGCAACCGCAGTGGCGGGGCAACCTGGTTAGTCAGGAAGACGGCTCTTTTCTGGAGACGAGCATTCCGCTGCACATTGAGTTCGCGAAAGCTCGTAAGCGCGCATCTCCGACACATTTCGCTCAGGTTGTTCGGCTTACCAAGTACTGGGCACGCTTGATGAAGCAAGAGCGCCAGAACTTCCGGTTCAAATCTTTCATGATCGAGCTGATCTTGGCCAAATTGTTGGATAACGGGGTGGACTTCTCTAACTACCCCGAGGCACTGCAGGCGTTCTTCACTTATCTGGTCAAAAGCGAGCTGCGTGAACGTATTATTTTCGCGGACAACTATTCAACTTCGAAGGTAGGCGCCTCGACCGATTTGGTTCAGATCATCGATCCTGTCAACCCTGATAACAACGTAGCGCGACTGTATACCCAGCAAAATGTCGACGCGATCATCGATGCAGCAATGGATGCAGGTGATGCCATTGACGCTGCGTTCTATGCGCCAACCAAGCAATTGACGGTTGGCTATTGGCAGAAGGTCTTCGGTTCTTCATTTCAGGGGTGAGTAAACCATGTCGTCTTACAGTACTACGGTTGCTGAATCACAGACGTTCACCATCACGCATGCTCGACACATGGCTGCGAAGGTCGCAACTGATTTACGGCGCATGCAACGCTTTTACGGCCAGCCATGCGATAGCTCGATTGAAGCTTACGAGGCTGAACTGATCGTGTTGCTCAAGGCAGGGTATCTCAGAGAGGTTACCTACGGTTTCAAGCGTGGCGACGATTGGATTGAGCCCTCGCTGAGATACACCGCAGGGGATCTGGTGGGATCGGGCTCAGATGATGATCCGGGACGTGTTCGCCCGGGGCGAGATATCACGGGCGCTTCATTCTATAGCTTTCTGTCCTACAGCCAGAAATACACCAACGCCTCTTCGGCCGAAAGGGACGTAGCCCTCAAGGATTTGCCTTTTGAGCGGAGCGATGCAACGACCCCTGGCATCAGCGGATACCTCGACAGCGACAAGACATATTCTGCGGGTAGTCGCGTCCTCCATCGTGCAACGGTAAGGAGCTATTGATGAACGTGAAACCTTCTCTGGACGAGCTGTTTGAGCGGCGTATGTCCTTTCCCGATTTCGAACCTCAGGAGCGTCTGGCTCGTCTGGTAGGTCTTGACGACCAAAAGGATCGGCTGACTAAGGTATTGGGCTTGCTGGTGAATCCATTTGGCCTGCAGGACTGGGCTGAGAGGCATCACCCGCAAGCTCGTCCCGCCATCGATACCGTATTGCGTCGTCCGCCGCTGGCAATTTTGGCAGGGGATGTTGGTTCTGGAAAAACTGAACTTGCAGAGACCATCGGGGATGCTGTCGCTCGGCAGGAAGGAATCGATATCACTCTTTTTCCGCTAAGTCTCGCGACTCGAGGGCAGGGGCGAGTCGGAGAGATGACTCAGTTGGTCTCGGCTGCTTTTGACTACACGATCGAGGCCGCTGAAAAGCTTAAAAACAGAAACGGAAAAGCCAAGGGCGCTGTGCTGCTCCTCATTGATGAGGCTGATGCCTTGGCACAATCCCGAGAAAACTCTCAGATGCACCATGAGGATCGGGCAGGGGTTAACGCTTTCATTCGCGGCATTGATCGCATCGCAAATCAGAAGCTACCCGCAGCCGTGCTCATGTGCACCAACCGTTTAAAAGCACTGGATCCGGCAGTTCAGCGGCGAGCAGCGGAAGTCCTGACTTTTGCCCGTCCTAATGAAGTGCAGAGAAAGTATTTGTTGAAGACCAAACTGGACGGTTTGGGGCTGGGCGTGCAAGTGATTGAGGAGCTTGTAAAGCTGACCGGCCCCCGTGGTGTGGATTCTCCGGGCTTTACCTTCTCCGATATCAACCAAAGGCTGATTCCAGCCATCGTGCTTTCAGCCTATCCGCGAGCCGCGGTGGACGCCAGAACTGCATTGCTCACAGCTAAAGCAATGGCTCCAACGCCTGCTTTCCAGGATCGCTAATCCCTCAAAGATCGAGCAGCCCCCTCGCGGTTCTGCTCGGGCTCTTCAGTGCTTTCGGAGGCAATATGTCAAGCTGGTCACTTTCAACTCTTCTTGCGTCGCTGCATGACGACATTCAGCTCCGTTTGGGAACGGCACGCAAAGCCTTCTCACACCCTGGCGCTAAGGGGGATGCGAGCGAAGGGGTGTGGATCGATATGCTCGATACCTACCTCCCTAAACGTTATCAGGCGGCCAATGCCTTTGTAGTCGACAGCCTGGGCAACTTCAGCGATCAGATCGATGTCGTTGTCTTTGATCGACAGTACTCACCGTTCATCTTCAAGTTCGATGAGCAGATCATTGTGCCAGCGGAAAGCGTGTACGCAGTCTTTGAAGCGAAGCAGACCGCTACGGCTGATCTGGTAGCCTATGCCCAGCGCAAAGTCGCGAGTGTTCGCAGGCTTCACCGCACCAGTCTGCCAATTCCGCATGCAGGTGGTGTCTATCCAGCAAAACCACTCATTCCGATTTTAGGTGGATTGCTTACGTTTGAAAGCGACTGGAGTCCTGCACTGGGGGCGTCGTTTGATAAAGCCCTAAACGTGGACAAAGCTGAAGGACGGCTGGATCTCGGTTGCGTAGCCTCCCATGGTCATTTCTTCTTCGACCCGAGCGGCGATAAATTCACCTTCGAAAATGAAAACAAGCCAGCAACGGCCTTCTTATTCAAGCTGATAGCACAGCTTCAATTCAGCGGCACGGTGCCCATGATTGATATCGATGCCTATGGGAAGTGGTTGGCGCATTAATCGAGCGCCTCGCTATCTGGGAAACTGAGATGTCCATGGCAAGAAATGCTTATTCTGGTGGGTAGGGGTAACTCTCAATGATCAGATTCTTCAAGCGACTGTGGCGCAGGCTTCCGAGCAATCTCTCATCGGCATCAGATTTTACTAACTACAGTGCCAATTTCGGCCAGGCCATCGCATTCACTCGGGAATGTGGGTTCGCGACATGTGCCGGTGCTTCAGCCCTTAGTGCTCCGCACGAAATTCATGCTGATAACATTCGAAACGCCTTACGCGCAGCAGGAATCAAAGGTCTCTCGAGGTCAGCCTTTCAGTGCCTCAAATGGAGTTACTACCTAGCGCCTTACCTCGAAAGCGAACTTCAGCGCCCTGTACACGTGACGATTGGGCAGTTGTGGAGTGACAGTCAGCCGTTGTTTAATCCCACTTGGAAGAACTTGAAAGATTGGAGTGCGTCAGGGCTAACCTTCAGGCATATACGAGATGAAGGCCGACGTGGTGTCAATCTGCACGCTTGGCTTACCGTTGACTCAAGTGAAATCATTGACATCAGTTTATTTAGCTCACTCGCGTCAATTCTCCCCAGCATTTTTTCTGAGTGCAATGGTCGTGTGATTTGGGGGCCGGCCGCCGATATTCTTAGCAGCTACCAATACCTCCCGATGGCAGTTGGTCGGCCGTTTGCTGAAGCCTTGGATAGTGGTCGAGAGCTCGCGCTTCTGGCCCGCAGCCCATCAGAGCTTTACACATACCCTTTGGCTCTCCCTGAAAGCCAAATCTGGGCGTGGGGAACAAGTTTTCCGCGTACCTAATACACACGGTAGACGTGGCTTCATGTTTGATCCTGCGCAACGCAAAAGCCGTAAACCTTGTACATCCAAGGTGGCCCGTGCAGAGCTCAGATTATGCGTCACTTATTGTGTTCATCTATTACATTGCTCCTTGTGACGAGCTCGTATAAACCCTGCTGCCCATCGTTGATGAGCGATACCATTCAGCGTTAATGGAGAATCAATCAATGGTGCTTCATGATGAATGCCAAATGGCCACTAATCTGCATTTTTTGTGAGCGACGAGGTGCTAAAGATTGACCTGCTCTCAGCAGGAAAGGAGCAGAGCCGCGAGCTTTCGATGATTTTGGCTCGAAGCGCTGAGCTGTGAAGCCTTCGTTCCGAGTGGGTAGAACTCGCTTGAGTAACTCTGACCAGATAGTACTACCATCGCATTTTGAGACGCTTAGGAGAATCAGGATGTCAGCTTCAGAAGACTTAGCTAAAGATAAGTTTTTCTCAATGTTGGAGAGCGCCAGCAAGGTTAAATTTTTTCTTTTGATCACCAGCTTTATGCTTCTTTTTGACTCACTGATGGTGCACTTCTCCGGCGTAGGCATTGTTGGGATGCAGCGAGTGGAATTCAGAACTGATCTCGTTCTGGGCATCAAGCTACTTGTCGCGTTTGTTTGTTTTTCCGGTCTGCTCTCGCTGGTTTTCACGTTGCTGTATCCACTAGCCGTGTCGGTTTACGCAGCTGCGATCGAGTTCCTAAAAAATCTCGAAGCGACACTTGCACGCGCTATGGGACTTTCAAAGCCCGACCAAGCCCAAGTGAGATGGACTCGGCGCACTGAGTGCGTGCGGCCATGGGAGATCAGCGAGGAGGCTCATGAAACCCAAAGCGAGTTCCTTATTGGGATCTACGACCGCTATCAGCAGGAAAGGGCTGCGCAGAATGCCGAGCTGCATAGGATTCAGCTTTACGCTTTCAGTGCATTAGTTCTCGCTAGCCTAAATTTTTACTGGTCGGGAATCGGGGATGCAATCTCGATTGTTGGCTGGATTGAAGGGCAGTGGTCAAGCACTCCGGTGTGGCTGGCTTTGAGTGTATTCTTTGTGTTGATGGTGGCTCCACTTCATCGTAACCCGTCTGACAGTGAATGGATTTACTGTCCCGTTCTGCATCGTCGGCTAGAAAAGGAGTCAAAGGAAGAATATGACAGGGCCCAAGCATTTAGCGAAAGGATGAAACGGGAAGCCCGGATACACCGAGCGATCCGTGAAGCTCAACAAACTCCAAGAGAGCGTTCTTAGCTTCCTGGACGCAGCAAGGCATTACTTTGTGCTCCTGGCTGTCGGGTCTTCGGGCCTAGGCCCGCCTAACCTGATTCGATTGCCCCAAATACTCGGCGGTCATCTGTGTGGCGCGAGGTATGTAGACATCTGATTAAGAACGATTGCGAGCGGCCGTGACGATTCCGATTCATCAATCTCATCGTAGGTCGCCCCGAGGTCTACGCAATGGAGGTAGCGGTATGGCCAGATGCGGCAGATGCGGCAGATGCGGCAGATGCGGCAGATGATCAATCAAGCCACGGGCTTCAGGGTTGATCCATGCCTGGTAGCTTGGTGCTAGCATGCGCAATCTTTGTGACAAGATCTTTAAATAATTTTCCTCGGCAAGGGAAGCGAATGCGAACGCTGGATAACTGGGCTCAACGACTCTTGGCGGTACCCTTACAGATCGAGTGTCCCTCGATGCAGGTTCTTCGCTACGACAAGGAGGTAATTTTCACTGGGCCAGGCCACATCTCCATCAAATCCCGCAGTGAAATAGAATTCGTCATGCATGGACAGCCGAGAGATGCGGCTAGGGCGTTAGCGCGAATAGCGCTGGCAAAAAACGAACCCTACTCTCCGATCCATGCACTTAAGATCTTGGCCACCGACTATGAAAATATTGAGTGGAATTGTGGCTACGTGGATATTCAGGTCGGCGAGGTTGCGCAAAGCACGTGGCGGCTCTCGGGCTCAATCCTAGGCATTCAAGCGCTGGTGGATGATGCGAGCGTGTACCCCGAGCCTGGGATTGAGGTGATCTACGACGCCCAGCTCAACGTTCCCTTTCCGCTTACGAAGAGCGGCTCACCTTGGGGGCAAGGTGCTCATCAACGCATGGTTGAAGTGGAAGGAGGGGAAGTAGGATTTCTCTACAGCCATGAGCATGAACGGCTATGGGTAACTGCAGCCGGGTTTCCCTCATACTTGTATGGCTTCTTGCAAACGTGGATCGGTGAACCTCTCAACCTGCTGCTAGGGCACTTTCCGTTGGGCGTGGCTAGACCCAATAATGTGTCTGTCCATTTGCACATGTGGTGAGTTGTGCAATTGTGGATCGAAACAGCTATCAAGGAGTACGCGTAAGCGCACCCCTCACTTTCAGACGTCTGAGGTAGAAATGGCTTTTGTTACCAAAGAGCAGGCAAGGGCTGCTGCGCGGCGCGGAGAGAACATCTTCGACCAGGTTGCCGGCCTGGAGTCGTTCAAAGATGAGCGCTTCGACATTTTCTTGTCGCACTCGATCAAGGATAAAGACCTGGTCGAAGGCGTTGGTGTGCTGCTTCGTGAGAGGGGGTACAACGTTTATATCGACTGGATGAACGACGAAGAGTTGGATCGTGAGCACGTTGACAAGAAAACAGCCGACCGGCTGCGCCAACGCATGCGTAACTGTTCCAGCCTGATCTACATCGCTACCGGGCAGTCGGCGGAGTCAAAGTGGATGCCTTGGGAGCTTGGCTATTTCGATGGCTGCAAAAGTGGCGCAGTGGCTATCTTACCGCTGGTTGACAGCCTGAGTTCTGGGTTCAATGGCCAGGAATATTTGAGCCTCTATCCACTGGTCGAGTGGCAGAGTGAAGAAGTTTATGTTGATTCAGGTTCAGAGGGGCGCTCCCTGCTGTGGGCCTTCGTGAATGATACCTCCAGGTAAATTGCATTTGGTTTAGCCAGCCACTGTGAGTGGCTGTGCTACGTTGAGAAAGTAGAGTCGCATGGCCCGTAACGTTACTAGAGCTGAACTTAAAGGCTTTTCCGCCAAAGCCTCGCAAAGCCGCCACTTGACTAAGTCCTTGGCGGCTTCGTCTCAAAACTTGACGTTTATATCCCACTCCAGCAAAGATCAGGAGTTAGTATTGGGCGTCATGGAGGTCATTGCCAACCACGGTGGTGTCCCCTACATTGATGAAATCGATCCGGCGATGCCAACTCACACCTCGGAAGAAACGGCGGATCTTTTGAAAACCCGTATCACCGAGTGCAAACGGTTCGTACTGCTCACAACTCCGAATAGTAAAGATAGTCGTTGGGTACCTTGGGAACTGGGTGTTGCGGATGGGAAGAAAGGGGTTAACCGCATCGCGATTTTTGGTGCCTCGGACAATGTGGATGATGACAGTTGGTCATCCTGGGAGTACATGGGCCTATACCCAAGGATCATCTGGGGGATGCTGGAGGGTCATGAAAATGAACTCTGGATGGTTTATACGGAAAAAACGGATTCGGCTGTAACGCTGAGATCCTGGCTTCGCAGTTGATGCTTGATCTGCGGTATATATTAATCGTTGCTAGAATGGCTGCTGCTTAGAGGTTGGTATGTATATAGGTTTCGAGCTTGAGCATTACAAATCATTCGAAATGATCAGCGACGCTGCGATTGATGATTACCGCAAAAGGGCACATGACGTGACAGTCAATGACTTGGCCGATTACGTGATTGGTCAAATTGAAAATAAAGACGTCATTGATGCCAAGGAGCTTGCTCTAACGATTTTTCCCCAGCAGCACGCTCATGTCTTCCTATCTCACTCTCATCGAGATGAGCGTGAGGCTATCGAGTTTGCATTGTCGCTGGAGAAGCGAGGAGTTAAGGTTTTCGTCGACTCGTGTGTCTGGGGGTATGTAGGCAAGTTGCAGCTTAAAGTCAACGAGTACTACTCGGATAAGGAAGAGAAGGAGGGGGTTACGAATTTCTCTTATGATAAATGCAGTGAGGTAGCAGCGTCTCTGTATTTGATGCTGAACGAAGAGTTGCATCGCATGATTGACGCATCTGAGTGCTTCATTTTCTTCAACACCAAGAATTCGGTCAGTATCAAAGGCCATGAAGGTTTTGCAGTCGGTGATCGCACGCTGTCGCCATGGATCTATTCCGAGCTGGCTTTCAGTGCCAAGACGCGCTACCACAAGCTTACTCGCAAGCGCCTGCCAAGAGGTATCGTTGCTACGCTCGAATCCCATCGGGAACACAAAACCCTCGGATCTGCTGCGTTTGCATTCGAGATCATCAACAAGCATTTGCCCAAGCTGACCGGCGAAGAGTTGAAATCCCTAGCGAAAAATACGGCTCATGAGGGGGCGTTTTGGCTTGATGCGCTGTATTACGAGTATGACCTCGAAGTCCAGTTCAAGGATAGCTGCAACGCTTCACTGCTAAAAATTGCGTAGCGGCTGGCTCTGGGCCATACACATCCTGGAACACCGCGACGAGGCAGGCGAAGCGCTATGCTCAGCAGACCATTGGAGGGGCCTCGTCATGTCTAAAAAAGCGCCGTGGGAAGCTGCGATCGACGTTGAGCCGAAGACCGACTCCGAGCGCTACCTGAGCAAGCTAGCGTGCAAAGCATTCCTCAACCCCTGGTGCTATGGAAACGTCCACACCGATGAAGGCAAAAAGTCGGTATCTTGGGATGGCAAGAAACTCTGTGGTCTATTCGTCGTGTTCGGTGACCACATCCTGAGTTTCTCCGACAAACATTGCGAGTATCCGACCCACTCAGCCCTTTGGTCTCTGGGGGCAGTGGTACAAGCGGGCGATTCACGCCTCGGTGACACAGCTGGTTGGCGCTGAGAAGTTCATCCGTGAGAATCCTCGCCGGCTGTACCTGGACAAGCAGTGCTATGTGCCTTTCCCCTACCGCCTGCCTGACATGAATAAGGCAGTCTTCCATCGCATTGCAGTGACGCGCGGATCCTACGACGCGGCGGTAGCGCATTGGCGCGGGCAAAGCAGCGGCAGCCTGATGATCAATACAGGACTAACCGACAAGAAGCAGCATCTGGAAACACCGTTCACCGTGGGCTGGCCGGCGGGGAAAGATCGCTTTGTCCACGTGCTCGATGAGCTGACCGTGGATATGCTCCTCTCAGGACTCGACACGGTATCGGATCTGGTCGGCTATTTTTCTGAAAAAGTGCGCTTCCTCAGCAGCGCAGAGTACGTACCTTGGCCTACTGCCCGTCAGCCTCGGCATAAGGACGCGTGCAATCGCCATAATCAGCGTGGGATGGAGTGGGTGATGTAGGCCCACCTTCAAGAAGCGTTTTCAGAGGCGTCCTCTCGAGTAACTCGGGCTACCTGGTCGCGAAGTGCACGCACGCTGACCAAGAGCCTCCCCAGACACCTCCTCTGACATCAACCTATGTTTTGCGCCGTGCCGCCACCGTGCAGTTGGTAAAGCGACTCGAGTATGTCCATTGGAGTGGATTGCTGTTTTTGCTGGCCGATCCAGCGTCGCAGCCTCAATCCGGTCAGGCTCTTCAAATGATCCGTTTTGGCTTCATGAAATACAGGTACCGAATCCATGGCATACGATTCGTTGGAGACGACCAGCTGCTTGGCTTGCCAAATGAAATAGCTGAACATCAGCTCCATATGAATCCAAGCAGACCCCGTTTTGTCTTCGTCCTCGATCGAATGCTGCGTTGAGAGGGAGTGGTCAGTGTTCAAGAAGAACAGCGCGGTGGAATCACTAATCATTTGCTGCAGAGCCGTCGCTAGGATCATGTACACATGGGCGGTCGAGCGATTGCGCAGATCATAGTGATAACGCGAGGTGCCTTGGATTTTGCAGTGTTTCTCATCAATGGCCTTCAGAAGATCGTATGCTGATCCCCAAGCTGTTGAGTCGATGAAGGCAGTAATTCCTTTCTTTTTAAGATCGAGAGCGAGCTGGATGGCGAGATCCTGATCCTGATAAGAGTGGGATATAAAAATGTCGCATCGTTGCGCTGGGAATAGATGCTTGATTACCGTTTTTGCATCGATGCTGACGTTGTCTTCCAACAAGTAATTTTTAAGCTTGACCGTGGAGGCTTTAAGGGTGCGCTTGAAATCCCCTACCTCGTCCGTGAGTGGGAAGTGCTCAGGGTTGATGTCAATGTTGAAGCCGTATTCCATTTAATGGTTATCCTTTACCGAAAGTGTTGTCTGGATCGTGTCTTGGTTTCGAAGGTTTCAGTGAGAGATTTCGTTCGCTGTTTAACCCAATCTCCAGGCCGTTGGTGAACAGGCCAACGTAGTCGAGTAACTCGTCGTAGTCTTTTTCCTCAGGTGAGAGCGGTGAGCGCTCCTGCATTTGGCCTTTCAAGGGCTCAATCGATGCGGAGGCACCACCAGGGCTGCGGAGCGCTATCACATTTGCTTGGGGATGATGAAGTTTGAACTGTGCGTGTTCGTCGAGGATGCCTTGTTGCCCGCCGATGAAGACAGCGGCCTCAAACTTATGGCGTTTAAACATGACTCTTCTCATAAGCTCCAAGCTCGATTCCCGGGTGCCGTTTGCATTTACTGGAACTAAGTTGGCAAACCTGGAATTTACCTTAGGAGCTTCCTGCTCGAAGAATGTGGACTGGTAGATCGTCACGGCAGCTCTATTGTCGACACGTAGATCTTCACAGACCGCGAGGATGAGAGGGGATATTGTGGGGTGACCACCAAACACAAGGTGTTTACGACCCAGTACGGTGTACAAGAACGTCCGAAGAGCAGCCTGGATCAGCATCGGGTCGCTTTGTTCATAGAAACTGCTGTCGCGGCTGGGAACGCTCGCAGAAAGGAAGATATCGCCCATGTCGTTGGCCTCTGATTTCGCTGTGTGGAGGGATGGTTGAGGCGTGTGCCCGCTCTCGAGCTGTCGAGTGATCATTCATCATGATTGCCGGCGGAGACGCTTGCAGGTCAATCTCTTGAAGGATCTAGTCGGACGAGCACGGGTCTCCTAATACCAATCTAGGAACCGATGGCCAGCCGCGTTCGCCTTCACCAAGCGCGCATGCCCATCAAGCCTGTCGCCGAGCCATTGCATATGGGCTTTCCAGGTTCTTTCTTCGATGCCTTCTTCGTTATAAATCACAGCAACTGGAGGAGAGTGCTCTTCCAGCGATGCCTCATAGAATGATTCGCTGGTGGGCACTCGAAGCTCAGGGTACACAACGATTTCTTCATTTTTTACTGAGACCACCAATCCTCTTCGGGACGAAGCGCCCAGAACTCTACCGCCGGCAGCCTCTACCGAGGATGTCAGCTTCCCGACGAGATCCCGATACCTGATCGATACGCTTTTGCTCCGATAGAGCTCGATTTTTTCGAGAATCTTGGCCAAAGCATCTGACTGAATATGTCCATTGTCAGCGAGATCTGAGTCCTCCAACTGGACTTCTCCGCTGATCAAATGAATGTTGGCTGCGTCAACTCTTGGCCATCCAACGCGAAGCATGGCGAGCTTCCTCAGCGAAGCCCTATGGAACTCCAACTCTGTCCAGCGGCCTTCGAAATACCTCGAGGTATCAAGGTAGACGAGTACGTCGGAGTCGCAGAGACGCTGCCACAGCACCTCTTGGAAGTGCTCTCCAGGTAAGATCCCGTGAGTGTCGAGGAATACGTCGTACTGACGGGCACAAAGTTCTGCATAGAGTTGCAGGGCAGCTTCGGTGGACTCTTTGCGTCGATAGCTGAGGAACACCCGGCGCTGACGTGGGATCAGCGAGCTTGCCTCCAAGAGAGACGCTGAAAGGATGGCCGAGCCTTGAGTCATCGCGACGCCGTTCAGTGTTCCAAGCTTCCCGGGGAATTCGGCTGTAAACGTGTCCGGATCGCACGCCACCGGAACCAGCGGAACTCGGCGGTCAATGAAGCGCTCAATGGCTGCCTCCTCAGTGACACTGATGCTTGCGCATAGCGCTGCGCAGCAGCGATCAAGCCTGGGACGAAAATCCCTAGGATTTCCTCGAAAGAGTGTCACATCTTTGTGAAGCTCTAAACCGAGATCTGAAATCCGCACCTTGATCGCGGCCTCAATCTCGTCGGCAATGGCAGTGGGGAAGTCGCCTAGGAGGGCGAGGGAGTAGCGGGCGTCCATGAAGCTTCCGAGCCTCTCTGTATCGTTGACGTGCACGTGGCCGGGGCGAGGACTTCGCCCACCCAAGGTCGTCTGGGCAACGCTCAGTTCTGCCGGCTACGTGCTTAAGTGTGGCGATAGGCTATCAGGTATCCGACGCGCATGCTCTTGAATGTCGCTAAAGAGGCGCAGCCCCCTCAGCGGTTTCATCCAGCTTAACTGGTAATTGACGATCCAGAGCTGTCTGGTCGCGCTACGAAAGCTAACAAATGGAAACCATAAAATTCGAGATGACCATGGCTGCTCCGTGCGAGCATTGGCGAGTCGTAAGCGCTCTATATCAAGGAGATCTTAAGCTGATGAGATTCGCCCCCCCCCCCCCCCCCCCCCCACCCCCCCCACCCCCGCCACCCTCTCCAACACCCCCTTCCTTCGCATCGACACCTACATGACCCCCCACTTGCTGATTGTCAAATA
>Ga0105246_10000030_pt1 | contig 52202 bp, 44 predicted proteins | sample KBSM64metaG_FD_99694 | JGI IMG/M metagenome (GOLD analysis project Ga0105246, IMG submission 99694) | Miscanthus rhizosphere microbial communities from Kellogg Biological Station, Michigan, USA - KBS M6-4 metaG | ecosystem: Host-associated > Plants > Roots > Rhizosphere > Soil | place... | reverse complement strand
CGAGGCGTCGTCGCGCTCGTTGGGGACCTTGAAGTCGACGACCGCGTAACCGCCCTTGGCGGCCGCGCCCTCGGGCTGCACGCTGACGTGCGCGAACGCGGGCGCGGACAGGACGACGACGGCAGAGGCGGCGAGGGCGCCGGCGGCGGCGAGTCGGGAAGCCTTCATGAACGGATGCACTCCACTTCGGGTTTCGAGTGAGTTCCGGTGGTCGGAGGAACGCGTGCGCATGGAGGTGGGAAATGCGGGCACGCGCGTGTGCCGCACGACGGCGGCCCCGACCCCACGGCTGTGGAGTGGCGGTCGCGTCGCGTCAGGCGGCGAGGACGAGGGCCGCGGCCGGCGGGCCGCGCCTGATCACCGTGTGCTGGAGTGCGGTGGTACGGGGCTTCGGGGGCGCGAGCAGCGCGGTGCGCGGCGGCCGCGGGCCCGCCTCGGGCGCAGCCGGGAGCCCGGCACGCAGGGCGTGCACCAGCGCGAGCGCCGCGCGCAGGGACCGTACGAATGCGCCGTCGGCCATCGAGTGGGCCGAGAGTTCCACGAGCCGCAGCAGGGCCAGGTCGCCGCGGCGCAGCAGCCAGCCGGCGGCGACCGCCGCGAGGACGTGGCCGAGCAGCATCGGCAGGGACGGCAGCAGCGAAGCCGGGGAAACGGCGCCCGCGAGGGCGTCCGCCGGATGGTGCATGGAGCTCATGTCCATGCGCATGGCGGTGTCCGGGGAGATACGGGCGTCGGCGAGGAGCCTGCGGGCCTGGGCGGGGCTGATCGCCGCAGCCGTCGTCCCGCACACGAGCCGCGCCGCCCGCTCCACCAGCGAGGCGTCGGAGGCCGACGTCATGGAGGACATCGACATCGCGCCCGAGGAAGCCGTCTGCTGCCCCAGCCCGAACAGCGTGTGCAGCACGGTCTGTCCGGCCGCGAGCAGTGCCGCGATCCCGGTCAGCGAGCGCACGCGCCCGGCGAGCGGTGCCGCGACCAGGACGACCCCCAGGAACCCCGCGCCCAGCGTCCACAGCGGAACCGTGGCGCAGGAGGCGAGGGTGTGACCGCCCGCGGCCAGCACGACGCAGACCGCGGCGAACACCGCGGCCCGCAGTATCCGGAGATCGTTTCCGGAGCGCGCCGTGCGCTGGTGGGGGGCAGTCATGGCGGGCTCATCATCGCACTGGCCCCATGGCCGACATGCGGCAGGTCCGCAAGGTTCCGTACCGACCGGAAGATCACTCTCTGGTACGACCGGCCCGCACATACACCGATTCTGTTTGGGACGCATCGCCCATATGGGCGGCATCACGTCAACTCCGTGCTTACGCACGGGTGCGGGCGGCAATAAGAAACGGTATGTCGAGCCGCGGCCTGGAGGCTGGAGCATGAGCATCTGGTGGTCACTCCACTTGCGGCGTGAAGCTGCGAGCGTTCCGCTCGCCCGACGCCTGCTGCTCGGCACGATGGAGACGGCGGGGGTCGACCCCGACGTCTCCTACGACCTCTCCGTCGCCCTCACCGAGGCCTGCGCGAACGCCGTCGAGCACGGCGGGGACGCGGTGCACGGGGCCTCCTCGGAGGCGTACCGGGTCACCGCCTACCTCGACGGAGAGAAGTGCCGTATCGAAGTCACCGACTCCGGCCCGGGGTTCGCCTTCTCCGCGACTCCCCGCCCCGCGCGCCCCGACGCCGAGCACGGCCGGGGTCTCGGGCTGATCCGGGAGCTCGCCGACCACGTCCACATCGGCCACAAGCCGGGGCGCGCGGGCACGGTGGTGAGCTTCGACAAGATCCTCAAGTGGCGGGACGACGCACCTCTGATGGCGGTGTGAAGGTCCCTGAGCTTCCTCAGCATTCACAGCTGGTCCTTGTCGGCGCCCTAGGTCCCTGAAGGGCGCCGTCCCTACGTTCGCCGCCATGACGGGAAACCACAGAGACACTTCGATCACCCGGCGCCGCGCCATCGCGGTCACGGGCGGCACGGTCGCGGCCGGCGGCCTTGCCGTCGCCGGTTGCCCGTCGGCGTTCGCCGACACGACCACCGGCGCCGAGGCGAGCGCCACCGCGTCCGCCACTTCGACCGGCAGCGGGTGCATGACGCTGATGACCAGTGTCACCGAGGGTCCCTACCACCTCGACGGCGCGCTGGTCCGCAAGGACATCACGGCGGGCCCGTTGGGCCTGCGGCATGTGCAGGCCGGAGCCCGGGGGGTCCTGGACGCGGGCGGTACGGCGACGGCGGCGGGCCACGAAGCCCTGTCCGCCCTCGACGCCGACCTGCACGCGCGCGCGTGGAGCCCATGGGGGAGTGCGGGTCTCCTCGCGGGTGCGCTGTTCCTGGACTCGCTGCCGGTCGGTACGCGCGCACGGCCCCTATGACCCGGAGGCTCTCTCAGGCCCCCTCCAGCACCTTCACCAAGACCTCCAGCGCCTCCGGATACGCCCGCTCCCGAGGCGTCCCGTACCCGACGACGAGCCCCTGGGGCCGCCCCTCGCCGGGTGCGTGCCAGTGGTCGCCCAGGTGCCCGACGGCGAGGCCCTCCGCCTCGGCCCGCTTCAGCGCCGCTTTCTCGTCGGCGACCTCCACGAGCGCGTGCAGCCCGGCGGCGATCCCACGCACGTCGTGCTTTCCGCCGAGCCGGTCCAGGAGCTGGTCCCTGCGTCTGCGGTATCTGAGCCGGCACGCGCGCACGTGCCGGTCGTAGGCATGGCTGTCGATGAGTTCGGCGAGCGCCAACTGGCCGATGGACTCGGTGTGGTGATCGCTGTGCAGCTTGGCGTCGGCGACCGCGTCGACCAGGTGCGGCGGCAGCACCATCCAGCCGAGCCGCAGCGCGGGCCCGAGCGTCTTCGAGGCGGTTCCCAGGTAGACGACCCGGCCCGGCGCCATCCCCTGGAGCGCGCCCACGGGCTGCCGGTCGTAGCGGAACTCCCCGTCGTAGTCGTCCTCGACGATCAGCCCGCCATGCGCGCGTGCCCAGTCCGTGAGCGTCCGCCGCCGCTCGGGGTGCAGCGTCACACCGGTCGGGTACTGGTGGGCGGGCGTGACGACCACCGCCTTGAGGTCCCCCAACTCCCGTGCGCCCACGCCCCGTTCGTCGACCGGCACCGGCACCACACGTCCCCCGTTGCGCCGTACGACCTCCCGGTGGAACGGCAGCCCCGGGTCCTCCATGGCGATCCCGGCACCGTCCAGCACGCGCGTGAGCAGCGCCAGCCCCTGCACATACCCGGAGGTGATCACGATCCGCTCGGGCGGCGCGATGACACCCCGGGCCCGTCCCAGATAGCCCGACAGCGCGGTCCGCAGCTCGATACGGCCGCGCGGGTCCCCGTAGTCGTACGCCAGCAAAGGCGCCGTCGCGATGGCCCGCCGCAGCGCCCGCAGCCAGGCCGCCGCCGGAAACGCCCCGACGTCCGGGCTGCCGGGCCGCAGATCAAAACGCGGGGTACGCGCGCGTGCGGCCGCCTCCGGCGCGTCGGCGTCCAGGGAGGGCAACGAGGCGACCTGGGTACCGGACCCCTGCCGGGCCGTCAGATACCCCTCGGCGACCAACTGGTCGTAGGCGGCCTTGGCGGTCCCCCGCGAGACACCGAGTTCGGTGGCGAGCCGCCGGGTGGCGGGCAGCCGCGTCCCGGGCGCGAGCCGACCGTCCCGCACGGCGTCCCGAAGCGCCCGCTCGAGCCCGACCCGACGCCCGTCGCCGGAATCGGGCTCGAGATGCAGGTCGACTCCGACGCCGGACCAGAAGTCGTCCACGACGACGCTCCCCCTAGGTTGGTGAATCCAGGCACGTCAATGGCCGGGCACCTCCCTGGTACCCGGCCATCCGTCTCGTATCAGCTCTTGAGCGAGGCCATCCAGGTCTCGACCTCGTCGGACCGGCGCGGCAGTCCGTCCGACAGATTCCGGTTGCCGTCCGCCGTCACCAGGATGTCGTCCTCGATCCGGACCCCGATCCCCCGGTACTCCTGAGGCACCGTCAGGTCGTCGGCCTGGAAGTACAGACCGGGCTCGACCGTGAGCACCATCCCGGGCTCCAGCGTCCCGTCGACGTACGACTCCACGCGCGCGGCGGCGCAGTCGTGCACGTCCATGCCGAGCATGTGCCCGGTGCCGTGCAGCGTCCACCGCCGCTGCAGCCCGAGCTCCAGCACCCGCTCCACGGGCCCCTCGACGAGGCCCCACTCGACGAGCCGCTCGGTGAGCACCCGCTGCGCGGCGTCGTGGAAGTCGCGGTACTTGCCGCCCGGCTTCACCGCCGCGATACCGGCCTCCTGGGCGTCGTACACGGCGTCGTAGATCTTCTTCTGGATCTCGGTGAAGCGCCCGTTGACCGGGAGTGTGCGCGTGACGTCGGCCGTGTAGTACGTGTGCGTCTCGACGCCGGCGTCCAGGAGCAGCAGGTCGCCCGAGCGCACCGGCCCGTCGTTGCGCACCCAGTGCAGCGTGCAGGCGTGCGGGCCGGCGGCGGCGATCGTGCCGTAGCCGACGTCGTTGCCCTCCACGCGCGCGCGGAGGAAGAACGTGCCCTCGATGTACCGCTCGGAGGTCGCCTCCGCCTTGTCCAGAACGCGTACGACGTCCTCGAAGCCGCGGACCGTCGAGTCGACGGCCTTCTGCAGCTCGCCGATCTCGAACTCGTCCTTGACCAGCCGCGCCTCGGAGAGGAAGACCCTCAGCTCCTCGTCGCGCTCGGCGGTGACCTTGTCGGTGAGCGCGGCCTCGATCCCGGCGTCGTACCCGCGCACGACCCGCACCGGACCGGTGGCCTCACGCAGCGCGTCCGGCAGTTCACGCACGTCGGAGGCGGGGATGCCGTAGAGCGTCTGCGCCTCGGTGAGGGAGTGCCGGCGGCCGACCCACAGCTCGCCCTGGCCGGAGAGCCAGAACTCGCCGTTCTCGCGGTCGGAGCGCGGCAGCAGGTAGATCGTCTCCTGGTGACCTTCCGCGGTCGGCTCCAGGACTAGCACGCCGTCCTCGGTCTGGTTGCCGGTGAGGTAGGCGTACTCGACGGACGCGCGGAAGGCGTACTCCGTGTCGTTCGAGCGGGTCTTCAGGTTGCCCGCCGGGATCACCAGACGCTCGCCCGGGAAACGGGCCGACAGCGCGGAGCGCCGCGCGGCGGTCTCGGCGGCCTGGGCGATCGGCTCCAGGTCGCGCAGCTCCGTGTCGGCCCAGCCCGACTTCATGTTCTCGGCCAGCTCGTCGGAAACGCCCGGGTACAGGCCGTTCTTCCGCTGCTTGATCGGCTCTTCGGTCTCTTCCCCCGGGGTCTCCGGGGTGAGCTCGTCGGCCACGGTCATCCTCCTCGATACGGCACTGGACCCCCTCCATCGTACGGTCGTACGGAAGGGGGCCCAGGGCCGGAAGGCCTGTTACCAGGGTCGCTCGGTCAACTGCTATGCCCGCGACCGCGCACCTGTTATGACCGGCTACTCGAAACGCGCCGCCAGCAGGACGACGTCCTCCTCGCTGTCCGCCGCGTCCAGGCCGTCCGGCAGGACCGTCCGTAGCACATGGTCGGCGATCGCGTCCGGGTCGTGCCGCAGCGCCCTGGGGACGCCGGCCGCCGCCGCGTGCAGCCGGGCGAAGGCGCGGTCCGTGGGGTCGCCGGTGCGGTGCAGCAGACCGTCGGTGTAGAGCAGCACCGTCTCGCCGCGCTCGGCCTGGAACTCCATGCTCGGCGCCTCCCAGCAGGCGAGCATGCCGAGCGGCGCGGACACGGACGTCTCCACGAACTCGGTGCGCCGCTCGCCGATCAGCAGCGGCGGGCTGTGCCCGGCACCTGCGAGGGTGATCTTGCGCAGGGAGGGCTCGCAGTAGGCGAACAGGGCGGTCGCGGAGCGGGCCGGCTCGGTGAGACGGAGCAGCAGCTCCAGGTCGGACAGGACCGCCACGGGGTCCTCGCCCTCCATCACGGCGTACGCGCGCAAGGAGGCCCGCAGCCGCCCCATCGCGGCGACCGCGCTCGGCCCGGAACCGGTGACCGAGCCGACCGCGAGACCCAGCGCGGCGTCCGGCAGCGGCAGCGCGTCGAACCAGTCGCCGCCGCCGCGCGGGCCGGTGCGGTGGCGGGCGGCAAGCTGGACGCCGGCCACGCGGGGGAGCCGGGACGGCAGCAGCTCCTCGGCCATCGTCGTCATGCACGCGCGCGTGCGTTCCACCTCCACCAGCCGGGCCAGGTGCTCGCCGGCGTAACGGGCGTAGAGCCCGGCGAGGTGGCGCTGCCGCTCGACCGGTTCGGCGGGCTCGTCGTAGAGCCACACGGCGGCGCCGAGCCGGCCCGAGCGCTCGCCGGCCAGGGGGAGGGCGTAGCAGGCGGCATAGCCGAGACGGGCGGCCACCTCGCGATGCCGGGGGTCGAGCCCGTCCTCGGCGAAGAGGTCCGGCTGGGCGATGTCACCGTCCCCGCCCGGCAGCCCCTCGAGGATGCGGCCGTACGACATGGCGCTTCGCGGCACCGTCTCGATGTGCCCGAGGTCGGCGCGGGCGAGGCCGAGGCCGATGGTGGTGTCCGGTCCGAGGCCGTCGACCGGTTCCAGTACGACAAGACCGCGCCGGGCGCCGACGAGGGCGGCTCCGGCTCGGAGCAGTTCCGTCAGGGCGTCCGCCAGCGAGTCCGTGCGGTTCAGGCGTTCCGTGAGTTCATGAAGTGTCGTGAGATCCGAGACCCAGCCGGCCAGTCGGTCGGTGAGCAGCGCCCCAGGGGGGTTCGGCACAGGGACCGGTGAGGTACCCGAGGCTGCGGGCGCGGGCGCGACAGTGTGTGCGGGCGACGGAACCGTTGAATCGATTCCGGCCACTTTCGAAGGGTGAGGGGCGTTCATGGCGTCCGGCTTCCCGACCGGTGCGTATTGCTCAAAAGCATCGCAAACCCCCATGTCATTCTGCGCCGCTAGCAGTGTCTCCACATGTACACGCACTCGTAAGGGGATGTCCAGCATTGTCCTGCTGGGATTCCTGGTGTCCGTGGGCACTCAGTGATCCCCTTGCTTAAAAGCAAATTTGGCTTAAAACTGACTCGGGTAACGGGGTATTGCGGTCGACTGGGCTTGCTCGACGGAGCGTCACAGCGGTCGTGATGGGTACGTACTCGGAGAAGGCCAGGGGTGGTGGACCGCCACCCGGAACCTGGTGACCGACTCCGGGCGTCTTAGCCACCGACGACCGAGCCCCATCCTCCCGTGGCGGAGGCGAAGAGAAATACGCGGGACAGCAAAACGCCAGACTTCGCCACCCCCACGCCACGCCCATGCTTTTGATGGATGCAGCATGGACGAGGCCGCCGCGGATGCAGTCAACGTTCGGCCCATAGGGGTTCCCCTTGCCCAGAGCAGGGGTGTGATGCGCCAACAGGTACGCACAGTGAAGTGATCGACACATGGTGTGATGTGGCCCCCACGGTGTTGCCAGCGGTGCAACGGAAAGGAACGAGCGCTCATGCGCGAGATCCTCGGAAGGCGACGCAGGCTCCTGTCCAAGCGCAGCGACGGAAGGCCTGAGTTGATCAGCGCGGCCCTGACCTTCGCGACGGAATGGCAGTGGCCCGTGCTCCCGGGTGTGGCGGCGGACCCGCAGGCGCGTTCCCGCTGCGGCTGCCCCGACGCGGAGTGCACGGTGCCCGGCGCGCATCCCTTCGACCCCGGCCTCCTCGCGGCCACCACCGACGCCCGGATGGTGCGCTGGTGGTGGAGCAACCGGCCGGCCGCACCCGTCATCCTGGCCACCGGCGGCAACGCCCCCTGTGCGGTGAGCATGCCGGCCCTCGCCGCCTCGCACGCCCTCACCGCACTCGACCGCATGGGCATGCGCCTCGGCCCGGTCGTCGCCTCGCCGAGCCGGTGGGCGATCCTCGTGAAGCCGTACACCATGGAGCAGTTGGGCGAGCTGCTCTACGCCAAGGACTTCGTCCCCGGCTCCCTCCGCTTCCACGGCGAGGGCGGCTATGTGGCCCTGCCCCCGTCCGAGACCGGCGAGGGCGAGATCCGCTGGGAGCGCGCACCCCTGCCCGGCTCCGCCTCCCCCTGGGTCCCCGACGTCGAGGCCGTGGCGGACGCCGCGGTCGAGGCCCTCACTCGTACGGGTGTGAGCGCGCCCGAGTTGTAGGGGTGTCCGGCGCGCGCGGGACGGCACGCGTGCGAGCGCTCGTTATCTTCCGCACATGCTGCATGATCCTGGGGGACACCCCCCAGACCCCCGAATCCGTCTGATCGCCCTGGCGGGCGTAGTGGCGTGCGCAGTCGCGCTGCCGCTGGCCGTGGCCTCCGCGGGGCCGGCGGGCGACGAGGGGCACACCGTCGTGCGCGCCCCCGCGCGCGCATCCGTACGTGCCTCACCGCGTCCCCAGGACGCCAAGGCGCCGTCCGTCGCCCCCGCCCGTTCCCCTCTGCTGCTCGATCTCGGCCTGGACACAGCCGTCCGCTGCGGCCCCGAACTCACCTCCCCCGAAGGCGTCGAGGCACAGACCTGTGTGCTCACGCAGGGCGAGGACACGTGGGCGCGCACCTACTACCGCAATGTGACCGGCAAGGCCCTGGACTCCGCCCTGAGCCTCATGGGGCCCGGTGGCCGCACCGTGCAGCTGAGCTGCGCCGTGGGCGCCGAGGACGAGCCGGGGATGTGCGAGACACCCCGGCAGCACACCCGGGGCGCGCTGGACGGCTACACGGCGGTCGCGGAGTTCGCGGGGCAGGCCGGGCGCGGTCCGCTGCTGCTGCGCTCCGGGAGCAACTCCGGCACCTCGACCGGTAGTTGAAGGGCGACCGTATTCCGTAAGGGAAACGCGCGCATGAAAAGACCCGGTTGCTGGCGACGGGGGATGCACCAGCAACCGGGCTACTGGAACGGTAACAAGAGATCCGCGGTTCGCAAATTCGATCCGGGCTTTCCAGTCACGTATTTGCTTGTTCCCAACGGGACTTGTGAGCGGAGTCACCGATTCCGAAAGATCGGGTTCGGCTGACTGGTCGGTCAGTCGAACCCGATCTCGTCACTCTTCGTCAGCTGAGCGTGACCTGCCGGTTGGTGAGGCCGCCACGGGCCCGGCGCTCGTCGGCCGTCAGCGGCGTATCCGAAGCCAGGGCCGCCGCGAGGCGCTCGGCGAACTCGGCCGCCGGCTTCTCGATGTCGTCCGCGCCGACCCCGCTCGGCAGGTCCCAGACCGGGACGGTGAGCCCGTGAGCGCGGAAGGAACCCACGAGACGGGTGCCTTCGCCGAGGTTCGACCGGCCCGCCGCGTGCAGCCGCGCGAGGGCGTCCAGAAGCTGCTCCTCCGGGTGCGGCATGACCCAGCGCAGGTGGTTCTTGTCCGGCGTCTCGCACCAGTACGCGGCGTCCACCCCGGTGAGCTTGGCGGTCGGGATGGCCGCGGCGTTGGCCCGCTCCAGGGAGGCGGCCACCTCCGGCGTGGCGTTCTCGGAGTCCGGGACCCAGAACTCGAAGCCGCTGTGCACAACTGGCTCGAACACGCCTTCGGGATCGAGCAGATCCTGCAGCCGCGGACCGTCGGCCGGGGCGCGCCGGCCCTCGATCGGCGTGCCGGGCTGCGCGGTCAGCGCGCGCTGGAGGGTGTCGGCGAGGTCGCGGCTGATGTCGCCGGACGCCGTGTCGTTCTGCAGACCCAGCAGCACCGAGCCGTCGTCGCGGCGCAGGGCGGGCCAGGCCATCGGCAGCACCGTCGCCAGCGTGAGGGACGGGACGCCCTCGGGCAGGCCGCCCTTCAGGGGCAGCTCCACCGTGGCCGCCGGCACCAGCTCACGCAGCGCCACCCAGTCGCACTCGCCCGGAAGTCCCTCGAAGGGACGGTGCACCAGCTCGGTCACGGCGTGTGCGGCGGCCCGCCCGTGACAGGCCTTGTAGCGGCGGCCACTGCCACACGGACAGGGCTCGCGGGCGCCGACGACCGGGACCTCGCCCTCCGTGATCTGCGGGCGCTTGGCCTTCGTCTGGGGTCGCTTCTTGGCCATCGTGGGTGTCTCCCGGTTACGGCTCGTCTGGTACGGCGGGAGCCTAGCCGTTCACGCCCTGAGCCACGGGGACCTGTGGACAGCCAGGTGTTCAGTCCAGGTCGTCGAACGCGTCCGCGAAGTCCAGGCCCGGCATCGCCGGAATCCTCGACACCGTCGGTGCGGTGACGCGCGTAGCGAAGTCGCCGCGACGCAGCCCGGCGTCCGGATCGTGGACGTCCTCGTGGACGACGACCCACACGGTGACCTCGCCCCGAGCGTCGTCCCGTACGCCCCAGTCGTCGGCCAGCGCGGTGATGATGTTCAGCCCGCGGCCGCCGTGCGCGGTGACCGAGGGCGTGGCCGGAGCCGGGCGGGTGGGTCCGCCGCCGTCCGTCACCTCCACGGTGAGCCGGCCGCTCAGGTCCACGCGCCATGCGGCCCGCACGTCGCCGTCCCCGGCCAGGGCGTCGCCCAGCGGCCGGCCGTGCTTGCACGCGTTGCTCAAGAGTTCGGAAAGAATGAGTACGGCATCGTCGATCACGGCGTCCGACACGCCGCCCGAGCGCAACTGCTCGCGCATACGGTGTCGCGCCTCCCCCACGCCCGCAGGGCCATGGGGTACGGCCATGCTCGACGACGTGGGCACCTCCTGTGCCACCACCAACGCCACCCCCGAGACCTCCTTTGCCCCACGCCACGGTGTGGATGCCCCATTGGCCTGTACCGGAAACCGGCCAATCCACGTTCAGTGACGCATTCGCAACGATCAAATACGGAGCGAATGCGCCGGGGCACTCCCTGTAGTCGTGTGGCTGGATTTCGACTGTGGCCGAGTCTGGAGAATGGTGCCCGAGTGGCGGGTGGGTCAAGGGTTCTTCACAGGTCTTTACCGGTGAAGAACAGTGACGACACGGAGTGACGAACGGTGAGGAACGTCGCTCAGCGGCCGAGCTGGCGCAGAACCGCGCGCGGGCGGTTGGTGATGATGGCGTCGATGCCCAGGTCGACGCAGAGATCCACGTCCTCGGGCTCGTTCACCGTCCACACGTGCACCTGGTGGCCGGCCGCCTTCAGACGCTCGATGTATGCGGGGTGGTTGCGCACGATCCGGATCGAGGGTCCCGCGATCCGGACGCCCGCCGGCAGCCGTCCGTCGCGCAGCCGGGGCGAGACGAACTGCAGCAGATAGACCGTCGGCAGCGTCGGCGAGGCGGCACGCACGCGATGCAGCGAGCGCGCCGAGAAGCTCATCACGCGCACGGGCGAATCGGCGGCCGACGCCGGGGCGTCCAGCCCGAACCGCTTCAGCAGCACCAGCAGCCGCTCCTCCACCTGCCCCGCCCACCGCGTCGGGTGCTTGGTCTCGATCGCCAGCTCCACTCGCCGCCCCGCGTCGGCGACCAGCTCCAGCAGCCGCTCCAGGGTGAGTACGGAGGTGTCCTCCCGGTCCTCGGGCCGGAACTCCCAGTCGGGCTCCTCGTCACGCGTGCGCCACAGCTCCCGCGTCTTGCGCGAACCGAAGTCCAGGGCGGCCAGGTCGGCGAGCTCCAGCGCCGAGACCGCGCCCCGGCCGTTGGACGTACGGTTGACGCGACGGTCGTGGACGCAGACGAGATGGCCGTCCGCCGTCAGGCGTACATCGCACTCGAGGGCGTCCGCACCGTCCTCGATCGCTTTCTTGTATGCGGCCAGGGTGTGCTCCGGGGCCTCTTCGGAGGCTCCGCGGTGGGCGACGACTTGAATCCGGTGCCGGCGTGCGTGGGTCACCGCGTCATGGTGCCACCGCAGGGGGGTAGTCGTGCGATCGGAGGAGCATAGATTGCGCCCCTTTTGCCTGTCATGGCCTATATAAAGAATGGCCCCGGACGCACAGGCACCGCTTATGGTGCCCTGACGGCTCATGGGAAAAGCTGACGGCATACAAAAGAACATGCACAGCTGCATCGCGCCGGACCGTCGACCAACGTGAACGAGCGTGACCGAGTGCGACCGAGAACAACAGCCGTGGACCGAGGAGAGAAGCTGTGAGCACCGAGAACGAGGGCACCGCGGTACCCCCGGCCCCGTCCGCACCCCCCGTGCCGGTGGACGCTCCCACTCCCTCGGCACCCGCCGCCCCCGAGGGGAGCGACCGGACGGCCCCGCTTCCGCCGGTACCTCCGAGCGCCCCCGGCGCGCAGGAGCACACTCAGGAGCAGCAGCGGGCGCACGCGGGCTCGGCCCCGGACGCCTCCTGGCCGCCCCCGGCCATGCCCTCCTACTCCGACTCAGGCGCCGGCGGCGCGGGCTCCGGCTGGGGCTCCTCGTACCAGCAGCAGCCCGCACCGAAGTCCGGCCGTGGCGGTCTCGTGGCCGCGATCCTGGTGGCCGCGCTGGTCGCCGGCGGCCTGGGCGGCGGTCTCGGCTACACGCTGGCCAAGAACAACGACGACAACACCGGCTCCACGACGGTCTCCGCCTCCACCAGCGGCGGTGACGTCAAGCGCGACGCGGGTACGGTCGCGGGCGTGGCCGCCCGGGCGCTGCCGAGCACGGTCACCATCGAGGCCGAGTCCACCAGCGGCGAGGGCGGCACCGGCACCGGTTTCGTCTTCGACACCCAGGGCCACATCGTCACCAACAACCACGTCGTCGCGGACGCGGTCGACGGCGGCAAGCTCACGGCGACCTTCCCGAACGGCAAGAAGTACGACGCCGAGGTCGTCGGCCACGCACAGGGCTACGACGTGGCGGTCATCAAGCTCAAGAACGCCCCGTCGGACCTCAAGCCCCTGGCCCTGGGCGACTCCGACAAGGTGGCCGTCGGCGACTCGACGATCGCCATCGGTGCCCCCTTCGGCCTGTCCAACACGGTCACGACGGGCATCATCAGCGCGAAGAACCGCCCGGTGGCCTCCAGCGACGGCACCGGCAGCAATGCGTCGTACATGAGCGCCCTGCAGACGGACGCCTCGATAAACCCGGGCAACTCCGGCGGCCCGCTGCTCGATGCGTCGGGCAACGTCATAGGCATCAACTCCGCGATCCAGTCCACCGGCAGCGGCGGCCTCGGCGGCACCAGCCAGTCCGGCTCGATCGGCCTGGGCTTCGCCATCCCGATCAACCAGGCCAAGTACGTCGCCCAGCAGCTGATCAAGACCGGCAAGCCGGTCTACGCGAAGATCGGCGCGTCCGTCTCCCTGGAGGACTCCTCGAGCGGCGCGAAGATCACCGAGCAGGGCGCCAGCGGCTCCGCGGCGGTCGAGTCCGGCGGCCCGGCCGACAAGGCGGGCCTCAAGCCCGGCGACGTGATCACCAAGCTCGACGACCACGTCATCGACTCCGGCCCCACCCTGATCGGCGAGATCTGGACGCACAAGCCCGGCGACCAGGTCACGATCACCTACGAACGCGACGGCAAGTCCCACACGGTCCAGCTCACCCTGGGCGCGCGGCAGGGCGACAGCTGACCTCGCAGTTCGGCCCCGCTGCGGACCACGGCCCGCACCAGACACGCAGGGCCGGTACGCTGTACCCGCTCCGCCCCAGGTGGGCGGCAGCGGGGTGGGTTGCCCGAGCGGCCTAAGGGAACGGTCTTGAAAACCGTCGTGGCAGCGATGTCACCGTGGGTTCAAATCCCACACCCACCGCTGGTCGTTGAGCCGTGGTGCCGGAACGATTCCGGCACCACGGCTCTCTGCGTGGAGCACCTCGACCTCAACGGCGAACAGGGCGTCACAGAGGTGATCGCCTCGCGGATCGACAGGATCCGAACCGGATGCCGGGCTGCTAGAGCTCCTGGTCCCGCGCCAAGCCCTCCCAGTCCACCCCCCGCAACGCCCCCTCCGCATCACACTCGCAGGGCACCCGGGCGGTCGGCTGGAACCAGATGACCGTCAGGGCAGAGCGGTAGACGACCGGGTCGTGGGACGGGTCCAGTGCCGTGGAGCGGAATGAGCCGACGCAGGCGACGGACGGCAGAACCTCGACGGGGCCGAAGGCGCCCGCGTACTGGTCCGGGTATTCGCGCGGGGGCGGGACGAGGTGGACCGGAGTGGCGGGGGACGTGTGCGCGGCGGTGCCGAGCAGGCCCTTGATCACCATGTCGTTGACCGGCTTGCAGGGATAGCCCGGGCAGTCCTCCGGCATTCCCCCGTACGTCGACGACAGCCGCAGCTCGGCCAGGTCGACGCAGCGGCCGGAGGAGAGGACCACGCGGGCCAGCGACATGGTCCGCGCTCTGGGGCGGTCGTGCATGGACGTCCTCTGCTCATGTGCTCTGTGTCTTGTCCGGCCTCACGGCCGGTGCCCCGTCATCCGCGCGGCCGACGCGATCGTCGCCCGTGCCTCGCGTTCCGACAGTCCGGTGTTGAGAGCCGCGTCCAGTAAGGGTGCGACCAGGGCCGGCCCGATGCCGTTCTCGTACGCGCGGCAGGCGGCCCAGAACAGGCGGGTGTTGCGCTGCCCCTCGTGCGCGGCGAGGACGAACTGGACGAGGCCCTGGCCGTGGTCCCCGGCCGACGGGTGCGTCGAGGGATGGACCGGGCGCGGCGGCGGGAGCAGGAGTCGCAGGAGGGCCGGCGGGCAGGCGGCGGGCGCGAGGTGGGCCGTGCCGGGGGCCGCGGTATAGACGCCGTGGTCGGTGCGGGAGCCGGGGCCGACGAGGTAGCCGCCGGCGCCGCGGATGTCGATGCCGGGGGCGAGGCGGCCGGCGGAGTTGGGGACGGCGGCGTCGGGCGGGCCGCTCAGCCAGAGGTGGCGGCCGCCGCTGGGGGTGAGGACGACGACCGTCTCGGGGATCGTGAACAGGTGGCGCAGGGCGAGTTCGCGCAGGGCTGCCGAGGAGTCGGTACCGGATTTCGTGTCGAGGTCGACGCCGATGAGGTGGTGGGGCGGGAGGCCGCAGGCGATGCCGTAGCCGGTCGCCCAGGGGGCCGCGGCGAACAGTTCGCGGATGCGTGCCGGGTCGGTCGAGGCGTCGTACACCCCGTGCCCGAGGCGGCCGCACTCGCCGTGGCAGGGCTGGGGGTCGGGGTCGTCGCGGTGGGGGGAGCGCAGGGCCGGGAGTTTCGTCCGGGACAGGGGGATGACGGCCAGTCCGCGCTCGGCGGCTGACAGGGCGTGTGCGAGGGCCAGCGTCGTGGCCTGCCGGTCGGTGGTGGCCATGCCTCTATGTTCGTACACACGTTCGAAAAAGGGAAGGGGGGTCGGCTACGACGCGCCGGGGTGCGGAGGTTGGCCGGAAAAGTGCCGGACCGCTGCACCCCTTGTGGCCCTTGGGGTGGAGGTGTCCCGACTGCCCCGACCTGGGGGTTGGAAGTCGCGATAGGGGTTTATCGACTTGTCGTAGCACTTGAGGAGGAATCGTGCGTTCCGGGGTGGTTCGCCAGGGATTCGGTGGGCAACTCTGATCTTGCGACGTCGTGCACAGCACCGGGGTGGTCGGCCAACTGCCTTGGTATCAGCCGTACTTCACGTTGGTGTTCTGGAGGAACAAACATGGCAAGCATCCGTACCGCCCGCGTCATCGCCGCCGTCTCCGCCCTTCCGCTGGCAGCCGCACTGTTCGCCGGCGTCGCGACGGCGGACAACGGCGCCATCGCGGACAACGGATCGAACGCGGGTGTCGTAAGCGCCGTCGGCAGTGGTGTCGGGCTCGACAACAACGGCAACTCCTCGACCACGCAGCAGAACGCGGTCGGCTCCGGCGCCTCGAACCAGAGCAACACCGCCCAGGTCAAGGGCTCCGCGTTCACGGCCGTCAATCAGGGGAACAGGAACGTGGCCATCAACTTCACCGAACTGTGGTGAGCCGACTGCCCTGATCCGAGAGGTCAGGGTGTGTTCTGGGGTGCAAGGGCGTCTGCGCGGCGGTACTTCGGTGCCGCCGCGCAGGCGTTTTCGCGTCCGGGCTGCCGACCTTGACAGTGGACTTTATCTGACGGACAGTCAGAAACTCTGGCGGGGAACGCGGGAACCCGCTCGGCGGCTGCGGTGTACCAGAAGTGTCAGTGCGACGGGCGATGCAGGGGACGACGAGGGGGCGGCGATGGGCGAGGACGAACTGGGGGCACGGCTGAAGGCCTACGAGGGGCGGCGCGCCGCCGTTTCCGGCAGAGGCAGGGATCCCGTCAACACGCCCATGATCCGGCACTGGTGCGAGGCCATGGGAGACACCAATCCGGCCTATGCGGGCCCCGACGCCATAGCTCCTCCCACCATGCTCCAGGCATGGACCATGGGCGGCCTCTCCGGCCACGAGGGACGCACGGGGGACTACGACGAACTGCTCACCCTGCTCGACGAGGCGGGCTGCACCTCCGTCGTCGCCACCGACTGCGAGCAGGAGTACGTGCGACCACTGCGCCCCGGGGACGAGATCACCTTCGACACGGTGATCGAGTCGGTGTCGGAGCAGAAGACGACGAAGCTGGGCACGGGGTACTTCGTGACGACGCGGACGGACGTCCGGGCGGGCCGTGCTCTCGTGGGCACACACCGCTTCCGCATCCTCAAGTACGCCCCCGCACGCAGGAGGAAGCCCGAGCAGCCCGCCCGGCGCCCGCGGCCAGTCGTCAACCGCGACAACGCCGGCTTCTGGGAAGGAGTCGAGCGCCACCGACTGCTCATCCAGCGCTGCACCGACTGCGAGACCCTCCGCTTCCCATGGCTGCCCGGCTGCAACAAGTGCGGCGGCCCGGACTGGGACACGGTCGAGGCGAGCGGCGAGGGCACGGTGTACTCGTACGTCGTCATGCACCACCCGCCCTTCCCGGCCTTCTCCCCTCCCTACGCGGTCGCCCTCATAGAACTCGCCGAGGGCGTGCGGATGATCAGCGACGTGGTCGGAGTGCCGTACGACAAGGTGCGCATCGGGATGCCCGTGCGGCTCGAATTCCAGCTGTACGACGAGGAGTTGGTGCTGCCGGTGTTCCGCGCCCGGGAGAAGGAGACCGTATGAGGGCCGGTGAGAAGCTGCTGCCGCTGGAGATCCCGATCACCCGCACCCTGATCGTGGCGGGCGCCATCGCCTCCCGCGACTACCAGGACGTGCACCACGATGCCGAGTTGGCCCGGCAGAAGGGCTCCCCGGACATCTTCATGAACATCCTCACGACGAACGGCCTGGTCGGCCGCTACATCACCGACCACTTCGGCCCGACGGCAGAGCTGCGCAAAGTCGCCATACGGCTGGGCGCGCCCAACTACCCGGGAGACACGATGGTGTTGACGGGCACGGTGGAGAAAGTCGTCGAGCAGGCCGACGGCGATACGGCGACGGTCCGCGTCGTGGGGGCGAACGGCATCGGCAGCCATGTCACGGCCACGGTGACGGTCACCGTCCCCCCGGAAGGCCCCGGAGGTGCCGGATGAGCGTCCGCACCCGGGACGGCCTCGGCGGGCGGGCCGCGATCGCCGGCATCGGGGCCACGGAGTTCTCCAAGGACTCGGGGCGCAGCGAACTGCGGCTGGCCGTGGAGGCGGTGCGGGCCGCGCTGGACGACGCCGGTCTGACGCCGGGGGACGTGGACGGGATGGTCACGTTCACGATGGACACCAGCCCGGAGATCACCGTGGCCCAGGCCTGCGGGATCGGCGAACTGTCCTTCTTCTCCCGCATCCACTACGGCGGCGGCGCGGCCTGCGCGACCGTCCAGCAGGCGGCGCTCGCGGTGGCGACGGGCATCGCGGAGGTCGTGGTCTGCTACCGCGCGTTCAACGAGAGGTCGGGCCGCCGCTTCGGCTCCGGGGTGCAGCATCGGGAGCCGTCGGCGGAGGGCGCGGCACTCGGCTGGTCACTGCCCTTCGGGCTGCTGACCCCGGCGTCCTGGGTGGCGATGGCCGCGCAGCGGTACCTGCACACATACGGGCTGACCCCGGAGGCGTTCGGGCAGGTGGCGGTGGTCGACCGCAAGTACGCGGCGACGAACCCGGCGGCGTACTTCCACGGCCGCCCGATCACCCTCGCCGATCACGCGGCCTCACGCTGGATCGTCGAACCGCTCAGACTCCTGGACTGCTGCCAGGAGACCGACGGTGGCCAGGCGATCGTCGTCACCTCGGTGGAACGGGCCCGCGATCTGCCCCGTCCGCCCGCCGTCATAGCGGCGGCGGCCCAGGGTGCCGGCCGTGCACAGGAGCAGATGACGAGCTTCTACCGCGACGACCTGACCGGCCTGCCGGAGATGGGCGTGGTCGCCCGGCAGCTGTGGCGCACCTCCGGGCTGACGCCGGCCGACATGGACGTGGCGATCCTGTACGACCACTTCACGCCGTTCGTGCTGATGCAGCTGGAGGAGTTCGGGTTCTGCGGGAAAGGGGAGGCGGCGGACTTCGTGGCCGGGGAGCCGTTGCCGATCAACACGCACGGAGGGCAGCTCGGGGAGGCCTACCTCCATGGGATGAACGGGATAGCTGAGGGAGTGCGGCAGCTGCGCGGGACGGCCGTGAACCGAATACCGGGGGCGGGGCGGGTCCTGGTAACCGCAGGAACCGGCGTGCCCACATCCGGCCTGGTCCTGACCGCGGACGGCTGAGCGGCCGTGTCCCGGGGCCCGGGTGGCCGGGCGGCCCCCAGGGGTCATCCCGCAGTACCCCGGGGCCGCTCGTCCACCTACAGGAGGTGCAGCTACCTCCACCCCTACAACCTGAGGCGGACTCGGCTTCGGGACCTGCGGCCGATGAGCCGGAGGTGCCCCCGCTCATAGCGTGGATCCATGACCACACCCGTCTGCACCAGCGCTTCGACCGCTGCCGAGCCAGCGGCGCTGACCCTCCCGTATCCGTCGTTCGCGTCGTACGTGAGGGCCCGGCAGCCGGTGCTGCTGCGTACCGCCCGGTCGCTGACCGCGAACCCGAGCGACGCGGAGGACCTGCTGCAGACCGCGCTCACCAAGACGTATGTCGCCTGGGAGCGGATCGAGGACCACCGTGCGCTCGACGGCTATGTGCGCCGGGCGCTGCTGAATACGCGCACATCGCAGTGGCGCAAGCGCAGGGTCGACGAGTTCGTGTGCGAGGAGCTGCCCGAGCCGGAGTCCGTGCCCGGCGGGAACGACCCGGCCGAGCAGCAGGCACTGCACGACGCGATGTGGCGGGCGATCATGAAGCTGCCCGCCCGGCAGCGGGCGATGGTCGTCCTCAGGTACTACGAGGATCTCAGCGAGGTCCAGACGGCCGAGGTGCTGGGCGTGTCGGTGGGGACGGTGAAGTCGGCCGTGTCGCGCGCTCTGGGCAAGTTGCGCGAGGATCCTGAGCTGGGGCTTGTGCGGTAATGCGGCTACCTGGTGCCCGTCGAGGGCCGACCTGGTGGCTATTGGGGGCCGACGTGACGGGATCGTTCATCGGCACCTAGTGACATACCGCGCGGTATGTGAGCAGAATCAGCGCAGATCTTACCGCCGCGTAGGCAATGTCGCCCCGGGAGGACACCGTGCTGAGCACGATGCAGGACGTACCGCTGACCGTTACCCGCATCCTGGCCCACGGGACGCTGGTGCACGGGCGGTCGCAGATCATCACATGGACCGGCGAGGGCGAGCCGCAGCGGCGCAGCTTCGCCGAGGCCGGCGTCCGGGCGGTACAGCTGGCGAACGCCCTGCGGGACGAACTGGGCGTCCGGGGGGACGACCGGGTCGCGACCCTGATGTGGAACAACGCCGAACACGTCGAGGCCTACTTCGCGATCCCCTCCATGGGCGCGGTGCTGCACACGCTCAACCTCCGCCTCCCGGCCGAACAACTGGTGTGGATCGTCAACCACGCGGCCGACAAGGTCGTCATCGTCAACGGCTCGCTGCTCCCGCTGCTCGCCCCGCTACTGCCGAAGCTGCCCACGATCGAGCACATCGTCGTCTCCGGCCCCGGCGACCGCTCCCTCCTCGAGGGCGCCCGCCCCCAGGTGCACGAGTACGAGGACCTGATCGCGGACAAGCCGACCACCTACGACTGGCCGGAGCTGGACGAACGCCAGGCCGCCGCCATGTGCTACACCTCCGGCACCACGGGCGACCCCAAGGGCGTGGTGTACAGCCACCGTTCGATCTATCTGCACTCCATGCAGGTCAACATGACCCAGTCGATGGGCCTGACCGACCAGGACACCTCGCTCGTCGTGGTCCCCCAGTTCCACGTCAACGCCTGGGGCCTGCCGCACGCCACCTTCATGACCGGCGTCAACCTGCTGATGCCGGACCGCTTCCTGCAGCCGGCGCCGCTCGCCGAGATGATCGAGTCCGAGCGCCCGACCCATGCGGCGGCGGTCCCCACCATCTGGCAGGGCCTGCTCGCCGAGCTGACCGCCAAGCCGCGCGACGTCTCCTCCCTCACCCAGGTCACCATCGGCGGCTCGGCCTGTCCGCCCTCCCTCATGGAGGCCTTCGACAAGCTCGGCATGCGGGTCTGTCACGCCTGGGGCATGACGGAGACCTCCCCGCTCGGCACGGTCGCCCGCCCGCCGGCCCATGCGGTCGGCACCGAGGAGGAGTTCGCGTATCGCCTGACCCAGGGCCGTTTCCCGGCCGGCGTCGAGGCCCGCCTCAGCGGCCCCGGCGGTGAGCGCCTCCCCTGGGACGGCGAGTCCGCCGGCGAGCTGGAGGTCCGCGGCAACTGGATCGCGGGCGCCTACTACAACGGCCCCGACGCCGAACCCCTGCGTCCGGCCGACAAGTTCAGCGAGGACGGCTGGCTGAAGACGGGGGACGTCGGGACGATCTCGCCCGAAGGCTTCCTCACCCTCACCGACCGTGCCAAGGACGTCATCAAGTCCGGCGGCGAATGGATCTCCTCCGTCGACCTCGAGAACGCCCTGATGTCCCACCCGGACGTCGCCGAGGCAGCCGTGGTCGCCGTCCCCGACGAGAAGTGGGGCGAACGGCCGCTGGCCACGGTCGTGTTGAAGGAGGGCGCCACAGCCGACTTCGAGACCCTGCGCACGTTCCTCGCCGACGAGGGCCACATCGCCAGGTGGCAGCTCCCGGAGCGCTGGACGATCATCGAGGCGGTGCCGAAGACGAGCGTGGGCAAGTTCGACAAGAAGGTGCTGCGCAGGCAGTACGCGGAGGGCGAGCTGGACGTCACCAAGCTCTGAGAGACGGCCCGAGGCCGTAGACGGCGCGGACACCGCCGTACAGCGGCCTCGGCTTCGCCGTACGCGCGTCGTGCGGCGACTCTCATCGTCGTACAGGGCTCTCGTCGTCGTACAGGGGGGCCGGAGCTGCCCGTGCGGGCCGGACACCGCCGTACCGGCTCGGCCCGCCGTACGATCTCGGCTTCGCCGTACGCGGCGGCCGTCCGGCGTCGTGCGGCGGCTCTCATCGTCGTACGGGGGCCGAGGCTGCTGCACGGGTTGTGGACGAGTTCGACGGCGACGGCGCCGGGGATGCCGACCTCGGGTGCGGCGCCGGCGCTGTCGGCGGAGAGCACCCCGAAGGCGGGGCGCACGGCCTTGCCGCACGGACCGCCGCACGAACCGGCGCCACCGAACGATCTCGACCCGCCGTGGACTCCGACGCCCCCCGGCCCGACGGCCTTCCCCGCCGCCCGACGGCCTTCACCGCCGTACGGCGGTCGTCCCCCACCCCAGCACCAGCCACAGCCCCGCCACCGCGCACACCCCGCCCCAGCCCCAGTGGCCGAAGGCCAGGCCGGCCAGGGCCGAGGCGGTGGCGCCACCGGCGAAGCCTGCGACGACGTAGGCGCTGTTGGCGGTGGCCGGGGTCGAGGTCGTGGTGAGGGCGAGGGTCTGGTTGGCGACGTGGGAGGCGACGAGGGCCGCATGGACGGCGACCGCGGCCACGAAGAGGGCGGCCATCATGTGGCCGCCCAGCCAGAAGAGCGGCACGGACACGGCGGCGAGCAGATACGCGGACCGTACGACCTTGGCGGCGCCGAAGCGGTCGACCAGTCCGCCGGCCAGGGGCGCCACCGCGCTCGCCGTCAGCCCGAAGAGGCCGAACAGACCGGCGGTCGCGGTGGACAGGCCGTAGGACCCGCCGGTCAGCAGCAGGGCGAGCGAGGTCCACAGGGCGCTCCAGGCGCCGTACATCCCGGCCTGGCGTACGCATGCGCGCCACAGGTCCGGCGAGTGGCGCACGACGGACGGCATGGCGGCGAGGCCCGCGAACAGCGAACCCTGGCGGCGGGGCGTCTCCGCGGGGAGGACGAGCGCGGTCGTGAGACCCAGTACGGCGGTCAGTGCCGCCGCGCCGACGAAGGCCGTCCGCCAGCCGAAGGCCTGGCCGACCAGGCCGCCGAGCACGCGAGCGGCCACGATGCCGGCGAACAGACCGGAGATGACGGCGGCGACGTGGCGGGCGCGGCGGTCGGCGGGGGCGCGTGCGGCGACCAGGGGGACGAGGAGCTGGGGGACCACTGTGGCCGCGGACGCGACGAGCACGGCGGCCGCGAGCGCGGTCGTCCCGGCGGCCGTGGCGCCGACGACCAGGGCGGCGGCGGTGACCAGGGACAGGACGGCGACCAGACGGCGCCGGTTCACGCTGTCGCCGAGCGGGGCGAAGAAGAGCAGCCCGGCCGCGTAGCCGAACTGCGCGACCGAGGCGATCCAGGCGACCGCCGAGGGGGTCGAGCCGAAATCGTGGGCGATGAGGGGGAGCAGCGGCGCCGCGAGGTAGATGTTGGCGGCCGTGACGGCGGTGCACAGGGCGATGAGGGGCAGGAGCAGGCGGGACGCACCTGCCGGCTCCGGGGTGGCGGTCCGGACCGGCTGGGCTTCGGTGGTGGACGGCATGAGCGGACGGACTCCTTCGGCTTCCTTCGGATTCCTTCGAGCCAGCTCTAACAACTAACTGGTTGGTTGGAATGAGAACACCGTGCACCACCCGCGGATTCCCTGTCAACCAAATAGTTGGTTACCGGAGCCGGAGCGGTACCCTGCCCCCATGGCAGTCAGAGACCCCGAGGCCACCAGAGCGCGGATCTTCGAGGCGGCGGTCGCCGAGTTCGCCGCCCATGGCATCGCGGGCGCCCGCATCGACCGCATCGCCGCCGCGGCCAGGGCCAACAAGCAGCTGATCTACGCCTACTTCGGCAACAAGGCGGAGCTGTTCACCAAGGTCCTGGAGAAGGTCATGCTCGACCTGGCCGCGGCCGTCCCCGTCGACCCGGACGACATCGAGGGCTGGATCGACCGCCTGATGGACTACCACGAGACCCATCCCGAGGTGCTGCGCCTGCTGTTCTGGGAGGGCCTGGAGTACGGCACCACCGACCTGCCGGACGAGGCCGAGCGCCAGGAGCACTACCGCCGCAAGGTGGCGACTCTGCAGGACGGCCAGGCCCGCGGCGTCATCACCGACGCCATCCCGCCCCGCGACCTGCTCCTCCTGCTGACCGCGCTGGCCAACTGGGCCGTCGTCGTCCCGCAGATGCGCCGCATCCTCGCGGGCACCGACGACACCGACCGCGACCGCCTGCGCACCTCGATCAAGGAGGCGGCCCGCAGGCTCGTCGCGAAGTAGCCCGCACCGAGGGCTAGTTGGTGCCGATCCGCGACAGCAGATCGACGATCCGGCTCTGCACCTCGCCGCTGGTGGACCGCTCGGCGAGGAACAGGACGGTCTCGCCGGAGGCCAGCCGCGGCAGGTCGGCCTGGTCCACGGCGGCGGTGTAGACGACGAGCGGGGTGCGGTTGAGCTGCCCGTTCGCCCGCAGCCAGTCGATGATCCCGGCCTGGCGCCGGTGCACCTGCATCAGGTCCATCACCACCAGGTTGGGCCTGAGCTGCCCCGCCAGCGTCACCGCGTCCGCATCACTCGCGGCCCGCGCCACCTGCATCCCGCGCCGCTCCAGCGTCGCGGTCAGCGCCAGCGCGATCTCCGCATGCTCCTCGATCAGCAGCACCCGCGGCGGATGCTGCTCACTGTCCCGCGGCGCGAGCGCCTTCAGGAGTACGGCGGGGTCGGCGCCGTACGCCGCCTCGCGCGTCGCCTGCCCGAGCCCCGCGGTCACCATGATCGGCACCTCGGACGCCACCGCCGCCTGCCGCAGCGACTGCAGCGCGGTCCGCGTGATCGGCCCGGTCAGCGGGTCCACGAACAGCGCGGCGGGGAAGGCGGCGATCTGCGCGTCGACCTCCTCGCGCGACTGCACGATCACCGGCCGGTAGCCGCGGTCGCTCAGCGCCTGCTGGGTCGTCACGTCCGGCGCGGGCCACACCAGCAGCCGCCGCGGGTTGTCCAGCGGCTCCGGCGGCAGTTCGTCGTCCATCGGCACCGGGCGCGGGGTGTCCGCGATCTCCACGGCCCCGCCGGGACCGTCCAGCGGCTCCGGCCCCTCGGCCGCGTTCTCGTCCGGCGCCCCTATGGCGTACGACCGCCCGGTGCCCTCGGTCATCTGCGCCAGCCGCGACTGCCCGGCCATCGAAGGCTGGGGCTGCGCCGGTACGGGCGTCTGTTCGGCCGCCGGGTGCGGACGGGCCGCCTGCTCCGGGGCCGCGGCGGCGGGCTCGGTCCGCGTACCCAGCTTGCGGCGCCGGCCGGAACCATTCGGGTTGTGCGGCGCAGGCGTGGATGACGGCTGCTGCACCTGCGCGGCCTGCCGCGTGAACGGCACCCCCTGGCCCAGGGTCCGCACGCTGATCGCCTGGCTCTGCGTGGAGTTCGGGTCGACAGGGGCGACCGGTGCGGCGGGCGCGGCGGCCGCTTCGGCGGGGAGGGGCTGGGCGGGACGTGCCGGTGCCGCGGGAGCTTCCGGGGGGAGCGGGGTGCCGGGTGCCGGGGTGGACTGACCGGGAGCCGCCTCCACGGGCGCCGCGGGAAGCGGCTGAGCGGCGGCGGCCGGGGCGGCAGGCGCGACCTGGCCCGTGCCGTTCTGTGCGGCGGCCGCCTGCGCGGGAACGGGCGCGGCCTGCTGCACCGGCACTCCCTGCCCTGCGGTCTGCCCGCCGGCCTCCTGCGCCCCCGGCTGCGCCGTGGCACGACGACGGCGGCCCGTCGGCGCGCTCGTGGGATGCGGCTGCGGCGGAGTGTGATCGCCGGACTGGTCGTGCGGAACGGCGTCGTGCCGGCCGTCGTCTACCAGGACATCACCGGAAGCATCCTGGCCACCCTGCCCGGGGACCTGCGGCTGCCCCGGAACCTGCTGCCCGGGAACCTGCGGTTGAACATGGACTTGCGGCTGCCCCGGAACCTGCGGCTGACCAGGGACTTGCGGCTGAACAGGAACCTGCGGCTGACCAGGGACTTGCGGCTGAACAGGAACCTGAACCGGCGCCTGCCCCGGAACCTGAACCGGCGCCTGCACCGCAACCTGGGGCTGCCCCTGCACCGGAACCTGGGGCTGCCCCTGTACCGGTACGGATGCCTGCACAGGCACCGGCGCCTGCCCCTGCGCACCCGCACCCGCGGCCGGGGACCGGTCCGCCTCCGCCGGCGGCAGGGCAAACACCGAACGCGGGGCCGCCTCCTGCGCGGCGGCGCGCTCGTTCGCGGCGGCCAGGGCACGGCGACGGCGCCCGGTCGGCTCGGCGCTCTCGGCGTTCTGCGCGGGTACGGCCTGGTCGGCCTGGACGGCCTGTTCGGCTGACGAGGGACCGGCCGGCAGCGCCGCGGGCAAGGCCCGCTGCTCGCCGCCGTCACGTCGCGCACGCCGGCCGCCGGGCGCGGGCACGCCCTGCGGCGGAACGGTCCCGCCCAGTCCCGTACCGACGGCCGCGGTCCCGGCGCCGTGCTCGCCGGCCATGACGACGGCCCCCTCGGCGACAGCGTCACCGGCACCCTCGGCCGACCGCCCGCGCCGCCGCCCGGTACCACCGGAAAGCTCCAGGGCCGCCCCGGCCGAGGCTGCGGCGGCCGCCGACTCCTCGACCGCACGCCTGCGCCGCCGCCCGGTGGGCACACCGCCCTCCGCGTCACCGGCCTCCGTGGGGTCACCGGGCTCCCCCGGCGCCTCGCTCTCCAGGAACGCGTCGACGGAGGACCGCCGCCCGCGGCGCCGCCCGCCGACGGAGGTCTGGTCGGAGCCGACGCCCTGGTCGGACCCGTCACCCGGGGCCTCGACCGGGATGTCGGCCGCAACGGCCCCGGCCCCGCCCCCGATGGGCACCTCCAGCACATACGCGCTGCCGCTCATCCCCGGCACTTCGTGCGTCTGCAGCACACCGCCATGAGCCCGTACGATCCCGCGCACGATCGGCTCGTGCACCGGGTCTCCCCCGGCATACGGCCCGCGCACCTCGATCCGTACGACCTCACCGCGCTGCGCGGCGGCCACGACGACCGTGTTGTCCATGTAACCGCCCGCCGACACGGGCGCGTTGCCGGTCGCGTCGACACCGGCGACATCCGCGACCAGATGGGCGAGCGCGCTCGCGAGGCGCTGCGGGTCGACCTCGGCCTCTATGGGCGGTGCGTGCACGGCGAACTGCACCCGCCCGGGCCCGATCAGCTCGACGGCCCCGTCGACACCGGCGGCGACGACGGCGTCGAGCATGACCTTCGTACGAGTGATCTGCTCGGTCCCGGCGTCGATCAGCTGATAGCCGAGGACGTTGTCGATGAGGGTGGTGATCCGCGAGTAGCCGGCGGACAGGTGGTGCAGGACCTGGTTGGCCTCGGGCCACAGCTGCCCGGCGTCGTCGGCGGCGAGGGCGGCGAGCTCGCGCCGCAGCTCGTCCAGCGGGCCGCGCAACGACCGCCCCAGCAGCGTCAGCAGCTGCTCGTGCCGCCCGGCAAGGGCCTCGTACCGGTCCTTCTCCCGCTCACCGAGCGCGGCGTACCGCTCCTCGCCGGCAGCGAGCTCCTCGTCGTGCTGCTCCTGCAGCTCCTCGACCTCGGTGACGTGCTTCTGGCGCAGGGCGGTGAGCTCGGAGGCGTGCTCCTCCTCGATCCGTTCCAGTTCCTCCGCATGCCGCTTCTCGCCCGCGGCCTTCTCCTCGGCGAGCGCGTCGTACGGCCGCCGGTCGGCGAAGGTCATCACGGCACCGACGAGCTGGTCCCCGTCGCGCACCGGAGCGGTGGTCAGATCGACGGAGACCTTGTCCCCGCCCTTGGAGAACAGCACCTGCCCGCGCACCCGGTGCTTGCGCCCGGAGCGCAGGGTGTCGGCGAGCGCCGACTCCTCGTACGGGAACGGGGACCCGTCGGCACGCGAATGCAGCACGAGCCCGTGCAGCTCCTTGCCCCCCAGATCACTGGCCCGATAACCCAGTATCTGAGCGGCGGCCGGATTGACGAGCACGATCCGCCCGTCCGTGTCCGTCCCCACCACACCCTCGGACGCGGCCCGCAGGATCATCTCGGTCTGCCGCTGCGAACGCGCCAGCTCGGCCTCGGTGTCCACGGTCCCGGTCAGGTCGCGTACGACGAGCATCAGCAGCTCGTCGCCGCTGTAGCCGTAACCGTCGTAGGCCTGCTGTCCGTTCTCGAGGTTGGCGCTGGTTACCTCGACGGGGAACTCGGCCCCGTCGGTCCGCCGCGCGATCATCCGGGTCGGCTTGGTCCGCCCGGCGGGGTCCATGTGATCGGGCCGCCGCATGGAGCCGGGAATCAGCTTGGAGTCGAACTGCGGCAGCAGATCGAGGAGCCCCCGACCCACGAGTGCGGTCCCGGGCGCTTCAAAGGCCTCGAGCGCGATCGTGTTCGCGTTGACGACGGTCCCATTGGCGTTGACCAGCACCAACGCATCGGGAAGCGCGTCGAGTATGGCTGCGAGGCGAGCAGCGCCTCGGGATGGCCTGCTGCTCACGAGACGCTTCCTCCCTGTTACCGCACCTTGCCGACCGCTCGGGCCATCTTGCCAACCGGCCCGCGACGTGTCACGCGAGGGAGTCTAAGGGCTGTGGTTGCGCTCGCGACGCCGGATGAGAGGGAGGTCGCACGACGAGTTGAAGTAGAACGTGTGCCCGCATCCTCTGGCCTGCGCAGGGCTTCGCGAGACCTTCGCCAGACCCTTACCGAGTCCTGGGTTTCCCCCGGGAAAACTCTGTGCGAGTCCCTACGGTTGCCCTTGGGGCCGCAGATCGGGCAGCAACGGCACAAGCCGGTCCCAGCGGCCGATCTGACACCCGTCGCTGCGGTCGTACGACGCGTCGACGGGCCGCCCGGCCCACCTCCCCGTGACATGCGCGGTGGCGGGCCCGCCGTACTGCATGGTGCAGACGCTGTCCTCGGGCACGGGCGCGAAGGTGTCCCTGCCCCACCGGGCGACACGATCGAGCGCCCCGCACGCGCCGCTGACATCGGGATGGTCGCCACCGCCGGGATGGCAGTAGAGGTCGAACGTCCCGTCCGTACCGTCGCCCGCATGCCGGACGGTGACGGTGAGGTGGTCGCCGGCCCGGTCGTCGTCCTGCACGGGCGGCGGGGCGAGGGCGGGGCGGCCGACATCGGCGTGGGCGACGGCGGGCACGACGGAGGCAGCGGCGGTGGCTGCGACGACGAGAATCCGAGCGAACATGACCTGACTAACGCCCCACCGTCCCGCTCGGCACGGGCAGGCAGGACGCGCAGGTCGGCACGGACCGAAAGGACTTTGCTCTGCGGCCTGCCTGCCTAGTACCGTGGGAGTCGATTGGTGACACCACGCTCGACTGTGTCATCATCTGCACGCACCACTCGCGCTCGCGCGGGCGGCTGTGCTGGAGGCGTCGCCTAGTCCGGTCTATGGCGCCGCACTGCTAATGCGGTTTGGGCCTTAAAGCCCATCGAGGGTTCAAATCCCTCCGCCTCCGCGCATGATCACCGAAGCCCCGGTCCACGCGACCGGGGCTTCGTCGTTCCAAGAGGTGCCCGTTGAGGTGTTTCCGCAGGTCACAAGGGGTGTGGCAAACGGATTTCACATGGCGGCGGCAGTCATGTAATGTTCTTCCTGTCGCCGCGAGCGGGCCGAAAGGACCAGGACCGGCGGGAAAACAAAACAAGCACTCGTAGCTTAACGGATAGAGCATCTGACTACGGATCAGAAGGTTGCAGGTTCGAATCCTGCCGAGTGCACACAGGTCGAGAGCCCCGGAGAGATCCGGGGCTCTTGGTGTTTCCAGCGGTGTAAGTCAGCGAAGTGCGGCAACGGTTGATCGGCCGGAGGTCACGAGGTCGGGGCCACGAGCGTGTGCTCGGTTCCCAGCCGGGTGGCTCCCGTGTCGGTGTACATGGTGGTCTCACCGTCGGACCAGCGGATGACGAGGTCGTCGGTGCGCCCGTTTCCGGAGTAGTTGCCGGTCGTCATGGCCGTGTCGTGGGTCCAGGTCTTGTTGGGGTCGAGGATGCGCTGCTCGCTGCCCAGGCCCGAGGTGGTGGTGCCGACGTAGTTGTCGAGTTCACCGTCGACCCAGCGCACCATGAGGTCCCACTTGGTGTTGCCGGAGAACTCGCCGCTGGTGAGGAGCGTGGCGTTCTTCCAAGTGTCGTTCGGGTCCTTGAGCTTGTGCTCCTGGCCGAAGGTGCCGGCGCCGACGTTGGTGTACAGGGTCAGTTCGCCGTCGACCCAGCGCACGATCAGGTCGGTGACGTGCTGGGAGGCGTTGAAGCGGCCCGCCGCGATCTGGACTGCGTTCTTCCAGGTGTCGTTCGGTTTGATCATCTGGGTGCCCGCCCGGTCGAGGCCGTTGGAGCCGACGTCGCCGTAGAGGGTGACCTCACCGTCGACCCAGCGGACCAGCAGGTCGAACTGGTCCGACCCGGTGAAGTCGCCGGCGGTGATGGTCTTCGCGTTCTTCCAGGTGCCGTTGGGGGCCAGCAGCTCTCGCTCGGTGTCGTAGCCGCCGTGTCCGTTGCCGGGGTGGAGCGTGACCTCGCCGTCGGTCCAGACCACGATCATGTCGCTGTGGCCGGTCTGCCGGAAGTCGCCCGAGGCCAGCAGGCCGGCGTGCTGCCAGGTGGCGGCCGAGCCGGGCAGCCATGGGTCACCCGGCCCCTCGTAGGGCGGCTTCCTGCCCAGCTGCTGATGGGCGGCGGCGTGGTCGAACAGGTCCTGGGCGTCCTTGCCGTAGACCGGTGCGTACGTCACCCAGTCGTCGTTGGCGTCGTTGCCGCCGCCGTTGTAACCGCCGGTGTTGCCGATGACCTTGCCGGTGCCGGTGGTGCTGTCGTAGTCCTCGATCCAGGGGCCGCCGGAGACACCGCCGTAGAAGCCCTTGCAGGTCATGCGCAGCTGGCGGAAGCCCGGCAGCTGGGAGGTGCTGACGGGGCAGCGGACCGGCACGTGCTCGGGGTTGACGTCGCCGGAGCCGGGATAGCCGATGACGGTGACCTTGTGGTGGTAACTGCTGGTGGGCGTGAAGGTCAGAGCGCCGGTGACGGTCTCCACCTCGCCGCGGCTGTTGGCATCGACCTCGGCGAAGGCCAGGTCGAGGTCGGACGCCGCCGCCTTGGTGTTCTTCGTGTAGCGCGCGTCCAGGTACATCTGGGCGACCGGGAAGACGCCGTACGGCTGCTGAGCGGCGGACTTGCCGTTGCGGTACATCGGCACGAAGATGCGGTGCGTGGCCCTCTGCAGGCCGATTCCGCAGTGGCCGGCGGTCAGGACGATGTCCTTGGCGGCCGTGTGGACGACGCTGCCCGTGCAGTAGGTCTTCGGGCCGCCCAGGGGCGTTCCGTCGAAGAAGAAGGTCCCGACCGTCTTGTGGCCGGCGAAGTGCTCGGGCGCGGGCGTGCCGGACGGCGGTGGCCGGTGGGCGACGGCCGTCTGCTGTGCATTGACGCCGTGCCGCGCGGCGGCCGGGACCGGTGCGGCGTCGGCCGGGACCGCGTTGTCCATGCGGTCCGCCGTCCAGTACTTCTCCTCCTCGCTGAGACTCGGTCCCTTTGCGGGAGTGGGGGGAGTGCCGGACGCGGCGGAGGCCGGTCCGGTGCCGAGTATGCCCACGCACAGACCTAGCGCGAGGGCCGGAACCCATCTGTATCTGGAACGCAACGAGGTGTCTTTCCGTCTTGAAGTCAGCCGGACGGTGAGTGATGCCGAGCTTCGTTTGATTGCACACAACCGCACACCAGTTCGACAGCGAAGGCGGCCAGCATACTGACCCCGCGGTGCTGTCCGGCACAACGTCAAACGACAGGACACACAACGGCGATGGACAGATTCCGTACCGCCGCGTGGGCGGCGCTCCCGCTCCTGCTGCCCCTCCTGGCGGCCGGACCGGCTGCAGCCTCGGACTCGGTCTCGCAGCCCACGGCATCGCTCACGTACTCGAGCGTCAGGTCGGTGCGGCCCGGCGACACGCTGACGGTCGATGCCAAGCAGGGCGAGGCGCTGTACGGCGACACCATGCGCTCGTCCGTGTTCCTCGCGACAGGCAAGCTGCGCATGATGGACCCGCTGCTGACCACCACCGTCACCATCGCCTGCGAGGCCGAGCCCGGTACCTATCCGGTCCTGCGGCGCGGCGCCGGAGACGTGGGCCCGGACGAGCATCCGTTCCGCTGGGCGCGGGTGCGCGTCGCGCCGGTCGACGAGGCCGCGCGCCGGGCCTGCCGCGACAAGGTGAAGAAGCTGCCCCGGCCCGCCCAGGAGGAGCGCTGGGCTCCGGACACCACGTGGCCCCAGTCGGAGTGGGACGTGCGGACCTTCCGGGCCGGCAACCGCATCACGATCACCGACAACGACGACGAGGGAGCGGACGGGGACATCAGCCTCACCTCCCGCGCCTTCACCGACCGACCCGTCCTGCGCGGCGCCAAGGCCGTCCTGACCGCGGCCACGACCCTCAAGTGCGACGCCGCGCCCGGCCTCTACGTCGTCTACCGCCACGACGTCGGCCAGACCGGGCCCGACAAGCCATGGGCCAGGCTGCGCCTCGTGGGCGCCGCCCGGGGAAAGGCCTGCTCGGCCGCGCATCCCTTCGGGTCGTCGCGCCTCGGTGCGGCGGCCTGGACCGTGGGCGGCACGCTCCTCGCCGCCGCGGCGGGGGCGCTGTTCCTGCGGGCCAGGTCCCGCCGCGGGAACTCCGCTTGAAACGCCGCGCGGTACTGGTAGCCGACTCCTGGTCTGCGGTCTTTTGCGTGCGGCCTTCTGCCCAAGGAGGGTACGGGACTCGGCGCCGCGGACCGTCAGGGGTGGCCCGGTGTCGGCCGGCCGCGTCGACCGGCAGACTTCGTGGCTGCCCGCCGGGACCCAGGGCACCTGTTTGACGGCAGTCCCGGCGGCGACGACGGCACACAGGTGAGAGGCCCCGGAAAGATCCGGGGCCTCTTGCGTTTCAGCGGGCGGTGGCCCGTGGGCGGAGACAGCGCTCGGCGCCCGGAGTTGTGCTCCGGGCGCCGAGACCCAAGTCGGTCAGCTATGTGACGCGATCAGTAGCCACCTAGTCGCAGGTACTGGAGCCGACGTGGTTGTTCTGGCCGCCCGCGTTGCCCTCGCCGTTGAGCACATTGCCCAGCGCGCCGTTGAGGATGCCGACCTGACCGAGGATGTCGATATTCAGGTCGTGGGACCTGCACCCGCCGCCTTCATGCATGAGGTTCGCGGGCTGGGCGGTGGCGGTGCCGGTGGCTATGAGGGTGAGGCTACCGACGATGGCGGCCGCGACAGCGGCCTTGTGAAGCTTGCGCATGACTCCTCCTTGGGTCGAATGAGCGCACCATCAAAGATCCACTAAGCGCTCATTTGGGAGGCTAATCCGATATGTCCCGCCGCGCTCTTCGGGGCTGGCATACGGGGTCAATAGCGCGCAACCGGGCGAACCGGTCGCCGTCAGCCCGGTCGGCGGCAAGCCCGAATCCTGTTGGTTTCACACGCATTTGAGGCCCCGAAGGATTTCGGGGCCTCGTGGTCGTCGTGATCTGACGCTGACACAGATGGACGAGTTCAAGCGGCGGCTGCCAGGCGGTGGAAGGCCTCCGTGGTGCGGGGGTGGGCGAGCTCGTCCAGCAGGTGCCGCCACTCCGGGTCGGCGAGGGTCGGGTGTGCCAGGTCCCAGGCGGCGAGCAGCGGGGCGAGCTCGCTCTCGTGGTGGTGCTCGGCCAGGTTGTCGATGGTGGTGCTCGGCTGGGAGGGCATGAGCGGCTTCATGGCGGTTTCCTTCCGGCTGGGCGGGCGGTGAGGCTCCGGGATCCGTCGGGTTCGACGATGCCGCCGCCCGGTCGCCGCAACCATGGAGTGGCCTCCCGTATCGAGGGTGGAGGTGGCCGTACCCCTGGGGGTGGCCGGCCCCCCTCTTGCTGAAGCGGCTCGGTGCGGGGCGGGAGGCGGCCTGCAGCAGGTCTGACTGGCCGGGGAGTTGGCCCCGCCGCGTGCAGCGGCCGGTTTACGCGATGCGTGCCGTCCGGGGCTCAGTCCGTTCGGCAGTGTTCCTCCAGGTAGCCGGCCGCCAGCGCGCTCGCGCGCGTGAACCAGTCGGTCAGGACGGCGATTTCGTCGGGGGAGTAGTCGGCGAAGAGTTCGTTCAGGCGGGCGTAGTACGGCTCGTAGACCTCGCGGACGCGGGCCTCCGCGTCCGGCAGGGCGGCCACGCGGACCCGGCGGCGGTCCGTCGGGTCGGGGCGGCGGGTGACGTAACCGGCGCGTTCCAGGCGGTTGAGGATTCCGGTGACCGCGCCCGTCGTGACATGGGCGCGGGCTGCCAGGTCACCGGCCGTGAGCAGGTTCTCTCCGGCCTCGATGACGTAGGCGAAGCAGGTCAGGTCGGTGACGTTCAGACCGATCTGCTGGGCCATCTCCTGCTGGCCGATCAGGCTGGTCGCGATGAGGTGGTCCATTGCCGACAGCGCCTGGGCCGGGGTGGCGGCCGGGCGCGGCTTGGCTTGCATTACGGATTCCCTGATTCCCTTAGATCGTGAGAGGTTTATGCTCTAAATTTCTTAGGAGGTGAGGGATCTGGGCAGGCGCGGTGTCTGGTTCTGTCCGGATCCCGTTCGTCCTCGGGGAGGCGGGTGCATGAGCGCACACCAGTATGACGAGGGGCACACGGTCGCGGGCTGGACCGGTTTCGCGGTCGCGACCGCAGGGGCCGTGGTGCTGGGGCTGGGGGTGTGTACGGCCTCGGTGATCGCCCTGGCCGGAGGGCTCGGCATCGTGGTCGTGAGCGTCCTGGTCACCTGGGCGCTGCACCTTGCGGGATGGGGCAAGCCGCCGGGGCGGCGGCCCAGGGAGCAGTGGGGATGGCGGGTACGGGATCTGGCGGCGTGGGAGGGGCATCCCGGGTGCGTCGGATGCCGGCTGGCCGGGCGCGGACGGGGAGTGCCGGGAGCGAGGGGAGCGAGGCGTATGGCGGAGTCGTCCGGCGCGGCGGTCGCGGTCGGCGGCGCGGAGCCGGAGCCTGCTGCCATCGCTGAATCAGGGCGCTGAACCGGCTGTATCGGGGCACCGGCCTGCTCGAATGCCCTCGCCACGGTCCGTTGTCAGTGGCGCCCCCTACTCTCGAAGGCAATGGCACAGGCATGGAAGTGCTCGGGGCTGCGGTGGGCGGCAGGCGGTCCCGTGCTGGCGTGGGACGGCGGGCGGCGCTCGGCGCTGACCTGGGGGAAACGGGTGGCCTTCGGGGTCGCGGACGGGGGTGTACGGACGTGTCTGGGAGCACGGGGACATGCGTGTCCGGTGCGGGCGGTCGTGCCGGGGCGGAGTACGGGGGCGCGGTGCGAGGAGTGTGCGCGGCTGGACCGGGCGCACTCGGTGGCCGCCGACACGATCGCGGACGACCCGCGGCCGTACCACGTGTATCTGGCCTGGTTCGGGCCCGGCATGGTCAAGGTCGGGATCACGGCCGAGGAGCGGGGCTCCGCACGGCTGCTTGAGCAGGGTGCGGTGTGCTTCAGCTGGCTGGGGGTGGGGCCGCTGATGGCGGCGCGGCGCACCGAGGCGTTGCTGCGGGCCGCGCTCCAGGTGCCGGACCGGATTCCGTACGCCGCGAAGCGGGCAGTGCGGTCCGGGTTGCCGGTGGCGGAGGCGGAGCGGGCGGCAGAGGTCGAGGAGTTGCACGGGCGGGCGCTCGCACTCGACGGCTGGCCGGAGTCACTCGCCCGTGAGCCCTGCCAACCGGTCGATCACGCCGAGGTGTTCGGGCTCGCCGACCTGCCGGCCGCTGTCGGCGAGGTGACCGAGCTTGTCGCGGGCGGGGCGGTGAGCGGGCGGTTGGTTGCGGCGGCCGGGCCGGATCTGCATCTGGTGGCCGGGCGTGGCGTCGTTGTGCTGGATACGCGGTTGATGCGGGGGTGGGAGTTGCTTCCTGTCGAGGGACCTGCAGGAGAGGGCGAACTCACCTTTCCGATGCAGGAGTTCAAGCGTGGACCCAGCGCGCAGGACGGCTTGTTCTGAGTTGTCGGTCGAACCTGGACGGGCCGGCGTGCGGCGCGCCCGACACCCAACGGGGCCGCTGCGACCATGGTGAGGGCGCGGCCCGCGCGTTGGTGCTCGGCTCGGTCATCCGTGTCCCCGCCAAGCCGGACCCGCCGCGGGGTCGTTGAATCAGGCTACTTCGAAGGCCGCTGGCCAAGAGCGGCAACCAACATTTCAATAACCAAGATGAGCAGTGAATTGGCAAACCCGACTGACCTCTGGGCTACTCCGGCTGTAGCAGGTTGCCTCCTGGATCTGGGTATATGGCGAGGCGACACCGACCGCGGCATATTCGTAGAGTGAGTGGTGCGCGTTAGGAGGCAGAGGAGGCAATGACGGGCATAAAGCCCTCCTCCTCTGCCTGCCTCTATCTCACGCGGGGATAGGTGTCATGCGCACTGGTTGCCGACGCCGTCGCAGTCGCCGTCATCCCCGCCGTGGTGATAGGCGACCGGGCTGGACTGGACCGTTGTGGTCTTTGTGGCGGTGTGAAGGACTGACGGTGCGGCCATCGCGGATCCGGCCGTGGCAGTCGCGGTTGCGAGAGCGAAGCCAAGGGCGGCGCCGATCGCGAGTATTCGTGACATGGATATCTCCAGGCGTGTTTGGTGTTTGGTGTGTTGCCCCCGTGTCCATCACTCTGCCTACTCCTGCGGCAGGTTTCATCTCGGGCGCGGCCAATCGTGTGACCCCTGCGGAATCGTCCCGCCATGTCTCTGACGAGCGGGAAATTCCTGCGTTCCTGTTCCCGATTCCCCGATAGTCGCTCTCTGGTAGGGCGCGATGCCGTAGAGGCGAAGATGAAACTGAATTCGAGGAGACCGGTGATCCGCCCCGAGAGAATCTCTCCCAGCACCAGCCTGCACTTGCCGTAACGCGCGATGGCCGTCGCACGGTTCGCGGCCTACGGACAAGAACGCGGAGTGCGACCTCGACAACAGAGGCTCCACTGTGGCCCATTGTTCGCCCGTCAGATCTCCACGTGCCGCGAACCCAAATCCGCGGGGACACGGATTCGGCTCGTCAGTTCGCCCCAGGCGAGCGATGATCCGATCCAGGTCTCCCGTACCCTGCACCCTCCCGAACCTCACGAACAGCCCCGCAACCCCCACGGGATCTCTTTTCGTAGGCGCTATGGACACCCCATCCCCCTCCGGTCGATCGTGGACGACATGAGTGATCAGCCCGCTGCGCCGTCGCCTGTCGTCACCTCTTCCGTACCGTCCACCGCCTGGGCGAGCGCAGTCACGGATTCGCGAGGGCGTATGCCTGAGGCCGAGGATGTGCGGCGGTTCTGGCAGCGGCTGGGGCTGCCCGGGCTGGTCGACGTGCACACCCACTTCATGCCCGAGCGGGTGCTGCGCAAGGTCTGGGGCTACTTCGACTCACTGGGGCCGCTGACCGGTGGCGTCGAATGGCCCATCACCTACCGGAAGGAGGAAGAGGAACGGATCGCGCTGATAAGGGAGTTCGGTGTACGTCGCTTCACCGCCATGCTCTACCCGCACAAGCCCGGCATGGCGCACTGGCTCAACAGCTGGGCCGCGGACTTCGCCGGCCGCACCCCGGACTGTCTGCACACTTCAACTCTCTTCCCGGAGGCGGGAGTTGCGGCATATATCCAGGAAGCTCTCGACGCGGGGGCGCGGGTCTTCAAGGCGCATGTGCAGGTGGGGGCGTACGACCCGGCGAGTGAACTCCTGGACCTGGCTTGGGGGTTGCTGGCCGAGGCGGGGGTCCCGGTGGTGATGCACTGCGGGTCGGGGCCGGCGCCCGGCAAGCACACCGGGCCCGAACCGGTCGGTCGGGTGCTGGCCCGGCATCCCCGGCTGCGGCTGGTCGTCGCGCACATGGGGATGCCGGAGTACGAGGACTTCCTCGACCTTGCCGAGCGGTACCGGGAGGTGCGGCTGGACACGACGATGGCGTTCACGGACTTCAGCGAGCGGCTCGCGCCGTTCCCGCGACGGGCGCTGCCCCGGCTCGGCGACCTCGGCGACCGGATTCTGCTGGGCAGCGACTTTCCCAACATCCCGTATCCGTACCTCCATCAGCTGCACGCCCTGGACCGGCTGGGGCTGGGTGACGATTGGTTGCGGGCCGTCTGTCATGACAACGGGGCGCGGTTGTTCGGGCTGTGAGAGCCCACAGGCAGGCTTTACGCCCTGATCACCCCGGCCCCACCGATGAGGGAGGCCGGGCTCGCGCAGGTTGCCGCAGGTCAGGAGCTTCCCAGGGGTTGCCTGAGAGGTGCCTGTGCGTTTCTCAGGGAAATCACAGGTTGTCGAAAGGGTGCTCTCAGAGGATCCCGACAGTGTGTCCACCATGACCACGACCTCGCCCCAGGGGCGCACCGAACTGCTGAGGCCGGACGGGAGCCCCGTCCGAGTGCTTGTGGTGGACGACGAGATGTCGATCACCGAGCTGCTGTCCATGGCCCTTCGTTACGAGGGATGGCAGATCCGGAGTGCGGGGGATGGCACGGGTGCCATCCAGACCGCGCGGGAGTTCCGGCCCGACGCCGTCGTCCTCGACATGATGCTGCCGGACATGGACGGGCTGACGGTGCTCGGGCGGCTGCGCCGTGAGCTGCCGGACGTGCCGGTTCTGTTCCTCACCGCCAAGGACGCGGTCGAGGACCGGATCGCCGGCCTGACCGCCGGTGGCGACGACTACGTCACCAAGCCGTTCAGCCTGGAAGAGGTCGTCGCACGGCTGCGGGGGCTGATCCGCCGCTCCGGTGCGGCCGACCGGCGCTCGGACTCCGTGCTCGTCGTCGGTGATCTGACGCTGGACGAGGACAGCCACGAGGTGTCGCGGGCCGGGGAGGGCATCCACCTCACCGCCACCGAGTTCGAGCTGCTGCGCTTCCTGATGCGCAACCCGCGGCGCGTGCTCAGCAAGGCGCAGATACTCGACCGCGTGTGGTCGTACGACTTCGGTGGACAGGCCAATGTGGTCGAGCTCTACATCTCGTATCTGCGGCGGAAGATCGACGCCGGTCGTGAGCCGATGATCCACACCCGGCGGGGAGCGGGTTACCTGATCAAGCCTGCCGCGTCATGAGCGGACGACGACGGCCGCGTACGCAGAAGCGACGAGCGGGACAGCCGCGCACCCTGCGGGCGCGGCTCGTCGTCGCGTCGGTGGTGCTGATCGCCGTGGTGTGTGCGGTGATCGGTACGGTGACGACCTTGGCGCTCAGACAGCATCTGTACGACCAGCTCAACGACAAGCTGGGCGAGGTCTCGGCACGGGTGGCGCCCCGGGACTTCGGCGGGCCGATCCAGGGCGACGGCGGACCCGACGGGCAGGGCAAGAAGAAGACGATCCCGGAGACCAACCTCAGCCAGTTCGTGACCAGGGGGCCGCAGGGAGACGGCGGCATGATCGCGGCCAAGATCGTGAACGGTGCCATCACCACCGCCCAGCGCGGTGTGAAGGCCGATTCCTCGAACAACTACGAGATGAGCGCCAAGCCGCTCACGGACGCCCAGACGAAGGTGCTCAACTCCGTTCCCCAGGACGGCAAGATCCACACGGTCGACCTGCCCGGACTGGGCACCTACCAGGTCGCGTACGCCAGCAACGACAAGAACTCCTACTACGTCGCCCTCCCCACCAAGGAAGTCGACAGCACCATCAACACCCTCATCCTCGTCGAGGTCAGCGTCACCGCCGCCGGATTGGGCGCCGCCGTAATCGCCGGCTACGTCCTCGTAGGCCTGGCCACCCGCCCCCTCCGCCGCGTCGCGACCACCGCCACCCGTGTCTCCGAACTCCCCCTCCACACCGGCGAGGTGAACCTCAGCGAACGCGTCCCCGAGTCCGAGACCGACCCGCACACCGAGGTCGGGCAGGTCGGGGCCGCGCTCAACCGGATGCTGGACCATGTCCACGGGGCGCTGCACTCGCGGCAGCAGAGTGAGATGCGGGTGCGGCAGTTCGTGGCCGACGCCAGCCATGAACTGCGTACTCCCCTGGCCTCCATCCGCGGGTACGCCGAGCTGACCAGACGCGGCAGAGAGCAGGTCGGGCCCGACACCCGGCACGCCCTCGGCCGTATCGAGTCCGAGGCGGGCCGGATGACCTTGCTGGTCGAAGACCTCCTTCTCCTCGCCCGCCTCGACGCCGGACGGCCGCTGCAGTTCGAGCAGACCGACCTGATCCCGCTGGTCGTCGACACGGTCAGCGACTCCCGTGCGGCCGGCATGGACCACAACTGGCGGCTCGACCTGCCCGACGAACCGGCCCTCGTGTCCGCGGACGCCGCACGCATCCAGCAGGTGCTCGTCAACCTGCTCGGCAACGCCCGCAAACACACCCCACCCGGTACGACCGTCACCGCACGCCTGCAGCGCCGCGGCCCGTGGATGTGCGTGGACGTCGAGGACAACGGGCAGGGGATCCCGGCGGAGTTGCTCCCGCACGTCTTCGAGCGGTTCGCGCGCGGTGATTCGTCGCGTTCCCGCGCCTCCGGTTCGACCGGCCTGGGTCTGGCGATCGTGCAGGCCGTTGCGACCGCGCACGGCGGTGCCGTGACCGTGGACAGCGTTCCGGGACGCACGGTGTTCACCGTGCATCTGCCGGCGCTCGCCCCGGTGCTGCCCCTGCCCCGGCCGGCCCCCGAAACGAATTGGCAATCGCACTCACAGGCAGACCACAGTGCCACCACATGGGTGCAACAGGGCACTTGACCAGAGTCGTTTCCATGCGAACCGACTCTTCTCCCGGCACCCTGCCGGCGCGGGAGCACCTCCCGGCCGGCGACGCCGGTACGCCTGTCCTGGACGTAGTGATCCCCGTCTACAACGAGGAGAAGGACCTCCAGCCGTGTGTGCTGAGACTGCACGACCACCTCAAGCGCACGTTCCCGTACGCGTTCCGGATCACGATCGCGGACAACGCGTCGACCGACACCACCCCGCTGGTGGCGGCGCGGCTGGAGGCGGAGATCCCCGAGGTCTCCAATTTCCGACTGGAGCAGAAGGGCCGCGGTCGCGCCCTGAGGACCGTGTGGTCCGCCTCCGAGGCGCCGATCCTCGCCTACATGGACGTGGACCTCTCCACCGACCTCAACGCGCTGCTGCCGCTGGTGGCGCCGCTGATCTCGGGTCACTCGGACCTGGCGATCGGCTCCCGGCTGGCCCGCTCCTCCCGCGTGGTGCGCGGGCCCAAGCGGGAGTTCATCAGCCGGGCGTACAACCTGATCCTGCGCGGCTCGCTGCAGGCCCGCTTCTCCGACGCGCAGTGCGGCTTCAAGGCGATACGGCGTGATGTCGCAGAGGTGCTGCTGCCGCTGGTCGAGGACACCGGCTGGTTCTTCGACACCGAGATGCTGGTCATCGCCGAGCGCGCGGGCCTTCGTATCCACGAAGTGCCCGTCGACTGGGTCGACGACCCCGACTCCACCGTCCACATCGTGAAGACGGCGACCGAGGACCTCAAGGGGGTGTGGCGGGTGGGCAAGGCCCTGGCCACCGGGTCGCTGCCGCTGGACCGGATCACCCGGCCGTTCGGCGACGACCCGCGCGACCGCGACATCCAGGACGTACCGAAGGGGCTGGCCCGCCAGCTCGTCGGGTTCTGTGTGGTCGGCGGTCTGTCGACCCTCTTCTATCTCGTCCTCTACAGCCTCTTCCGGCAGTTCGGCGGCTCGCAGATCGCCAACGCGCTGGCCCTGCTGGTCTCCGCGGTCGCCAATACGGCGGCCAACCGGCGCCTGACCTTCGGGGTGCGCGGCAGCGGCGGTGCCGTCCGGCACCAGGCGCAGGGCCTGGTCGTCTTCGGCATCGGGCTCGCCCTGACCAGCGGTTCGCTCGCCGCCCTGAACGCGGCGACGTCCGACCCCGGGCACTCCACCGAGCTGGCGGTCCTCGTCGCCGCCAACCTCGCGGCGACCGTGCTGCGCTTCCTGCTCTTCCGCGCCTGGGTCTTCCCCGACAAGAGCGACAGCGGGCAGTCCACCGTGGTGGCGTCGCACACCCCGTCCTCGCCGACCTATACGACGGCCCAGTACCCACAGAAGTACCCGCAGCAGGTGTACCAGCCGCAGCCCCCGCTGCCGCAGCGCCCGGGCGCGCGCCCGAACGTGCCGTACCAGAACGTGCCGAACCAGATCCACCACACGACCCAGTTCCGCGCCGGTGAAGTCGCGGACCAGCGCTGGGAGGACGCCACCATGCATCTGCAGCCGGTGCGCCCGACCGACACCGAGCCGAGGGACTGACGATGACCACCCACTACGACCAGTCGACCCAGCCGGGTCCCTCCGCGTGGGGGCCGCCACCGGCGGCGAGCACGGAGGTGCAGGAACCCGCGGTTCCCCCGGCCGCCCCGGCTCCCGGATCCGGTGAACCCGAGCAGCCCTTCGTCCGCAGACTCTGGCGCGGCCGCCCCGAGGACCCCCGGTGGGTACGCCCGGCCTTCCTCGGCCTGCTGCTCGCCACCGGCCTGCTCTACCTCTACAACCTGAGCGCCTCCGGCTATGCCAACTCCTTCTACTCGGCGGCCGTCCAGGCGGGCAGCAAGAGCTGGAAGGCGTTCTTCTTCGGATCGCTGGACGCGGGCAACGCCATCACCGTCGACAAGCCCCCGGCCTCCCTGTGGCCGATGGAGCTGTCGGTGCGGATCTTCGGCCTCAACTCGTGGGCGATCCTCGTCCCCGAGGTCCTCATGGGCCTCGCGACGGTCGCCGTCGTCCACGCGTCCGTACGCCGCCGGTTCAGCCCCGCGGCCGGACTGATCGCGGGCGCGGTCCTGGCGCTCACTCCCGTCGCGGCGCTGATGTTCCGGTTCAACAACCCGGACGCCATGCTGGCGCTGCTGATGTCGGCCGCCTGCTACTTCGTGGTCCGCGCCCTGGAGGACGGCCGTACGAAGTGGCTGGTGTGGGCCGGTGTCGCGATCGGATTCGCGTTCCTCGGCAAGACCCTGCAGGCCTTCCTGATCCTGCCGGCCCTCGCGATCGTCTACGCGGTCTGCGCACCCGTATCGCTGAAGAAGCGCTTCGGGCAGCTGGCCGCGGCGACGGCCGCGCTGATGGTGGCCGGCGGCTGGTGGGTCGCGATCGTCGAGCTGTGGCCCGCCTCCTCCCGCCCGTACATCGGCGGCTCGCAGGACAACAGCTTCCTTTCGCTGACCTTCGGCTACAACGGCTTCGGGCGCCTGAGCGGCAACGAGACCGGCAGTGTCGGTGGCGGTGGCGGTGGCGGTGGCGGCGGCACCGGTATGTGGGGCGAGACCGGCTGGGACCGGATGTTCGGCTCCGAGGTCGGCAGCCAGATCTCCTGGCTGCTGCCGGCCGCGCTGATCCTCTTCGTCGCGGGACTGGTGGCGACGCGCAAGTACAAGCGGACGTCCGTGACCCGCGGTTCGTTCCTGGTCTGGGGCGGGTCGCTGCTCCTCACCATGGTCGTCTTCAGCTACATGGCGGGCATCTTCCACCAGTACTACACGGTGGCACTCGCCCCCTACCTCGCCGCCGTGGTCGGCATGGGCTCCGCGCTCCTGTGGGAGAAGCGGCGCGAGACCTGGGCGTCCCTCACCCTCGCGGGCGCGGTCGTGGCGAGCGCCGCCTGGGGCTACGTACTCCTCAACCGCACCTCGGACTATCTGCCCTGGCTGAAGTACCTGGTCCTGGTCGGCGGCCTGGTCGCCGCCCTCGGCCTGATCTTCGCGGGCCGGATCAACCGGCAGCTCGCCCTCGGGGCGGCCGCCGTGGGCATCCTGGCCTCCCTGGCCGGCCCGACCGCGTACACCCTGTCCACCGTGAACAGTGCGCACACCGGCTCCATCGTCACGGCCGGCCCGGCCGGCGCGAGCATGATGGGCGGCGGCCGGGGCGGCCCCGGCGGCGGTGGCGGCATGCGGGGCGGCCTGCGCGGCGCCATGCCGGGCCAGCAGAACCAGCAGAACGGCAACGGCACCACCCAGGGGCAGCAGGGCAACGGCTTCCCGGGCGGCGGCATGCCGGGGCAGCAGAACGGCAACGGCAGCACCCGGAACCAGCAGGGCGGTATGCCCGGCGGCCGGACGGGCGGCGGCATGGGCGGCGGCGGTGGCGTCGGCGGCCTGCTGAACGGCGCGAGTGTCAGCTCCCAGGCCAAGAAACTGCTGGAGACCGACTCGTCCAAGTACACCTGGGTCGCGGCGGCCATCGGCGCGCAGAACGCGGCGAGCTACCAGCTCTCCACCGGCGACCCGGTGATGGCCATCGGCGGCTTCAACGGCACCGACCCGTCCCCGACCCTCGCGCAGTTCAAGCAGTACGTGGCCGACGGCAGGATCCACTACTTCATCTCGTCCGGCACGGGCGGCGGCATGGGCGGCAGCAGCAGCGGTACGTCCTCGCAGATCACGTCGTGGGTCGAGAAGAACTTCAAGAAGGTGACGGTCGGTTCGTCGACCTTCTACGACCTGACACGGAAGGCGAGCAGCTAGCAACCGGCAGACGGCACCTGCGGGGTTGGAGAGGAGGCAGTTGGTGGGGGCGGTGGCGGTACTGCCGGGTCGGTTCCCGGCCGCCGCGTTGCTGCGTCACGCTGAGCGGGCAGACTCGGGGGTGGTGGTCGCCTAGGAGCTCGGGTGCAGCGGTTGTGGGCGGCTGCGGGCTCGTCGTGGTTTCTCGCGCTCACGCGGCGGAGCCGCACATCGACACAGCCCCGCGCCCCTGTGGGGCGGCTGCCACCTAGCATCGTGATCAGTCGACGTAAGTCCAGGAAGGTGCGCCAATGGTGAGGGCAGCCGAGCGGGCGGCGCGGACCAGTGTGTGGCTGGAGGGCAAGGTGCGCCGGGGCGGTCGCGGCGGCCAGCCGTCGGGGCTCGACCGGGACCGGATCACCGAGGTGACCGTCCGCCTCCTGGACGGGGAGGGGCTGGCCAAGTTCTCCATGCGCCGGCTGGCCGCCGAGCTGAACGTCACCGCGATGTCCGTCTACTGGTACGTCGACACCAAGGACGACCTCCTCGAACTCGCCCTGGACGCGGTCTTCGGCGAGATCGGCCTGCCGGACCCGGATGCCGACGAGGACTGGCGCGACCAGCTGCGGGCGCTGGCGAGGGAGTACCGCTCGCTGCTGGTCCGCCATCCGTGGCTGTCGTCGCTGGCCGGCACCTTCCTCAACATCGGCCCGAACAACCTGGCCTTCGCCCGCGTCGTGCAACGCGTCATCCGCCGCACCGGCCTGCCCACGCACGGCCTGGCGGCGGCCATCTCGTCCGTCTTCCAGTTCGTGTACGGCTTCGGCACGATCGAGGGCCACTTCAACGCCCGCAGCGCCGACTTCGGAATGACCGCGGACGAGTACTTCAAGCACGCCATGAGCGCGGTGACGCAGGACCCGCAGGCCGCCGAGGTCGTCAAGGAGTCCGAGGACATCATGGCGGCCCGCGGCGGCGACACCGTGCACGAGATGTGGGAGCGGGACTTCGACTTCGCCCTGGACCTGCTGGTTGCGGGCATCGAGGCGATGGTGGCCCGGGGCTGACTACTCCTCAGTGGCCAGCCGTGCCGGGAACCCGCCCGTGGCCACCGGCCCCCACTTCTCGGGAGTGACCCGGATGATCGACTTCCCCTGCTTCACCATCGCCGCCCGGTACTCGTCCCAGTCCGGGTGCTCGCCTGCGATGTTCCGGTAGTACTCCACCAGCGGTTCCACGGACTCCGGTGAGTCGATGACCTCCGCCGTTCCGTCCACCTGCACCCACGGCCCGTCCCAGTCGTCGCTCAGGACGACGAGGCTGACTCGCTCGTCCCGCTTGGCGTTGCGGGTCTTGGCCCGGTCGGGGTAGGTGGAGACGACGATCCGCCCGGAGTCGTCGACCCCGCAGGTCAGCGGCGAGGCCTGCGGGCCGCCGTCGGCACGGCGCGTCAGCAGGATCGCGCGGTGGCGGGGTCGTACGAAGTCCAGCAGTTCGTCGAGGGAGACGCGGGTGTTGGTCGCGATGTTCGGTGCCATGGCGTCAGCCTAGGCGCAGGGGCACTGCTCGGCCTGTCCCTGCTGAGCGTGTGCCCACGCCGTTGTGGCTGCTCTTGTATCCGCCGGCTACGCCTGCGGCAGCGACTCCCCCTGCACCGCCTGGATGTCCAGCTCCACCTTCAGCGTCGTGCCGATCGCGGCGATACCCGCCTGGAGCACCTGGTTGTAGTTCATGGCGAAGTCCTCGCGGCGGAGTTCCGTCGTCGCACGGAAGGCGGCGCGGGTGCCGCCCCACGGGTCCGCGCCCGTTCCCAGGTACGCCAGGTCCAGGTCCACCGGCCGTACGACCCCGTGCAGCGTCAGCTCGCCGTGCACGGTCCAGCGGTCCGCGCCGGCCGCCGTGAGTCCGGTGGACCGGTAGGTGATCTCCGGGTACTTCTCGACGTCCAGGAAGTCGGGCGAGCGCAGATGGTCGTCGCGCATGCCGTTGCCCGTGTCGATGGACGCGGCCCTGATGACGGCCTCCACCCGTGACTTCTCCACCTCGTCCGGGGCGATCTCGACGCGCCCGGCGAACTCCGTGAAGCGCCCGTGCACGCTGGAGATCCCCAGATGCTGGGCGACCGCGCCCACCGAGGAGTGCGCGGGGTCGATGGTCCACGGCCCGGGCGGCGGCAGCTCCGTGCCGCCCTGCCGGGCCAGCGTCACCGCGCCGAGCTCGGCCCGTCCGCTCGCCGTGACGAGCGCGCTGGAGGCCACGGGCGCATACCCGACGGCCGTGACGATGACGGTGTACGCCCCCGGGGCGAGCCCGGTGGCGTCCCGTACGGCTCCCTCGGTGTCCGCCTCCGCGCGCAGCACCTGCGTGCCGGTCATGTCGGTCACCGTGACGACCGCGTGCGACACGGCCCATCCGTCCCGCGTACGGATCTTCGCGGTCAGTCCCATCCCGTTTCTCCCTGCAGTGAAGCTGGTCGTAAAACTGGTCCCAAAGAGACCGGCCCGTGGCACCGGGCGCGCACCTCCGCTCAGAGCGCGCGCACCGTCCGCCACGGGCCGGAGTGTCGAACTACTCGCCCGGGTGGGCCAGTTCGATGTCGTGGTCGTCGACTCCGCGGCCGTTCACCGTGAGGGCGGTGGCGACCGGCGGGTAGCCCGTCGCGATGACCGTGTAGTCGCCGCCGTTCAGGTCGGTGAAGGCATAGGCGCCGTCCGTGCCGGTGGTGGCCGTCCCGACCACGTTGCCCGCCGCGTCGACCAGGGTGACCCGGGCGTCGGCCAGCGGGCCGTGCGGGGCGCGTACGACGCCCTGGAGCTGAGCGCCCGAGTCGAGGTCGATCTCGATACGGGTGACTCCGGTGCCGCCCACCTCGACGGGCAGGGCGCGCGGCCGGTACCCGGCGGCGTTCACCGCGACGGTCACGGCACCCGGCACCAGCTCCGCGAGGGAGAACTCGCCCTGCTCACCGGTGGCGGCGGTGGCCAGCAGCTCCCCGCGCACATCGGTCACGATGACCATCGCGTCCTTGACGGGCAGCGTGGTCTCGGCGGCCCGCACCACACCGCTCAGCCCGCTGGTGCCGCTGAGCAGGACGTCGTACGAGACCGGCTCGCCGTTCACCACGACCGTGGACGCCTGCGGCTGGAAACCGTCGGCGGCGGCGATCAGGACGTAACTGCCCACGCTCGGCGCATCGAGGGCGTAGGAGCCGTCGGCCTGCGCGACCGACCGGCCCAGCTGCCGTCCCGCCAGCGAGATCAGCGTGACGGCGGCCTGCGGCACGGGCGCGCTCTCGTTGCCGCGGACGAAGCCGCGCACCGGGATCCCGCCGGATGCGGCCGACTCCTCGGGCCGGGCGATGGTGGCCACGGCGGCAAGCCTCTGCGTGCCGTCGGCGGCAAGCTCGGTGTCGGACACGGCCCAGCTCGGGGCCTTCTCGGCGACCGGAACCGAAGCCGGGGCCGGGGCCTCGACGGCGGCCGGAGCGGCCTGGGACTCGGCCGGCGTCCCGTCCGCGGCAGCGGCCTGCGCCAGCGCGCCCTTGGTCTTCAGCGGGACCTCCTTGATGAACAGGGTGATCAGGAACGCGACGGCAGCGAGGCCGCCGGCGATCAGGAAGACGTCGGCGATGCCGTGGCCGTACGCGCTCTCCATGAGGGTGCGGATGGGGGCCGGCAGCTTGGCGAGGTCCGGGATGCTGTCGGTGGAGGAGCTGGAACCGGCCAGCGCGGCCCGGTACTGGGGGTCGAGGGCGGCGATGCCGTCCTTGACGTAGTGCGTGATCCGGTGTGCCATGACCGCGCCGAGCGCGGAGACGCCGACCGCACCACCCAGGGACCGGAAGAAGGTGACCGTGGAGCTGGCCGAGCCGAGGTCGCTCGGGTCGACCTGGTTCTGCGTGGACAGCACCAGGTTCTGCATCATCATGCCGATGCCGAGACCCAGCAGGGCCATGAAGATCGACATCTTCCAGTAGGCCGTGTCGTACCGGATGGTGCCGAGCAGGCCGAGACCCGCCGTCACCAGCACGCCACCGCCCACCAGCCAGGCCTTCCAGCGTCCGGTACGGGTGATGAGCTGACCGGAGACGGTGGAGGAGATGAACAGACCGCCGATCATCGGGATCGTCATCACGCCCGACATCGTCGGGGACTTGTCGCGGGCCAGCTGAAAGTACTGGCTGAAGAAGACCGTGCCGGTGAACATCGCGACACCGACGAACATCGAGGCGAGCGACGCGAGCGTGATGGTGCGGTTGCGGAACAGCCGCAGCGGGATGATCGGCTCGGTCGCCTTGGACTCGACGAGCACGAAGATCAGGCCGAGGACGATCGAACCGCCGACCATCGCGTACGTCTGCCAGGACACCCAGTCGTACTTGTCACCGGCGAAGGTGACCCAGACCAGCAGCAGCGAGACGGCGGCCGCGACGAAGAACGCGCCGGCCCAGTCGACCTTCACGTCCCGCTTCACGACGGGCAGGTGCAGGGTCTTCTGCAGCACGATCAGCGCGATGACGGCGAAGGGGACACCGACGTAGAAGCACCAGCGCCAGCCGAGCCAGCTGGTGTCGGTGATGACGCCGCCGAGCAGCGGGCCGCCGACGGTGGCGACGGCGAAGGTCGCGCCGAGGTAGCCGGAGTAACGGCCACGCTCGCGCGGCGAGATCATCGCCGCCATGACGATCTGGGCGAGGGCGGACAGACCGCCGACACCGATGCCCTGGACGACACGGCAGGCGATCAGCATGCCGGAGTTCTGCGAGAGTCCGGCGGCCGCGGAGCCCAGAACGTAGATGACCAGGGCTATCTGGACGAGCGCCTTCTTGCTGTACAGGTCGGCGAGCTTGCCCCACAGGGGGGTGGTCGCGGTCATCGCCAGCAGCGAGGCGGTGACGACCCAGGTGTAGGCGGACTGGCCGCCGCCGAGGTCGCTGATGATGTGCGGCAGGGCGTTGGTGACGATCGTGGACGACAGGATCGCCACGAACATGCCGAGCAGCAGACCGGAGATCGCCTCCATGATCTGCCGGTGCGTCATCGGGGCGTACTCGGCGGAGCCTCCCCCGTGCTTGGCATGAGCCCGCACACCGGCTGGTGTGGTCGTTGCCATGGGCTTCCTTTTCTTAAGTGCTTGCGGGTGTACGGGTGGTCGGTTCGAGTTCGTGTGCGGGGGGCGGGAGCCGGGGCGGCAGGGCGCGGCAGTCGTCGAAGCTGGCCCGCAGGCGTTGCATGAGACGGCTGAGCTGGGCGACCTCCTCGTCGCTCCAGTCGGCGAGCCGCTCGGCCAGCAGCTGTGTGGTCCGCTCGGACAGCACCTCCAGCTGGGCCAGGCCGGTGGGGGTGAGGTACAGGATCCGGGACCGCTTGTCCGCCGGGTCGGGGGACCGGTCGATCCAGCCGCGCTCGGCGAGGTGCGCGACATGGCGGCTGGTGACCGACATGTCCACGGACAGCAGCTCGGCGAGCCTGCTCATGCGCATGTCGCCGTGGCGGCCCAGCAGGGTCAGCACGGCGGCGCTGCCGGCCGGGCAGTCGGACGGCATGATCCGTCCCAACTCCCGCTTCACGGCACCGAAGGCGCTGAACTGACGGATCAGCTCCTCGTACTGCGCCCGCTCGGCCATCACACCTCCCGTATTCGTTGCTTGGGGCAACCATAGAAGTTGTTGGTTGCTGCAGGCAAACAAAATGCCCCGGACGTGAGACAAAAACTTGGCAAAGGCAAGTATTGCGAACGTAAACATGCAGGTGAGGGTGGTTGCGGCTGTGAACCGCCCCCCACTTGGGCCACAACCACTGATTCGCTAGGGTCTCGGGCTATGGCTAACCCCCAGGGCCCCCAGGGCAACCACGACCCCGCAGGCAGCACCCAGATGTTCCGCGCGTTCGTCGACGAGGGCCCGCAGGGCCGCCGTCAGCAGCAGGCGCCCGCGCCGGCCGGTCCGCGCATCGGCCTGATCGTCGGCATCGTCGTGGCCGTGGCGGTCGTGGCGGCCGTCGCCTGGCTGGCATTCATGTAGGGCGTACCGCTACTTCCACTGGACGGTGACGTCCCGCGTCTCGATGTGCATGCCCAGCGGCACGCGCCACGCATCGACGCACATCGTCCAGGTCTTGTCCTTCCGCGCTCCGGACCCGATCGGCGCCGGAAGGCCGACGGTCGACTCGACCGTCCCCCAGTCGATGCCGAGCGCCCCGATGACGTGCGTCCCGAAGGTCACCCTGCCGGAACGCACCGCGGTCCCCCCGGAGTTGGCGAAGTCCAGCGTGACGTCTTCGCACCAGCGCCTGTCGGTGGCCCCACGAACCGGGTCGCTCCAGGTGAGGGCGGCGGGTCCAGCGGGTGCCGTACGGCTGGGAGTTGCCGTCGGCGACGGCGAATCCGGTGTCGTACGACCGGACTTGGTTCCGCCGGTGGACGGCGCCGGATCGGGCGATGTCGGTACGGCTGTCTCCGGTGCGTTGCCCGAACTGCTGCCCGGTGCAGGGGAGTCGCGCTTCTCCGGGCCGCCGTCCAGTGGCACCAGTGTCACACCGCCCGTCGGAGCCGCTGCCCTGGCGGAGGCCTCGGGCGCACCGCCGACCACCCCGGTTGCCACGTACCCCTCACCACGGCCGCCGCCCCCGCACGCGGCCAGTGCGGCGCCCAGACAGACGACGGCCGCCGACGCGCCGATCACGGCGCCTCGACGGCCATGTGTCCATGTCGTCCCAGGAATCCCACGCAGCATCGCGCCATGGTGGCTGACGCTCCGTCAAATAGGAACCCTCAGGCGACTCCTGAGGAGGATCAGTCGGAGATGAGCCCCTCCCGCAGCTGCGCCAGCGTCCGCGTCAGCAGGCGGGAGACGTGCATCTGGGAGATGCCGACCTCCTCGCCGATCTGCGACTGGGTCATGTTGGCGAAGAAGCGGAGCATGATGATCTGCCGCTCGCGGGGCGGCAGTTTGGCCAGCAGGGGCTTGAGGGACTCGCGGTACTCGACGCCCTCCAGCGCGGTGTCCTCGTAGCCGAGGCGGTCCGCGAGGGAGCCCTCGCCGCCGTCGTCCTCGGGTGCCGGGGAGTCGAGCGAGGAGGCCGTGTACGCGTTGCCGACCGCGAGGCCGTCGACCACGTCCTCCTCGGATACGCCGAGCACGGCGGCGAGTTCGGGGACGGTCGGGGAGCGGTCCAGCTTCTGGGAGAGCTCGTCGCTGGCCTTGGTGAGGGCCAGGCGCAGCTCCTGCAGCCGGCGCGGGACGCGCACCGACCACGAGGTGTCGCGGAAGAACCGCTTGATCTCGCCCACGACCGTCGGCATCGCGAACGTCGGGAACTCCACGCCGCGTTCGCAGTCGAAGCGGTCGATCGCCTTGATCAGGCCGATGGTGCCGACCTGGACGATGTCCTCCATCGGCTCGTTGCGCGAGCGGAAGCGGGCCGCCGCGTAGCGCACCAGCGGGAGGTTGAGTTCGATGAGGGTGTCCCGGACGTACGCACGCTCGGGGCTGTTCTCGTCGAGTGCGGCGAGCCGCAGGAAAAGGGAGCGGGACAGGGTGCGGGTGTCGATGGCATCCGAGGCCGGAGGGGCCGGGATGTCAGCGGCCGTAAGGGCCGGGGCCGGTGCGGTGTCGACGGCTGCCACCTCGTCGATGGAGCCGAGCACGGCGTCGGCGGGCGCTGACTCGCTCTTCGTGAGCGTGAGCACCTTCGAGCTGCCCTGATCTGCGGACATGCCACCCCCTCTGGGTCGCGGGACGGTCGTGGCCGAGGCTCCTCTGGTGAGGAGTTCAGCCTTCACCTGAATACCGGAGCCGAAGCCACGGCAAACGCGCTTGGGGAAGAATGTCACATGTCGGCAACACGCTGTAGTGACATGTCGACATGCGAGATGCGAATCGGCCCTGGAAAAAGGGGGTCTGATGCTTTTTCAGCGCAGAACTGTCGGGAACGGCCCTGGTGAGCGATTCGCTCGTGCCGGTTACGCCTCGATCCTGCTTGCGGTTACGCCTCGATCCGATTAGCGGACCGCAGTCGCTGGAAGCTACGCGCGAGTAGCCGTGAGACATGCATCTGGGAGACGCCGAGTTCCGCACTGATCTGCGACTGGGTGAGGTTGCTGTAGTAGCGCAGAAGAAGGATTCTCTGTTCCCGTTCCGGAAGTTGTACGAGGAGATGGCGGACGAGGTCGCGGTGCTCGACGCCGTCCAGGGCCGGGTCCTCGTAGCCGAGCCGGTCGAGGAGACCCGGCAGTCCGTCGCCCTCCTGGGCGGCCTCCAGGGAGGTCGCGTGGTACGAGCGGCCGGCCTCGATGCAGGAGAGCACCTCCTCCTCGGTGATGCGCAGCCGTTCGGCGATCTCGGCGGTCGTCGGGGTGCGCCCGAAGGCGGTCGTCAGGTCCTCGGTCGCGCTGTTGACCTGCACCCACAGCTCGTGCAGGCGGCGCGGGACGTGGACCGTGCGGACGTTGTCCCGGAAGTAGCGCTTGATCTCGCCGACGACGGTCGGCATCGCGAAGGTCGGGAACTGCACGCCGCGGTCCGGGTCGAAACGGTCGATCGCGTTGATGAGCCCGATGGTGCCGACCTGGATCACGTCCTCCATCGGCTCGTTGCGGGAGCGGAAGCGGGCGGCCGCGTAGCGCACGAGCGGGAGGTT
>Ga0105246_10000029_pt1 | contig 52483 bp, 28 predicted proteins | sample KBSM64metaG_FD_99694 | JGI IMG/M metagenome (GOLD analysis project Ga0105246, IMG submission 99694) | Miscanthus rhizosphere microbial communities from Kellogg Biological Station, Michigan, USA - KBS M6-4 metaG | ecosystem: Host-associated > Plants > Roots > Rhizosphere > Soil | place... | reverse complement strand
TGGCCCAGTGCGGCTAACCCGGCGTCCTGCCGGGTTACCCACGGATTCAAGCCTGCGTTCGGCCAGCGTGGTTTAACGGGGCGCCTGAGATCAAAAGCAGATCAAGATCAAGAGCGACTCGCTTCGCATCGTGGTTACGTTTGGGCGCTGCAGTATGCTTTATCGGGAGTAAGCCCCTCCCACACTTGACCGAGTACATCCTTTGAAATCCGGTCAAAATGTGGGAGGGGGCTTGCCCCCGATGAGGCCAGCTCAGGCACTACATAACTGTCAGAAAAGCACCTTCGCCACATCCGCAAAGCGCTTGGCAAAGTGCACGGTCATGCCTTCCTTCAGGTACTCCGGCAGCTCTTCAAAGCTGCCACGGTTGGGCTCCGGCAGGATCAGCTCGTGAATCTTCTGGCGCCGCGCCGCGATGACTTTCTCGCGCACTCCGCCAATCGGCAGCACATGCCCGGTCAGGGTCAGTTCGCCGGTCATGGCCACGCCTTTCTTTGGCGGCTGGTTGCGTGCCAGTGACAGCAATGCGCTGGCCATGGTCACACCGGCGCTCGGGCCGTCTTTGGGCGTGGCACCTTCCGGCACGTGCAGGTGGACGAAGGCTTCATCGAAGAACTTCGGATCACCGCCAAACGACTTCAGGTTCGAGCTGATGAAGCTGTAGGCGATTTCTGCGGATTCCTTCATCACTTCACCCAACTGCCCGGTGAGTTTGAAGCCGCGATTGAGCGTGTGGATGCGCGTCGCTTCGATCGGCAGGGTGGCGCCGCCCATGCTGGTCCAGGCCAGGCCGGTAATCACGCCGGTGCCGGACAGCACTTGTTCATTGCGAAATACCGGCATGCCCAGGGAGCTTTCCAGGTCCTTGTTGCCGATCTTGATCACCGAATTCGGCTCATCCAGCAGCTTGACCACCGCCTTGCGCACCAGTTTGCCCAGTTGCTTTTCCAACTGGCGCACACCGGCCTCCCGCGCATAGCCGTCGATCAGCGCACGCAAGGCGCCGTCGCTGATGCTAAGGCTGTTTTTCGAGACGCCGGCTTTTTCCAGTTGCTTGGGCCACAGGTGGCGCTTGGCGATGGCGACTTTTTCCTCGGTGATATAGCCCGACAGGCGAATCACTTCCATACGGTCGAGCAGCGGGCCGGGAATCGAGTCCAGGGTGTTGGCGGTGCACACGAACAGCACCTTGGACAGGTCCAGGCGCAGGTCCAGGTAGTGGTCGAGGAATTCGACGTTCTGTTCCGGGTCGAGGGTTTCGAGCAGTGCCGACGCCGGGTCGCCCTGGAAACTCTGGCCCATCTTGTCGATCTCGTCGAGCATGATCACCGGGTTCATCACCTCCACGTCCTTGAGCGCCTGCACCAGCTTGCCGGGCAGGGCGCCGATGTAGGTGCGGCGATGGCCCTTGATCTCGGCCTCATCACGCATGCCGCCGACACTGAAGCGGTAGAACGGTCGGCCCAGGGATTCGGCGATGGATTTACCCACGCTGGTCTTGCCCACGCCCGGCGGGCCCACCAGCAGCACGATGGAACCGGCGACTTCGCCTTTATAGGCACCCACCGCGAGAAATTCGAGGATGCGACTCTTGATGTCGTCCAGGCCCGCATGATGCTTGTCCAGCACCTTGCGCGCGTGTTTCAGGTCGAGTTTGTCTTCGCCATACACGCCCCAGGGTACCGAGGTGGCCCAATCCAGGTAATTGCGCGTGACCGCGTATTCCGGCGAACCGGTCTCGAGGATCGACAGTTTGTTGAGTTCTTCGTCGATGCGTTTTTTCGCCTGGGCCGGCAGCACCTTGCCTTCCAGGCGCTGCTCGAACTGTTCGACGTCGGCGCTGCGGTCGTCCTTGGTCAGGCCCAGCTCCTGCTGGATGACCTTGAGCTGTTCCTTGAGGAAGAACTCGCGCTGGTGCTCGCCGATCTTGCGGTTTACTTCGGCGGACAGTTCTTTCTGCAGGCGCGCGACTTCGACCTCTTTGCGCAGCATCGGCAGCACTTTCTCCATGCGCTTGAGCATGGGCACGCAATCGAGCACTTCCTGCAACTCGTTACCGGTGGCCGAGGTCAGCGCGGCGGCGAAGTCGGTGAGCGGCGACGGGTCGTTGGGGCTGAAGCGGTTGAGGTAGTTCTTCAACTCTTCGCTGTACAGCGGGTTGAGCGGCAGCAGTTCCTTGATCGCATTGATCAGCGCCATGCCGTAGGCCTTGACCTCGTCGGTCGGCTCGCTCGGCTGGTGCGGGTATTCCACTTCCACCAGGTACGGCGGGCGGTGATGCTTGAGCCAGGTCTTGATGCGCACGCGGGTCAGGCCCTGGGCCACGAATTGCAGTTTGCCGTTCTCGCGGCTGGCGTGGTGCACCTTGACCAGCGTGCCGTACAGCGGCAGCGCCGAGGTGTCGAAGTGGCGCGGGTCTTCGGGCGGTGTGTCCATGAAAAACAGGGCGAGGGAGTGGTGGTCGGATTTGCTCACCAGTTCCAGGGTTTCGGCCCAGGGCTCTTCGTTGACGATCACCGGCAACACTTGCGCCGGGAAAAACGGCCGGTTGTGGATCGGGATGATGTAGACCTTGTCCGGCAGGTTCTGCCCGGGCAGGGCCAGGCCGGTGTTGGACGAGGATTCAGCGTTTTCTGGGTCGGCGTAGTCGTTCAGGTCGTAATCAGGAATGTCTTGCTGGTCGCTCATGGGGCACCTGCATCAGGAAGTATGGTGCTTAGATGGGGCAGGGCAGTGGTGGTTTCAATGGTGGGGGTGAGATAGCAACATATTGCATGAAATTTTCAGAACGACGCTGGAGTCGTGTGGGAGGGGGAGCCCCCTGCCACATTTGGTCTGTGTTGGGTCAGCTGATTTTGTGCAGGTAGGCGGGCAGCGGTTGTTCGGGCAGCACCGACAACACTTTCAACCGCTGCAACATCCTTTGACTGGCCCTTTGCAAATGCTCACGCAGATTCAGCGCCGCCGCATCAACCGCGCCGTGCAGCAGCAACTCCAGAATCAGTCGATGTTCGGCCAACATCGCCGGATCGGCGCCAATCCCCAGCAACCGATAAAAAATCCGACTGATGATCATCGGGCTCTGCCCCTGTCGAATCAGCGCCGCGATCTTGCGATTCTGCAGGCCGGCCAGGCAGCGTTGGTGCAAGTCTTCCTCGATCTGCTCGATGGCCTCCAGGCTGCACTGCGCACTGTCCTGGGCGTCCAGCACGCGTTGCAGCATGGCTTCAAGCAGCTCGCGATCGAGGTTGGGCGCGCTCTGGCGCAGGGCTTCGGGCTCAAGGCAGGCGCGCAATTCGTAGTCTTCGGTGACTTCCCGCGCGGTCAAAGGTCCGGCCAGCCATTGGGAGTAGGGCTCTTTTTCCACCAGGCCACGGTCGCGCAGGCGCATCAGCGCTTCTCGCACTACCGCGCGGCTGACGCCGTAGTGGTCGGCGGCGGCTTGCTCGTCCAGGCGGTAGTGGCCGAAGGCAATGCAGGTGGACAACGCCGCGCCGATTTCCTCGACGATGCGTTCGCCCAGCGGCCGCGTGTCCACCAACTCGTCCTCGCCGTTAAGACCCAGGTGGGCATGGCTCAGGGGCAGGCGCAACGGCTCCATGGCCAGGCCTTGCGGATTGATCAGATAGCCCCGGCCGTTGAAGCGGCAGATCAAGCCTTCGTCATGCAGCAGGTCGAGGGCCTTGCGCACCGGCACGCGGCTGGTGCCGAACAACTCGGCCAGCGGCGCTTCGAGCAACACCAGCCCATGGCGGGCGGTGCCGTTGACGATCGCGTCGCGCATCACTTTGTGAATCATCGCGTAACGGGAGGCCGAGGCGGACACTGCTTTCATTGCGTTCTCAGAGGTGGAGGGACCGTTGACCGGGGATTCTCTCATAGATGCGCCTGTCACTCTGCGCCACGTCGGCGGCACGTTTTTGGGGCTTCGAAAGTCGACCTGTTACTTTTCTGCACCAAAATGTACTTATTAATAAAAAGTACATTATTTCGTTGAAACGCATGAGTCACCGCCTCCCCAGATTTTTTACCTGGTCAAACACCCTCTACCTCGCGGTTCTGGTCGAAAACCGCTGCCTGCGCAAAATTCGTTGAGCACAGACTGGCACGAAAGCTGCCTTTGTAAAATGTACATTTTATTAATATGTACGTTTGTGAGGGTCATCCTGATGTCAGACGCCACTTCAATGGCCGAGGACTTCGCCAGCGGTCGCAGCGACCCGGTGCAAGCCCTCGAACAGGCACTCGACAAAGCCAGCCAGATCCCGTCGGTATTCATCAGCCTGACGCCCGAGCGCGCCCGTCGTGAAGCCCAAGCCTCTGCCGCACGTTGGCGCGCCGGCCAGCCGTTGAGCCTGTTCGATGGCGTGCCGCTGGCCTGGAAGGACCTGTTCGACGTGGCCGGCAGCATCACCACGGCGGGCGCCGCCTATCGCCGCCATGCGCCCGTCGCGTTGCTCGATGCACCCACCGTCGGCCTGCTGTGTCGTGCCGGAATGGTCAGCGTCGGCAAGACCAACCTCAGCGAACTGGCCTATTCCGGCCTGGGCCTGAACCCCCATTTCGGCACGCCGCACAATCCCCATGGCAAGGATCAACCGCGCATCCCCGGCGGATCTTCCTCGGGGTCGGCCGTGGCCGTTGCCGCCGGGATCGTGCCCATCGCCATGGGCACCGACACGGCCGGGTCCATCCGCGTCCCCTCGGCGTTCAACGGCCTGGTGGGTTACCGCAGCAGCAGCCGGCGCTACAGCCGCGACGGCGTGTTTCCACTGGCCCACAGCCTCGACAGCCTCGGCCCGATAAGCCGCAGCGTGCGTGATGCCCTGGCCGTCGACGACTTGCTGCATGGCCGCAGCCACAGCCACGTCGCCCGCAGCCTCAAGGGCCAGCGTTTCGTGCTGGGGCAGCAGGACGTCGAACCCGCCGTGGGCAACAACCTGTTGCGCGTGGTAGAGCAACTCAAGGCCCACGGCGCGCGGGTCGAAGCGCGCGAATGCGCGGTCTTCCAGGCGACACTGGAGCTGATCAAGCACCATGGCTGGCTCGGCGCCTTCGAAGCCTTCGCCCTGCACCAGACGTTACTCGACAGCCCTGACGCCGACCGGCTCGACCCTCGCGTGCGCCGCCGCCTTGAAGCCGCGCGCTCACTGCCGGCCAGCCAACTGATCCACCTGACCGAGGCGCGCCGCCGCCTGCAACAGCAACTGATCGAAGACCTCGACGGCGCCGTCCTGATCACCCCGACCGTCGCCCACGTCGCCCCGGCGTTGGCGGCGCTTGAAGCCGACGATGAGCTGTTCGTCACAACCAACCTCGCCACCCTGCGCCTGACCATGCCCGGCAGTTTGCTCGACATGCCAGGCGTGACCCTGCCCAGCGGCTGCGATGCCCAGGGCCTGCCCACCGGGTTGCTGCTCAGCGTCCCGACGGGAGAAGACGCGCGCCTGCTGCGCGCGGCGTTGTCCGTCGAATCCGTACTGACTATCTAAGGAGACACACCATGGCTAAAGACATCCTCTGTGCATTTGGCGTCGACGTTGACGCCGTCGCCGGCTGGCTCGGTTCCTACGGCGGTGAAGACTCGCCGGACGACATCTCCCGTGGCCTGTTCGCCGGTGAAATCGGCGCGCCACGCCTGCTCAAACTGTTCGAACGCTACGGCCTGCGCACCACCTGGTTTATCCCCGGTCACTCGATGGAAACCTTCCCCGAGCAGATGAAGGCCGTGGCCGACGCCGGCCACGAGATCGGCGTGCACGGCTACAGCCACGAAAACCCGATCGCGATGACCGCCGAGCAGGAAGAAATCGTTCTCGACAAGTCCATCGAACTGATCACCCAGGTCACCGGCAAGCGCCCCACCGGCTACGTGGCGCCGTGGTGGGAATTCAGCAAGGTCACCAACGAACTGCTGCTGAAAAAAGGTATCAAGTACGACCACAGCCTGATGCACAACGACTTTCACCCTTACTACGTGCGCAAGGGCGATACCTGGACCAGGATCGACTACAGCCAGCACCCCGATACCTGGATGAAGCCCCTGGTGCGCGGCGAAGAAACAGACCTGGTGGAGATCCCGGCCAACTGGTACCTCGACGACCTGCCGCCGATGATGTTCATCAAGAAAGCCCCCAACAGCCACGGGTTCGTCAACCCGCGTCACTTGGAAGAAATGTGGCGCGACCAGTTCGACTGGGTCTACCGCGAACACGAACACGCTGTGTTCACCATGACCATCCACCCCGACGTGTCCGGCCGCCCGCAAGTGCTGCTGATGCTTGAGCGTCTGATCGAACACATCCAGAGCCATGCCGGCGTGCGCTTCGTCACCTTTGACGAAATTGCCGATGACTTCATCCGCCGCCAGCCGCGTACCTGAACCAGCGTCACCCCGTAGGAGCGAGCTTGCTCGCGAAGAACCGGAGAGCGCCGCGTGCATCCAGGATGCCCGCGTCATCGTTGACGATTTTCGCGAGCAAGCTCGCTCCTACAGGGTCCACCAATCCCCCTGAGGCGCGATCTATGTCCATCTACAACAAGCTTGACCTGACTGGCTGGAAACCCCGGCAGCTGACTTCCCGGGAGGTGCGCTTCGCCACCTGGATCGCGTTTTTCGCCTGGGTGTTTGCGGTGTATGACTTCATCCTGTTCGGCACCCTGCTGCCGGAAATCGGCCGGCACTTTGGCTGGGGTGAAGTGGAGCAGGCCGAGATCGCGACCTGGGTGGCGGTCGGCACCGCCGTGGTCGCCCTGGCCATCGGCCCGATCGTGGACAAGCTGGGGCGTCGCAAAGGGATTATTTTCACCGTGGCCGGTTCCGCGCTGTGCTCGGCGCTGACGGCGATTGGCGGAGCGTGGGGCAAGTCGCCGCTGATCCTGATCCGTTCGCTGGGCGGCCTGGGCTATGCCGAGGAGACCGTCAACGCCACCTATCTGACCGAGCTGTACGGCGCCTCGGAAGATCCTCGGTTGACCAGGCGTCGCGGCTTTATCTACAGCCTGGTGCAGGGCGGCTGGCCGGTCGGCGCGTTGATCGCCGCCGGGTTGACCGCGCTGTTGCTGCCGATCATCGGCTGGCAGGGCTGCTTCGTTTTTGCGGCGATCCCGGCTGTCGTGATCGCGATCATGGCGCGCAAGCTCAAGGAAAGCCCGCAGTTCCAGATCCACGAACGCATCAGCCGGCTGCGTAAAAGCGGCGCGGTGAGCGACGCGCAGAACGTAGCGCAGACCTATGGCGTGGACTATGAAGAGCACAGCAAGGCCGGTCTCAAGGCCGCGTTCCGTGGGCCGGCTCGCCGTGCCACGTTGGTGATCGGCGCCGCGTTGTTGCTCAACTGGGCGGCGATCCAGGTGTTCAGCGTGCTGGGGACTTCGGTGATCGTCAGCGTGCACCACATCTCGTTCGAGAACTCGCTGATCATCCTCGTGCTGTCGAACCTGGTGGGATATTGCGGCTACTTGAGCCACGGCTGGATGGGCGACAAGATCGGCCGTCGCAACGTGATCGGCCTGGGTTGGATGCTCGGTGGTCTGTCGTTCGCCGGGATGCTGTTCGGCCCGAGCAACATGGCGATGGTGGTCGGGCTTTACAGCCTGGGCCTGTTCTTCCTGATCGGGCCGTATTCGGCGGCGCTGTTCTTTATCAGCGAGAGTTTCCCTACCAGCATCCGCGCCACCGGCGGCGCGATCATCCATGCCATGGGCCCGATTGGTGCGGTGGTCGCAGGCTTTGGTGCGACCCAGGTGTTGTCCGCCGGCAGTGACTGGCAGACCGCCGCACTGTGGTTCGGTGCCGTGCCGTGCTTCTTGTCCGGCCTGTTGATGTTTGCCGCACGCCATGTGCGTCCGGAAACCGTTCAGTAAGGAGTCAATGATGAGCCGTAAAGTTGCCTTGATTACCGGTGCCGCCAGCGGCATCGGCCAAGCCCTCGCCGTGGCCTATGCGCGCAACGGTGTGGCGGTGGTCGGCGGGTACTACCCGGCGGACCCCCATGACCCGCAGGCCACCGTCAGCCTGGTGCAGGCCGCCGGCGGCGAATGCCTGATGTTGCCGTTGGACGTGGGCGATACCGCCTCGGTGGATGCCCTGGCCGCGCAGGGCGTGCAGCATTTTGGTCGGCTGGATTACGCCGTGGCCAACGCCGGGTTGCTGCGTCGCGCGCCGTTGCTGGAGATGACCGATGCGCTGTGGGACGAGATGCTCAATGTCGACCTGACGGGGGTCATGCGCACCTTTCGCGCTGCGACGCGGCACATGCACGAAGGCGGCGCGTTGGTGGCGATTTCGTCGATTGCCGGAGGCGTGTATGGCTGGCAAGAGCATTCGCATTACGCGGCCGCCAAGGCCGGCGTGCCGGGGTTGTGCCGCTCGTTGGCGGTGGAGTTGGCGGCAAAGGGCATACGCTGTAATGCGGTAATTCCAGGGTTGATCGAGACGCCGCAGTCGCTGGATGCGAAGAACTCGCTGGGGCCGCAGGGCCTGGCGAAAGCAGCGCGTGCGATTCCGCTGGGGCGGGTAGGGCGCGCGGATGAAGTGGCTTCATTGGTGCAGTTTTTAACCAGTGATGCATCGAGTTACCTGACCGGGCAGAGCATCGTAATTGATGGTGGCCTGACCGTACGCTGGCCTGACTGACTGTACTGGCTCAAAAATGTGGGAGGGGGCTTGCCCCCGATGGCTGTGCCTCAGAAAAACAACTGTGACTGACCCACCGCCATCGGGGGCAAGCCCCCTCCCACATTGGAACTGTGTTTATTCGGGAGATCGTCTACATGAACCAACTCACCCACCGCCGCGCCGTGATCACCGGCGCCGGCAGCGGCATCGGTGCCGCTATCGCCCGCGCCTACGCCGCTGAAGGCGCACGCCTGGTGCTGGCCGACCGCAACGCCGCCAGCCTCGCCGAAACCGCGATCACCTGCCGCAACCTCGGTGCCGAGGTGTTCGAATGCCTGGCTGACGTCGGCACCGTCGAAGGCGCCCAGGCCAGTGTCGACTGTTGCGTAGAGCACTTGGGCGGTATCGATATCCTGGTCAACAACGCAGGCATGCTCACCCAGGCGCGCTGCGTCGACGTGTCCATCGCGATGTGGAACGACATGCTGCGCGTCGACCTCACCAGCGTCTTCGTTGCCAGCCAGCGCGCCTTGCCGCACATGGTTGCGCAGCGTTGGGGGCGGATCATCAATGTCGCCTCGCAACTGGGGATCAAGGGCGGCGCCGAACTGACGCATTACGCCGCCGCCAAGGCCGGCGTGATTGGCTTTACCAAGTCCCTGGCGCTGGAAGTCGCCAAGGACAATGTGCTGGTCAACGCCATCGCCCCCGGCCCCATTGAGACGCCATTGGTCAGCGGCATCAGCGATGACTGGAAGCGTGCCAAGGCCAGGGAGCTGCCCCTGGGCCGCTTCGGGCTGGCCGACGAAGTGGCGCCGACGGCGGTGCTGCTGGCCAGCGAGCCGGGCGGCAACCTGTTTGTCGGCCAGACCCTGGGCCCGAATTCCGGCGATGTCATGCCATGAGCGGGGTGTAGTCATGTGCGGACTCTGCGGATTGCTCGGCGAAGACCTGCACTGGAGCGACCCCCTGGGCGACGAGTTGCCCAGGCGCCGCGAACGCCTGCGCCGGATCGCGGCGATCAACCAGGTGCTGGCGGTGTTCCGGCTCAAGGTCGAAGACTTCCAGGGTGCGTCCTATCTGCTGCTGGGCGCTACCGGCAAACAGGCCCTGGCCAGCGGCCTGGATCAGCTGTGGCAGGCGGCCCAGGACATGCTCGGTCGTCCGTTGGATCCCCTCGATCCCAAACTGCTCGACCATTTGGAATGCAACCCACTGTAGGAGCGGAGGTATAAGAAATGAGCATCGCTCTCAACGTCATCACCGGTTTTCTCGGCAGCGGCAAGACCACCTTGCTCAAGCGCCTGTTGCAGGGTGAAAGCCTGGGCGACACCGCGTTGCTGATCAACGAATTCGGCGACGTCGGCATCGACCATCTGCTGGTGGAAGACATCGCGCCGGACACGGTGCTGCTGCCCAGCGGTTGCGTGTGCTGCTCGATCCGTGGCGAGCTGAAGGAGGCGCTGCTGACCTTGCTGCAACGTCGCGAGCGCGGTGAAATCCCGGCATTCAAGCGGGTGATCCTGGAAACCACCGGCCTGGCCGACCCGGCGCCCATCCTCGCCACCTTGAATAACGACGTGCAACTGCGCGGGCGTTTGCACATCGGCCTGGTGATTACCCTGGTGGACGCCAGCCACGCCGTCCTGCAGGAACGCCTGCACCCGGAGTGGCTGGCCCAGGTGGCGGCGGCGGATCGTGTGTTGGTGAGCAAGACCGATCTGGCGGGCGACTGCACGGCACTGCGCGCACATTTGCGGGCACTCAATGCTGGCACGCCGATCCTCGATACCCATGCCATTCACAGCGGCGACCAACTGCTGCTTGGCGAAGGCCTGCGCAGCGCCGAACCGGCCATTGAAGTCAGCCGCTGGCAGTTGCATCAGACCACCACGGCCAGCCACGGCACCGCGCAAGTGTGCAGCCTGACCTTCGACCAGCCTTTGGATTGGGTCGGTTTCGGGGTGTGGTTGTCGATGCTGTTAAGATGCCACGGCGAACGAATCCTTCGTGTCAAAGGACTGCTCAACGTGAACGCCAGTAACACCCCCATCGTCATTCATGGCGTGCAGCACTGCCTGCATGCGCCGGTGCATCTGCCTGCGTGGCCGGGCAGCGACCGGCAATCGCGCCTGGTGTTTATCCTGCGCGGCCTCGACCCTGCGCTGTTGCGTCGCTCCTTCGATGTGTTCTCGCGGCGGTTCGCAGCATGATCACGTTGAGGGTCCTCGGCACGTCGGTCACCTTGCTCGAATGCCTGCGCGTGCGGGCCGAGCAGGAACTGGGTATCCGCCTGGTGTATCAGGTGCACGACGTCGAACAGGCCCAGCGCATCGCGGTGATGCAGCCCGAAAGCTACGACCTGTACGACCAGTGGTTTCACAATGTCGATTTCGTGTGGCCGGCCCGGGCGATCCAACCCATCGACACCCGGCGCGTCGCGTTGTGGCACGAGATCAATGACCTGCCCAAGCGCGGACGCCTGTCGCCCGATGATCGCCTGGGCAGCGGCAGCGTGCCCAGCGAGCGGTTGTTCGTGCAGCACGATGGCAGCCTGGGCAGCACGGTTACCGAGCGCATCAGCATGCTGCCCCTGACCCACAACGCCGACAGCTTTGCCTACCGTCCCGAGCGTATGCCCGACGGGTTTTGCCACGGCAATGAAAGCTGGGGCTGGCTGTTGGACCCCGCGTGGCGTGCGCGCACGGCCTTGCAAAGCGACGCCGCCATCGGCGCCCTGGACGCCGCGCTGGCGGTGCAGGGGGCAGGGCTGGCCAGTTTCAAGGACATTGGCAACATGAGCATTGAAGAGATCGATTTGCTGGCCGACGTCCTGGTGCGCAAGCAGAAGGAAGGCCACTTTGCGGCGTTCTGGTCCGATGACGAAGAAGCCGCGCAATTGATGCTCAGCCCCAGCATCGATATCCAGAGCCTGTGGTCGCCGACCTTGATGCGCCTGCACCGCGCCGGGGTGAAATACCGCCTGGCGGTGCCACGTGAAGGCTATCGGGCCTGGTTTGGTGGGTTGTCATTATCGCGCCATGCCCAGGGCGCGGTGCTGGATGCGGCCTATGCTTACTTGAATTGGTGGCTGTCGGGCTGGCCCGGGGCGGTGATGGCTCGGCAGGGCTATTACATCGGTAATCCGGCGCGCAGTCGCGATCACTTGAGCCGTGCGGAGTGGGATTACTGGTACGCGGGCAAGCCTGCGCGAGAGCAACTGCCGGGAAGCGATGGCCTGCCGCTGATCGATATTGGCGAAGTGCGCGACGGCGGCTCCTATGAACAGCGCATGGGGCATATTGCGGTATGGAATTCGGTCATGGATGAGCACAACTACCTGGTGCGGCGCTGGGGGGATTTCATGCGGGCCCGGCGAGGCTGACGCGCAGCGTCACGGGATGTATTCCCACGCGGAGCAAGGGAACGAGCCTTCAGCGGCGCAAAGAAAAGGCGGTTACCTGTTGTAGGTAACCGCCTTTTTAATACCGCCAGTCTTGCTTATTCCGGCAGTTTGAACGCCATCACGTAGTCACCCTGCTTGGTGCCCAGGGAGCCATGACCGCCGGCCACGACCAGCACGTATTGCTTGCCGTCCTTGCCGGTGTAGGTCATCGGGGTGGTTTGCGCGCCTGCAGGCAGGCGGCCTTCCCACAGTTGCTTGCCGTTTTTCACGTCATAGGCACGCAGGTACTGGTCCAGGGTGCCGCTGAGGAACGCGACGCCACCGGCGGTGGTGAACGTACCGCCCAGGCTCGGCACGCCCATGGTCAACGGGATCGGAATCGGCGAGCTGTCACGCACGGTGCCGTTCTTGTGCATCCAGATGGTCTGGTGGGTGGTCAGGTCGACCGCTGCCACGTAACCCCACGCCGGCGCCTGGCACGGCAGGCCCATTGGCGACAGCAGCGCTTCGAGGATCACGCCGTACGGCGCGCCTTTGTTTGGCTGTACGCCTTGGGTTTCGCTGACGCGCGGGCCTTGCTTGGCGATATCGGCAGCCGGGATCAGTTTCGATTTGAACGCCATGTAGCTCGGGTTCACGAAGGCGATCTGGCGCACCGGGTCAACCGAAATGCCGCCCCAGTCGAACACGCCGAAGTTGCCTGGGTACACGATCGAGCCTTGCAGCGACGGCGGGGTGAACGGGCCGTCGTAGCGCAGCGACTTGAAGTCGATCCGGCAGATCAGTTGGTCGAACGGGGTGACGCCCCACATGTCACGCTCCTTGAGGGGCGGTGGCATGAAGTTCAGGTCGGACTTGGGCTGGGTTGGCGAGGTACGATCACCCGCGACAGCGCCCTGCGGCACCGGGATTTCATTGATCGGTACGACCGGTTGGCCGGTGGCGCGGTCCAGCACGTAGATGCTGCCTTGCTTGGTCGATGCCATCACTGCTTGCTTGACGCCGTCAGCAGTCTTGATATCGATCAGCGACGGCTGGCCGCCCACGTCCATGTCCCACAGGTCATGATGGGTGAACTGGAAGGTCCACTTCACATGGCCGCTGTCGATGTCCAGGGCGGTCAGGCCGGCAGCGTATTTTTCCGAGTCGTCAGTACGGTCGCCGCCGTATTGATCGGGCATCTGGTTGCCCATCGGCAGGTAGAGCATGCCGAGTTTTTCATCCACGGCGAACATGGACCACATGTTCGGCGAGTTGCGGGTGTAGGTCTTGCCTTCGGCCAGCGGGGTGGTGTCGTCCGGGTTGCCGCTGTCCCAGTTCCACACCAGCTTGCCGGTGTGCACGTCGAACGCACGGATCACGCCGCTTGGCTCGTCGGTGGAAACGTTGTCGGTCACGTGACCGCCGATGACCACCAGGTTCTTGGTCACGGCCGGTGGCGAAGTGGAGTAGTAACCACCTGGGGCGAAGCTGCCGATGTTGGCACGCAGGTCGACCTGGCCTTTGTCACCGAAGTCTTCGCACATCTTGCCGGTGTCGGCGTTCAGGGCGATCAGACGGGTGTCGGCGGTCGGCACGAAGATGCGTTTCGGGCAGGCGTTCGGCGCGGCGGCGAGGCTGGCGCTGCCGGTCGGGCTCTGCTCGGAGGCATAGGCGGCGTCGTCGTGGTACGACACGCCACGGCAGGTCATGTGTGCCCAACCCTTGAAGTTTTCAGCACCCTGGGTGGTGATCTTCGGGTCGAAACGCCATATTTCCTTGCCGGTGTCAGGGTCAAGGGCAATCACCTGGCTGTGCGGGGTGCACACGTACAGCATGCCGTTGACTTTCAGCGGGGTGTTTTCCGCGGTGGTTTCACCGGGATCGCCCGCGCCGGGAATGTCACCGGTACGGAAGGTCCAGGCCGGCACCAGCTTGTGCGCGTTTTCCGGGGTGATCTGCGCCAGTGGCGAGTAACGGTCACCGAAGGCCGAGCGGCCATAGGAATTCCAGTCACCGTCGGCCTGGGTCGGCGCAGCGCTGGCCATACCAGGCACCGCGTCGCGGTCGAGTTGGCCGGTCTTGACCATTTCACCTGGATTAGTGAACTGGCTGGCCAGGGCGGTAGCGCCCGCCAGCACCACGGCTACGCTCAGCGCGCCGGTGCCCAGCGGCGCGGCCTGACCACGCAGCAACGGACGGCGAAACCACGGCAGCAACATGACGATGCCCAGGGCGAACAGCAGGGCCAGGCGCGGCACCAGTTGCCACCAGTCCAGGCCCACTTCCCACAGTGCCCACACGGTGCTGGCGAACAGCACCAATGCGTACAGGCCCAGCGCAGCACGGCGGGTGGCCAGCAGCAATACGCCGGTCAGGGCGATGCCGATACCGGCCAGCAGGTAATACAGCGAGCCGCCGAGCATGCTCAGCTTGACCCCACCGGCCAGCAAGGCCAGCCCCATGATCAGCAGCAATACGCCCAGCAACCTGGGCAGCAGGCGGCTTGGGCTTGAGGCACCATCAGTGCTCATAGTGTGTTTCTCCGTTACGTTGGAATTATGTAACCCCGTGCTTCACTCACTGTAGATGACGATTCGGCACGGGCTTGGTTCATCGTTTTTTTTGGTTTTTTCTGTGGATAATCGGGTTATCCACAGGCAAGCAATAACACCCCATGCGCAGGTCTATTTCAGACAGCGCTGTCTTTGCGTACAGGGAGATTCGGCAAAATGGGTCGACCGGGAGGTGAGGCGTTTCAGATTGTTGCGAAGGATAATGCGGCGGGGCATTTTGAGAAAGGGTGAATCGCAAGATGCATCATTTCAGATTTGGTAACAGTGACAGATAGTCGCTGCCTGAATAGCCTTTGTAGGAGCGAGCTTGCTCGCGAAAAACCCACTGGCGCCGCGTGTGTTCAGGAAGCACGCGTTATCGTTGACGGTTTTCGCGAGCAAGCTCGTTCCTACAGGGGGATTTGTGGTGTGGGTTAGAAGGTGGTGCGGATGCCGAACTGCACACTGCGCCCCGGTGCCGGCGCGATATCGCGCAGGATCGAGCTGGCATAGCGCACCGTCTGGTTGGTCAGGTTTTCACCGTTGACGAACGCCAGCCACTGGCTGCCACCCACATTGAAGTGGTAACCCGCACTGGCGCCGAGGGTGGTGTAGCCATCGGTGCCGCTTTCGTTACTCGGCACACGGCCCTGGCTGGCGGCGTGTTCTACGTCGATACGCGCCTGCCAGCGGTCCAGTTCCCAGAGCAACCCGCTGTTCACGCGCAGCGGCGCAATGCGCGGCAGGGCTTCGCCCGTGTCCAGGTTGGTCGCGCGGGTGTAGTCGCCCGACAGCTCCAGGGCGAACTTGCCGTAGGCGCCTTCGCCGAGTTTCCAGTGATCCTGGGCTTCGAAGCCGGCGAAACGGGCGCGTACGCCCGAATAGCTGTACTCGGGAATACCGCCGGCGTCCTCTTCACCTTCGTCGTTCAACGTACGGCCAGTGCCGAGCAAGCCGATGTAATTGGAGAAGCGGCTGTAGAACACGCCGAAGCTGCCTTTATGGGTGCCGTTGTCGAAGCGCAGGGCCAGGTCGCTGGACACGGCTTTTTCCTTGGACAGGTTGGCATCGCCCAATTCGTAGGTGCCGGTGGCGACGTGGGCACCATTGGCGTACAGCTCGTAGAACGTGGGCGCACGCTCGGTGTAGCCCAACGTTGCAGCCAGGGACCAGATCGGCGTCAGGCTGTAAACCGCGCCGGAGGACAGGCTGCCCGCGGTGAAGTCACTGGCCTTGTCGGCATTGGCGAAGCGCGCGTTGCCCTTGGCATCCGGGTCGACGCTGGTGTGTTCCAGGCGCCCGCCGAGGCTGAGCTTCAGGCGTTCGCTGGCTTGCATCTCTTCAAGGATAAACAGTGCACCGGCGTTGGTGTCGGTCTGGGGCACGAAGGCTTCTTCGCCCAGGGCCGAGAACTCGTTGCGGGTCACCTGGGCGCCGACCACGCCATCGAATGGGCCGACAGGCTGGTGACGGGCTTCAACGCGGGCTTCATAGCCTTTGTTCTTGAAGGTGGTACCCGTCTCGCCACCTTCGATTTCGCGGTGTTCGTAGTCGGTATAGCCCGCGTCGAGTTTCACCGAGGTGAACGGCCCTTGCAGGTTACGGATCTCGGACGCGAAGGCGTAGTGCTCCTGCTGCATGCGGATGCGCACATCCTGCTCGGCCGGGGAGCCGTAGTTACTGTCGTAGTTGCTGTAGGACAGCCCCGCGTAGCCGTCATCCCAAGTGTAGGAACCGCCTACGGCACCGCCATCCTGGCGCCCGTCGCTGTTGCCCAGGCGGCCGTTCTTGCCGGGGCCATCCTCGGTGTCGGGGGCATGGCGGCTACGCGCAGAGCCCGGGATTTTCAAGTCGTTGAATTCCCGCGCGTTGGCGTCCAGGTGCAAGGCGAAGGTGCCATCGCCGGCCTCCAGCTTGCCCGCGCTGCTGCGGGTGGTGTCGGCGCCGCCGTAGCGCAGTTCACCGGCACCGTGGATGCCTTCGATGGCGGCGGTGGGGATGCGGTTGTCAAAGGTATTGACCACGCCGCCGATGGCGCTGCCGCCGTACAGCAAGGCTGCCGGGCCGCGCACGATTTCAATGCGGTCGACGTTGATCGGGTCCAGCGGCACGGCATGGTCATAGGACAGCGACGATGCATCCAGCGCACCCACGCCATTGCGCAGGAGGCGAATCCGGTCACCGTCCTGGCCACGAATGATCGGCCGGCTGGCGCCCGGGCCAAAGTAGGAAGACGACACCCCCGGCTGCTTGTTCAGGGTCTCGCCAAGGCTGCCTTTTTGCTGCAGGGTCAGCTCATCGCCTTCCAGCACGGTGGTGGGCGAGGCGAGCTGCTCGCTGCCCAGGGGATTGGCGGTGATGATTTGCGGTTGCAGCTCCAGGGCGTGGGCTTCGGAGCAGATCAGCAGGGCGGCGGCGAGGGGGGACAAACGCCAGAAACAGGAGACGGACATCGGACATTCCTTGGCAGGATTTTGATAAGGGATGTTACAATATAACATCTCTTTTTAGGCTTAGAAGGGGAACTTTTTCCGGCCGGCTATATTCAATGCAGTGCTTCCACCGTTACGCCCCGTCGGCTAAGGTGCGCGGCTGTGTTTCCTCTCCTGCAAAAGGCCCGGCATGACCGCGACAAGCAACGACCCACTCCACGGCGTGACCCTGCAACACGTCCTCACCACGCTGGTGGCGCATTACGAATGGAGCGGCCTGGCCGAGCGTATTGATATCCGCTGCTTCAAGAGCGATCCCAGCATCAAGTCGAGCCTGACCTTCCTGCGCAAGACCCCTTGGGCCCGCGAAAAAGTCGAAGGGTTGTACGTCAAGCTGATGCGCACCAAACGCCCGTTGGACTGAGCCCATGAAGCGTTATGTCGCGGCGGCCGCGCTCGCCGGTTGGGTTGGACTGGCGATCCAGCAATACCTGATTTTGTATTCGCGCTGGTCCAGCGGCGCGAGCCTGCTGGGCGGGTTGATCAGCTTTTTCAGTTTCTTCACGGTGCTGACCAATACGCTGGTGGTCGTGGTGCTGAGCTACGCGCTGGTCACCCGCGAATCCGCCGCCAGACGGTTTTTCCTCAAGCCCGGCATCTGCGGCGCGATTGCCACCAGCATCGTGGTGGTGAGCCTGGCCTACAACCTGCTGCTACGGCATTTATGGAGCCCCGAAGGCTTTCAGTTCATCGCCGATGAATTGCTGCATGACGTGATGCCGCTGCTGTTTCTGATCTACTGGTGGCGCTGCGTGCCCAAAGGCACCTTGCAGCTCAAACACATCGCCGGGTGGGTGATTTACCCCGTGGCGTATTTTGGTTATGTGCTGCTGCGCGGGCATCTGCTTGGGCAGTATCAGTACCCGTTCATGGACGTGGACAGCCTGGGCTATCCGCAGGTGTTCGTGAATGCCGGGGGGATTTTGCTGGGGTTCCTACTGATTGCGCTGGCCGTGATTGGGCTGGACAAGCTTCTCAAACCTACCTCGGTTTAAAGCGGGCGCAGCCACTGTGGGAGGGGGCTTGCCCCCGATGGCAATCTATCAGATATAGATGTGTTAGCTGACACACCGCCATCGGGAGCAAGCCCCCTCCCACAGGTTAATCTTCGGCGCTGCCTTCCGCGCGCCAGTAGCCCACGGCCTTGAGGTATTGCTCGTTGACCTTGTGCGTCTCCAGTAATACCCGCCGCACCTGGCGCGACAGCCTGGTTTCGGTCGCGACAAAGCTGTACAGCGTGCCGCCGGGCAGCGTCAGGTTGCGCACTACTTCAAGCAGATCCTCCTGGCCGCGCAGCACCCAAATGATTTCAACATCCGCCGCACTTTCCAGTGTCTGTTGCTCGGCGGCATCGGCAATTTCAATCACCGCCAGCACCTTGCGCCCGGCGGGTAATTCTTCCAGGCGTCGCCCAATGGCGGGCAGGGCGGTTTCATCGCCGATCAGCAGGTAGCTGTCGAAGATATCCGGCACGATCATCGAGCCCCGTGGCCCACCGATATGCAGGTGCTGGCCGACTTGCGCCTGCTCGGCCCAGGTCGACGCCGGGCCGTCGCCGTGCAGCACGAAGTCGATGTCCAGTTCGCCAATGCCCAGGTCGAAACGCCGTGGCGTGTAATCGCGCATTGTAGGTTGCGGGCCGTCGCCCTTGATGCTGAAGGTCGGGCTTTCCAGCGCGGCTTGCTCGGCGGCGTTCTGCGGGAACAGCAGCTTGATGTGATCGTCACTGCCCAGGCTGACAAAACCCGCCAGTTCCGGCCCGCCCAGCGTAATGCGGCGCATGCGTGGGGTGATATCCACTACTCGCAATACCTGCAGGCGGCGGCGTTTGATCTCGTGGGTCACGCGATGGATGGTGTGTGTGTTCATTGGTCTCTCCCGTCGGCAATGGCTTGAGCGGTGCGATTGAGCAGCGCCGCGACACGAACGATTTCTTCCGGGCTCCAGCGCCCGTGGTGCGAATGCAGGGCATGGCGCAGGTTGTGCACCGCCTCGTGAATTTCCGGTGGGCGGTCGTGGCCGCGCAGCGAGCGTTTGCTGACGTCGATGCGCATGCGCACGCCGTCCAGGGCAACAGATTGCTCGTTGAGAAAGAGACGACCGGCGTCGGTGATTGTGTAGTGTTTTTTTCCGCCCTGGGCGTCACCGCTGATCAACTCGCTCTCTTCGAGGAAGGTCAGGGTGGGGTAGATCACGCCGGGACTGGGGCTGTACGCACCGTCGAAGAGGTTTTCGATGCGGCGGATCAGGTCGTAGCCATGGCAGGGTTGCTCGGCGATCAGCGCCAGCAGCAACAGCTTCAGGTCGCCTGGGGCGAAAACCCGTGGGCCGCGACCGCCGCGTTTTTCAAAGTCACCGCGATGTTCAGGCTTCATGATGGTCCTCCTCTGCGCTCATTTAGATATAACTTAAGATATATCTTTAGATCTGCGCCAGTCTCTGCCGACCAGCGGTCAGCGCCAGGTTTGCGCGCGGCGTGCAACGGCCTTTAGTTGAAAGCTGCTTGGAGGATAATCAAATTAGAGTTATAACTTTAATTAGAGCTGATGCTCGAATATGCGCCGATACACCTGAGTATCTGACATTTATTTATTTGTGTAGTGCACGTTCGTTCGAGGATTAACGCACTCTGTATTATGCGCATGTAGTTCAATTCCTACGGACACTTTTAAAGTTTTGGCAAAATGCCATCTTTTTCACGCGGCGCCTGTTTACATGGGCTACGCGTATATTGGAATGCGCCTGCATACCTGCTTTTAGTTTGGGTCGATTATTACCTGGCAGCGCACGGTCCAACTAACCGGCGCGGTTGTTCGTTGTTCGAGGATGCTCTTGGCAACGAAAAAATCAATAAGTTTTCCAACTACAGGTATTGACTCCATGTTCAAAAAGTTTGCTGTTGCTGCCCCTCTGGCTATTCTGGCCCTGTCTTCCTCGGTAACAGCCTTTGCTGCCGGAGAAGCCAGCCATACCGTCAACATCAAGGCGACTATCCCGACCACCGTTTTCCACGCACAACCGCGTGACCCGAACTGGGGTCGTGACGAAACCATGACCTATAACCTGGTCAGCGGCGAGCTGGCGCCCCTGAGCGCGATCTACGACATCAAGAACACCAACGGCTCGGTACACGCCTACATCGAGGGCGGCCCGGCTGTACTGTTCAACGGCGATGCTACGCAGAACATCGCGCTTACCACCAGCCTCAACGGCGTCACCCTGACCGGCACGCCTCAGGAAGTGGTCAACGAAGCCGACTCCACCCCAGGCGTGGGCGCCGAAATGCGCATCGTCGCGGCCAAGCCTACCGCCACTCAACGCGGCTCCTACACCGCAGTGATGCCGGTGGTATTCGACGCCGTATTGCCGACGCTTTGATGCCAATGCATGCCCGTTGACCACGGGCACTTGCTTGCAGGTCGGCTGATTTTCTCCTCTGTCCGCCGGCCTGATTTTTTCTCTCTTGGCATTCAGGGTATCCGTTCATGTTTCCGATGACGCCTATCGCGGCTGCGCTCGCGCTGCTGATGTGTACGAGTGCGTTGGCGGCACCTGCTGCTTCCGGCGCTGCAACCCCTGGCAGTCTGATCGCCCAGGCCCAAGGCCTGCCCGCAGGTTTCAGCGATCACTTTTTCGACGTACCGCTGGCGGTGCGCGTGGATCTCGATCGGCAACTGCTGGGCGAGGCGCTGATCGTCTTGTCGCGGGATGACCGTGTGACCCTGCTCGAATTTACCGATACCGGCGACAGCAAAGTCCCGGCCGCCACCCGTGATACCTGGCAGGCGCTGCTGGAGAACGGCGTGGCATTGGGCGCCTGCACCCAAACCTGCCCGGAGAAGATGATCTCGGCGTTCTACAACCTGGAAAACTCCCAGCTCGCCATCCTCACCCAGGACGTCGAACGCAGTGATGACACCCCGCGCTTCTACGACCAGCCGCAAGGCGGCAGCCTCGGGTTGATCATCAATAACCAGCTCAATCTCAACGGCAGCCAGGAAGACAGCCTGGGCGGACGCTACGGCTTGCAAGCCAGTTCGAGCCTCGGCAACTGGAGCCAGGTGCTCAACCTGCAACTGGCGCGGCAAAGTGGCGATGACGAACACGTGCGCCATGCGATCCATGAGCTGTATACCCAGCGTGAATTGGAAGGGCAGTTTTTCCGCCTCGGCCACTTCACCCCCAATTCCGATGGCCTGACCCGTCAACTGCGCAGCTTCGGCGCCAGCCCCGATACGGCGCTGGGCCTGATGTATGGCAGTTCCGACAGCTTGGCCATCAACAACTCCAAGCCCAGCGTGTATCCGATCTACGTGACCGCCAACCGCCAGGCAGCGGTTGAGATCTACCGCAACGGCTTGCTGATCAACACCCAGGCCGTGGCAGCCGGCCTGCAAACCCTGGATACCCGGCCACTGCCCGGCGGCATCTATGAGGTTGAAGTGCGCCTGGTGGAGGACGGCCTGACAACCAGCACCACCCAGGAACTGGTGTACAAACCCAGCAACTGGCGCAATGCCGAAGACCGCTGGCGCTTCAATGTATTTGCCGGACGCGAGACCAAGCTCCTCAGCAACTGGGATGAGCAGGCCTCGGGCGCGGTGACGGCCGGTGCGTCGCTCAATTACCTGGTGCACCCGCGCGTGATCCTCGGCCTGTCGGCCCGTCAAGTGCGCGAGCAGCTGCAATACGGCGGGTCGATGGACTGGACGGTGGCCAACAACACCAGCGTCTATGCCAACCTGTACCAGACCCAGGAGCATGGCACCGGCCTGGACCTGCAAGGGCTCTACACCCTGGGCTCGACCAACCTGGTGTTCAGCCATAACCGCAGCTGGCTGGACACCCGTGACACCTACGAAACCCTGCCGGATGGTACGCGCCTGCGCCGCAATACCTTCGTGGGCGAGGCCAGCAACACCGCGTTGTCGGTCAACCACCGGCTCGACGCGAAAAATACCCTGAACATGCGCCTGTCCCACAGTGAGGGCAATATCGAGGGGGCCGGGCTGGACCTGGGCTGGAGTCGCCACGACAACCTGTTCGGCAGCGACGCCAACTGGCGATTCTCGGTGTTCGACCGGCCCGGCAGCGCCGGCACCAACGACGCGCGCAATCGTGGCGTGGATGTGAGCGTGAGTGTCAACCTGGGCACTGAAGGCCGGCAGATTTCCGGCAGCATCGGCACCCGCACCGCCCGAGACGGTGGGCGCGACAACAATGCCTCGGTGACGGTGCGCCAGGACCTCACCGACCACATGCTGCAAAGCGTCTCCGCGACCGCCATCACCGATACCTACGGCGTTGGCCTGTCGGGCATGGCCAGCTTCAATACCAGCGCGGTCAGCGGTGACGGCTTTGTGCAGCGCAGCTCCTTCAACGGTGACCTCAGTGGTGGCTTGAACCTCAACAGCACCTTCGTTGCCGGTGCCGGCAAGATGTTGCTGAGCAGCCAGTACCAGGGTAACGGTGCGGGGATGATCATCGACGTTGAAACCGACCTTGACGCAATCGAACTGCGCGCCGACGACCTCGGTGGCGGCGGTGCGATCCTGCGGCCGGGGCGCAACTACGTGCCGGTCTCGGCCTACAAGAGCAGCAGCGTGAGTTTCGACTTTGAAGGCAACCACCCGCCGGCGGCCAATATTCAACCAACCCGCGCCAGCTATCACCTGAACAAGGGCGGTGTGGACTATCGAAAGATTACCGTGATGAAAACCGTCACTGTGCTTGGCCGGTTGCTGGACGAGCGCGGTACACCGCTCAAGGGGCATCACGTGATCAATCACGCCAGCCGTGGGGTCAGCGAGGTGGACGGATTTTTCTCGATGGAAATGAGTTCCAGCGCGCCCACCTTGCAAGTGCGCTACCAAAACCAGCTGCTTTGCCAGTTTCGTCTGGACCCAAGCAATGCGCCGAACGAAAACGACGTGTTGATGATTGGTGACTTGCGCTGCACGCCGGACACCTTGGCCGAAGCTAACTATCACGCCGAGACCGCCGGTTGACGGCGGTTGAAACTGGAGTTCATGACCTTGATTACCGTAACCAAAAAACGCCTGGGCCTGTGTGCGTTAGCGCTGGCTCTAGGCGCTTACAGCCTGCCGGCGCTGGCGATTGTCGAGCAGATCACGGCGGTGTTTCGCCCCGACCCGGCCGACCCGACGAACAACAAATTCATCAACACCACGCCGCAAAGTGGCTTGTGTCCCTGGCACGTTCCGGCTCTGTGTGAGGCGGCGAATATCTTCAGTATTCGTAACACCGCGTTCCGCGCCTATTCCACTGGGCCAATCGCGGCTTTCCCCGAGGATCCGCGCCAGAGCGCCTATTTCAAGGTGCCGTCGGCCTTTCGCGAGCGGCCAGTGACGCACACCGTCACCGGCCGAACGGAGATGGTACAGATACGTATCGCCGGTATCGGCGGCCGTTGGAATGTTTCCAACCCTCCGGGCGTGTCCGGCTGGGCGACGCCAGGTGTGGGTTGGAGCACTTATTGGCGAGGGGCGCCCGCACCGTGCAAGCCGATCAATTACATCGCGTCAGCAACCTCGTTCGCGCTGTTTTTCTGGATCGTCCCGGAGAACGCCGATGCGTGCAGCGTCACCAACGGTATGGATATTCCGGCGATGAGCTATACCACGCTTGAGTACGGTTATGAACTCAAGACGCCAAACCCGTTGGGCATGGACGCCGGTACCTATGAAGGCTCCATCACCTACACCATGGGGCCGGGCGGCGATATGGATTTCGGCAACGTCATGATCCCCGACGAAACGGTCCTGACCTTCAATTTCATCCTGTCGGTGGAACATGTGCTCAAGGTCGACCTGCCGGCCGGCGCCAATCGCATCGAGCTGCTCCCCGAGGGCGGCTGGCAAGCCTGGCTCAACCAGGGGCGGCGCCCGTCGCGATTGTGGCGCGACCAGACCTTTGCGATTTCCGCCAGCTCACGTTTCAAGATGACCCTTGAGTGTGGCCTGGTCATCGGCAACACCTGCGGTCTGCGCAACAGCGACGGTGACGAAGTGCCGCTGCAAGTGGCCGTGAGCCTGCCCTATGGCTTGCGTGACCAGCACGACCAGAGTGTGAACGAGCTGCCCCTGCGTCTCGACGGCGTGGGCACCGAACTGTTCCAGCCAACGCAATACGTGAACAACCGCGAGGGCAAGTTGCATTTCGAAGTGGCCAGGGATGACGTCGCCGACATGCTCAAAAAGCCCGGCAGTACCTATTCCGGCGTGGCCACGGTGATCTGGGATTCGGAAGTCTAGCGGGCATTACCCGCATATCGGCTCCCGCAGCGGGCGGTGAGCCGCGTTCAATCAATGAGGCGTAAGCAAACATGAAACATGCAGTGTTAGGGGCTGGGCTGTTGCTCATGTCGTGGGCGGCGCAGGCCGGGCCGGCGATCAATGTCGGCGTGGTGTACGACTACCTGGAAGGCGACCGCAGTTCTTATCTCAAGCGAGTGTTCAATGGGGGCACCAGCACCGCCTTTATCAAGGTCAATGTGCTGGAGATCGTCTACAGCGCCGACGGCACGTCCAGGGAAGTCCCGGTCGCCTCCCTGACCGACGACAAGGGTGGCGCCACCAGCCGCGACGGTCTGATGGCCAGCCCGGCGCGGCTGATCGTCCCGGCGGGCGGGCGCCAGGGCACCCGTCTGCTGTACATGGGCCAGCGCGACAAAGAGCGTTACTTCCGGGTGCGCTTCATCCCGGTAATACCGGAAAAGGACGACGACTTTGCCGTCACCGATGGCGAGCGTGACGCTTACAGAAAGGATTTGGCGGCCGGGGTCAACATCATGGCGGGCTACGGCACCGTGTTCTTCGTGCGCCCCAAGGACACCCGCTTCGATACCAGGGTCGGCGAGACTGCCAGCCAGTACACCCTGCGCAATGCCGGTAACAGTGTGGTGGTGCTCGACGAGTTCCGGGACTGTTCGGTGGCGAAAAAAACCGACTGCGAAGCCACCACCAAGCACCACATCCTGCCGGGCCGTCAGTGGACGCTGGAGAAGAAACCCGGCCGCGAGTACCGCTTCCAGATGATTGAAGGCCGCGACAAAAAACCGATGACGGTCAACAGCAACGGGTGATGACAATGTTCAAGCAACTGACGGTATGGGCGGGGTTGGTCGCAACGTTGTTCATCGGCGGGCCGGCACAGGCGTTTCAGGAGCGCCAGAGTTTTGAGGTGTCGGTGACTATCCCTGTTCATGAGGCCTATGTGTTGCCCTCCGAACCCGACTGGATGGGGCAGGACCAGGTACTGGCATGGGACCTGGCCACCTCCAGGCTCGGACGCCTGCGCAAGAACTTCGACGTGAAGAACCTCAATGGCGGTGTGGCCGCCCGCCTGGGGGACATGCCCTATCTGTTGAGCGGCCGCGACCGTATTGATTTGCGCGTGCTGTTCAACCGGGTGCCCCTGACCCTGGACTCGACCCGGGTACTCAGCGCCGACGAGGCGGGCATGGGCCGGCGCGTCGAGCTGGAGATTGCTCCGATCGAGCCCGAGGGGGGCTACCAGGGCGGTGCCTACTACGGCACGGTGCACCTGATGTTCGACTTTCTGGCGCCCTGAGCCTTCGATTCCATCAAGTGCGGTTCTTGCGTGCGCCTGCCCGGTTCAGCGCGGCGCGGGTCAGGTCTCGCAGCCACTGCTTGTGACGGTATCCCAGCTCGTTCAGGGTTGTATCGTATTGCGCCGCACTCATGGGGTTGCCGGATAATACGCCGGCTTCATCCAGTTCCAGCGCCTGCGCCAGGTCGCGCAGTTTTGCCTGCAGGGCTTGCCGATCGGTCTGCGGCAGGTCCTGTGACTGAGCGTATTGCGCTTGCAGTGCCTGTAGTTCATCGAGCTGGATGTACTTGCGGTCAAAGGCGGTGTCATTGTTCCATTTGGCGGTGGGGTTTTGCTGCTCAAGGTAACGCTCCCAACGCGTGTCCAGCAGCATCTGATTGACCAGGCCGTCACCTTCTTCGAGCCTTTCGACCGCCGCGGCGACCTTGTCGATCTGTGCGGGGGTCACGTCAGCCAGTGTGCGGTAAGTCATATGCGACGAGAGCCAGGGCAGGTCCAGTCGGTCCGCCAGGCTGCTGCGATAGGCCAGATGAATGCCCGCTTCGTCGACCTCGCCATGCTCGCCGTCGATGACCTGCGACCATAGCCGTTGCCCCAGCCCGCCCTGGTCTTTGGGCTTGAGGCGGTGGGCGATATCTTCGCCGATGGCTTTGCCCATATACGCATCGCGCGCGGCGCCGCGGGTCAGCACCACCAGCCTGGCTTCGAGTTCCTCTGGTGATGTGCTGGTGCGATGGGCTTCACTGGCAAGCACTTCGACACCCAGTTTCTGAAAGATCAACGCGCCCGCGTCGGGGCACAATCCAGGGTAGCGGGTATCCTTGAATACGCGTTCGCGCAGGTCGCTGTCGGCTTCGACCGCCCGCAGCAGGCGCCATACCCTCTGGCTCAATTCAGGCCGGTTGCTCTGGTAGGCCAGGCGGTCCTCTTCGGCTTGAAACTCATCGGGTTCCTCAAGCGATCCGATCACTTCAAACAGGCCCTGGGAGCCCGGTTCCTTTTCAATCTCATCCCACAGTTGCCGATGGCGCTCGCGCTCTGTCGGCTTGATGTAGGTCAGCCAGGGTTCGCTCTGGCCTTTGGGCGCATAGGTGCGCAGCGCGTCCAAACCCACTGACTCGCGATATTCGGCGAGCAAGTCCTGAAAGTCCGAGGTGAGCCTGCTTTGGTCCAGCCGTGTGCGGGCGATGATGTCGGCCTCATCCGAGCCTGGGGCGACATGGGGCAACTGGGTGATCGGGTTCTCGCTCAGGTCCAGTTGGAATCCGCGCGCGCGGGATTGGCCGATGAGCCCGGCGGGCCAGTCGTTTATCTGTGTATCGCGCAGGTTCAGCAGGGTCAGGGCCGGCATCTGGCGGATGTCCGGTGCCTGCCCCAGCGGGTTACCGGCCATTTCAAGCTGCTTGAGGCGCTTGAGCCGGGCGAGTGTCGACATGGCCGCCTCATCCAGCACGATGGCATTTCCTTCCAGGTACAAACGGCGCAGGCGTTTGAGCTTGCCGAGGGTCTCAGGCAGCCTGGTGAGTTTGTTGCGACTCAGGTCGAGGTCGCGCAGATGCGGGAAATTGTCGAGGAAGGCGGCGTGGCTATCGGAAAATTCACAACCGCGCAGGTCCAGGTCGCTGATGTGGTTCAGTGGCACATTGAGGGTGGGCAGTTCGTCGGGCAGAGGGGTGTTGAACAAGTCCAGGGCGATACCGCCACGGTGTTCGAAGCTGTCGTCCAGATGCACCGTCAGGCCGTTGCTCCAGCCATCATAGAGGCGGGTCGCGACTTCCGCTCGACGCTTGCGCACTTCCGGTTCCAACAGGGTGCTTTCCCTGCGCGTCGGACTTTTTATGTAAGTATCGAGCTGATGGAACAGCTGCTGTTTTTGCGACTCCATCTGCGTCAGCGTTTGCTCGCCTTCGGCCGTGCTCAGCGTGATTGACAGGCGCCGAACGCTGTCTTTGCTCATTGCCGGAAGTAACAGCTTGATGCGTTCTTCAATGGTTTTGGGCTGCATGTCATAGCTGTCGACGCGGGACATTTTGCACGAGGCACCGCCGCCCAGCAGCACTTCGGTCTCGGGCGCAGGTCGTTTGCGCACGGGAGGTTCGGCCAGGGCCAGGCGTCGCTCGGCTGGCGTCTGATTGCGTTCGATCACCCATTGGCGCAGTTGCTCACCTTCGCCGACGGCGAAGAGGGGCGCGCGTTGCGGGTCCTGTGCCAGGGTCCAGAGCAGGGACTCGTACAAAGTGGCGGCAGCGGTCAGCGGCTTGGCATCGGCGTCGAACACCACATAGTGCCCGTCCGTGCTGCGCACCAGGGTGCGGGTCTGGAGCGCATTGGCATCGCCGACGCTGCAGCGCAAAGGGCCGCTGGGGCTGCCGTCGCGCAGGTCGACTTTCAGGTTGGCGAACGCATCGCTGTGCAGACGCAAGGTGTTGAGCACCAACCGTTCGCTTTGCACCGAGGGTTGATGATGCGGGTAGAGCCCTTCGACAGCGCGGCTGGCCTGGTTGTCGAAGTCCAGCTCGCGTGCCAGGCTTTTGAGACGCAAGGGCAGGCGCCGCTCGTGCGTCATCACCGTGGACTCTTCTGGCCAAGCCTGCCTGAGCAGCGCGTTGGCGCAGCTCAGCGGCAGCTCGGGAACGTTCTGGCGCAGCAGGGCAACGTGCGGGTCGCTGCTGACTTGGCCCAGTTGATAATGGCTGTTGGCGATATGACCGCCAAAGCCGTCGACGTAGTCCGCCAGTCGATTGCGCAACGCCTGCACCTGTTCGGCCGGGGGCAAGCTGTCGCCCAGTAACGCAGTGATCTGTTGTTCGTCGAAAAAATCCAGCACGCGCTCCGGCAGCCTGGCAGCCATTACGTCGGCCAGGCTGATGGTCAAGGTATCTGCCGGTGCGGCGTCGGCGTTGCCATATTTACGCGACTCGCCGCTCAGGTCGCTGTTGTGAAATACCTCCAGGGCTTTGTCTGGCGGCCAGCCGGGGAGTTCTGTGACGGCCTGTTCGAACCAATAGGAATACGGCTCGAGTGTTTGGCCTGTGCGCATCCTGCGGGCTGATTCTTCGGCAAACCGGCCCGCTTGAAAGCGCTCAAGGCTGTCGGCCAACAGCGGCGCAGAGGGTCGGTTGCGCACGTACATGTGGCGCAGATGGTCCGGCTCGCTGCCACTGATGACCCGGATCTGTTCGAGCTGCTCGGTACTCAGCGTCTGGGTGGCGGGACTGATCCGGCGCATCAGCGTGTGATCGTCCCAACTGCGGGGTTGTTCACCTTCATGCACCCAGGCACCGCTGCCATTGAAGCGTATCTTCGGTTGATAGGCGTGTGGCCGGCGGGGATGCACGATGCGCTGGTGAGGCAGTTGGGGGTCGTGTTCGATCTGATAGTGGTTGTCTGCGTGTGCCAGCCAGTGTTTTTGAGCATGCTGATATAAGCCTTGTGCGTCAGGCAGGATGCCTTTGGGCAGGCTGATGCTCTGCTGGTACGGCGAAAGGTCCGGGTTCCACAAGCGTTTTTCGCCGCCGGCAAGTTCCACGGGGTGCAACCCTTCGACGAAGGGCGCCGGCGTGAGTGCAAGCGTCTGGCCTACCGCGCCGGCCCCCGCCCAAACCCCCAGTTGCACCACCGCCTGAGCCACCTCCATGGCGTGAGCAATCGCTTGCAGCCCGTCACCCTGTGCCCAGTCAACGATGCCTTCGAATACCTCGTTGGCCACCTGGTAGGCGGTGTAGGCGAGCATCAACTCCCCCAGGAACGGCACGAATGGCGTGACCACCAGTAACGCAGCATTAAGGATGTCCGACAGTATCTTGCCCAGGTTGTCCCACCAGGCCCAGCGGGCCATCAGGTCTGCATAGGCGGTGGTGATGGCAATTTCCCGGGTATCGTTGACGATCTTGTTGAGTTTGACCCGGTACAGGTAATGCCACAGCGTATCGGGTTCGGAGTGGCCGGAGGGAGGGCGGTTCTGGTAATCGTCAAAGATGTTTTGCACGCTGAAGTGCAACTGCGGCGTGTCAACCGGGATGGTTTGCCAGCTGGGGCCGCTGTCGGTGCGTTTCTTCTGATGCCATTGCACCTTGAACAGGCGGTTTTGCAGCTCGGCGAAAAAATGTCCGCGTTGTTTATGGTCCACAAACTGACTGAAGAATTGCCGGTAGGTGGCTTTGGAAAGTGCCTGGCCTTTTTCATCGAGGGGCGTGGTGCTGTCGCGCAGTTGGCGTGTCAGTTCGTTCATGAACTCGACCGGCGAGGCGTACTCCTTCAACGGGTGCTCGGGGTCTTCGGGGATGAAGGCCAGCAAGCGCTCGATGTGTTTGTCGCGACCTTGTGGCGCGGCAATCAGCACAATGCCGCTCAGTTGGGCATCCAGCAGGCTCAGGTTGTAGTACTGCACCGCAATGCCACCCAGGGCCGGGGCCGGCTTGCCCTCGGCGATATCGAAGAGCAATTGCCGGGCATCGTCTTGGATATGCCGTTGCGACAGGGCGATACAGGCGGCGTTTTTCAGCGCTGCCTTATCGCAGGCAATCACTTTGCGGCGCAATTTATCGGCCTGCACCTGATTGTTGAACCCCAAAACTTTCAATAATCGCGTCTGGTATTGCAGGCCAATATTCAGGCTGCGGCACAGGCTTTTGAAGCCCGATGCGGTCAAGGCCTGGCCGCTGGTGCGCGAGGTGAGCTGGAGAATGTTTTGCTGGCCCTGAGCGTCCGCCCTGGACAAGAACGCAAAGTCGGCAAATTGCTCGCCGGCAGAAAAATTATGCAGCGCTGCGTCCAGTAACGATACGGTCCGGCTGGTCACGCCTTTGCGTATGCCAATGGCCCACCAGCTGTTTTTAGCGGGGGCATAAAGACGAATAAAGGTGTTTTTTACATCAATGTTGCCGTATTCACGTAAGGCATTTTTGAGCAGTGGCTCAGCGAATGTATAAATGTCTTTTACGTATTTGAATGTTTCATCCACCGTATTCCGGGCAGTCCAATGCTCGGCCATGGCCTCTTTCGACGCCGTGTTCAGGGTTCTGTCGATAGACGTGATTCGTGTGTAGACCCAGGGGCTCGCGGCCTGCACCGCGCGAACGCGGGCCAGCGTTGTCGAGCTGAGCCAATCGGGTAGTGCACGCTTGATAAGGTCAAAGTGAATACCCTTTTCTGCATGGCTTGCAGCGTGTTGATAGGGAGACTCGAATAACATGTTCAGGTTGCCTTTAGAGGATCAGTCCAGGGCTGCCCGGCACTTGGGCCGGGCAGGGATAAACGTGAGAAGTTGACAGTGAGTGGTGCTTCAGCCGACAGGCATCGGGTAGCGATCAGAAGACAGGCAACATCCCCTTCTGTCGCTTGAGTGCCTGGATCAAGCTGTCAAGATTTGCGAAGGGTCTGCCTCTGAAGTCATCCCAACGATCAATGAATAACTGCCCGCCGTCCCCCCCTCTGATCGGGCTGGAAACAATGCCTTCACTTCGGGAGCGATGGACCAGATTCATCTGCCCGGCTGAAGGGCGTTCGATCAGGAACTGCCCGACCTGTCGCAGTTGCTCGCTTGGCTGGCCGGACCTGGAGACAGGCGACAGGTTCACCTCTGTCTTAAGCTGCGCTGCCAGGTTTTCCAGGGTCGTATAGGACCTGCCTTGCAACTGCGGCCAACGCTCGACAAAAAATTCCCCGGTATCGTTAATTTGAATGGGGGTGGACACAATCGCTCCGCTCTCGGAACGGTGCAGCACATTGGCGTGGGTGGCTGAAGGCTGCTCGATCAGGAACTCGTTGATGTTCCTCAGCCATGCGCGGTCCGGCACCGCCTTGGGAAACGGCATGGGCTTACCGGCAATACCGGCGTGCAACGTGAAGTCACTGCGCAGGGTTTTTGTTCCGGGGGAGCCAATCTGGCTTTCGACGAGCTCCCATCCTCCCCGCTGCAGCGGCAATGCCTGGGTGGGGTGGACATCGCGTATCCTCAAGCTGACCCCATCCTGCAATTGGGCAATGCCCGGGACACCCAGGTGCAGGTCACAGTGGGCATTCCCGATGAGCGCGACCCATCGATGCGGGCCCTGTGCCAGTTGGTCAGCCTTGATCACCTCATTGGCGAAATAGCTGAACAGGTTCATGCGGGCCTTGTCCCCGTACATGCGCTTGACGTGATAGCTGGCTGTGCAGTCGAGCGCCCGCACCCGAATGCCCGCCTTGTTCGCGGCTTTGACCACATTGGTGTAAGTGTCGGGCCCGGTATAACCGCGCATATGGCCGGCATCCTGCGCGCTCAGGTAGCGTTTGAGGTTTTTCGGCATTTCGCTGGTGCGCAAGAAATCCTCCAGCTCTGCCTGATGCAGATCGGTGAGCAGGTGCTCCAGGTACAAGGTCTCCACGCCCTCCTGCTTCAACAGCTTCATGTGTTTGATCAGGAACCGTTTGCTGTAGGTATGAAGATGGGACTCGCCGATAACCAGTCCCCGTATCTTTTTAAACAACTGCGTGATGAACGCCTCCTCGCTGGTCGCCGTGGCAAGGTCGGCGAAATCCGGGCGTGGCAGTGGCGTGTAGGCGGCCAACGCCTGTTTGGCGGTTTCATCCAGGCGACTGCGTGTTTGCTTGAACGCCTGGTGCGCCGGATGGTACGGGTCTCCCGTTCGAGGCCCGTAGATGGGGTCAAAGCTGTCATGCCTATGCACCATCTCGTCCAGGTCCGGTTTGAACGACGCGGGCAGATCAAACTCATGGTAATGAGACGGTGATGGGGGGGCCGGTACCGCTCTTGAGGGGCCGGCCATCGGCAAGGTTTGGGCGGTTGTGGCCATTGTCAGCCTGTAATCACCCCGCGACAGCGCGGCGGCGGATGTATCAGGCAGGATGCCCACTGCCTGGCCAGGGGTAGCATCATCCACACGCAAGGCGATGACATTCTGCAAGTCAGCCAGGCCCGGCACCTCGTCGGTACTGCCTATGCGACTGTGATCTACCAGGGCGATCCAGCCATCATCGGGATCGTTTTGCGCGAGGGCTTTGTGGGAATAGAAATTTCTGAGCTGGCTGTTGCGCGGGATAAACCGCTCTTTGTCAGACAGCTCCAGCGCGTGTTCCAGATGATAAGAACTCGAGGCGTCCACGCCGTCGATTGCGACCTTGTGCCTGTGGGCTTCGAGCATCAGTTTACGGAAAGTAAACGGCGCATCCGCGCCCCAGCCCAAACTCGCATCGACGCGCGCCAAATGGTCGCCGACCTTTTTCAAGGCGTACGCAAGGTTGCCCTTGGTTTCGCCATTGATGATTTTGAGTTTGGTGCGGAAAACGTCGGCCGGCAGGTTTTCGATGTGCAAGCGCTTGAGTCCTTGTGCTGCCAGGGCCGGCAGGTTTTCGATCAGTAACTGCTTGCTGGCAACGCTGGTGTTGGAGGCGCCAATGATCAGCCGCTTCTTGAGTGGGAACAGGCTGGCAAGTACGGTAGACGGGCTGGAGTCGGGTGCCAGTACCGGCAAGCCGGTCCGGCCCGGGCGTGCTGGAGGCGAGGCGTAAAGTGCCTGCGTATCTTCAGTCAGGTGTTTCACCTGATTGCGGTAGCTGTCACGTAGAGGCTTCAAATCCAGATAGGCCCCTTCACGTGCGCCCTGCGCAATGGTGTCATCCGGATGACTGGTGATGGTGCGCACGTACTCAAGGTTGAGCGCTGATCTGAAGTACTTGCCTTGCTCGGGTGCAATTTCATAGCGCGCCAGGGACTGGTCGGCCTCCTCCTGGAGTAGCGTATAGGTCTTTCTGCGGCCACCTCCCGCAACCCCGGAACGAACCCAATGGCCATCGGCGTTCTGGTTGACCAGGCGTGCAGTCGACTGCATTTGCCCGGTGACGGGGTCATGGCGAAACAGCAGATACCGCCCCAGAGAATCCGGTGTGTTTTTGACCCAGTACTGATGGGTATCGAACATCACGGGTTTCATGCCGGCAGCAATACCGGGGTCGATATCGTTGATCAGCGTGGACTGTGTCAGCGCTTTGGTCACCGGTCTGATCGACAATGTATTGAAGGGGCCTTTAAGTGCCTGGCGAACGTCAAACAACACAGCACCGCCCACATTGGCCAGGTAGCCGATGTAGTGTCTCAAGGCGCCGGCCATGTCGCCCTGCTGGTAGGCACTGATGGCGAGCATCGCGTCCTTGAAGGCCAACAAGCCACCCAGGCTCAGGCTCAACACGGGAAATGGAATGGTGGCGAGGGTGGTGACCAGTTCGACGCACGTCCAGACAATCCCCATGATCATCTCTGTGCGATTGACGGTGGTGGCAGTTACATCGTCTATTTTTCGTTGCAGCACCATGTTGTAGACATCGTTGCGCAGGTCGGTCAGGGTGGTGTCAGGCGTTGTCCTGTCATAGCGCGCCGGGCTGGGGGTCGTGCGGTCAATCGTTTCGGGCAGTCCATCGCGGGCGGTCGTCAGGAACGTGGTGATCCGCGCCTGGGATTGGACCGGCACCCGACCGTGCAGGTAAGCCGACACACCGTCGACTTTTTTCAGCCAGTAGTTGAACAGCTTCGCCTCACGAAAGCCGATGCCGTCGGGTGCGTTGGGGGTGTAGAGCAACACCGGGTTGTTTGCATGGCTGAACAGGTAGTTGCCCATTACCCAATCGCCGTCAATCGTCAGGCGGTGTACCCGATAAGTGGAGCGAGTCGCAGCCGCCGTGTCGCCAAGGCTGTCGATGGCTCGCTCCAGCCAGGTCAGGTCGAGCCGGGCGATATGGCCACGCAGGCAGCAGTCGAGCGCCGCGTATTTCATCTGCAGTTGTGTGATCGCCAGCGTGGCGTCGCGCCGTCTGGCATATCCGGGGCTGTTAGCGCTTTGCAATTTGGCGCGCACTTCGTCGGTGTAGCGTCGACCGATCCAGACACCGGTCACCGACCTTGACACGTTCTGCGGGGTCAGGCGGCGCAGGTCGACGCCCGCCGGCCCGCTGAACGTGGCCGAGGTGGAGAATTTCGGATCGATGAAGCCGACGTTATCCGCGTAACCGTCGCGGTACAGCCTCGTATAGGTAATGGGCTTCGGCTTGCCGCCCAGCAGCGGCCAGGGCGCCGACACGAACACGCTGTCAGGGTCGACATCATTCTGAGGACGGCCCAGCAGCGTGTTCAGGCTGAGTGTGGCCTTGGCGTGCAGATAGGCATCGAAGGTGATGAAGTTGGCGTGCGAATCGGGCATGGCGTTATAGGTGCTTAAGGCACCTGCCGCATCGTCGGCAAGGCGGGTCAAACGGGTTCGGTCTGGCGGCTGGGCCGAGCGATACCAGAGCGGGGTGCTGTAGTCGTAATCGTCCTGCGCTGCGCTTTGCGAATGCACGACCATGGCGTCCAGGCATACCGTGTGAGAGCACACAGGGCCGAATGTCACCTCTTCGTGTTCCCTTGCGTCGGGCTTGAAGCCCAGACCTGCCAGGAACGTGCCCATCTTCGGCCGAAATCGCAGCGGGCATTGCTCCAGCAGGTAGTCGCGCAGGGTGCGCCCCTCTGACCGGGTGTGGTCATCAGCCCAACTGATGATATGCGCCTGGCATTCGCGCTCGGTGGCGAATGCCTGGAACTGTCGCTCGCGCGGCGAGTTCGGGGTGCACAGCAACAAGCGCCGGACTTGGCCGGTGGCGTCCACCTCGCGCAATAGCCACAGGTCTTTGAGTTGCGCGCCGTGCAACAGCACGGTGCGTGCGCACAGGAGCGGGTTGGTACCGGCGCGCAAGGTGTCGAACAAGGCATGGTCCGCGTGGCTCAGGTCGCCTCGCAAGCGGGCGATAAAGGCCAGCAGCACCAGGCGATGATCAAACAGGTCGCGAGTCGCCTGTCTGAAGCGGGTTTCGGTCTGCATTTGCTTTTGCAGCGCGGCAAAGTCCAGGCGCGGTTGCAGGCCGGGTTCGCGGAGTATCTCGAGCAGGCTTTGCGCATTCAGCACGGCATGGTCGCCTTGCAGTGCCGCCCCCGCATACGTCAGGGTGGTGTTGGTCAAAAAATCTGAGCCGGGCAGTTCGTCGCCCGCATGCAGCCCGTCATGGCTTAATTGCACCAGACTGCGCGTTTGCTCATAGGTGCCGACATGGGCGACATGGCGTCGGGTGGTGATGTTCAGGTGAAGCGGGTCCAGGTCGTGGATTTCCAGCGCTTCGTCCAGATACTCGGTCAACTGGAAGTGCGCCAGGGCCTGAGGCGAAGCGACAGGCCCCAGTAGCTCGATATAGGTTGCCCGGGCCTGATTGTAATCCTGCAGGCAACGACTCAGGGTTTGCTGATCCCTCGCAGCCGCGTTGCGGTACCAGTCCGGCAGGCCGTTGTATACGCTGCGCTCCAGCAGCCGTTGGCGCCTGAACGCCAGGCGCGACGACAAATCCGGCAGTGCTGCCTTCACCGCATCGTCCAGTGCTGACTGGAGCAGCGTTGCCTCGTGCAGCGGGTTTCCGACCAGGCTCAATGCCCGTTCAATGTCCTCGCTGCGCTTGTCGATGATCGCGTTGTAGGTATGTTCGAACAAGGGCTCGCCGCGGATGGGCAGCAATTGCAGTGGCCAGATATCGTCTACGTCCAGCGCCTGATAATGCACCGGCAGGTGTTGGCAGAACTCCTCGTGGCCTGCCGGCAACGCTAGCGTCGGCTTGAGTCGCTGGTCGAGTTGCGCCAGCGAATCGAAGGACTCCAGGCCTCGGTTTGGGGTGAACAACAGCACCTGGCCGAGGTCCTCTCCCGAGGTCAGGTTATCCACAACCGGGCTGGATTTGCGCGTAAGCACAAAGGCCCCGGCAAACTCCACGGTCTTGTCCTGGTAGCTGAAGTTGAGCGAGTACATCCCCGGCCGATAATCCGCGCCCCGGGAGCAGTCTTCAACCATGCGTTGTTCTGCCGGGGCCAGCAGGTAATCGCGCACATCAAGCCTGGCCTGCTGCTCCAGCGCGCCAAGACCCGCCGTCTGGGCGAGATAGCTCTTGCGGCCCAGACCACTGACTGTGCTGGCTTCGTCAAGGCCTCGCAGGTGTGTGTTCAGGTCGGTTTTGAGCTGGGCGAGCAGTGTTTTTCCGGCGGCTTGGGTGAGGTCGGCCTGCGTCAATGCCCCAAACAAACTGCGTGACCTCTCCAGCAGGACGTTGTTGGCGCTGATCAGGGTGGTATTGAGCTTTTCCAATGCAAGCAGTTCAGCGGGTAATACGGCAGGCTCCTGGGTTTGAGTACGCAGCGCTGGATCAATTTCAAGCAGGTGAGTACGTATTTCTTGAAGCGTCGGTGATGCTGCTGGTGCGTTCGACGTGCTCATTGGCAATGTCCTCATGCTGATGGAGTGGACCATCAGCATGGGATGGGCGGGGGCTGTGTCGGCGGTAACTATTCAAAGTGCGTTGGTGTAGAGGGAATTCCCAGGCGCTCAAGTCGCCCTATGAATAGGGTTGTACCTGAGGAATGCGCCTCCCACGGGGGTGAGGGTTAAATCCCGGCGGCAACCATGGCCTCGCGGGTGAGGCGACGACCCAGTTCCCGTTCGTCGTAGAAGCTCTTGAGAAACAGGCTCAAGTACAGTTCTTCCGTCATGGGCTCGCCGGTCAGGACTTGCTCATCGGGTACATCCAGCGCGTCTGCCAGATAGAGCAGACGCTGCCGGAGTTGGGTACTGGTGGCCGAACTTTTGCGCTCCGGCGGCAGTTGTTCGTGGGCGGCCCAAGCGTTTTGAGCCAGGCGCAAGTCGTCGATGCTTTCACTGGCCTGTTCATGCTGGCATTTGATCTGTCGGAACGCCTCGGGCCGGGTATTGAGCAAGTAGTCGCTCCAGAAATATTGCTCAAGCATTTGGTTCACCAGCCCGTCGCCTTGTTCCTCCTTGATGACCTTGTCATAGGCATTTGCCAGTTGCCAGGCTGCGACCTTGCCGGCATCGCGGTAGAGCATGTGGTCCGCCAACCAAGGCAGATCCAGGCGTTCTTTCAAGCCGGTCTGGTAGGCGCTGTACACTTCGACTTCATCCAGGGTGCCCGCAACACCGTCGACGACATCGGTGGTCAGCCGCAAAGGGGGGCCTTCGCTGCCATCCCCATTGAGTGTGGGGGTGTTGAGGCGAGTCTGGATATCTTGTCTGGCAATCTGGTTGACCTTGTCCAGCCGGGCCTTTTGTCTGGCCAGCCGTACCAGCGCATTGGTCCGGGCTCTAGGAGTGGGCTCGCGCCATGCCTCCAGCTTCATGGCTTCGATACCCATGGCGTTGAACAGCTGGGCGCCCGCATCGGCGCAGTGGGTCGGCATGGCGCTCAGGTTGAACAGCGCGGTGCGGGTTTGCTCGTCACTGTCGGCGGCTCTCAGCAGGCGCAAGACATTGGTGCGCAATTGTCTGAGGTTCTGGTTGTAGCGCACCAGGTCGGCCGGGTCGTGGACGATGTCGGGGGCGGGTTGTCGCTGGCTTCTGATGACTTCAAAAAAACCCTGTGAGCCATGTTCCCGTTCGAGATCGTCCCAGATTTCCTGCCATGCCGGGCGTATTTCGGGTGTCAGGTGTTCGAACCAGAATTGGCTGTCCAGCTCGCCTCGGGGGGGATAGGTGCGATAAGGATCCAGGCCCGCTGCGCGCCGGTAACTGACCAGCCGATCCTCGGCGTCCTGCTCCAGCTTGTTGTTGTCCAGGCGTGCACGTGTCACCAGTTCGGCTTGCGCCGAGCCGGGCTCGACGCTCGGTACTTGGGTGATCGGTGTATTCAGCAAATTCAGGTTGAAGTCGGGAGAGCGGGGTAGCTCGAACAGTCCTATGGGCCAATCGCGGATTTGCGTGTTGTTGAGCGCCAGCACGCGCAACTCCGGCATGCGGCTAATGTCCGGCGGTGTGACCAAGTGTTCATTGTGCGAAAGGATCAATACCCTGAGGTGGTGCAATTGCCTGAGCTGTTCCAGGTTCTGCGCACGCCAGCGAATCGGGTTTTCGGACAGGCCCAGATGGGTGAGTCGACGCATACCGCTGATGGCCGATGGAAAAATCTTCAGGTGCTTGCCGGTGATATCCAGCGTACGCAGGTTAGGGAAGTTGTGCAGGAACGGGCTGTCGGCATCAGTGAAGTCGGTGCCTGCCAGGTTGAGGTTGGTGATGTGGTTCAGCGCGGTATCCAATCGGGGAAAGTTTTGCACAAACCCGTAGATGGTTTCTCCGCGCAGGTCCAGTTCGCTACCCACTCGGCGCTCGCCGAAATCCGTCTCGTACCCGCTGGCTGATTGCTCCCAGCTGCTCTGTATGAGCGCAGTCACGCGCTTCCTGAATAACCGCTCCGGGAGTGTCAAGCGACGTCTGCGGGTGCCGGCAGCTGGCTGATCCTGCCAATTCTTGAGTGCCCTGAGCAGGTCTTTTTTCTGGGTTTCAAGCTCAGTGAGCAGACGCAGCCCCTCGGCCGAGTCCAGCGACAGGGCATAGGCCGTTATATCTTCTTCGCAAAGCGTCGGATACAAAGACTTGAGGCGCTCGTCCACGCTGGCGCGGCCCAGTCGACGGCGCAGGGCGCTGAACATTGGTTTTTGCACCAGCGGTTGGATCTCCAGGGGGGCGACTGGCAAGACTGGCGGTTCGGCCAGCATCGTGCGGCGTTCGGCGGGTGGTTGCAAGGTGCGTGTGAGCCACTGGCGCAACGCCTCGCCATCCCCCGGCGCAAAGCCCAGGGTGCCAGGGGGTAAGGCTTGCAGTACGGCTTCATACAGATCCCGGGTGCTATCGACGCTGGCTTCGTGGACGGTATATCGCCCTGGCGCTGTGCGTAACAGCAGTGTATCGGTCGCCGCCTCGTCCGGACCTACACGGCAACGCAGGTGCCCATTGGGCACTTGCTCGCGGATGCTCAGGCGCAGGTTGCCGAACGCATCACTGTGGATTCTCAATGCGTTGAGCAGCAGCCGTTCGGTATCAGGTGTGGGCGCGTTGCCCTGGAAGAAACCTTCGTAGGCGTGGGTGGTTCGCGCTTCGAACTGTAATTCCCTGGCCTGATGCTTGAGCCGCAGCGGTAAGCGCTTCTCGTCGTTCATCAACTGCACTTCCGCCGGGCGGGCATGGCTCAGTATCACGCTGGCCAGGGTGTCGGGCAGTTCGGGGAACTGGCGTTGCAGCAATAACCCGTTGGCGCTGTCTGACTGGCGTTTGAAACCGTACAGGTGCTCGAAGATGTCGTCCTTGCGTGTGGCGACGTAAAGGCTCAGTTGTTCACGCAGGGTTTGCGCGCGCGCGTCACTGCCGGCGGGCAAAGGCTTGCCGACTAGAGCGGTGAGCTCGGCTTCGTCCAGAAAGTTCACCACTTGTGGGGTTAGCCGGCCCGCCAGTAACGCTTCACGGCTGATGGCCAGCGTCGACTCCTGCGCTGCCTGCATTGCGCCATGGTGCATCGGCTCGCCGCTCAGGTCGGCTGCTTCGAACACCGCGATGGCTTTATCGGCCGGCCAGCCAGGCATTCGCGTTACCATGTCGGCGGACCAATAGGCGGCTTCACCGTTGTCGGCGGAGGGTTCGCCGAGGGTGTCGATGTGCTGGCGCAGTGCGAAGCGATTCAGGGTATCGGCCAGCAGCGGCGACGGCGCCTGGTTTTCGGCGTACATATGCCTCAATGCGCCGGGTTCGGTACCGCTGATATCGCATAACTGTTGCAGGCGTGCCTGCGGCCAGGTGGCGGTGATGGGGCTCAGGCGCTGAAGCAATTGTGAGTCGTCCCAGGCCCTGGGTTCTTCGCCCTCCAGCACTACGGCACCCTGACCGTTAAGCTGCACTTCAGGACGATAAGCATCGGCGCGTTGCGGATGGATGATCCGGTGCCGGCCGGTGTCGGGGGACTGGCTGACTTCGTAGTGTTTGTTTTCCAGACGCAGGATTTTTTTGCCGGCGTGCGAGTGAAACCCATGGGCATCGGGTTTCGAGCCGGGGGCCAGTGTGACGGCTTTTTGTTCATAGGGGCTCAAGTCCGCATGCCATAAACGGGTTTTGCCGTCAGCCAGCGTCACAGGCTTCAAGCCCTCGACAAAGCTGGAGAGCTCAAGGTGAGCCAGTTGCCCGGCAGCGCCGAACGCGATCAGTTGCACCACGTTTTCCGTCACCCCGGCCACATGTTCAATGGCCTCTACGCCTCGGCCTTCGGCCCAGTCCAACAGCCCTTCGAACACCTCGTCGGCAAGTTGGTAAGCGGTATAGGCCAGCATCAATTCGCCCAGAAACGGAGCGAAGGGGGTCACCACCAATAGCGCTGCGTTGAGAATATCCGCGAGAACTTTTTCCAGATTGTCCCACCAGGCCCAGCGTGCCATGCGGTCGGCGTAGGCGGTGGAGACGGCCAGTTCACGGGCGTCGTTGAGGATTTTATTGAGGCTTCGCCGATACAGATGTTCCCACAGCGGCGTGCGCACACGCTTTGCGCTGAACTGCAGGTTGGGGTTGTCGATGGGCGTCTCACGCCAGGTTGGCTTCGGATCGCCGGGTGCGTGCTGATGCCATTTCACCTGGCTCAAACGCGTGCCCAGCTGGTTGAAGAAATGCCCCTGGTACTGGTGCTCGACAAACCGGCTGAAGAACTGCTGATAGTCGAGCTGCTGCAATTGCCCCGTCAGTGCCTGCATGAACGCTACCGTCGAGGCGTAGCGCTTGAGTGGGTGCTGCGGGTCGTCCGGGATATAGGCGATCACAGGCGATGCCTGGCGACTGACTTCCAGGTCGGCGGCAATCAGTATCACGCCGCTCAAGGTGGCGTCCATCAGGCTCAGGTCATGGCAGTGCGCGACCTTGCCGTCGAGCGTCAGGTGTTGCTGGCCCTTGACCAAACCTGTGATCAACGCGTGATCCAACGCCTGGATATCGCCCTTGATCAACGCCATGCGCGCGGCCGCCGTGAGGGCGGCCTGCTGGTTGAGCGCCACCCGGGCGCGTAGAACACCTTCGACCACAGGAGCGGTTCGGCCGAGATAGTGCTCAAGGTGCTGTTGATACTGCGCACCGATGTCCAGGCCGCGAACCAGCGCTATGAACTGCTGGATCGACAGCCGGGCTTTCAGGGGGAGGACTTCGAAATGGCCCAGGGCGTCAGGCAGGGTGATAAATTGCGAGTCGGCGGTGAACGCCTCGCTGTCGGCAAAGTTGTGCAGTGCCGCGTCCAGCAGCGACAGCGTGCGGCTTTGCACACCGCCGCCCACATCCATGACCCACCATGCGCGGTCGGCCGGGGCATAGAGCCGCAGGCAGGTGCTGCGGACATCGACGTCGAGGTTGTATTGCTGTTTCAGCGCGGCTTTTAACAACGGCTCGGCGAAACCTTTGACGTCGGTGACCGGGGCGAGTTTCTGGTCAATGAGGGTTTGGGTTTTCCACTGTTCGGCAATCGCGGTTTTCAATAATTGATGCTGGTGGGGCGAGGCACTTTTGTACCAGGCCGGAACAGCCTTGCGGCTGGATTTCAAGGCGCCTGCACGTGATACCGACAGCTTAGTGATCCAGTCGGGCAGGGCTTCCCGAATGACTTCGTAGTGCTGGCCTTTATCTTCGTGCGTAGCGGGCGAAATGGTTGTCATGGCGTAGTTCTGTCGTGGGCAGGGCACTCAGGTTAGGCTCGCGCAAGGGCGCTCCGGGCAGTATCAGTCTATCGACACCGGGTGTCGGGCAGCCTGTAGCGTCGATGGCTCTATCACACCGAGAAACCCTGTCATGACATCGTCCGAGCCCGGCCCAGCCTCTCTGCGCCAGACCCATATTGACCAAATCGAGATGCTGTTCCGCGATCCGCCGTCATTGCTCGAGGTGGCGCAAGAGGCTGCCCAGGCCTATCTGGACCAACATTTTGCGACACAACAGTGGAGCGCCGGCCTGATCCATATCGGCACACCCACCGCTGGCAGCACCGCTGCACTGCCGTCGTACGCTTACCAGCCTTTGCCCGAATTACTGGTGCAGCGTTTGGCCAACGCCACGCCGACATTGCTGGTTGAGCACTATCAGGTCGTGGTTCGGCGGGCTCGCGAGATGTTTGTGTCGAGTGGGCCGACCCTGGCTGAGCTGGAGAAGCTGATCAATGAGTGCGGCGCCGTGCTTCTGTCGTCTTTTTCCAATCGCTTGCAAACGTGGTGGTGTGAGTCCCTTCCGATAAACATGGTCCGTTGGGGCTATCTGTCCGACCACCTGCTGGAGTTGCTCTACGACTCACCGCGCCCCCCTGGCATGGACGCAAAACGTTTCGCTGCGCTGTTCCCCAAGACCCTGTTGCGCCCAGTGCGGCCGACGTCGCAATGGAGCCTGCATGGCGGGCCGTTGCGGGTGCATACCGTGCACCTGCAAGGGGGCGATCACACGCAGATACTGCCGCTGCTGGTCTTGAGCCATGCCTCGACCACCGTGCTGTTCAGCCCAGCGAGCGGTCTCCACATGCTTGATAGCCTGGACGACATCGGCGCTCTGTTGCCGGCTTACACGAGCCCGGTGTTGACGGGGGCGGCTGACCAGTGGTTCGTCCTGGAGGCTCAAGGCGACCCGCTCGATGCCCTGGCGTCGAGTTACCTGGCACGCCAACTGCTGGAGATCGATAGCATCCAGCGTACTGTGCCGCGCACGACGCAGGCGTGCCAGGCGCTGCTTGATTACATCATTGATCCCAGGCGTTGGTTTATCTGTGAACTGAGCGCCTCCCAGCAGCGTTTACGCCAGGTCATGCCTGGGTGGTTGGCCCAGGCGGACCCTGAGGACAGCATCGCCTACGCCCAGTTGTTGCAGCAGTGGGTGTTGCTCCAGCAGCAAAGCGGGGCAGCGCATTTTCTCGAGGGTATCGAGTCGATTACCCGGTACGCCGACCGCCAGTTACAGCACTGCCTGAGAGCGCAGCCGGGTGCGACGAGCCTCCAGCCGGGTGACGTTGTGCTGACCTTTGATCGAGTGGTCGCGGCAGCTGTGCCCTTGCCGGGCGGGTTCATTGCCGCCGAGGTGGACCCTGTCACTGTGACGCTGACCGAGTTGGCCCTGGAAAACCTCGCCGGCTTTCCGCACACCCCCAGGCGCATCACGCTCAATGACTCAGCGGCACCGGCCTGGCTGACGTACAGCCTGATCAAACGCTGTGTGGGTGAGGCTGATGTGGGGCAAACTTATCCTGCCCTGTTGAAAAACAAGCTGATCGACGACCTCGCTGAGGCTGCCCGTCGTCGGCAACAGTTCAGCCGGCAATTGCGCGTACAACTGCCGATGCTGGCCCTGGGATCGAAGATCAAGGGCGAGCACGGTATGACCTACAGCGGCTTTCAGCGGGTACGGGCTGCGCTGCAGGCGAGGGCCTCGGAACGCATGGCGGGGGGCAAGGCCGTCGCGCTGTGGCCGCTGGCGTTCAAGGCATCGGCCGATGCCAACCCGGATGTGGTCGTCGATATGTTCATCATCGGCCCGCTACAGGGGCAAAGCGGTCCGCACCTGTTGTACCGGCCATTGTTCAGCCCGATGCTGCAGGAGTATGAATCGTTGGCGGCCCTGTTCACCGCGATCAAGACCCCTGGCGCGTTGCAGGACAACGTACTGACCTGGATCGCGCCAGCACGCCAGGGGGTATACGCCAATAATGGCTTTCACGAACCGCATATTCGCCACTTTTTGCCTGGCAATGAATTCACCGCGTATCAGAAACCGGCGCCCGTTCAACTGAGTAAACAAGTGGTCGCCACCGACCCGGCGCACCATGTGTTCAGTGCCACGGCCAGTGCACTGGTGGCCCTGGCCGATTGTCAATCGGTGTCCAATGCGGAGCAGCGATGGGCTAACTTGAAGAGCGCCGGTTGGTTGCTGTTCGGCACTCTGCTGCCATTTCTGAACGGGCCGTTGGCGCTGGGCGGTTGGTTGGTTCAGTTGGTGGACAGTATGCAGCGCGATATCGAAGGGCTAAGCAGTCACGATGGTCAAGCGAGGAGCGCTGCGCTTATCGACATGCTGGCGAATCTGATGGTAATCGTAGCCCACCAGGCCACACCCCAGGATGCCCTGCACCCTTTGAATCTGGAGCACCCGGTGTTTGCGCCCCTGGCACGTGTCGAACCGCAGGGCACGGGCACAATCGCCGTGCCGCTCAAGCAGATTTCCACGCCTGAGAAGTTCCAAACGCCCGTGCTCTGGGTCAATGGACGCCAGGTGCTGAACACGCAACAACAGGCGTTGATCCAGAAATTGTGGCTGAAGACGTTCCCCAAGCCGTGGCCGGTGGCCCTGGAAAACGCCGAGTCCAGTGGCCCGCTACAGGGCTTGCGGCGTGATACGTCGACTGTTGCGCAGCAATGGCAGGCGTTGGTCCAGGGGGCGTTGTATCGGGTGCAAGTCAAGAAGAGCGAGGTCCGGGTGATCAGCGCCGATGGCGCCACTCTTGGGCCTTGGCTCAGGCATCTGGGCCAGGGCCGATGGGACTTTGACTTGAAACTGCGGCTTGCGGGCGGCAATGCCGACGACGCGGCTGAGCATACCCTGCAGGCACAGCCGGCTGCCCTTGCAGCCCTTGAGGTTGACTATAAAAAAGCGCAGGCCGACCGCGCCAGGGCGGACACCGCGATGCACCTGGCACACACGTTGGCAGCTCGTCCCGCCGGGCAAATCACCGACCCGCAACGTGTCCAGGCGTGGGAGCGTTACGGTCGGGAAATGAGCAACAAGTTTCAGCATGCACAGCGGGAGTTGCAACTGCTCAAGCGCCTGCGGGAATTGGCCCCGCGCCCTGGTTATGAGGAAGAACTTTGCGACGTGTTGGCGTCAGTGATTCTGACCGCACAGTTATTGGATACACAGTATCGACGATACGTAGTGGACTGTAATGCCAGGCTCAGGCCGCTGCTGGACCGGCTGAGCGAGGAAACCCCGGAGGAGGCCGAATCGGATATCAACCGTCAGGATCACGCCAAGCTGGGCACCCTCATGCGTGAGTTGGCGGCCGTGCAGGAACAGGGCATCCGCTGGCGCACCCTGGAGGCCGGGTATCTGGAAGAATTGAGCCGTGTTCCCCGGCTGGGTCGGGATAAGGCCCAAGGGCTGACGCTGGCCGGGCGCCCTTTGATTCAGGATCTGCAAGTCTTGCAACTGACGACCTTGTGGGGAATTTCCATCGATGTTGCGGGACCTGAGCTCAGCGACGATTTTTTCGATGCTGTCAGCGAAGCCGTCAAGCGTGCACGCCGTGCCACTCGCTCTCTGGCGGACTTGCAACAGCTGCAAACGACGCAGGCAGAACGCATTGAACTGTTGAAGAATATTGACCACGTCTATGCGCAAGTCGACGATCAAATTGAATTCTGGCGTGCGATGGAACCGGAAAAATTCGACTTGGAGTACCTGCAAAAACTGCAGGAACTGCTTGCCAGCCTGCACCAGCAGGTCGAAAAAGAACTGGTGAGCCTCTTGCAACCTGAACCCCGGACAGAACGGCCTGCTGCACCCGCCCCGGCGCCCCAGGGCCTACGGCGTAAAAAAATTATCCGTACGCGTAATCACGATATGTATGTGGCGCAGATCAATGAAGCCACGGCATTGGCGCCCGCCACCGCAGAGCTGCACGAGGCTGGCGGCGAACTGATCGGCACGTTTACCGAGGCCCGGGACGGGGTTTGGGAACCGGTGAGGTCGACGCCCAAGCCTGATGCGCAGCTGGGTAGCTTGCTGAAAAAGGGCCAGGCGCTGCTGGATGATGAGCGTAGAGCGATCCAGCAGGTGGAGGCGTTGATCGAGCGGGCAAACGATCCGTCTTCCCTGGAGTATCTGCTTGAGGCGCAGGCCAATACCCGCCGCTGGACCGCCGAGGCGATTGACCGCAGGCGTCAGGGTATGGAAACCGTTCGACTGGTGGCTGTGCAGCAAGCCAAGGCACTGGCGATGGCGCGCGACCTACGGCTGGCTGAGGCCCGACTGAAGGCTGCCGGGTTGGCGGCACGGATTAAAGCGACCCGGCTGCGACCCATCACTCAGGATCACGTCGACTTTCTCAAGCGCCACAATGAAGTGCTCATTTACCGCAAGGGGCAGCGCGTACTCCTCAAGGACACGGCTGATGATTACCTGCAGGTGTATGCGGTCGTTGACGCGAGGAACACCGACCGGGTTTTGTGCTATGCCCACTTCCACTACAAAAGGCTTCACGGGCCGGATGATCATTACGAGGGCGATCCCCACCTCAAGAGCCCCGAGCAGGAGCGACTGGGACGCCAGGCCCAGGCTCGGGTCGAGGCCGAGGCGTTCATACGTATGCGCAGTGGCCAGACCGGGCGTGTGCGCCAGACCCTGGAAATTGAACGGGCGAAGATTACGCGGCCTTTTGCCCGAAGCCTGTTCTTTAGTGTGGACTAGCCACGGGCCGGCACACGGTCTGGCTGCCCGGCTTCAAGTAAGGCAGCAAAATCGGCGCCATGCCTTTGAGCACTTGCACGGGCAGCGCCGAGGTGAACGTGAAGTTTTGAGCCGAACTGCCCGGGACGAAGGCGGTGAGCGTGCCGAAGTGGCGATCACCGATATAGAACACAAAGGTGGCGGTGCGGTTGATCGCCCTGGAACTGAGCACTCGGCCGCCGGCGCCGATGGCTTCGATGCGGTTGTCGCCGGTTCCGGTCTTGCCGCCCATGGCCAGTGGTGTGCCGTCGTCCAGCTTGAAACTGCCGGCCAGGCGTTTCGCGGTACCGGCATCCACCACTTGGGACAAAGCGCCCCGCAGGGCCCGCGCCACTTCTATAGGCATCACCCGCTTGCCCTCGGCCGGGTCGTTGATCACTCGGGTTTCATAAGGCGTATCGGCGGCAAAATGCAGGCTGTCGATGCGTACTGCCCGCGCGCGCACGCCGTCATTGAGGATGATCCCCATCAGCTCGGCCAATGCCGCAGGACGGTCGCCTGAGCTGCCGATGGCGGTGGCCAGCGATGGCACCAGGTGATCGAAGGGGTAGCCCACGGCCCGCCAGCGCTGGTGAATATCCAGGAACGCTTCGATCTCCAGCATGGTGCGGATGCGGCTGTCGCGCGCGCGCTGATGGCGGCTCTTGAAGAGCCAGCTGTACACCTCCTGGCGTTCGAACTGGCTGGCGTTGACCACCTCGCCGAAGGTCGCCTCGGGATGGTTGAGCAAGTAACCGAGCAACCACAGGTCCAGCGGGTGGACCTTGGCGATATAGCCCTGGTCGGGCAAATCATAGGCGCCGGGGCCGTAGTCTGTGTACAGGCGCCGCAGGCGCTCTTCGGTCAGTTTGTCACGGGTTTTGGCATCGCCCAGGCGTGAGCGCACAAAACGGTTGAACGTGTCCTGGTCAGCCTCGGGAAACAGGTAGCGGTGCACGGCGCTCAGGCGGATCGCCGTGGGGTGCAGGCTGTCGAGAAAGGTTTCCAGGCGCGCCTGGGTGTCTTTCTTCTGGTATTTCTTCCAGAACTTGAGCAGGAACGTGGTGCCTTCACGGTCGGCAAATTGCGCCAGGTATTCCTGGCGACGGGGCTCGTTGTCGTCCTTGAGCAGTTGCGCGCTGTTGTTGGCGCCGGTGTAGGTGGTGTAGCGCACCAGATCGCGCATCAGGCGAATAAACGGCAGGTTGATCGACTCACGCAGGGCGTCGCGCAGGGTCGGGTTGCGGCCGTTGTCTTCGTTGCGAAAGTTGTGGAAACGGTGCAGGCCGCCGCCGGTGAAGAAGCTTTCGCCGGGGCTGGCGGAATAGGTGCGGTCAAGGGCGGCGTCGAGCATCTGCGCCAGGGGTTTGCCGGGATTTTGCAGCAGGTAGTCCACGGCCCAGCGACTGAGGCGGTCTTGTTCGGCGATCTGGACTTTTCTCAAGGCCGCGGGCGCGACGTTGACATAGCGCTCATGCAGCTCGGCGATGATTTGCAGGTAGGTGGTCAGCACTCGCAGCTTGGCGGTGGAGCCCAATTCCAGCTTGCTGCCCTCGTTGATGTCGAACGGTTGGTCGGTGTTATCGGTCTGCACCCGCACGCGGGTACTGTCGCGGGTGCGCTCGAACAGGGTAAAGCTGTAGCGCACCTGCGGTGTGCTGGCAGGGGTGAGCAGGCGTTCGCCCAACAGCCCGATCTGTTGGGCGTAGGCGGGGTCCGCCAGTTGCTTGAGGTAGGCGGTGACCTGTTCCTGCAAATCGCCCTGCAGCGTGCTGGTGGCTGACAGGTCCAGGCGATCAAGGTCGTAGAGCGGGCGATCGAGCAGTGCGCCCAGGCGGCTGCGGGCCATGCCGATGCCTTTGTTGGCCTCGATTTTCTGCGTGGTCGGTTGCTGCTGCCAGTCGCGATAGCTGACCTGGCTGGCCAGCGCCGCTTTCAATAAGCCAGGTTCCAGCAGCCCCTCCTGCGCCAGCAGCCGCAGGTGACTGTCGGTCAATTGCGCGAGCTCGTCGCGGCCCTTGCTCAGGTAATGCGAAGGACGGCGCTGGGCGATCATCAGCGACAGCACTTGGCGCAACGCCAGACCCCGTGACGCCAGACCGGCTGGGGTGTTCGTGGTGTCGGCCAGGGCCTGGTTGACCTGGGCGAAGTCTGCGCCGTACCACACCCGCAAGCCCTCGGCCATGCCGTGCACTTCACCGTGGCCCGGCACTGCCGACAGCGGCACGCTGTTGAGGTAGTCACGCACTACATTTTGCCGGGCCGGCAGCGTGTCGGCACCGTGTTGATAGGCGCGCACGCTGGCCGACAGCATCTGGCGCAATTTTTCGCTGCCCGACAGGGTCAGGCCGTCCGGTGAATGACGGTACTTTTCCAACTGCGTCGCCAGGGTGCTGCCCCCTGCCGTCTGCCCCGGCAGGTGCAACTGGCGCGCCACCTGCGACCAGGCGGCCTTGGCAAAACGCGGCCAGTCCACCGCCGGGTTGGCCTGGGCCGGTTCGGGGTCGAGCAGCGCCCGGTTTTCGATGAACAACAGGCTGCGCACCATCAACGGCGGCACATCGCTGAACTGCGCGTAAAGCTGCGTCGGGTAGTTGAATTGGTACAACGGCGCGGCACGGCAATCGGTGATGTTCAGCCCGGCCTGGATTTTTTCTGCATAGGGGATAAACAGGCCGTGACCGCTGTAGTTCATCAATGCCGTGGAGAAACGCGCCTGAGACTGGACCACGTAGTTGCGCTTGAGCAAGCGCGGCAGGAATTCGCCCAGGGCGCTGTAGCCCAGGCGCCGATCGAACGGCCCGGCACCGGGATACACGATGGCATCGCTGGCACCGGGCTCCACGCGATAGGTCAAGTGTGACGCCCATTGGCTGAGCATGCGCGCTTGCCAGCGGGCGTTGTGCATCTCGCGTAACGCGGCGAACCCCAGGGCGGCCAGCGCCAGCAGCAGGATCAGCCAGAACAGTCGACGCCATGGCCGAGGCGGTCTGGATTTTTTCGGCAATGGGGCGGGTGACGGGCTGTCGGCTTCAGCCTGATGCGAGTCGGTCTGCCACAGTGCGCCCATAGTCGATTGATCCATTCCTACAGATTGATCGGACTTGTCTGAAGCGTAGACGCGAATTGTCTGACCTACGAAGTTTGTCGATGGGCCGGCATGCCACGGGTTTGTCTGAGGTGTCTGGACCCCGGCCCGTTATGCAATACTCTGCGCCGTTTTGCGCGCAGAAGGCCGTTCCAGACGCTTGGTGCTTGCTCCGTCCAAGCGCTTTTTCTCGGGGCATATCGCCAAATTTGTCTGTTTATAGAGTGAAATACCCTGACGCGCGCTTTTTATACTGCATGCCCGCTGACCTGGCTGCTGACACATGCCAGGCGGGTTTGCCCACGAGGCAGGCCCGGTCAAGGCGGTGTATTTGCCTACCTGCAGATACGCCGACGCTCGGTGGTCAAATCCAATAACAAAATGAGGTTGTATCCCTATGCCTGTCGGCAAACCCCTGCCCCCTGGCGAGACCGTCCAAGGCGGCCCGCTCAAACGCGAACTCGGTGAACGGCATATTCGCCTGATGGCGCTCGGCGCCTGCATCGGCGTCGGCCTGTTTCTCGGCTCGGCCAAGGCCATCGAAATGGCCGGCCCGGCGATCATGCTGTCCTACATCATTGGCGGCCTGGCAATCCTGGTGATCATGCGCGCCCTCGGCGAAATGGCCGTGCACAACCCGGTGGCCGGTTCGTTCAGCCGTTATGCCCAGGATTATCTGGGCCCATTGGCGGGCTTTCTCACCGGTTGGAACTACTGGTTCCTGTGGCTGGTGACCTGCGTCGCGGAAATCACTGCCGTGGCGGTGTACATGGGCGTGTGGTTCCCCGACACACCGCGCTGGATCTGGGCCCTGGCGGCGCTGATCAGCATGGGCACCATCAACCTGATCGCGGTCAAGGCGTTCGGTGAGTTCGAGTTCTGGTTCGCCTTGATCAAGATCGTCACCATCATTGCCATGGTGATCGGCGGCGTCGGCATTATTGCCTTCGGCTTCGGCAATGACGGCGTGGCGCTGGGCATTTCCAACCTGTGGGCCCATGGCGGCTTCATGCCCAACGGCGTGCAGGGCGTCTTGATGTCGTTGCAGATGGTGATGTTCGCCTACCTGGGCGTGGAGATGATCGGCCTCACCGCCGGTGAAGCGCGCAACCCGCAGAAAACCATCCCCAGCGCCATCGGTTCGGTGTTCTGGCGCATCCTGCTGTTCTACGTGGGCGCGCTGTTCGTGATCCTGTCGATCTACCCGTGGAATGAAATCGGCACCCAGGGCAGCCCGTTCGTGATGACCTTTGAACGCCTGGGCATCAAGACCGCCGCGGGTATCATCAACTTTGTGGTGATTACCGCCGCGTTGTCGTCCTGCAACGGCGGCATCTTCAGTACCGGGCGCATGCTCTACAGCCTGGCGCAGAATGGCCAGGCCCCGGCCGCCTTCGGCACCACTTCCAGCAATGGCGTGCCACGCAAGGCGTTGCTGCTGTCGATTTTCGCCTTGCTGTTGGGCGTGCTGCTCAACTACCTGGTGCCGGACCAGGTGTTTGTCTGGGTGACCTCCATCGCCACCTTCGGCGCGATCTGGACCTGGCTGATGATCCTGCTGGCGCAGCTCAAATTCCGTAAGGGCCTGAGCCCTGCCGAGCGGGCCGGTCTGCAGTACCGCATGTGGCTGTACCCGGTCAGTTCCTACCTGGCGCTGGCGTTTTTGCTGCTGGTGGTGGGCCTGATGGCGTACTTCCCGGACACCCGCGTGGCGTTGTATGTGGGGCCTGCGTTTCTGGTGCTGCTGACGGTGCTGTATTACGTGTTCAAGTTGCAGCCTACCCAGGCGACGGGGCGTTCAGCTGCCTGAATCCTTAGGCCGAACCGGAGCCGGGAAATAGGGGAGCAGGCTTGCCCTGATGCCGATCACTTAGCGCAGATCCCCTGTGGGAGGGGGCTTGCCCCCGATGGCGGCCTCAGGACCGACCAGGATGTTGGGTCGATCCCGGTCCAAATGTGGGAGGGGGCTTGCTCCCGATGGCGGCCTCAGGACCGACCAGGATGTTGGGTCGATCCCGGTCCAAATGTGGGAGGGGGCTTGCCCCCGATGGCGGCCTCAGGACCGGCCAGGATGTTGTGTCAATCCCGGTCCAAATGTGGAAGGGGGCTTGCCCCCGATGGCGGCCTCAGGACCGGCCAGGATGTTGTGTCAATCCCGGTCCAAATGTGGAAGGGGGCTTGCCCCCGATGGCGGCCTCAGAGCCGACCAGGATTTTGGATCGATCCTGGCCCAACTGTGGGAGGGGGCTTGCCCCCGATGGCGGCCTCTGGGCCGACCAGGATGTTGGATCAGATCGAGTACATATCCGTTTCTGCGGTAATGGCCACTTAGGGTTCCGCCCTGACGGCGGCTCACTTTTGAAAAGCGCAAAAGTAAGCAAAACGCTCTTGCCCCACCACTCGGCACCTCGCCCAGGCTCGGTGT
>Ga0105246_10000028_pt1 | contig 52493 bp, 33 predicted proteins | sample KBSM64metaG_FD_99694 | JGI IMG/M metagenome (GOLD analysis project Ga0105246, IMG submission 99694) | Miscanthus rhizosphere microbial communities from Kellogg Biological Station, Michigan, USA - KBS M6-4 metaG | ecosystem: Host-associated > Plants > Roots > Rhizosphere > Soil | place... | reverse complement strand
ACTTAATAGACACGGCTACGCATGTAGTACCGACAGCGGAGTACTGGCGGACGGGGGTTCAAATCCCCCCGGCTCCACCATTTCATCATCTAAAGACGTCCACGGACGTCTTTTTTTGTGCCTTAAATCCAGTAAATCCGGGGGTTTCAGCGCCATCAGGATCCATCAGCGTCCATAGACATCCATGCAAACGTGTATTCCAAGTGGTATTCCAAGCTCCCAGCTGGTAATTTTTGGAATACACAAACAGCATTGGAATACACATGTGCGCCCAAGCCACGCGCCTTTCAGACATGAAAGTCAAAGCCGCCAAGCCTAAGGAAAAGGACTACACACTCACGGATGGAAACGGCCTTCAGATGCGAGTGAGAATCAATGGCTCAAAACTATGGAATTTCAACTATATCCATCCCGTGACCAAAAAACGGATCAATATGGGATTAGGTACCTTCCCCGAGGTCAGCCTGGCCCAAGCGCGAAAACGAACTGTTGAGGCCAGGGAGCTTGTCGCCCAGGGACTAGATCCGAAAGAGCAGCGCGATACTGATCGCCAATTGAAAAAAGCCGCGACAGAGCACACGTTTCAAAACGTGGCGACGGTATGGTTTGAACTAAAGAAAGATTCGGTGACAACTGCCTACGCTGAAGATATTTGGCGCTCGCTCACGCTCCACATCTTCCCGGACCTAGGCTCAACTCCAATTTCCGCAATCAGCGCCCCTAAGGTCATCAATTTGCTCAGACCTCTTGAGACCAAAGGTAGTTTGGAGACTGTTAAACGGCTGACCCAGCGCCTCAACGAGATCATGACTTATGGGGTGAATTACGGGCTCATCCATGCCAACCCCCTTAGCGGGATTCGCTCGGTCTTTAAGAAACCAAAAAAGAAAAATATGGCCGCACTGCCGCCCGATGAGCTAAATGAGCTCATGGTGGCAATTGCCAATGCCAGCATCAAAAGAACTACGCGCTGCCTAATCGAATGGCAGCTCCACACTATGACCCGACCCGCAGAGGCCGCCACCACTCGCTGGGCTGACATCGACTTCGAGAAGAAAATCTGGACGATCCCAGCGGAGCGCATGAAGAAACGTCGCATACACATTATCCCACTTACGGAGCAGTCTCTGGCACTCCTAGAGGCCATCAAGCCCTACAGTGGAAACAGGGAGTACGTTTTTCCTGCAGACCGGAACCCTCGCAATCACTGCAACAGCCAGACCGCCAACATGGCGCTAAAGCGCATGGGTTTCGAAGGGCGCTTGGTAAGTCATGGCATGCGTTCAATGGCGAGCACCATCCTCAACGAGCAGGGCTGGGATCCTGAGTTGATCGAGGTTGCGCTTGCCCACGTCGATAAAGACGAGGTACGCAGCGCCTATAACCGAGCAGACTACATAGAGCGCAGACGCCCAATGATGAAGTGGTGGAGCGAGCACATCCAGGAAGCTGCCACCGGCAACCTCTCAGTGTCAGCAATCAAGGAAAACAGGGACAGAAAAGTCGTGTCGATACGTTGATCTACTGCCCGTTGTCGGACAAAACCAATGGTTCTCGGATAGAGAGAACGTCATTGCTCCGACACCTCGTCGCTGGACTCCTCGACATCGGATTTCATCGTTGCGTACATCTTCTTGAGCAGTGGTTCAATGATGCGCTCCGCCTCGCCCCAGTAGTCTTCACGAAGCATCGAGTACTTCACGTCCAAGTGTATCTCTCTATCGAAGGGGAAGTCCGTTGGAGTCTCCAGTCCAACAATTAGCTGCATGTCCTCCGGCAACTCTTTAGCGATGAACTGAAGCACAGCGGGAAGATTAATGTCGTCCTGAGCCTGCTGGTTCGGCGAGTCAATGACGACTGGTATGTCGTACGTACCGGTCACACCTTGGCACGTTCGCCACAACGCAGCGTAGTAGGCCAAAATCGACCGAGGTCCGCCGCTTCCAGATAGGTCTGGACGGCTGGTGAGTTTCATCTTCGATGTGTCCACAGGGGGGAGCTTCAAAGCAACACGACCGGTCACGTAAAAGGATCTGAAGTCCTCCAATATCGCCCGCGTTCTTTTCACAGCGCGCAGCGACTTCATCTTTTCATCTAATGAATCGACCACACCTAGAGCCTTGTTGATCGCCTCTTGCAGCAGCTTACGCTCGGCTTCGAACGCCGCGAACGCGCTTTCTGCGCCCATGCTACCAACGACGTCCTGGAATTTGAGCTCTCCTTTGCTCGTACCCAACAACGTGGAGATGCGCTGATAGTTCTCGTTAAGTGTGCAGAGTTCGGCCAACGCGGTTCTGCATCGATGCCGTACTTCGTTTGCGTCATCCCTAAGGCGTCCAGCGAGTTCACGCAGTACACGCGCGTCCTCAGCGAAATTGAGCAGATCTAGGAACGACTTGGTGTGCTCGGCGTTGCAGGTTGGGCAAATCAGCGGTTCAGAATCCCCAGTGCGCAGATACTTGGCATCGTGGTCATAAGCCGCGAGAGCATCATCGGCCAGCCGAATCTGTTGCTCCAAACTGGAAAGCAAGTCTTGCTCGCGAACAGCAGCACTTCGTAGCATCTCCTGCCGCTGATTCAGCTCATTGACCTCTTGGGTCAGCAGATCGATCTCATCTGCAAAGTTCTCAGGGTTGAGCTTGGGACCGGATAAGGGCAGCGTACGGCTAAAGCGCTCTATAGTACGCTCAAGGAGTTTGTACTCGCGCCGATGCTCCTCAAGAACCTTGGACTCTTGAACCCTCTCGGCTCTAGCACGGTAGTACTCCGGCGGACACACACCAGTGAAGTACTCCAGAATGGCGCTCCAGGGGGAGCTGAATCTTTTTAGCCCGCCAAAAGTGTTCCACTCAGACTGCCAACTGCCGTCCTGATTTACGTAGAAAGGCAAGAAGAAGCACGCAGGGTCCGCCGGCCGAATCTCTGACTCCTTCTTGTCAGTGAACACTAGGTTGAAATCAGTGACGTCACAGAAGGCCTGAGACCACTCCCCAAATTTCGAGGTGGCGACAATCATCTCTCGATTGATGTTGAACAACGCGCGCCGCCCGTTCTGGTGAAGCGCGAAGAAGTGACGCCCGTCGATAGAGAATTCAAGGAGTGATGCCGTGTTGTCGTCCCATGATTCCAGCTTCCCCTGAGGCTTGGCACCAAGAGTCTCAAAGAGACTGCGAATCAGACTCGTCTTGCCCGTGTGATTCCTCCCCCTCAACAAATTCTTCTTCGGGTGGAAGTTCACGTGCCGCGCCTTCTTGTCGCGATGCGAGAGCAGCCAGATGTTTTCGAATCGGAAGCTTTTCATAGTTCTTAGTTCTCAAGCTACGAACGAGGAATCTCAGTTCGGGTCCACGCATTTCTTAATAGCCCTCATCGCAAAGCGCGCTAGAAGTTCGGCATCACGAAAGTTGCTGAAGTCTTGTCTCAGCGCAGCTAACCCCGCCTCGAAGTACGGTCGCAGGCCCAACCCGCGCGCATTGGCGTCGAGCCAGACATCACAAAAATCATGAAGAGATTGAACAACGGGCAGCGTTGCGCCTGTGAGTTGCTCACGCACAACTCGGGCCGCCTGCGCACGCATTGCAGTCACCACCATGAAATCCATTCCTTCGCTCTGCAGTTGCGTGAGCCAGTCATTCAGATATGCAGAGTGATCTGGAATGGTCTCGAGCGCACCCAGCGCAGAGATAAACTCGTGCCTTGCGAACCCTCGCTGATTAACGAGATCGCCGAAAGATGAGCAAGTATCAGTATGGCGACCTAGAGGAGAAATCTTCGTAACGAGGGATTCTACGAACGATGCGGCTTGGCCCGCATGAGTAGGGCTCCGCTGCGTCAATAGCTCCAGAGCGGACTTGATGACGTAACTGCTGGGCTCATCAGGGTGGATGGCGACTCTCTTCAGTTTGAGCTTCGTCAAGTCCGGAACAGGTGAGCCATCTGCACTAAGCGAATGCAGAGCTTGAGCCAACAATTGTGAATGCTCAGCAGCAAAATCTGCCAGTGAGCAAGGCATCGACGTTGCAGCATTTCCTCCGGCAGCGAGGGGAATGTCACATCCAGCATTTGAAATGAAGTAGGCCTCGACGGGCAGCTTACTGAAGGCTGCAAGACTGAGCTGAAGCTTTCCTAGTGCACTGTCACTGACCTTTGTAAATATAGGTGTTACTGCCTTTGATGCAGTTGTCGAGCTCTTTTTCTTAGGAGGCGCCGTTGTCCCAGTGAGAACGGACCACGTCCACTCTCCACGGTCCTTCTTTTTCACCTGATAAACACGAGCGCGCGTAGGAGTATTTACTGAGTCCAGTTCCGTGACGTCTTGCACTGTCTCAAAAAGGAGCAAGAAGTCCGGTTCGTTCGCACGCTCCATTTCCACCATTCGGAGCACCGCCCACCAGCGCTGAAAGTCCACGCCCTTAGCACCATGCCCTCCACCTGTCTCAGTGAGACCTGGTTTGTTCGCGACGAGAAGTAACTCTGCGGCACCAGCCGATATGGTCAAGGCATCCTCCATATGCACTTTCGCCACCTAGGATGGCACGCTGCAATCATCAATCACATTTTGAGGGCTGTAAAGGTATTAGGCATTGCCTTACCTAACTCATGCCGGGCGTAGCGCCGTGTACTGAGCGATATGCAACATGCACCTGGATTCCACCTCTGCGAAACAAGTACTCGCCACCAACGTTACAGTTTTTTCGCTGGCGGCCGATATCCAGATGCCAGCACTGTACCAATGTCGCGGGTGATCCACTGAGCTAGCAAGGACGATAAGGTGCTCAACCTACCGGCGCTACGCCTCCTCATGGCACGCTCTCAGATTGCCATGCTGATTGGGTGCACCTGCCTGAACACAACTTGCGCAGCCCATGAGTTTGAATAGCCAACAGGTCGCTTCGGCAAATCGAGCCCATTTAGTCAGATAGGAAGACACTATGACTGCAGCTGAAGACCTCTCCGAAGGCCTCTACCTCAAACTTATCAATCACATCAGCACCTTGCTCAAAGCCTTGGCACGGGGTGCCGACGATCCAAGCCTAGCCTCGGCTCAGGCAGAAGCGCAGAGCAAACTGCAGGAAATCGAACAGGCGCTGACCAAGGCAATTAACGAGCTAAAGGACAACGCCGAACACAAGACCTTCACCGTTGCGTTCTATGGTGAAACCAACGCTGGCAAGTCGACGCTGATCGAAACCTTGCGCATCTTGCTCAGAGAAAACACCAAACGTGAACAACGCCAGCGCTTCCTCGCCTTGCAGCAGCAGTCGGGGTTGAGCGAAGAGGCGTTGCAGGCGCTGGAAACCGAAATCGAGTCGCTGGGCAGCCGCCTGGCCCAGGCCGAAAGTGAAACGACCGCCGCCGATGCTCGCTATGACCTGCGCCAAGTCGAACAGCAGTTGCAAGAAGACGCCTTGCGCACGCGTATCGAAGAACAGAAACGAAGCGCTGGCTTGATCCAGCGCATTCTCAACCTGCTGCGCAAGCTTCCCGAAGAAATCGCTCTGGTGCAGTTGCAGGCCGGCACCTCCGTGCTGCCCCTGCAACGTGAAACCGAGCTGAGCAGACTGCATCAGCAGAGCGAGGAGATTCAGTCGCGACTAGGCGAAACCCGTCAGCGTCATGCAACGGCAATGGATAGCCTGCAGCAACTGGCGGCCTTCGAAGATGGCAGTATCATCGGCGATGGCCGAGCTGACTTCACCCGTCAAACCCAAGCGTATGCCTTTGATTCAGAAGGGCAGCATTTTCAGTTGCTCGATGTTCCCGGCATCGAGGGTGACGAGAACAAGGTCAGCGCGCAGATAAACAACGCGGTCAAGCGGGCCCATGCGGTGTTCTACGTAACGTCCAAAGCAGCACCTCCGCAAACTGGTGATGCCGGTCGTCCTGGCACCCTGGAAAAAATCAAGGCGCAACTGGGCGCGCAGACAGAAGTCTGGACGCTGTACAACAAGCGCATCACCAACCCCATGGCTCTGCAAAAACCTGCCCTGATCAGCCCTGACGAGCTGGCTAGCCTGGATGATCTGGACCAGATCATGCGCAAGCAACTAGGCGAGCATTACCAGCGCAGCATGACCCTCTGTGCCCTGCCAGCGTTCTATGCGGCAGCCGATTGCCTGGTGCCGCGCTCCACGATGGCGATTAGCCGCAAGAAATTCCTCGATGCCATGGCGCCAGACGCGCTGCTGGAAAAGTCCGGCGTCAAGCAATTCTATCGACACCTGACCCGGGATCTGGTCATAAACGTACAGGACAAAATACGTCGCTCGAACATGAACAAGGTTCAACTCGCGGTAACCGACGTTTGCTCAGAAGTGAAAGCCATCCAGGTAGCGCAGTTCGCCCCGCTGGCCAAAAAACTGCACGAGGAAGCCGAGAATGCATGCCACCAGCTGCAAATTGCGTTCAAGTCCCTCAACAGCCGTCTAAGCAATGCGGGCGAGCAGGCCATCAGCGAATTTGAAGATGCCGTGCGCAAGCGCGTTTACGACCGCATCGATAACGACATCAGCAACGATGATTTCAAAGTAGTGCTGGAACAGGTACTAAAGGGTGAGCAGTCGACACTGCAAGACAAACTGCCGGCAACACTCGACAAGCAGGTTGATCAGTTCCAGAAGAATGTCAGCGAAATTGTCCAGCGTTTCGAATCGCATGCCAAAGACCTGTTGGCCGGCTACTCACAGATTGGTAAAGCACGTCTGGCCGGAGACTTCAGCCTGAACGTGAGTATCGACAACGGGATCAACGTCGTGGGTTTGCTGGCCAGTCTGGCCGGTGGTGCAGTGATGATCTGGAACCCCGTGGGCTGGGTGCTGATGACCATTGGCGTGGCGACGCTACTAGTCGGTCTCGCGAAGGCCGTGTGGAGCTTTTTTGACAGTGACTACAAGAAAGGCCAACAGCGCAAAGCCACCGACAACAACCTCGACAGCGCTTGCGAGTCCATCCGCGACGGTTTCCGCGAAACCCTCGCACAGGCGCTGCCGGCACTGGAAGAGAAAATCGAACAGATCCGTACCGTTCTGCAACAGCCCGCCCTGCAAGCACGGCACATCAACCAAAAACTCGACGCTGCCCACCTCGGCCTGAAAAAGATCGCCAGCGACCTCAAAGCATAAGGAACTGCACCATGAACTCGACCCTTGAGCTCTTTCTGAATCAAAACAACAAGGCTCTGGCACTGCTGGACAAACTGCGTGTGTTCCTCGAACAAGGTGCTGCACTGGGCGTCAACATCGACCCGACACTGCTGAGCAAACTCGAACATGCCAGCCAGAACCTGGCCAACGACAAGCTCAAAATTGCCTTGATCGGCGGTTTCTCTGAAGGCAAGACGTCCATCGCTGCGGCCTGGATGGAACGCCTCGACAAATCCAGCATGAATATCAGTCAGCAGGAGTCATCGAACGATGTGAAAGTCTACGAAGTAGACGATAACTTCGTTCTGATAGACACCCCCGGGCTGTTCGGTTTCAAGGAACAGTACAACGCTGATATCAATGCGATGGAGAAGTACAAGGACATCACGCGCAAATACGTCAGCGAAGCACACCTGGTGCTGTACGTGATGAACTCAACCAACCCGATCAAGGACAGCCATAAAGATGATCTGAACTGGCTGTTCCGTACGCTCGACTTGCTGCCGCGCACCATATTCGTGTTGAGCCGTTTCGATGAAGTGGCCGACGTGGAGGATGAGACCAGCTACGCGCAACACCTGCAGGTCAAACGCAACAACGTCGAAAGCCGACTTCGCGAGTCCATCGGCGCCAGCGACGCGGAAGTGGCGGCCCTGAGCATAGTCGCAGTGGCGGCAAATCCGTTTGACATGGGCACCGACTATTGGCTCGAGCGGGTCGAACAGTTCAAGACACTTTCGCACATCAGCAGCCTGCAACAAGCCACTGCCGAAAAGATCCAGTCCAGCGGCGGCTCTGCGGTAATCGTCGAGCAAGCGCGAAAGAGCGTGATTCTCGACGTGCTGCACAAAGAGTTGCCAGTAGCGGTGGAAAACGACCAGCGCCTGGGCGAGGAAGTGGAGCGCCTGAGCGGCGTCAGCCGCACGCTCAGTCGCCAGCTCGACGGCGCCAAGGGTCAGATCGCTGAGGTTCGCATTGGACTGCGCGAATTTGTCACCCGTTATTTTTCCGGGTTGATCATGCGCACTGAAGGGCTGACCCAAGAGACCTTCAAAGAGTTCTTCGAGCGCGAGATTGGCCGCGATGGGGTAATGGTGACCACCCGCCTTCAGAACGAATTCGATCGTCAACTCAACGGGGTGAGCCAAGAGCTCAGCCGCATGCGCCTCAGCTTCGACTCCGAGATCAATCACTTCAACACCAACGTGATCAACCTGGGCAAGCAAGGCGTGAACTATGTGATCAAGGGCAACCTGATCAACAACGGCAGCATTTTGGCTGCCCGCGACGGCATCGTTAGCGTGGCCAAGACCCTCGGCGTGGATCTGGGCAAGGCTCTGAAATTCAAGCCTTGGGGCGCGGTTAATCTGGCGAAAAACCTCAATGGCATCCTGTCCGTTGCAGGCTTGGCGCTGGAAGCCTGGGACAGCTATGAACGCAAGAAACGCGAAGATCAGTTCAGACAGGCCATCGCCGAGATGGTGGACAACTTCAACAACCAGCGTGAAGAACTGCTGACCATGATTCAGGACGTCTCGTTCGAGGAGCGCTTCTTCCCCGATTATGCCTCGCTTGACGCCAATGCCGCAGACGTACAAATCGCCATCGATACGCAGAAAAGGCTACGTGAACAATTCCAGGAATGGCGCCAAAGCGGGGAATTGATCGAAGCCGAATTCACCCGGATCGAGGGATAAGCTCACCAGGAACAGGATGTGCGTGAGCCGCTGGTTAATGATTTCTCCATAGAGCCCTAAAACTTGCGCCGAGAAAGGCGCCCTGGCGCATCTGCGCCAGGGCGATGTCGACGATGCTTATGGCTCATCCGCGCTGATCTCCCATGGCGCGCTGATTTCTTCCGGTACCAACGGCGAGGATCTGGCGATCCTTGCCCGGCGACCTCACCCAGCTACTACTGGAAAAAGCACTTAGCGAAGCCGAAGTAACTCTGCCAACATCCGCTCAAGCCACCCCGCGCCGCGCACCTTCAACGATTCGCTCCCGCACTTTAGGCACTGCTTGAACCATTCCCCTGGTCCCAGCGCATCACTCCTGGGTGCCACAGTTTTCTTCCAACCACATTCACTACACACAAACGTAAGTGGCCTGGGCTTTATAGGCATCGCCACTCTCCTGAAAATTTATCCATAGTCGTCTCCATCAGCGCTCTCAGCCAGCGGGATACGCCAGTTCGATCTGCTGATCGAACTCTCCACCATACCCACAGTACTCACGCGGAATGCGCTCAATGTCCTCGGCGATTTGCACAATCACTTCGCGCAGCTCCAATTGTTCGAACCACCGCGTAGGAATCGCCGCAGCACCATACTGAACACCCAACAAGTGCCCGGCGATGAGCCCGGTACTGTCGCTATCGCCACTGTGATTCACCGCCATGATCACGCCCTCTTCGAACGAAGGCGCTGTCAGGGCGCACCACAATCCAATAGCCAGCGCCTCCTCGGCGACCCAACCGCCACCCAGTTTGCCTATGCGTTGCGGAGTGGGCTGGTAGCCCTCGTAAAAGAAGAAAAGCACACGTTCAATGAAACTCCGTGTTTCTTCCATACCGGGCACTTGTCCATATTGGGCCAGGCTCTGAGTTACTGCGTGTTCCAGGCTGGCTTGCCGATCGACAATGCGCTGGAGAATATCGGCGAACATCCCGGCCGCCAGGTAGCCAGTAGGATGTCCGTGAGTCAGGCGCCCTGACTGGGTAGCGTAGTCAAAGGCGTTTGCAAAAAAGGCGCAGGGCGCAACGCGCATCAAGGCGCCACAGCCTTTGCTGTTATTTTCGGCAACAACGCCCAGCCGCGGACTGGCCTTGAGTGCTTCGAGACAGGTAGTGCCAGGGGCGCGGCGAGACCAGAGCTCTGGTTGATTGATCAGCCAGCCGTCCCCGCTGATCGGCATCGCCGTAGGGTAGTCCTGGGTTTTCAGCCAGCGCAGCAACGAATGGTGAATAATGCTGGGGACATGGCAAGTTCCCAGTGAACTGCCGCGCACATACGCCCGCAGCAAGCCTTCTGCGGTGAAAAGCATCATCTGCGTGTCGTCGGTGATGGCACCGGTGATACCGAAAGCAGGGGCAAAATCAACGATACCTTGTGAGCCGAATTTATCTTCTATTGCAGACCACTCGAGAAACTCCACTGGGGCGCCTAGCGCATCACCGACGGCGCCGCCGAGCAGGCAGCCCTTGATCCGTTCAAGTCTGTTCATGTCCTTTCCCTTATCCCTCTGCCGGGATCAATTCCTGCAGAATCACCAGCTTTCTTTGCAACTGCTGGACGTGCTCTTTCTCGGCTCGCAACGCCGAACGCAACTCCCGGTTCTCCGCCTCCCAAATCCGTGCCCAGCGAGCGTCCTTTCGACAGGCAAGAGCCATTTTCCAGAGCTCGCGCAACCTCAACCACTGATTCAGAAGCACCAGCAGGATTGCCCCCATCATCACCAACGCGCCTGTCGAAACCGCTTCCGACATACTCATGTCCACTTCCTTTCGTGACTTCAATTTATTTCGAAGACAGGCACACGATATGTAGTGTTAAGCGACAGGTCTAGAATGTAGACTTATACAGGTAAAGTATTCGCGCACATGGAGAGGGAATGAAACGCAAGCAGTCCATTGAACAGGTACGCTGGGACCTGGCACTTCGCTATCGTTTGATTGAGACCGTTGCCTGGTGGGAGGGCCGGTTGACCACGGGGCACTTGATGCAGAGCTTCGGCATCAGCCGTCAGCAGGCGTCCAAGGACATCAACACCTACATCACAGAACATGCGCCTAAAAATCTTACATATGACAAAAAAATAAAAGGCTACGTGCCCAGTAAGACGTTCACGCCACAGTTCATCGACGACAGCGCCAGCGCCTATTTGCATTTGCTTTACCAGAACAACGAACGCGCTCCGCACATTGATGGGCTCGCTCTGGCCTACGCCCACACCAAGGTACTGGAAGTCCCGGATCGCCCGATTCGACCGGAGGTCCTGCGCCCATTGCTCAAGGCCTGTCGCGATGGCCTGCGCCTGGAAACCGAGTACGTATCGCTTAATACCCCTAACGTAGAAATTCGCCTCATAGCCCCTCACACACTGGTCTACACCGGTATGCGCTGGCATGTGCGGGCTTACTGTGAGAAGAACGGCCAGTACCGCGACTTTGTACTCAGCCGCCTGCGGGGTCAGCCGGATTTGCTCGACGAATCGCAAAACACACGAGAGCTGGATGAAGACTGGAATACCGAGATACCAGTCATCTTTACAGCCGATGGGCGATTGAACGCGGCGCAGAAGTCGATCATCGAAACCGACTTCGGCATGATTGACGGCCAGCTAGTGGTGCCCAGTCGCAGGGCTCTGGTGAAGTATGTATTGCAACGCTATCAGATCGACCCGAGAAACCAGGCAACCAACCCCGAAGCGCAGCAAATCGTGGTAACCAACCTCAAGGAGCTGCGACCCTGGCTCATGCATGACTAATCCTCAAGCCTCTGATCGAAGGCGTGTTGCCCCCGAGTCAATCGCTGTCCGTCAGTCATTTCGACTCGGCAACATCCATGTCTACCCGGCCGACATCTCGTGCCAGATACGCGCAGCACTTATGTAGTTGTTGATCTCCCGGATCAGCAGCTGCTGCGCTATGTCGTGATGGCCATTGAGGATCGCTAGATTTCGAGCGGTATTGCCCTCGTTGTTCTTCGCGTTCATATCAAGTGGAGCAGGTGGCCGGATGTTGGTGGAATGAGTGGCCGAATGGCGTGGAATCCGCAATCATGATTTATCCTTGAGCGAAAGCGTCAACACACCGGCAAACGGGATAGTCATCCTTCTAGGCATTGACGATTTGTTTGAGCAAGTCCTCACTTTGTTCGAAAATGATATCGCAAAAGCGGTGGGACGAATGATCGCTAATGGTGGCTCGGTCATTAACCCGAGACACCAAAATTACTTATCCATGTAGTTATCCCGCCACGTATCCGAAATCAAGGATCGCGGTCGCTGATGCGGGACGGCCTTCACCACCTTGCCAACGTCCAAAAAGCTCAAGCCGTATGCTACGGACAATCTGTCGAACTCCTCGCGCCTGAGACCGGGCGCATCAAGATTTGAGGGTTTGTTGAGTATGCGGAAATCGACCTTCATCCAAGAGTAGAAACTGTGGTGACCGTTGGCTCCTTTCAATGTTTGGTAGAGGGTGTGCCGGCTGCCGCCGCCGCACAGGTAGATAGGGATATTGTTCAGCTCGTCTCGAGTCAAATGCCCAGTGGAGGCCTTCCAATAACCATCATGGAAAACCTGACTAAACACTTTCTTGAAAAAAGTGGTATCCACATGATGATCAGGATTCATGAAGGTGACCTGCGAATCAGTGAAGTAATCTTCCAGGCGTGGAGGCAAGCCTGTCTGAATGTCGCTCACCTTTTTGCCATCCTCAATCGCAGTTATCAAGCCGCCCAGCTCCGAGTAGCTCCTTTGAATAGCCCCTTCCCACCACTCGAGTCGGTGCCGGTGCAGATTAATCACTCCGTAAGGTTTAACCACGGTTGTATAGAATTCGAAGTCCCATTTACCACCACGTCCCGGCTTTACATGGAAAAGGGATACGTCGACCGTGCCGGCGCCAACATCGACCATCATGAAGTCGTTGGGCGCATCCCGGTCGAAATGCTCCGACGCGACGTAGCCATAGATTTGTGCGGCAATCTCAGGGACTACCGAAACCTCTACATCCTCGTGGCTATCTGGAGTTGCTCCACCTTGCAACTGGCGCGCTCGGTCCAACGCTGTGGCCACATTCGGAGTGTCAATAGTTGTGGACTGGCTACCCGCCAGAATCCACGCAGCACTTCCTAACAGCTCAAACAGCGGCGCTTCCCAACTGGAAAAGTGGCTTTCAGAGGGCAGACCAACAGATAGCCTCCAGATGATCTTGCTGGACTGGTAGACCGAGGCATGTTGCGTGAATAGCCAGGCGCGCGCCTGCCTAATGACCAATGCAAAAAACGCAACCACTCTCTGCTGGCACTCAATTAAGGCACTGTTCGTTAAAAGCTCGAGTTTCAAGTCCGAGTAGACTTGGCTGCCTCGCTTTAGCGAGAAAAGGTCACCTTCCTGGTACAACCGACATGGTAACAGGTAGCTCACCAAGCCTTGATCCTTGCAAAAGGGCACTGCGAACGACAGCCCGTCGTTACCTAGGGAGCTGTCGCCAAATACCGCCTTGACGGTCGAGGTGCCGAAGTCGAGCCCAAGCACCAGATCTCGTTCGGCTGTTGGAAGGGGCCTTCCTTGCGGCCAGCACTGCACATCCTGACCGGTCAGTTCGAAGGTCAATAGTGGCGACGCCTCGGTGTCCAATCCATTATCCCAGACCGGTGATGAGAATGGCTGTAGGGACATGGAGTAGCTTCCGAGCGAGCTGGTTGCTGGCATTAAGGGTGTGGGGGGGCCCTTAGATCCACAGACTCCACGCCGATACACATCATAATCGAGGGGCTGGAAAGCGGTGGGGGTCGCTTTCCGTCGCGGAATCACCTCCTTGGACTTAGGGGGGCGCGGCTTCTTCTTGGTCTTGTCCTGGACACTTGCTTTGCTAGTGGGAGGTGCCTTTGCCGGAGTCTTTGTCGGAGCCGGTGAAGCGGTAGAAGACGCGGACGGGCTCTTGGTCTGCCGTTTTTCACTTTTCGAATTGTTACGCCTGGATTTCGGGTGAGACTTCGGTGCCGACTCGGGCCGGCTGACGGTGGGAATTTCCTTGCCTACTTTGGCAAACGCTTCTTTGAACTGCTCAGCCAGTGTGACACGCATAATTCTAGTCCTTGAATGCTAAAGCAGACGGATAACCCCACCACTTACAAAATCTTCGTTGGCAACTCCACCACTCTTCATTTCCAGCTCGGCAATCCGTTCATCAATCCGGTTGCGCAGCTTTTTCAGTTTCCCTTCGACAGCGGGAATCAGCCGGATACGCCCCTCAGTGCCCGATTCACGGTAGCTCTGAATCGTCCGAATAAGGCGGTCGGCCTGCTTGTCGAGGTGGGTGCGCAGGGCGTTTTTCATCATTGCCAGCCGGTCGCGGTCTTCCCGGCCCTGTGCATCACGGAACGCAACAAAGCGACTGTTCGATTCATCGAGGCAGTCGGAGAAAATTTGGCCTGCCCCGACGGTGTCCAGATCGTTTGGTGCACCCAGCCACTGGCGGCCCTCAATCGCGGCGCTGTTTACTAGGTGCTCAGACTTCTCGCTGTCGATAAACTTGCCGCCAGCGAGCCGACTGACAACGTATTCCAGCCGCTCAGTGTCGCGGGTTCCCGTCACCTGCCAGCGATGGACAGAGAAAATGTAAACACCTGGCTTGAACCCCTGAATCTTGAAAGCCGGAAGCTCGATGGCTGAAACCGGGAATCGGGCTGCTGTACGACCTGACTTGGAAAGCTGCTCGGTGACGAACCGTATCAAAGGGTGATCCTGGGTGACGCGCTCGAAGGTGTGTGAGGAGTGGCCTTGGCGGTTCTCAAACAACAGGGGCTTGGGACTGGCGCTAGTGAGCAGCGTGCGGCCTTGCAGGCGGTTGGTTTCAATGTAGTAGTTAAATTCGAGCTTGGCATTCACCGAAAGCTCAACCACAAACTCCATGGCATCACGCTCGGTCGCCGCAAAGCGAGTCCCTGGATAGGCTTCCTTGAAGAAGTCCCGTACGTAGCTCAACAGATCTTCGCCCCGGATATACCGACCCAGCTCGCGAGCGGCCCGAACCTTGTTCTGGATAAAGTCGCCGTGGGCGATCAGTTGGGTAGCCTCGGCTTCCAGCTCCGCCTGCTGCCGGTTCATGTTCTCGATGGCGAGCGAAGCCTGGTTGATTCGGCGTATTTCCTCTTCCGGCGACAGCTTATGCGTGAGCAGGTACTGGGTCAGGTCTTTGATGGGCTCACCCAGGACACCCTCCATGCTGCCAAGGGCGCGGATGAAAATGTCCAAACGCTCCAATAGCCGGTCGTGCACGCGCTCGTCAATGGTGTCCGCATACATGAAGTTCCAGATGAAAATGCGCTCGGCCTCCTGCCCTATACGGTCAATACGACCAATCCGCTGCTCGATCCGCATCGGATTCCAAGGCAAGTCATAGTTGATGACCAGGCTGGAGAACTGCAAGTCCACGCCTTCCGACGCTACTTCGGAGGATAAGAGGATGCTCGGGCCGTTGGGGTCGCGGAACCGTGCCAGCGCCTCGGACTTGTCGATGCCACCGTAAACCAGCACCGACTCAACGCCTTCCTCACGCAACCGCTCGGTCAGATAGCTGAGGGTCTGCCGGTAGAAAGCGAACAGGACGATCTTCTTGCTGGGATTTTCAGCCCAGTAGTGGCGTAAGGCTTTCCACAGTTCAGCGTATTTAGTGTCGTTGCGTTTCAGGGTCTCGTAGTTGCCGACTTCATGGGCTATGCCGACCAAGGCAGTGAGCAGCGAGCCCATCGCCGGCGCCTGCTCCGGTTCATCCTCAACAGCATCGCCCAATAGTTCGTAGACCATCTCGTCGAGCTCCTCCTGATGCATACCAGCGCATTTCTTTTGCCAAGCCCGGCACGCGGCGGCCATGCAGCTCGACATCTGCCGTTGGGGGATAGTCAGCATGAAACCAGGGGGGGAGTCGCGGTAAGAACAATACTCTCGAACTGCAGCGGTCACCTGCTCATAGAACACGGCCTCGCTATCACTCATCGTCGCTCGGATCGCATGAGGCACGCGGATCACACGGCCCTCCTGCACGTCACGTTTTAGTGTGCGGGTAACGACTTTGCTTAATGGGTTGATCCGGTCTAGGCGATCAGCCAATTCGGATCGGCCTTTGGGATCATTCAACTGCTGCTCGCTCGGGGTGTGCTGGGCGAGGAATCGAAGCTGTTCGCTGTCTTCTAAAAATCGCGCTCCCAGTGCTTTATCAATGCCTTCCCTAAATTCGGTCGGAGTGACGGATCTGGCAAGAATTTGGTCGCGTAGGTAGACAAGCGGTGCGTTGGCTTCGAGGCTATAACGGAAACTGCCTTCGTAGGGAAACGCATCCTCGTCGATTAACTGCAGTAGATTGAACAGATCGGTACTGCCAAGTTGGATCGGAGTGGCCGAGAGCATGACCAGACTCGATGCCACTGGCCGCAGCAATCGACCCAGGAGGTTGGTCTGAGTGCTACGGTTTCGGAGATAGTGAGCTTCATCGACGACAACCATGTCGATTAGCGGATCGTCTACCTCGGCCTCGGTTAGGAACCGCGCGAGCTTGGCGGCCGAACTTTGGCCAGGATTCAAATCATCGTCGAAGCTGCGCGGTGGGCGAAGCCCCTGCATGCTGGAGATTAGAGCAAAGCTTTCTTGTGGCCGCTCCTTAGCCGTTTTGAGCCGTTTCAGTAGTTCGCCGGCGTCGACCAAGTCAGCCTGCACCCCAAAGCGGTTGGCCAGTTCGTCGCGCCACTTTTCTCGAAGCATTGCAGGGCAAACGATCAGCAGCCGTTTGGCGTCAAGCCGAGCACGCAACTCCGTCCAGATCAGACCTGCCTCGATGGTTTTACCGAGACCAACTTCATCCGCAATTAGAATGCCATTACAAGGGGAATCTAAAAACTGCAAGACTGGCTTGAACTGGTAGGCCAGAAACTGAGTATTGGTAGTGTTGAGGCTATAGATAAGGTTTGCCAGCTTGCCGCTCAGTCGGTGGAATGTGATCGCTCCTCGCAGGTCGTCAGCACCACTGAATTTCCCATTGACGATACAGTCGTAAGGACTTGCCTTCCTAGCCTCTACTTTCTCCAGCGTCAAAGGCAGGACGAAGTCTTCTTTTCCATCTAGATAAGTGACGAGAACGCGGCGTCGATTCGGAGGGCCATCGAATTCATTTCCTAAGATACCTACCCGCGTAGGGTTAGCTATCAATCTGACCTTATCGCCTGGCTGCATCTCATCCTCCTTCTATGATGGCAACATAGTACGAAAAGCCATTTAAGTGCCACTGTATTAAGAGCTCTAGAAGCCCTTGAGGTATATTCTGGGCATTCGGCGAACACTGAAGCGAGAGTCGTGTGCCCCGGAGCTTCCGAGGTAGTGTATTGAGGAGGCACCGCTCCTGCGCCTTGGAGATGCACGGATGCCTGACTTCACTCTGGACATAAAGCTGGGGATTCCACGCGCACTTGACACCCATCCCGCGAACACTTGGACAGTGATCTCTCACTGATCCAACCAGAGTTCAGGCAGGCAGCGACGCAGGATTATTTACTACTATCGACCTCTTTTCTCGAAGCAAAGAGGTCATCGTGGAGCGTATAACCATGTATAAAATCCGAGAGGTACTACGCCTAAAGTTCGACGCCGGCCCGTTCGTGCGAAAATTGCCACCAGCCTGCGCAGCGGCAGCGCCTGCAATTACCTGCACCGTTTCAACGCTTGCGGGCTGACTTGGCCGACGTCGTTGTCGGACGTCGAACAGGAGCGATATCTGTTCCCGCCAGTACTGACGGTTCCAAGCGACCAACGATTGATGCCCGACTGGGCATGGTTGCATGCTGAGCTACGCCGCCCCGGTATAACCCTGGCCCTGATCTGGCAAGAGTACCGACTCGCGCCCCCGCAAGGCTTCGAGTACAGCTGGTTCTGCGAGCGCTACGGCCTCTGCGCTGCCAAGGTCGGGTGGTCATGCGCCAAGAGTACCGTACGGGCGAAAAGCTGATTGTGGATTGCGCTGGCCAGACTATGCCGGTGATTGATCGGCACACCGGCGAGATCCGCCAGACGCAGATCTTCGTCGCCGTCCTCGGCGCGTCCAGCTACACCTTCGCCGACGACCTGGTCGCAGAAACTGCCCGACTGGCTGGGCTCGCACGTACGCTTCTTCGCCTTGCTCGGCGGTACATCGCTGCTCCTGGTGCCGGATAATCTGCGCAGCGGCGTTACCAAAGCGCATCGCTCCGAGCCGAATATCAACCCCAGTTACAGCGATCTCGCCGAGCATTACGGCGTAGCCATGCTGCCCGCGCGCTCGCGTAAACCATGGACAAAGCAAAGGTTGAAGTGGGCGTACAGGTGGTCGAGCGGTGGATCCTGGCAATGATGCGCAACCGCCAGTCTTCCTCCTTGGGCGAACTCAACACAGCCATCGAGCTGCTGCTGGATCGCCTCACTTCAAGAAGCTTCCTGGCTCACGCCGCTCGGCTTTCGAGACCATCGACCAACCTGCACTGCAACCGCTACCAGAACATTCCTGTGTCTACGCCGAATGGAAAAAGGTGAGGGTGCACATCGACTACCGTCTGGGGATCAATGGCCGCTACTACGTGGTGCCGTACTAGTTGGTGAAGCACCAAGTCCAAGTGCGGCTGACTGCGAAGACCGTCGAGTGCTTCCACGCCAGCCAGCGCGTGGCCAGCCATCTGTGCTCGCCGCACAAAGGCCGCCACACCACCCAAACCGAGGACATGCCCAAAAGTCACCGCGAAAATGCCAAAGGGAATCGGCAACCAGAGGACTGAAAGTTGTTTCGATGCGATAGCGAGTCACGCCGAGACTAGCCATCACTGACAGCTCCTGGTCGCTCGAAATAATGCCATAAGCGCCCTCGGAATAATTGGGAGCTCGGGCCGTATTAACCTCTTTCTAGTGCCGCATTCGGCGACACGAGCGATTGCCGCATACAACAGATGAAACCAGCAATTCATGCTGCTATTCCCTGCCCGCCATTTGACAATGTCATATTTTTAATACTAAATAGTGACATTGTCAAAATCGTTAGTCACTGAGGCTAGGCAGATGAGCGATGGGCCACACAGAAGCTTGAAGTTGCGGAAGGCATGGAGAGAGCTGGCGAAGCGTGCAGACCAGAACACCTATGATGCTGCCCAGGTAGCAGAGGCGACGGCACATGCCGTTGCCAGCGACTTCAAACTGGAGGTCTCAGGCCCGCTAATGGAGACCTTGAAAGCGGTATTCACTGGCAGTGATAACTCTCTTGGAATTCGAGAGCTTGCGTTGGAACAAATTGAAAACACGAGAGCTCTAGCGGCTGCATCCGTTTTTGGATTCAATCTTCTACAGTGGAGCACTGCCCTTATCCATGAAGGGAAATTTGGAATCGAAGCTTTTTATGAAGCGGTAGGCCTTGCGGCCAAAGATCGTGTCCACGCAAACATACGCTCGATCCAAGAACACTATCTCCGCGACTCGAATCAGCAAAGAGCAGATCGCGTCGGTGAGCGACTCAATAGCGCTATTTCTACTTTTTCCAACGTCCAATTTGGCCTAAATCTAGTAGGCCCAGAACCAATTCGAATTTCTCCTCCAAGGAAAATGCCAGGTCTTGATGAAGGAGTACCATTCAGATGAGTATCTTACCCCTTAAAGAATTAGCAGTAGATATACTCGAACCGGGCGCCCGCAAACGGCATGGCGTTATCCCTTGTTATATAGGGAGGAACATCAATTTCGACCTCGAAGCACTAGCGACCTTCTCCTCTCATGACAAATGGGAGCCGGTTACCTACGACGCGCTACTCGTAGCCGCAGCCGTTGAGTTTTGCGATCGCATCCTTGTGCGCAGCTCGATGGGATGGGGTAGGCGGTTCACTGTGAATGTTCCAGTACACGACGTTGAAAGGTGGTCGAATAACAAAGTTGATCGCGCGCTAGTTAACGCTTTGAACCTACTGACTGGCGATGACTGGCATTTCAACTTTCAACCTCGAAAACAAGCCGCAGAAATACCGCGCCAAGGTCTTATTACTTTCCCTTCCGACGTAGAGGCTGTGATTGCGTTCAGTGACGGGATGGATTCACGTGCGGTTGCGGAGATTGAAAGCAAGCGTCGGGGAAGACGCCTAATTCGTCTTCGGATAGGTAGCAAACAATACGACATATCTAAAAAGGAACGCCTACGAATTCCATTCACGGCCATTCCTTACTCGGTCAAGCTTGATGATGGAAGAACTGCCGAAAGGAGTGCGCGTAGTCGCGGATTCAAGTTCAGCATTGTATCGGCAGTTGCGGGATATCTGATCGGTGCTCCCATGGCCATCATCCCCGAAAGCGGGCAAGGCGCACTCGCACCGGTGCTCCTTCCTGTTGCACATGGGTATGAGGATTATCGGAACCACCCTGTCTTCACCAAGCTAATGGGGCACTTTATAGAGGCACTGCTTGACTATCAATTCCAGTACACCTTTCCCCGGCTCTGGATGACGAAGGGGGAGACCCTTCGTGAGTTCGTCGAAACCTGTGGGAGCAGTGCGGATTGGGTAACGACTAGGTCGTGCTGGCAACAATCAAGGCATGCAGCCGTTTTAGGCGTAAGACGACAGTGCGGAATCTGCGCGGCCTGCATTCTTCGTCGCCTTAGCGTTCACGCTGCGGGATTAAAGGAACCGCCAGAAAATTATGTGTGGGAGTCCCTAGATACCACAACCTGGGAGGCGGGGGCAGCAAAAGACTTTAGTGGCGCTACCAAAGCTTTGCGACAATATGCCATCGCAGGGGTACTTCACTTCGAACATCTTGCATCGATTCGGGAATCTTCGCAGTACGAACTGATCAAACGTCGCAGGTCGAGCGAATTGGCTCGATCTTTGGACGAGGCGCCACAGGCTGTGGCGCAGAAACTGGACAGGCTCTTGCAGCAACACACCATGGAGTGGTCAGCTTTCACGAACGACATGGAACCAGGCTCGTTCGTGAGGAAATGGATAGATGGCATATCATGACCAAACTAAACTTTGAACTGAGTCCAGTTGTACTGGGCGAACGGCTGAAAATCGCGCGCGAAACCTCGGCAGTGACCCAAGAGGCAGCCGCTAAGGCAGTAGGCTTTGCAAGAACCACTCTAGTGGCAATTGAAAAAGGAAAGCGATCTGCGAGGCTCGACGAAATTCAAATGCTCAGCCGCTGTTATGGCGTGTCTGTAAACTCATTGCTACGTCGAGAAGCTATTCATGTAGACCTTGTTCCCCGTTTCCGCTCACTGCCAGATACCGGTGATGCAGGTATCAGTCACGCAGCGCAAATGTTGAACGATCTCGTTAGGGCTGAAGTAGAACTTGAAAACATTCTCGGTGCTCGGAAATCTTCAAACTACCCGGTCGAAAAAACCATATTGCCTGGCGATGTGCGCAAACAGGCAGAGCATGATGCCCATAGCCTCCGGAGTTGGCTCGGGCTCGGCGAAAGTCCCATACATGACCTATTTGCTCTCCTAGAGATGCAGCTTGGAATTCGTGTCTACACCCGCAGACTTGAATCCAAAGTATCGGGGCTGTTTGCCTATGATGATGCGGTGGGCGCCTGTATGTTGATCAATGCGCGACATCGGAAGGATCGTAGGACTCAGACTGGCGCCCATGAGCTCGGGCACTTTATAGCTACGCGGCGCCAACCTGAAATTTACCAATCCGAAAAGTATGAGAATTCGCGTGAAGAGCGGTACGCGAATGCCTTCGGCAGCGCTTTCCTAACGCCAGCCCGTACTGTCATGGAGAAATTCAAGGAAGTGACCATTGGATCAACCCACTTAACTCGCCGGCACATCATCCTACTCGCAAGCTTCTTTGGCGTTTCACGCCAGGCAATAGTGATGCGGCTTGAGGAGTTGGACCTGACGAAAAAGGGAACCTGGGAGTGGTTCGTGGATAACGGCGGCATTACCGACGAACAAGCTCAGCAGGTGCTAGGCTTAAGGGCCGACGATTCGATACCTACGGATGCAGAGCAATCATCAAGACTCTATTTGTTAGCTATTGATGCTTGGAAAAAAGATCTGATCAGTGAAGGGCAATTGTCCGACATGCTTAAGCTCGACCGGGCGAAGGTACGCGAGTTACTTGATGAGGCAGAAGAGGATGAGGTTGATGACCTTTTCAAGCTGCCTTACTGACCAAGATAACACTCTGGTTCTCGACGCCAGCGTCATAATAAATCTGCTCGCGACTGGTCATGCACGCGCAATACTGCGGGCAGTCCCGGCGGCTATCGTAGTGACTGACAATGTCGTACGCGAAATTGGGCAAGGGGCAATTAACGGCCGAGCTGAGCCCAAACAGCTTTTGGAGTTGATTCAAGATCAAATTTTGAAGAGTGAAGAACTTTCAGGTGTTGCATTGCAGCATTTTTTTGACTTGGTTTCCGGCAACACTGCGACCTCGCTCGGAGACGGCGAATCCGCCACGCTCGCGCTAGCGCATAGCGCTGATTTCACTGCGGCCATTGATGAAAAAAAAGCGACTCAAATTTCCTCCCAACGTTTTGAAACACTGCGACTCATTACAACAGTCGATATTCTTGCTTACGAGCCCGTGCGTATTTCAATCGGAGATAAAGCCTTAGCCGTTGCAACGCTTCAAGCGCTGAAACACGCCAGAATGCAAGTCCGAGACAGCCAATTCGACTGGATTGAAAAGGTGATCGGACGCGAAAACGTAGGTTTATGCCCAAGCCTTAGGAGGCTTGCAAAGCTTAAGCTGGCAGGGCGTCGCAGTGTTAGCCAGTAATGCTGGGCCGACCTATACAGCTAATTTTTAGCTGTATAGGTCTGAGACTTCAGCCAACAGAGGGCCGCACCAGAAGAAACAAATTTCTCTTTGCTCGAGTAGCAGCAACGTGCAGCAGACATCTTTCAGAAGTTTCAGTGTCTTCGGTTACCCCGGCATCTTCATCACGGCTAAATTGCCCTGCATAAGTAGTGGCTCCCTTGTAGGCGGCAACAATCACTACGCTAAATTCAAGCCCCTTGATGCGGTGCATAGTGGCTAGACGGACGCCCAATAGTGCCGAATCGTCCGAGGTTGCGTTATCCAGTTTCAAGTGAACAATATTGGCTTGCTGCAGAGCTCTAGCAATGTTGTCCAGATCCTCGTTAGTACGTGCGGTGATGCAAATCTGTCGAGGCTCCATGCCATCGTCCTGCAGTTGTTTAAGGATCGCTTGTATATGCGGCATATCCTCATTAACGGAAGACGACTCAATGATATCCGGCACATCACCATGGGTAAGCGAACGGTAACCGCGCAGAGAATCCGCATTCCCGTCCAGGTCGTCGACAGCACATCCTTCAAGCTGAGCACAGGCCCATTGACGGATTTCGTCTGTGGTGCGGTAGTTCACCTTAAGGTTACGGCTGCGGCCACGAACCTCAATGCCCACCCGGCTTAGTACGACTTTGTGCCGGTAGATACGCTGGTGAGCATCGCCAACGATAAACAGGTCGTTTTCAGCTTCTTCTACGGCTGTACGAATAAGCTCAAAACCTGCGTTGCTGATGTCCTGGGCTTCATCTACCACCATGGACCGAATTCCGAGTGCGGGCTGCTCTGTCCTTAACAACTGACAGGCTTCACGGAAGGCCTCTTCAGGCTCGCGCAAATTGGCGGCTTGCAGCTGGGCACGGTATTCGGCAAACACCGGCCAAATAGACTTACGCATCGCACGGCCGAGCTGACCGCCACGGCCGACTCGACTGGCACGCATATAGTCCTCAGCAGTTTCACAAGCTTGAGGCAGCACCACTCGCTCATACTCCGCACGCATGAACGCTAGGCTGAGATCAACCGATGTCGGCATCGCAGACAGAGCTGCTTGCCAGAAACGGCGACGATCGCCTTCGTTGTACAGCAGGTTATGTGGGTAGCCAAAACGACGCAGAAGGCTGGAAGCCCACTGATCCAGGTTCACTACTTGAATTTTCTCCAATTCCTGTGGGGTGCACAGCAGCGCCAAATGCTGGCGGATGTCCTCGGCAAGTGTTTTGGTGAACGTGGTAAACAACACCGGACGACCAGGCAAGTCCGAATATTGTCGAGCAAGTCTTGCAGCGCGATGCATGGCGACAACAGTTTTACCAGTACCTGCACCACCGGTCACCTTCACTGGACCATTCCAGTCACGCTCCACCAACTTGCGCTGAGTTGGGTGCAGGAAGACCCTCCAGCGTTCTAGAGGTGCAGCCAGTAAGGCCTCCAGATCGCTGTCATCAGTCAGTACCACGAAATGACGACGCGAGCTATCGCGCTCCAGCGCAGCCCCGAAGTCTGCAGGGTCGACAGACTCTGGCGCGGCCTGATCACTGATGATCTTGTCGAAAAGCTCGCCGGCAGCAAATAGATACAACGCCTCGAATGCCTCATCGGGCAATTGCGCTTCCAGCGCCTCAAGTTCGCCTTCATTAGTTACGCCACGCACCGCTTCCAGCCGATCATCGGGTATCCCCAGCCGGCGAATCTCACGATCCTTGAGGGCATCGAACAGCCCCACTGCACGCACCTCGGCCGAGGCGTCAGATGCTTTCGTGTTAGCCACCTCCTGCACTGCATAAACCTGGATGCTGCCAACATCCGGATGGATCGCAACTCGATGGCGACGTGCCCACTGATAGGCATCGTCATGTTGGTCAACCCACAACAGGCAGTAGACGTTGCCCACATCAGGTTTAAGCACGATTCCGCGCATATTGTCGTTGATCCGAACCGAGCGCATGTTCGCATCGGCGGCATCGTGAATGCGCTCATAATTGATACCGGTTGCCATTGGGTTCTGACGAAACTTTGCAACGAAGGTCAGCACCGCCTGCTGGTGAGAACGGGGAACTGCAGAAAACGACTTTAGGAAGTCATCGGACATTGCAATCTTCAGTGCCAGCGTCATGCCAGTGTCTCCATCAAAAGGGTTCTCAGCTCATCAGGCAAATCACTGCCGTCTGCGGTAAAAGAATGCCAACCTTGGCCAGCAAGAAACGCAGCCACTGCTTCAGAATCTGGCAGTAGTACGGCGGTACGAACATCTGGCCAAGCCAATTCAGCCTCGGCTACTACTCGGCCTTTTTCATCCATTAACTCATAGCCCACTTCCGGGGCGGTCACGTCCAAACCAGCCAGAGCCAAACACCAATTCTGTACTTCATGAGCCGCCAGACTTAGCGCTTCTTGCCAGGCTTCAGACAGCCCACCGGATTTCGCTTTGAGCGCAGAGCAATCTTGCAGTGCGGGTAACCCTGGCATTTCAGCGTTGCCAACCCAAACTTGACTCAGCGGCAACAATAAGTTCAGTGCCTGCCAAAGTTGCTGCCAGCGTAACTGAAGCTCGCTTTCGGGCAGGCCAATCTCTTTCCACTCGCCAACCAGAACAGGTTCAGAGCCTACTGAGCCATTACCCATCATCACCTGCTTCAGATGCTCCGGTCGCATGGCAATAGCCAGCATCCAGGCTGTACCGAGCTGACGCAGGCTCAACCTATGCAGTTGTAGGTCAGGTAGCAAACCCAGTTCATCTAAGCGCTGCCAGAAAGCCCCTTCGCGCAGGACCTGAAGCGCGGTGGCATCCCCCGGTGGCATCAACATTCCCGCTGCCAGCGAGACGGCCAATTTGCCGAGCGCGTGGTGTTGCCCATGGGCTAAACGCTGATGCAGCTGGGTAAAAGACGGAAGCGATTTGAAATTGGAGAGTGTGGCGATGCCCTGTGCCGCGCAGAGTTTCTGCACTACATGCTGCGAATCATCATTAAGCAACATTGGCCAAGGCGATGGCGTAGGTAATACCTGGTTTTGCAAGGCGCATTCGACATCATCCCAAGTCAGCGTCCAAACTGAGAACTTCCCGCTATTGGCGACTGCCATACGTTTGGCCAGATCGGTAGTAATGATGTCTTTGTGGTACTGCCAGCCATCAACAAAGACCGCCACGGGCAGGTCATCGGCGGCATCGTCTGGCCAGAACACGAAGTCAGGTTTGCACGGAATCAACACACCATCGCTGGCTCCCAGATTGACCTGCAACTCCATCCGCCAGCGACGCGAACCAGCCTGTATCTGATAGCCCGCCTTGCCTTTGAACAACAGCTCGGTCAGCTTGAACTTCTCACCTTCATGCTCACGGCGCAGCGCTTCGACAAACCGCTTTTCCAGCATACTGTCCAGTAACTGGTTAGCTGGCTGCGCGTCGGCCAGATGGGTAACAGGATTCAGTGCTCCCTTGTACTGCATCACTTCGCCCAACAGTTTCTGCGCAATGCGCCGCGAGATAGACTTGCGATCGTGGCTATTGTGATAGCGATACACACAGCGATAACAGCCATCAGTGTCCGCATTCTGGTTGCAAGCGCAGCTGTTAAGGGCCTCTAGAGCTTTCTCGAACACGTCCAGCAACGGCTCGGGAGCACGCATCAGCTCTTTGAGGTAGCCGGTACCTCCTGGAACACTGTCGTAGATCACCAGATAGCATCGCGGCGTATCACAGCCCGCAGCCATACGCATATCTAGGGCAATACGCAGGTGGTCCACTGCTCCCCTAAAACGCCGCGCCAACCCCAACTCCAGAGCCGACACAAAGCTCAGCAAGGCCTCGTTGGTATCGGCAAAACCCACCTCGGGTAAAAATAGACGAATGCCCTCACTAGTGAACTCGCGGTAGAGGAACACGCACTGCTGCGTGCTCGCCTCGGGGTTCTTGCGCTTCGCGCACCAGGACGAATGGTTGCGATACAGCTCCTCGGCCTTGCGCTTGCGCTGCAAGGTTCCACACTCGGGGCAGATGCTAAAACCAGGGCGACTGAGTTCCTTCCCGCCGATCTCCATCGGCATGCCTTCCGCTGACTGCTCGCCAAAGTTCACCTCGCGAAAAGTCACTCGATCAAGAAACTCGAAGCCGAAAGGAAATGTCTGCTCGTCAATCACAAAAGCCTGACGCACCGCATCAGGCGGGCTATCCACCAAAGCCTGGCGCACATAAAAGCCGCGCTGACGCTCGTCTGAGTCGTCAGCAATACGGCTATCGCGATCCAGCGTACGGGCAAAGACCGTGGTCAAGCGGAGCATCTCGTGTACGCGCCCACTGTCGCGCCACAGCGTATCGCCACATCGTGGGCAGTTAGGGTGTTGATCACCCGAGGACAGCGGCTCGCTATAGGAGCACTGCCTACAGAAACGCCAGTGCTCCGGCTTGATCTTCGATACGTCGATCTGGTTGATCACCACCCGCCGGCCTTCGGCATAAAAGGTGTTGTTCGGTGCCAACTCAGTGATGGCCGTTGATCCAGGACGCTCATATTCGAAGGTCAGAGGATCAGGAGCGGATGTTCCAGGCTTTGAATCGCGCACAATGATCGAGCGCAACAGCACACCTTGCTCCGGGAACGCATAGTTGGGTAGCAAGCCCTCATCAGTCAGCACATTGAGCGTAGCCTTACCCTCAATGCTGCCAATCAAACGCGAAAGCGCAGTTCGATCCTGAAGCAGTCGTGCCAACTCCAGATCCTGATCCTCACCACGCACCGTCAATGCCTGCAGCTTATCGATCTCCTTCACTGCAGCCTCACGCTTGCGCTTGATGCTTTCAACATCACTTGCAATGCCCTGCAAACGGTTGACGATCTTGTACGCCAACGGGCTGCTATTGCCGTTCCCGCCCTGAATGAAATTAGCCAGCCACTGGCATGTACCGTCGCTCAAAGGGCACATCTCCCCCTGATTGAACAAGCGCAAGAACCGTTCAAGAAGCGACGCCTGATGCTGTTCCACATAACTCAACCAAGGGTAAGGAAACTTGCTGTTGGTCTGATTATTGATCGCAGTGAACACCCCACGAATTTCTTGAGGGATCTGCGCCGCCCGTCCGTTCTCATGCACCCAGCAATCCAAGGTGAACGCTGTAAGTTGACGTTCAAGTACTGCAGAGGCGTTAAGGAAAACCCCAGGTGCCTGCACGGAACCTGCAATCATGGTTTTCGGGTCATCCCAGAAATACAGGTCATGCGACTTGCTGGTCGCCATGCTCATCAGCAACGCATTACCCGTGCTACGCCCTGCCCGTCCTGCTCGCTGAATGTAGTTTGCCTGCTGTGGAGGAATCGAACATTGCAGCACACTGGATAAATCGCCGATGTCGATGCCCATTTCTAGCGTGGGTGTTGCGGAGAGCACATTGATGCCGCCGGGGCGATCACTGTTGGACTTGAAGTTACGCTCTACCGCCTCGCGTGTCTCGCGTGGCAGCAAGCCGGTATGCTCATGCGCTACCACCCGCTGAATGTCCGCATTCAGATAAAGCTTGCGATAAAAATCACCGGGCGACTCAAGCGCCTGCAACTCGCCCTGGCAATCAACGCGGCGACACGCTTGCTCAGAAAAAACATCCTCTGGGCCTGAGAGTGTGGTGCTGTGGCAGCTGGAACACCGCCACACCTTGCCCCCCAAGATGACGTGAAAAGCTGAGGGCTCCAGCCCCCATACACGGATATCCGGCTTCTCGGTTGCCTCCTCAAAGCCTGCTAACCCAACGCTTTCCAATGACTCAAGAGCAAGCCGATAAAGCGGTGCAATCAAGGCATCCGTGCCCAGTGCCAGATCATGCAAAGCAGGCAATGCCTTGAACGCCCAGTCGCTAAACAAACGGGCATGGCTCTTAGTTATACTGACGCAGCGACCAAACTCTGCCAGTGTCAAAAACCTCGGAGGCCGAGGGCTGGTGAGAAGCTTAAACTGGCTTGGATTCTTCTTATACCCCCAAGGGCTGTTACCCATTCGCGCATAAAACCCTAGCTCCTGATCACGCCAAGCCCCGATGCGCTGCATGTTTTCCATTAGCCCGCGCAGTAAAATAACAACATCGTCCAGTTGCGCGGCGGCTAAAGGTTCAAGCGTGTCACGTAGACGTGGCAACAGCCATTGAGCGGCTTCGTCTAACTTGCCTGCAAGTGGCACTACGCAAGCAGTTCCTGTCGCAACCAGAGTACGACCAATATGAGCATCCTGGCCAAATTCTGCATTGAGCACCCAAGGCAACACCTTCGCCAGCTCGGCAGGTAGGTTGCTGCTTTCAGGTAGCGCCCCCTCTTCCATCAGGGTCTCGTAGTCACGTAGCCAGTGCATTTGCGGTGGCAGAAAGTTAGCAATGTAATGACCGTCACCTAGCGCCGTTCGCCAGCGGTGCGCGAATGCTGTTGGCAAATTTTCCAATGTCACAGGTCGCCCAGCTGCATAGGCATCAGCAATTACCTGCGCCAACGCCGGGCGTAAGTTCATTCGCCAGGTTCGTGCGGCAAGGAACCCTGCACGATGCGCCGCATCCTGTACCGAGTCAGAGAAAGCAATCAGCTTTTTGTCCGGATTGAAGCGCGTTGCAAACAACTGTCCCACCATCACCGCCGCCAGACTGGCCGCTTGCGAACCTACAATCGTCAGCGTTTTATAACCAGCACAGAAAGGACAATCATGGTGCGACTTGGTGTACTTCGCGCCATTGCGCGTACCTTCATGCAGGTTGCTGGCAATATCTACAGCCAGCAAAGGCTGATCCTCACAGTGTGAGCATTCGGTTTGCGATGCCTGATGCAAGGAACCGCAGGCAGGGCATACCTGCTTGCGCTCGAACACCGCAGGGTTCGTCCCCGCACTAGAAGGAAAGATAAAACGAGTACTCACATCCTCGGCGAAGAACGCACTGTAAAACGCCTGCAAATCATGGGTGAGTTGATTGGGGCTGATCTTTTGCTGCGTAGAACCCCAGCCGGTGGCATGGCACTCGCGGCAATGGATCACCGGCAGATGCAGCCGCTCCATATCGGCTTTGCGTAAGTCATCGTGATGCCGAAGCTGCGGCTCAGCATCCAGCACAGCCACCATGCGACGCAGCTCACGTAGCCAGATTTCCACCTTCACCTGCAAGAAAAAATTCTGATGTGCATCCTGGCGTGCATGCGCCACCAACGACAGCAAGCTAGACAACCAAAGCAGCGCAAAGCGCTCATCATCGCAGTTCGGCAAACGGCGCTTGAGCAGTACCAACAGGTCAGCCAGCAACACAGACTTTGGCCCAAGACGCTCCAGATCACGCAAAAGATTCTGGAAGGCGAAATGGCTCTTCAGGTGCTTACCTAAGCCACAGCGCCAAGCAAAATCCTCTGCCTGCATGACGGAGCAAGGCTCACCGAACCACAACGGTGCTTGGGCCGCCAGATAGGCATGCAGGTCGTTGTAGTTCTCGGGTGCCAAGACATCCACGTCACAGGGATGCGGGCTTTGGGTGAACTCAACCAGTGCTTCAGCGAGGTAATCCCCGACCGACTCGCGGTCCTCGGCGATAATCGCACTGTCATCCAACACTTCACCAAACACATCACCAGCAAACGCCAGCAAATCGCTAACGCCATCATCGCCCAGCGTTGCCGAAGTACCGACGCACACTAACTGGCCCGGCGGCGCATTCAGCCGCCCCTTTAGGCGGCGAATCAGACAAGCCAGATCTGTACCCTGCGCGCCATCAAATGTATGCAGCTCATCCACCACCAAATAACGTAGCGTGTCCGGCTGCTGATGCGCCCACAAAGGGGCATCTGCTGCACGCAGCAGAAGAAAGTCCAACATTTTGTAGTTGGTCAGCAGAATATCCGGCGGATTTTCACGCAGGGCATTGCGATCGGTAATCACCGAATAACTGCCGTCACTCAATTGGGCGACCGTTGGCGACTCGATAGCCGGTGCATCGCCCACATACAAGCCTGCACGAATTCCACTAAGGCCAGCGGCCTTAACGATTTCCTTGGCCACGCGCCCAGATTGGTCGCTGGCCAAGGCGTTCATGGGATAGAGGACGATCGCCTTGATGCCACGCCGTCCCTCGGCACGCGCCACGCGACAATGCTCAAGGATCGGATATAGAAAGCACTCGGTCTTACCCGACCCAGTACCCGTTGCCACCAACGTGGATTGAGCCTCTGACCCCGCCAGCCGCGCAAAAGCCTTGGCCTGATGTGCATGGGGCACAAAGCTGGTAGGTAACCAAGGGAAAGCAGGTAGACCGCCACTCAGCTGCTTTCGAAATGGCAGTGGCAACGTCAGATACGGCCCTTTGAAGATATTGCTGCGCTCAGCCAAAAAGCGCTCCAGCAAGCCCTCAAAACCAGAAGTAGTGGACGGGAATGCGGTGCGCAGAAAGTCTGCGACACCCTGAGTCACCTGCTGGGAAACGATCAATGGCTGCATGATCAGATTCCCTCATCCGCGGATGGTAATACCGTCAGCCCGTAGAGGCTTTCCAATGCTGCCAACATCTGGTGCCTTCTCCAAGTAACAAATGCTAGTGGATCGCCCCAAAGCAAATTTTTGGGAACGGGAATGAAATCGTAGGAACTCCAGTACTTATTGCCGTCCGAACTTTGAAAAAACTCACTTGGATGACGTGCTCGCTTGTAGTTATTGACCTCGGCTGGCATAGGCTGGAAGTTCCATAACACATCGATGGTCTCTTGATAAGCCGCATCCGCCCCAACTAATTTGAGCGGAAATATATGATCAACTTGAGGCTTACTGTCATGAAAAACGTAGCTGCGACTGGGCATAAGCACCTTTGTAGCCAACCACGTTTGGCTCAACAGCTGGTATTCGTTGAGCTCTCCAGTTCGGTTTTTTTCGATCGCAATCTTGCGAATAGCTTCAAGCGGGAATGACTCATTTTGCCTTCCTGCTTCCATAGCTTCGCGCGCGAAAACATTGACCATGGTCTGGGTATTCCAGTCACACATCTGAGAAAGTAAAAAGTACTGGTGAATGAGCTTTACCTCTGACTCGTCCCAGGCGCGGATACGCCATTCATGACCGTGGCGCTTAAGCTCCGTCAGGTAGGCTGCAATCGGTAAGACGGCCAACCACCGAGGCACGATGGAGGCATGATTGATATTCAGCAACCCCTTTAAATACCCCCTAAATAGCTCTAACAATGGCTCACGATCACTTTCCAAAGCACTCTGGAACGCTTGGATATCGTTACCATCCAGCCGTCCCTCATCAATGCGGATCGTGTTCTTAACAAGCAAATGAAAGAACTGTAGGATCGATGTAGACGAAAACTCAATGCCACCACTCTGCTTTGCAATCTCATCAGACAAAGTCCAGAGCTTCTCCTCATAGTCCGACTGAACCGCCTTGATCTTCCCGAGCACCAGCTCCAACTGAGTTAACGCCACCCCGCCAGTGTTAAGCCGTCGAAAAACCTCATTTACTTCGTTAGGGCTATCGGCGTTGACCGAGAAGTAGGCTATCGACTTATGATTGGTGTCGACAAATATATCCCACAACGAACTCAGGTTTCTGCGCACACGAAGCTTGGCGCTTTTATCATCACCGACGGCCGTCAGGGCGCGATCCTCAAGATCAACCTTTTCGTCCTCGTTACAGCGCAAACAGGACAACTCCGTCATGCGCAAATAACGAGGCTCGGCTGCCACACTAGCATCGCGGAACAGAAAGCCCGTTTCATCCGACTCCGCAGTGGCTGGATCGAACATCAAATCAAAATGTAAGATCCGGCCATTGAAACGATGACGGAGCACTGAATAAAGCGTCTGCAAGCGTTGTTGACCGTCATACACCAGCGCCTTGGGGGCGCCCCACAACCCCTCATCCACCTGCCGTGCGTGATGACCCGGGGCATAGTCTCCAACAAAGCAGCGATAAGGCACTTTCTGTTCCGTTTCCCACAGCACCACACCACCGATTGGGTAGCGTTTAAGCAGTGAGTCGAGTAACAAGCACACGTAATCTTCCGACTCATGCCGTGCGCCCCACACGTACTGGCGCTGGACCTGCGGCAGGTACCAGCCGTTATTAGGAGCATTCAGCTTCTCCAGCGCTTCACGAACGGAAATTCCTACATACGACATAATCGTCTTCCCTGAGGTGGCGCAATGTTAGAGTGCCTTCAGTTCCGCAATGCGAAATACTGATCTCCGGTGTTTTTATGTGCCGAAGCACGCTCGGATGGCTTAAGAAATGTCATTAGTGTGGTTAGCACGGTGATCACAGCGGACAGTCCCGCTGCTACCTGGCCATACTCTTTCATGAAGGCAGTCCCAGCCACGGAGCTCAATGCAACGGAAAGAATTCCTAACCAGTAGTTCCTCAGTCATTCAACTGCTCCAATTCAAAATGCGCCCAAGCTATACGGTAGTCAGCCTCGCGGTCAGCCAGGGTCAAAGGGGTGGTGTATTGGGTGGTGCGTTGGATCGGGCCGCCGGGTTGAGTATCGTCCAGCACTGTGCGCTCAATAATGGTGCCGTCGGGAAACTGGGGCTGGCCGTTTTTCGGCATGAGATCATCCCAGCCCAGGCGGCGGATTTCGCGGCGACCGTCGGAGTGGATCAAAGTGCAGGGGGCGTCTTTCTTGCCGGGTTTGCGCGGTAAGCCGACGCCGACCAGGCCCTTGCTGGCGGTGAAGACAATACGGCCCTTCGCGTCGTACCAGGTGTCGCGCTCATACTGGCGCATCACCGGGAACTGCACACGATAGATGGTCAGTAGCTCGTCCAATGTGAGCCCGAGGGCCTGAGCGGCGAGCACATCAATTTCCACCAACGCCTGCCGGCGGGCGTAGTCGTTGCGCAAGGCGCAGTTTCGCTGCCATTCAGGAGTGAGCTGAGCAAAGAAATTCTGCGGCAGACGTGGGTCGTTGCTAGCCCAGCTATCCTGCTGGAAAGCGGGTCGCCAGCAGTCGCGCCAGAGATCGGCGTAGTGGATGGTGAGACTTGCAAGCCCCAACGCCCTGATATGCATGCTCCAACGATAAAAAGCGCTTGGCAGGTGTACAGGCATACGACTCAAGTACGCATGGTTGGCATGCCCTGCACCGGTCGACTTCATGAAGAAGTCAAGGGGAGTGCTAAGTGTGAGGGAATGAAAATCCATCAGTTCCTCATTCAGCTTGAACGCCGTGCTGATACAGGTGTGCACATGCCCCACTCCCTTGGGCAGCAATGCAGTAATCAAGGAACGCTCAGCCGATGGGCTGATCATTTCGCGGTTTACGTGGCGGTAATACCCTGTCACCGCCCTCGCCTCGCGCTCGTTCTCTTCAACCCAGCTGACCCGCGGCGCACGTCGGACGTATTCGGCGGCGTCGCAGGCGGGCAAGTAGTTGCTGCGTGGCAGATAGTCGTCTGGCAGGATTTCGAGATCGAGGGTGTCGTAGTGGCCCTTCTCGGTGCAGACCGCTCGCGGAGTTTTGCTGCGCGGATTGCCTACAAAGAAATGCGGACCGGATAGCACAAATTCGCCAGGGTCAGAGACAAAACCCTGCTCGCTGCTGCTGCGACGGCGGATGGTGCCATCACTTTGCCCAATGGACTCGTTCCAATGCTGGGTGCAGTAAATGTCATTACCCAGATCGCCAAGACGTCGGGGCGCATGGGCGAATTTTTCCAGCACCGAGACCAGTTCACGGCTATGCAAAGCAGGCAGACGGGCCTGCAATGGCGAAGTGCCAGGCTCATCGTAAAGCATGGCAAAGGTGGCGAGCAGGGGCTCATCCACCTCGATGATGCGATTAATATGCCCGCTAAAGTCCCAACCGCCCTCATCGCACTTGATCGCCGGTGTCACTCCGCCACCAAGATGCTGAAGGCTGGTATTGACCGTAGCCGGGTGGAAAAGATTGGCCAGTGTTTTGAAACGTGGCGACAGTTGAGCTGGGCCATAGATGTTGATACCGTACTTCACACGGTGGCCGACCTCAGCGAACAACATCAGCTGATTTTGGAATTGATAATGCGCACGCAAACGTGGGTATAGTGCAGCACGTAGCTCCCCGGCTTTGGGATCGTCATACACCCCTTCCGGATGCAGCAGCGCCTGCACCCCACTGCCAACCTGCCAGACCAGGGGTAGGAAGCATTTATAAAGATTGGCCTTTTGCCCCTCTAGCAGCGCGTAATTCTGACGGGCATTGAGGAACACGCCCATGCCTTCAGTGGCCACACACTCACTTAGAAAATCAGCCCGCGCCTGCGGCAACGCCGCAAACACCGCATCACGCTGATCCGCCGTCTGCTTGGCCGAGAGTTTGCGGATGGCAAAGCGCGGGTCAAAGTCCGACAGCAGCGCCTGTTCGTTCCATTCCACCTTGATCCAAGGCGGGTTGCCGAGGATTACATCGAAGCCCCCACGGGCCTTGAATACATCGGTAAACTCCAGTGCCCAGTGCATAAAGTGCTGCTGGCTGGCCACCTGCTGCGCCACCTGCAGTTGCGGCAGTGCCTCGACCAGCGCGGCGATATCCACATGGCCGTAGCGGTCGCGCTCAGGGGTAAAGTCCAGCCCCTGCTGCGGGCGGGTTTCCGGGAACAGGTCATCGGCTGGGCCGCTGCTGAGGCTAGCATTGCCGAGCAGTACGGTTTCCAGCACAAACCACCAGTGCTCGCGACTAGGCAGCTCGCTGGCTTTGCCCAGCGGCCAAAACCATAGGGAGCACCAGAAATCCATCACCAGCTTAAGGCGACGGTAAGGGCTAGCGTTTTTCTGCGCCTCACTAAGCATCTCGCGCTGATAGATGGCGTCCTTCTGCGCAGTGCTGGTAGGGGACCGGTTGGCGGCCGGGTCGGGCCACACATGCAACTCGTCACAGGTGGCCTTACGCACCCGGGCCAGCTCCTCGGCATGTTGCTGCCATAGCTGTTCGGCGGCCTGACTCAAGGCCTGCACGCGGCGGATTTCGTCTTTGATAAGTGGCGCGGTAAAAGCCTTGCGCCATTGCTTGAACTGCTCGAAAGCAACCGGCTCCAACGCCTTGACCACCTTGTCGCTGATCATACCCATGCCCTCGGCGGGCAGGAGGAAATGGAAAATCTCGCTGGCCTTAGGCGCCTGCGTGAGAGCGACAACATGTGGCGCTGCAGCGCGCCAGTCGCGCTCGGGCAGACCATTTTCGCCTTTGCCGGGCGTGAGCTGAGCGGCGCTGAACACCTCTCGACGTGCACCAATCAAGGAGTTGCCGTTGTACAGCTGCAGACCGAACCAAGGCACATGGCTACCTTTGAAGATAGCGTTGAGCCAGAGCGACACCTCGGCCAGCTCCACAGCAATCGGGTTCAGGTCCACCCCGAAGACATTGCTGTCGGCGATGTACATCTTTACCCGCTGCTTTTCTTCGGTGTACTGCTCGTGCGGGATGGTGCGGCCCAGCTCTTTCTGTTTGGCCTGCAAGTAGGCTTCGGCTAATTGGCTGACGGCCTCGTTCAAAAACGCCGCACTGCCCATGGCCGGCTCGCACACGGTGAGCTGCAGAATTTCATCCGCCGACTTTCCGGGAAGAATTTCTTTTAACGCATGTTCGACCAGGCATTTAGTCAGTACTTCCGGGGTGTAATAGCTCGCAGATTTCTCGCGGGCCCGACCGGCCAGGCGATAAATAAAGCTGCCCTTGGGGTGGATCTTGGTATTGCCGCCAAACAGGCGTTCGGTGTCGGTGTACTGGCTGATGCTACTGGCAGGTACAAAATACGCCGCATCCAGCGGGTTGACCTCGGCGTCTTTTTTCTTCTCGGCAGTGCTGGGAGTATCGAGGTGATCCTCGTTATCCGTATCGCTCTCGCTCGAATCGTCTTCTTGGCGCTCATCGTCGTTATTATCAGCAGCGGCTGCTTTCTTACCCTTGGGGTCAGGGCGTACCTCGTATAGATTTTCTTCGGCGAAAAAACCGCGGAAGGACAGCAGCGATTCGTACACCGCACCCAACTGGTTGATACCGAGGGTGCCATAGCTGATGCGCCCACGACGGCTCTTGCCACCACCACGGGACAATGACATCAGTTCGATGACTTTCTGCAGAATCGAGTTACGCAGTTTGACGCTACCCAACAGCGGTGTGCGCGCGGGGTCAAATAGGTGGCCTTGCAGCGGCGCAATGGTGAAGCCGTTATCGAGCAGGCCGTCATGCCTGCCACTCAAGTCGAGCTGAATCTCCGTGGCATCCCGTCGTGGGTAGCCTTGCCAGATCAGGCCAAAGAGTTGCTTGAGGCTGTCGTGAAAGTAGAAACCTTCCTGGGCTTCGCTGGTGGTCAGCGGGGTTTGTTCCAACTCGCGCAGGTGCTCGATGCTGTAGCCCTTGAGGTAGGACTCGGCATCGATGGGTGCATAGCCCAGCTCGGGCCTCGCTTCGATATAAAACATAAACAGCAGGCGGTACATATAGCGCAGGCTTTCACGGCTGAGCTGGTCAGCCAGGTCGGTGTCGTTACGCTCGAACACCTTCTCCTTGGCAACCGTGCGCTTGTACCAGATGGCCTCGTTAGCAATCAGCTCGATGCATTCACGCAGGGCGTACTTGAGATCAGTGGATACCTCAAAGGCGTGCTTGTGCGAGCTGTCATCCAGGCTATCGAGCAGCGCCACGCCACCTTCCACCGGCAGCACCGATTGGCTGCCCAGCAGCGCCGCCATGGCGCGAAATTGCTTGTCGTCACGCGGGCCGAATAGCTCCGGCAGGTTGAAGCGCAGCAGTGCCTTGCGCCCCCATTTGCTGCGCTCGATCAGCAGCCACTCTTCATGGTGCAGCAGCAACACCCAGCGTGGCGGGTGGTCGTCGGCAAACAGGCGCTTGCTGAGGGTTTCTTCCCAGTCGCTGTGGGCATATTTACCTTTGCCTTGCTCACTGGCCGCTGGCGCAAGCAATTGCAGCGGGCTGCTGTCTTCGTCTTCCGCGTTGGCAACAGCTGCCGCAATGACCAACAGCGGCTGGTGTTTGGCATCGCGATACACCGCGAATACCGGTAATTCGCCTTCGGCCAACATCAGGTTCTGCGGTGCTAGTTCGTAACCCAGGGCGACGAGCAAAGGCTGCACCAGGTCAATAAACAGGCTGACGCGCTCGCTGGTTTTGCGCTCATTCAGAAAGCGCTCACGGGCGCGAAAGTAACCATTAGCCCCCGCGGCTGTGCGCAGACGAGCGACGAGGCTTTGCGCGCCCTGCTCTTTCCACTGGTCAAACAGCGGCTTGAGGTCTTTTTCGAGGATCTCGTCCAGGTAGTGCTGACTGTAGAACTCGTTGGCATTGGTGAGGCCGGTGATGGCAAAACTCATGCTGTATTCCTTCCTTAAGCCATCAGTGCGGCGACAACGGTGAACTGAGCGCGGTCATCCAGTTGCAGGGTGTCGCGTACCCATTGTTGGTAGTTACTGAACAGGTCTGCGGTGGCGCTTTCTTTCTGTTTACGTTTGGCTGCGATGACCTGTTCGATACCTTTGGCGAAATCGATTTCCAGCTGTTCGTTGTGTTTGAGCTGCAGGGTTTGCAGCTTGGCCAACTCGCGCTCAAGACGCTGGCGACAGTTGGCATCGAAGGCCTGCTTGATCGGCTTGATGTGTTTCTCAGCAGCCTTAATAACCGCGGGTAGTGCACTTTGCAGGGTACGGCTGTCGGGCGCCTGGCCATCGTTGGCCTGAGCTTTTGCGGTGCTGGTGAGCCCTGTGCGCTGCAGTGTTTCCGACAGGCTGAGTACGCCCTGTACCTGCCCAGCAGCATCGAGCTGTACACCGAGCCACTCGGCTAGCACGGCTTGACCACGGCGGTTTGGCACCTGGGCAAGCACCAGCACAATGGCTTCGCCTGCGGCCAGCCCCTGTGCAACGCGCAGCAGCGGCGCGCGCTGGCGACGGAACAGAGCCATAAGTTTGTAGTCGAGCCACTGGGCAATGGGGTTGAGCGCCCAGAGGTAGTACAGCTGCGGCCAGGCATTGGTGTCGCGCGCCTGTTTGATGGCCTCTTCAACCACAGCCTTATCGGCGCTCAAGGCAAAGGTGTTATCGGTCGGCCACATTTCGCTGGCCAGATCACGCTTGAGCACCTGGGCAAGGTCGCGACTGGGCTGGAAGCTTAGTGTGCGGCTGGCATCATCCGTTTTGATTGCAGCATGTTCGCGCGGCGACTGTTGCGCCAGCCAACGCAAGGCATCGCGAAGGTAGATGTAGCTGTCGTTAAACAGACTGGTAAGTTCAGCAGTGGGTGCCATGAGCGCTGCTGTGCGGGCGGGCGCAACGCTATCGTTGGTGGGTACGTTCGCGCCCCACAGGGCTTCGAAAGGGTCGATATCATCCCCAGCCAGTAGCGCGGCGAACTCATCGACAGTCCGGTTGCCTTCAATGGCCTTGGCCACTGCGACGGTTTCCAGCTCCTCGTCATACAGCCCCATAAAGGCTGATGGATCCCCGATATTCTTTGCCGCCTGCTCGTCCTTATCGATCAGGATTTCCAGGTAGCGCAAGTCACCGCGAATTCTCTCGTGGCGCGGCTCGGTCAGCAGGTAGCCGATTTTCGGGGCATGCAGTTGACCATAGCGATCCACACGACCATTGCGCTGCTGGAACACCATCAGCGACCAGGAAATATCGAAGTGGATCAGCCGATGAGCTTGGTAGTGCAGGTTAAGACCTTCGGAGGCCACATCCGAGGCAATCAGCAGGCGCAGGGGCGAATGGGTTTTTCCGAAATCTTCGACCGTCTGCTGGATATCCTGGTCAGGCAATTGGCCGTGCAGGATGGCTACGGCGTTATCTTTTAAACCCAGGGCCTTGGGCAGCTCGTGCTGGAGGAATTTCAGTGTTTCCACTCGCTCGGTGAAGATCACCAGGCGGTCACTTGGATCTTTGCCATCCCAACGCCAGTGCTGACCTTGTTTGAGCTGGCTGATGAGGTGCTGGAATTTGCTGAACTTGTCGGCACTGATGGCCTGCACCAAAACTTGAAGATCACGCAGCCCCTCAAGATCAGGATGGCGTGCGTCTTTTACCTCGAGCTTTCGGATGCGCTCTTTCAGCGTTTGTAGGCAGGCTGCCGGGGAAGAGAACAGCGCCTTTTCCAGCACGGTGCGGAACAACATGGCACCGTCGCGCGCACCGGTCCCGTCGCTATTAAGTTTGAGCTCGGCTAGGGCATCGAAGGCGAGGTTTTCCGCCGGGCTTGCGGCGCAGGCCAAACGAAACACTTCTCGCTCTGGGAACTCCTGCTTCATCTGCTCGCGCACATCTTTCTTGAAACGGCGAACAAAAAGGTGATCGACATCCTCGCGGGTGTAGTCGGCCCCTGCTGGCAGCACCGTGGGGTCGAGCATGCGCACGAGGCTGGCGAAGCTGTCCTTTTTGCCGTTGTGTGGTGTGGCGGTGAGCAAGATCAGTGCATCGGAGCGTTGCGAGAGTAACTCGGCCAAGCGATTACTCTGGGTGCGATTGCCCTTGTAGGAAACGTTGTGGGCTTCGTCGATGATGATCAGATCCCACCAGGCGCTTTCCAGGTAGTGCCGGTACTCGCTGTCGCGCTTCAAGGTATCGACCGAGATGATGGTACGGTCGTAGTAGTTAAAGGGATTGTGATTGGCTGGAATATCGCGACGAATGCGCTGAATACCTGCTGAGTCCAGGCGGGTGAGTGGGATAGTAAATCGGTTCCAGAACTCCTGCTGAAACTGACGCATCATACTTTTGGTAGTGACCACCAAAATGCGGCGAGCTTTACCTCTGCGCATCAACTCGGCGGTAAGGATGCCGGCCTCAAGGGTTTTACCCAGACCTACTGTGTCCGCAATGAGCAAGCGTGGGCGCAGTTGCTGCAAGACCTGATGAGCGGGCTGCAACTGAAACGGCAGTGCATCCATCACACCATGCTGACCAATCACCACCGATTCGTTTTGCAGCGCCGACTGACGCAGACGCGCCTCGATAAACAGCCGCGAAGCGATAAATGTGGGCGAGTCGTCGTACACCAGCTCAGTTTTTGCTGGATCAATCAGGGTAACGTCTTCGAGCTGAGTGAGGAAAAGAGCATGACGATTGCGCACGGTTTCCGACACACCAATACAGGAGAGCTGCCAGCCACCAAGATTGCATTGGTCGGCGTTCTGGATAATCCACTCTTCATCGCGGATTAGTGCACGGGCACCGGGGGCCGGGGCTTGGGTCAGTTGCATGGTGCAATCCTTGTCAGGGCTTTAGGTGCGCAGCGAGCACTGGAAAACGGAAGGCAATCACCACATCGGCCTACCCGTATCGGCACTGTCATCGATATTGAATTAATCGTTCTGTCGCGTGGGTAGTTATGTCACCCAAGGGGGCATAACGAGGTATAGGACACAACGCATATTGCCCCCAAGCAATCGGCTTTACGATTTTCAGCACAGCGATGCGGCGGGTGGCACTTTACCAGCTTTTTAACCCAGAACTGGGAGAATGAGTTATGACGGACGTACTCATCCCAACACGCAGCGCCATGCAATACAGTACATACGGCTGGACTCGAAGCTACCGTTACGTCAACAGATGCAGACCATTCCCCGTAGCAGATCTGACATTTTTACGCGCGAGTAATAGATGGAGTGGCTACCTGCCAAATGCTGGAGTAGCCGTCCTACATACCTTGCGCGGTCAAACGGGTGCCATCTATGCGGCGCCGATTGGTAACGCTTCAAAGATATCGATTTTTCGCCTTCTTTCACTTGTTGAGATCGATTTAAGAAAATCTCAGATCTACTTAATCGCAATGACGTACCACCGGAGAGGTTCGCCCCATGTCATTGCAGCGCCTCGCAGCCACAAGCGTAGCCGCGCTCGCCTGCGACAACCTGCCTCAGATAGCGCGCCTGTCTTTGAGGCGCACCTCAATTCAACGATTAGGCTGTCTGGTGCGGCGGCCTGTCGCACTTGGGGTGTCAAAACACACTTAATAAACTCAATACGCCTTTCATGATGTGCTTTCTGCCAAGCGTTGAATGCACTGGCAATGCTCATCCCCAACGGATTGACTACGCCCTTGCGAAGGCATCGCGTGATTATAAAAATACCCAACGAGGTCCACCGTGAAAAAAGTATTGGCAGCTGTTTGTTTACTCGTACTCTCAAATGCTTATGCCGCCCAAGAGCCTGAAGCGGTGTTCAACCGCTCCTGCACTATATGCCATAACGGCCAGTCACCCATGGCTCCAAAAAAAGGTGATCAAGTGGCTTGGAAACCCCGCTTGGAGCAAGGCACCGACGCATTGGTCAAGCACGTGACCGAGGGCTTCAAGGCCATGCCGCCACGGGGATTGTGCATGGACTGTAGCGAAGAAGATTACAAAGCCGTGATTGCTTGGATGTCTAAGTAAGGTTGCGGCAGGGATGGCACCTTGCTGCCACCCACCCGCTCTTATCTACGGCCGAGGAACGACGGCATATCGATCATGATGGTGTCTTTAGAAGCGGGCCGTTAGCGTCAGGTAAGCTGAACGTGGTTGAGTGGGTAGTACCACTGGAGAGCCCATATATTGATAGGTCTCAAAGACTTTGCGATCTGTCAGGTTTACCGCCGAAACCGAGATCGTGTAGCGGTCGAAATCGTAGGAAGTCTGCGCATCCAGCAGTGCGTAGCCTGGGACGGATACCGTATTAGGTAGGGTTAACTCACGCGCGCTGAGTGCTGTAATACCAGCACCGAAGCCCAGTCCCTTGGCGGCGCCGTCAAGTATCCGATAGCGGGCTGCGAGGCGACCGCTGTGCCGCGGTACGCGAGGCAGTCCGTCACCGACCGGAATCGAGTTGTCCTCTGTGATTTCTGCCTGGGTGTAGGCGTAGTTGCCCAGCAATGAAAGAGCGGGGATCGGTTCCCAAACCAGATCAGCTTCTACTCCGCGAGCGCGTTGTTCGCCGCTCTGCACCGAATAACCCAGAATCGCGTAGGTAGGGTCAGGATCAGGGGTGGAGACATTACGACGCGTCTGCTCGAACATGGCGAGAGTGCCAGAAATGCCCAGATCGTTGAACGCCAGTTTGACGCCCGCCTCATAATTGCGAGACAGCTCAGGCTTGGGTGTCTCGTTACCAGTGAAGTTGAACGCCCCCCTGAACCCGGTGGAATACGCCGCGTAGAGCGCGAGACTTTCGGTGAGATCATAGGTGATGCCAAATCGTGGTGTCATACGATGATATGAAGTATCTAAACCTTGCTCTTGTTGGTTGATGTCGAGCTGGGTCAATCGCAACGACCCCAACAGATGGAAGCGGCCATAGGTCGCTTGATCCTGAACATATAGGGCCTTGGTCTCGTAACGGTTGGTCTGGGACAACATTGTTTCGGGCTTCGCACCGTAGGAAATCCCATATCCCGGATTGGCAAGGTCAAGCTCACCGATGGGTTCAACGCCGGACATCCCCGAGTTGAAGTGAGTGTTGTCGTAATTGATACCAACCAGTAACTCATGATCTCCGCCCAGTGCTTCGACTTTGGAGCCTAGGTTGGTATCCAGTGTGCTTTCCCGGATGTTCGTGGGCAGGTAAAGCTTGAATATCGGGTAAACCGTGGGTGTCGTGGGATTCGGTCCCAGAAGGTCCGGATATACAAGGCTGCCATAATCACGAACTTTGCCCTCGTAATACTGAGCGCTGACGGTCAGTCGTGTGTCGTCATTAAGCTCATGCGTGAGCTCGGCGGTGGTTGTTCGATTCTCGATAGTGGTGTGAGGCTGTCCGTTGGTCGCTCCTGGGAAGGCGTTGCGATCAATGTGCCCGCTCAATGCTGGAGCGGCTGGCAGGCCGGAATATTCGACCTGGCTGCGATTCTCGTATTGGCCGCGCAGTAACAACTCAGTCTCTGGCGATAGCTGGAAAGCGATGCTTGGTTGTATCGACCACTGATGGCCGTTGACATGATCAATCCAACTGTCGTTTTCTTGATAGTCGGCGGTAATCCGTGCGGCGACCTTGTCGCCGATGGGTGTGTTGAGATCCAGCGAAGGATTCTCTGTGCCGAAGCTACCGGTGCGCATCGACAGCAATGCACTTGGCTCGGCCTCGGGCCGTTTGGAAACCACGTTGATCAAGCCACCCAGTGGTGCGCCGATTCCGCCGCCGTATAGCGCTGAAGTTGGGCCTTTGAGTACCTCGATGCGCTCGGTGCCTATGAGGCTGGTCGGGTCGATGCTCGCTGCCGTGCCGCCAAATGCAGGCAGCCCGTTCATGTAAATTTCCGCCGGAAAACCACGCACGATTGGCTGAGCGAACAGTGCCTCTTGCGGCTTGGTTGCTCTTACCCCTGAGACGTTAACCAGCGCGTCAGCAAGCGAATGACTATCCTGCTCCTTGAGCATCGTTTGCGTGACAACTTGCACGGATTGCGGAACTTCGACCAGGGGCGTGTCGGTGCGAGTGGCCGACGCAGAAGAGGGTGCGCTGTAGCCTTCACGCGCCCCAGAAACGTTTATGGTTTCCAACGTCCAAATCTGTGATTGATCGGATGTTGGGGGTACATCCACGGCACCGTCTTGTGGGTGCGCAATGACCGGTAATGCTAGCCCCAGAAACACGCAAAAGGCATGGCGCCAACGCAGACGCGATGGATCAATGTAAAACAGCGGCCCGTTCTTGTCCGAGTACATGGGATCTTCCGATAAAAGTCATTTGAAGCAGAACGCGCAGAGGGATTCGGCGTCGGCGGACTCAAAAGCCGGTCGATGCAGAGTCGGCAATGCGCGTTCAGCCCAAAGTGGGTATGACGTTCAACGATCGAATCGGTGGCGCTCGGCTTCTTGCACCGAGGAATATCAGTGGCGCTGCTTGCTGGGGAATTATGTGAGTATAAAAAAGCTGTAACGGTGGAACATTAAGTTGAAACCTGGACAGGTTTGAGTCGGCGAGAGCGGGATGCTGGAACAGAAGAGAGCAATATCCGCATTTTTCCCACACGACCAGATCATGGGTCTTGCCGGCAGAGGCATGTTGAGACTTCTGGCCCGTGCCAAGTATGTCGTGGCACTCCATGCCAGCCATGCTCTTTGGTTGACTTTTGCCATGGGCAAGGCTGATCCCCTGACTGATCAGGGGGCCGGAAAAAATCATTAGCATGGCGAACAGGCTCAGCCATGCTCCGATAATGTGACGCTTACGCATTAGCAGGACCTCTGCTCATCACGCGCAGCCTTCGATACCTGTGTCTGCCGCTCGTATCCGGGGATCGGCAACCAGCGTCGAAACCCGGCGCCCCCTTTCCCCGTCAGAGGACACCAGGAAAAATCCCAGGGTGCCGGTGGGAAATCCTCTTTTTCAGGGTCAACGCCAACGATAGAACGAGGCGCTACTTTCCAGTCAAACACCCTCATCGGCGAGCCTTGCCAAGCCAACACCAGTCCTCGTGCTTGGCTATCGTCAGTATTTATCCACCGGGCCGCTGCCGCAGTCATGAAGGCATCAATGTGTTCTTCGTGGGTGTGCGCCCGATAGGTCGACGTGAGTAACCAACGGCAGACACTCAGGTAGTAAGTCCAATTCAGCGATGGATGATTGCGGTACGCCCAGGTCATAAAACTGCGAAATATGTTCAAGCCGTCTGGTGGATCTAGCTTGAGCAACCCCGGACACACATCGAACAACGTATGCCAGTAAGGCAGCAATCTGGCATCCAGTTGAACAAAGCTGCGTGCGTTGCAGGGATAGTCTGGAAACGGCAATAGGAAGTCGCCACGACTGTGTATGCGCGACGTTTTGCTAACCAGCCGCGAAACGCCTGAAGGAATAACTACAGAGCGCATAGCAGCCTCCATGCCATCGCCGCTTGCGATTTATTGAATGCAGGAAAACTGAAAGTCAGACCTTCGGGAGCACTGGAACTGCAACCGGAGTGATTAATAACGCGAGACATACTGCCTTCTCACTATGGCTTAACATTCTCAGATCCGGCAATTAACGTTAGACATGCTGGCCACCGTTAACGTGAATCTCTGCGCCGTTTACATAAGAAGCGCCACCGGTGCAAAGGAAGTAGACGAGCGAGGCAACTTCTTCAGGTTTGCCCAGCCGGTTCATCGGCACTAGTCGTTCAACGATCTCCGCAGTGCCTGCGGACAGTATTGAGGTTTCGATTTCTCCGGGTGCGATAGCGTTGACCCTTACGCCATGTCGGCCAAAATCAAAGGCCATTTCGCGAGTCAGGGCGGAGAGCGCAGCTTTGGATGTGGAATAAGCGACACCTGCGAACGGGTGCACCTTGGATCCTGCAATAGAGGTAACGTTGATGATGCTGCCTTTTGCAGCTTTCAATTCATCAAACAGCCCCCGCGCAAGGAGGGCCGTAGAAAACAGATTGACATTGAAGACCTTGATCCAGGTTGCATAGTCGGACTCCAGAACACCGAGCCGTGTCCCCTCAGGCCCCTTAGGCGAAACTCCTGCATTGTTTACCAATGCATCCAAGCGTCCGCCCAATTTTTCCCTGATGGCCGCCAGGCTGTCACTGACGCTATCAATATCTTCGAGATCAAGATGAATGTGGTTGAGTAAGCCCTCGGCCCATGGGCATTCAGCGACCCAGTCCTGGCGAGAGGCGGTGAAAATCCTCCACCCAGCGGCTTGAAAGTGTTTGACGGTGGCATGGCCGATGCCACGACTGGCACCGGTCAATAACAATGTCTTCTCGCTCATACATGCATTTACCTATTAGAAAGTTTCGCTTTGTTTTTAAGCGGTCTAGGTCAAAAAAATCGCAATCTTCGATGCGCTACTTTTTGGCAGGTCGTCATGAGGGGCCATGACTCTCATAGCCGCTTTTGATCGCTGCAAACATCGGGTGGTCCGCTGGAATCCCAAGCACTTTTTGGCCATTTCTCGTTTCCTTACGTTGAAGCGCCTGAACGGTGATGAGTGTCCTTCTCCAGGATGAGGATGAGTCAATCTTACCGTTCGAATGTCGACTCTACGTCTGACTGCAGGAGGCGGAAACGACATTTTTCCCTCATTACCGGTCACGGGATGGCCCACTTACGGCGGCACCAAACTGCAGGTTTCTTCCGTCAAGAATCCGTGCTTCGAGGAGCTGAGCCCTTGCTCAGAATCGTAAGTTCGCGAAGGGGCCAAGACCAGTTCCGGCTGGCTGCGGTTTGTTAGGCACGGCACTCGATTGGCGGCTTGTACGAAGTTGAGCTACTCGCCCGGGATATGAGCAATGAGGATAGGCGGCGCATATCTGCTTAGTCATGCAACGTGACTTCGGCGGATGCATACGAACTGACCTCACAGCTCTGTTGTAGTCCGGCCGAGGCTCCTTGCTTGATCATTATTCGTGCTCATGGACTCTCGACAAGCTTGCATTCCATAGGCTCATTTCGTAACACTTGAGTTGCGTAGCTGCCTCCTCAGTCGTCGGTACGCGCTAATATTTACCAATCCAAGGAGCGATGAATGCGTGTGCGTCCAGCGATAATCGGTGACTCTGAGGGCATGAGTAGAATCGCGAAGGCTACCTTTTCACTGGCGTGCCCAGCAGACACTCCAGCAGAAGAACTGGAGCGCTACATCAGCGAAAATCTGACCGCGCGTTGTTTTCAGATCGCGCTGGATACGTCAAGCCAAGAGGTGCGAGTGTTGGAGAAAGCCGGAGATATCGTGGGTTTCAGTTTGGTCGACTACAAACCAGATCGATTAAACATCCCACTGGCGGATGGCATCCCTGAGTTGAAGCGATGCTATGTCGATTCAAAACACCATGGAACCGGTGCCGCACAACTCCTCTTAACTGCGACGCTTACTGGTATTTCAGATCGTATCCGGCTCACGGTGAATGATCAGAATGCCCGCGCGATAGGCTTCTACCAACGTAATGGATTTTTGACAGTAGGAGAAACCAGTTTTCAATGCGGCGATGATGTCCACCGAGACTTGGTGATGGTACGTGAACTGTAGGGTTGCGGTTTTTGCGTAAGCGTTCCGGGAAAACAGATTGCGAGACTCCTGCATTCAGGCGATCGGTGCCAAGTACCTAGGTCAGGTCGCCGGACGCTAACAATGAAAGGTCAAATCGAATGCAAACGCGTAGTCAACTGGAGTGCAATCTTGCGACAGGTAGGCGCCCGTCTAATTAGGCAAGGTGTGTGAGCGGATGCTTACTGCGGTTTCGCTCTGGCCGAGAAATTTCCGTTGGGTTTGAAGCATAGAAAGCGGGTCAAGTTGACCCGCTTTTTATGAGCAATTCAAAGCCGTTCAGGCTGCGTGATCACCGCTAACGCTCATTGGAGGCAATGTTAGCGTCGGCTCGGTCCCACCCCCCACCTAAGGCTCTAATCAGGCTCACCGTTGCAATGGCCTGAGTGCCCGTCAGACGGCTCAGTTGCAGTTCGGTTTGTAAGACCTGGCGCTGAGCATCGATAACTTCCAAATAGCTAATTTGCCCCTCTTCATACTGAGTTTTAGAAAGTCGCTCTGTCCGTCTTGATGCTGCAACAGCTTCGCTTTGATTACCTTTCTGATCATTGAGCAACCTCAGATCTGCAAGGTTGTCTTCTACCTCTCTAAAGGCCACCAATACTTGCTCCCGATACTTCGCAACCTGCTCGTCGTATCGAGCCCTTGCAGAGGCGAGATCTGCTTTCCTCCGACCACCATCAAATATCGGTAACGTCAGCGCCGTTCCCGCAAGGGGGCCTAGTAGAAAAGACCGAGTCGACCAGTCGAACAAATTCCCCAGCGATGACGACTCGAAGCCGGCGGCGGCATTTATGTTAAGCCGCGGGAAAAATGCTGATTTCGCCAATCCGATTTGTGCGTTAGCCGCGGCCATAGCTCTCTCGGCGGCAGCAATATCTGGGCGGCGCTCCAGTAGGGCTGATGGTAACCCGATAGGCACCTGGGTCGCGATGGGCTCTATAGGTGAGTCAGGGAAGTCGAAGTCGGCAGGAGACTTACCCAACAACACTGCAAGACTATGTTCTGACGTCGCACGCAACCGTGCGATCCCTACCGAGTCCGCCCTCGCGGTCGATAGTTCGTTGCGCGCTCGCGAGAGGTCAAGTTCGCTTATGTCGCCCTCTTTGAATCGCCCCTCTACTAATTTTAGGGTGTTTTCACGCAGGGTGACCGTGCGACGAAATAGTCGAAGTTGGTTGTCGTACTCACGCAGCTCGAAATAATTTTTAGCCACGTCAGCTTGGAGGGCTAACAGCACAGAACGATACAGCGCCTCGTTCTGTGCTTGATTAGCGAGCGCGGTGTTCACTTGTGAATCCACCTTCCCGAACAGGTCTACCTCGTAAGAGGCTGTCGCCTGCGCCCGCCAAAGAGTCTGCGTGGACCCACTCGCATCGTCAGACAACAATTGTGAGGCAGGAGACAGGCGTTCACGCGTAGGACCAAATCCCGCATCTAGGGACGGGAACCATCCCGCTCGGGCTGATAGGGTCAAGGCTCTCGATTGCTGGACTCGTGCGGCAGCCGCCTTCAGATTCTGATTAGCCTCTGCGGCTTGTCGCTCCAGGTCGTTTAGCACCGGATCGCCAAAGACTAGCCACCATTCCCCACGATGCTCAGCATCGGCCGGCTCAGCGTTTTTCCAGGCGCTATCTTTGGGCAATGATGCTTGCTTCTGTTCAGCCGAAGCTTCCTTGAACGCCTGTGGAGTCGGGACGTCGGGGCGGTTGTATGTCGGCTCCACAGAGCATGCTGATAGAAGCGATAGCAGCGCTGAGGAAGTTAGCAGTCCAAAAATAGACTTTTTAGGTAATTGGATCATTCGTTTGGCTCCGATCATGAGTCCAATGCTTCCGTTGTCAGGTGAGGCGCGTCTTTTTGAGCCACGTGTACTTTGCCACCTGCCAGCGTACGCAGGACCACGTAGAAGACAGGTGTTAGTGCGAGACCGAACAGGGTCACGCCCAACATGCCGAAAAACACCGAGATCCCCATGGCTTGGCGCATTTCTGAGCCCGCCCCAGTGGAAAACACGAGTGGAACAACGCCCATGATGAAGGCGATCGAAGTCATGAGAATCGGCCGGAGACGCAAGCGGCTCGCTTCAATGGCAGCCTTCAGCGGCGTGTACCCGTCGTGCTCTAGTTCTCTGGCGAACTCGACTATCAAGATGGCGTTTTTGGAAGCCAATGCGACCAATACCATCAACCCGATCTGGGTAAAGATGTTGTTGTCTCCCTGCGTGAGCCACACCCCCGTGAGTGCGCACAAGATGCTCATGGGAACGATCAGGATTACCGCCAAAGGGAGGGTCAAGCTTTCGTACAGTGCGGCCAGTACGAGGAATACGAGCAGGACGCTGACAGGGAAGACCCACATACCGGCATTACCTGCCAAAACCTTTTGGTAAGTCAGCTCAGTCCACTCGAATTTTACGCCTTGAGGCAACACCTCGGCTGCAATGCGCTCTGCTGCTGCTTGGGCCTGGCCAGACGAATAGCCCGGCGCTGGGCCGCCGTTAATATCCGCTGCGGTGTAGCCGTTATACCGAACCACCATGTCCGGACCGTAGGTTGGGGTGATACGAACCAGAGACGATAGGGGCACCATTTCTGCACGGTCGTTTCTGGTTTTCAGCTGAAGGATGTCATCTGCTCGCTGACGAAACGGTGCGTCGGCCTGCACTCGTACCTGATATACACGGCCAAAACTGTTGAAGTCATTCACATACAAGGAGCCAAGGTATACCTGCATGGTCTTGAATACATCGGTAACGGACACGCCCAGCTGTTTGGCTTTCACACGGTCTAGCTCGACGTTTAGCTGCGGGAAGTTGATCTGATAGTTTGTCAGTGACCCACCAAGCTCCGGGGTCACTGCTGCCTTGGCCATGAATGCTTGAGCGGCCTTGTTAAGCTCCTCATACCCGAGGCTACCTTGGTCTTCCAGCTGCATTTTGAAGCCACCCAGTGTGCCAAGCCCGAGTATTGGAGGCGGTGGAAAGGCTGCGACATAGGCTCCTTTGATACTGGCGAACTTTTGGTTAAGGGATGCGACGATGGCCGCGGCGGACTCATCTTTGGATGTACGTTCGCTGAGAGGCTTGAGGGGGACAAAGACAATCCCTGCGCTAGAACTGTTCATGAATCCGTTAACGGACATGCCAGGGAAGCCGACTGCGTGAGCTGCGCCCGGCTGCTTCATGACTATTTCGCTCATCTGGCGAATCACTTCTTCCGTTCGGTCAAGAGAAGCGCCATTGGGAAGCTGGGCGATGGTGACCAAGTACTCCTTGTCCTGCATGGGAATAAACCCAGCAGGCACAACGTTCCCCATAACCGCCGTGAGACCCAGAAGAGCCACATAAACAACCAGCATGCTGCCCTTGCGCTTAAGGATGCCTGTTACGCCTTTCGAGTATTGCTCCGAGCCACGATTAAAAACCTTGTTGAAGGCTCGAAAAAAACCGCCCAGTAGCTTATTCATCACCCGCGTTAAGGCGTCTTGCTTAGCGTCGTGGCTACGCAAAAGTAGTGCGCTGAGGGCTGGAGAGAGCGTGAGTGAGTTGAAAGCAGATATCACTGTAGAGATCGCAATGGTCATCGCAAACTGCTTATAGAACTGGCCCGTGAGACCGCTCATAAATGCCAACGGTACAAACACAGCCACCAACGTGAGTGCGATGGCAATGATGGGGCCGCTGACCTCTCGCATGGCTTTATACGTGGCGTCCCTCGGGGTCAGACCGCTGGCTATGTTCCTCTCCACGTTTTCAACCACAACGATGGCATCGTCAACGACGATACCAATGGCTAACACCATTCCGAAAAGCGACAGGGCATTGATTGAGAAGCCGAAGGCCAGCAATAGCGCAAAGGTACCGATGATGGACACCGGTACAGCGATTAAAGGGATGATCGCTGTACGCCATGATTGGAGGAACACAATTACGACCACGACCACCAGTGCGATAGCTTCGAGCAGTGTTTCTATAACCGCCTGAATGCTCGACTTCACGAAGCGAGTGGGGTCGTAGATAAGCCTGTAATCCAGGCCTGGAGGGAAATCAGCGCTGAGATCTTTGAGTGCGGCGCGGATTTGATCAGAGATCTCCAGCGCGTTAGCGCCAGGCAATTGGTAGATGGCGAGGGAGACGGCGGGTTTGTTGTCCAGCAGCGCACGCAATCCGTATTCAGCCGCAGAGAGTTCGACTCGGGCGACATCCCGCAGATAAGTAACTGCGCCATTCGGGCTAGTTTTGAGAATGATGTCGCGGAACTCGTCGACGGTCTTCAAGCGTCCCTGGGCGTTGATTGTCAGCTGTACTGCAGTACCCGGCGAAGAAGGCGCAGCACCAACGGCACCCGCAGCAACCTGAATATTCTGTTCTTGAATGGAAGTGACAATCTCCGAGGCGGTGAGATTACGCTGCGCCACCTTTTGCGGATCAAGCCACACACGCATTGCGTAGTCACCTGCCCCCCACATATCGACACGGCCAACGCCAGGTATCCGCTCAAAGCGCGTTTTGACGTTCCGTAGGCCGTAGTTTCTCAAATACGTTGTGTCGTACCGATCATTCGGCGACACGAGGTGCAGAAAAAGAACTAATGAAGAAGAGCTTTTGAGCGTAGTAACACCCAATCGTTGTACATCTTCGGGCAATCGTGGCAATGCTTGATTGACTCGGTTCTGTACCAGCTGGGTAGCCAAGTCCGGGTCAGTTCCTAATGCGAAAGTTACAGTGATGGTCAGGTTACCGTCACTGTTCGCTTGAGACTGCATGTACAGCATATTCTCAACGCCGTTAATTTTTTCCTCAAGCGGCGCAGCAACTGTCTCGGCAATGACTTTTGGGTTCGCTCCAGGATACTGT